>Ga0209342_10008038_pt1 | contig 10581 bp, 9 predicted proteins | sample RifCSP16_2_FD_184023 | JGI IMG/M metagenome (GOLD analysis project Ga0209342, IMG submission 184023) | Soil microbial communities from Rifle, Colorado - Rifle CSP2_sed 16_2 (SPAdes) (version 2) | ecosystem: Environmental > Terrestrial > Deep subsurface > Rock core/Sediment | place: Rifle... | reverse complement strand
CCTCTGCTCCGCGTGGACACCGGGGAGGCCTCGCTGGACGCGGAGTTCACCGCCAAGGAGTACCTGTTCGTCCTCGTGGGGTACCGGGCGCGGCGGCTGCACCCGATTGCCGCCACGGCCCTCGAGTCCGCGACAGAGTGAGGTCCCCCGGGCTCGGCATCAGGTCCCTCCCCACAGTAAGCTACATGTATGTCGATATGTATGTGGCGTGCATGGGGACCCGGACCATCGCGGTGTCAGACGACGTCTATGATCGGCTTCGCGCGCTGAAGGGCGAGGGCGAGAGTTTCACCGAGCTCTTGGATCGTCTAGCCAGTAGGCCGCCTCTGGCCGAGCTGGCCACGCTGTTCTCCCCCGCGGAGGCCGCCGTTCTTCGCCGTTCCGTCCAGGAAGGTCGGGCCCGGTCCCGGACCCGACGGGAGAAGATGATCCGCCCGTGATCCTGGACACGACCTTCCTCATCGACCTGACCCGTCGGGATGCCGCCGCGGTGGCCAAAGCCAAGGCGCTCGATGCCGCGGGAGCCGTGGTGCGGATCCCGACCCCGGCCCTCTTCGAGCTGTGGCGCGGTGTGCATCTCGCGAAACAGGGCCAGGCCGAGCGGGCGCGGGTGCTCGCGCTCTTGGCGGCCTACGCCACGGCACCCTTCGACGCGGCGGCGGCCCGCCATGCGGGGGAGGTCGACGCCGCACTGATTCACGCCAAGACCCCCGTCGACCCTGAGGACGCGATGATCGCGGGCATCGCGTTGGCGGTGGCGGAACCCGTGCTCACCCGGAACGTGAAGCACTTCGCCCGGATGCCGGGGGTCCGGGTGGAGACGTACTAGATCCCCCGCTCCTCACCATAGGCCCTGGATCGGGCGGCGAGGGTTCCGGGTGGGGGGGTCTTGGGGCGCGGCAACGTCGCCTACAACCGCCTGCGGTTGTGTGGAGATCTCCCCTGCCGTGCTGCGGCGAGTCGGGGTGGGCAACGTCCTCGTCGTCTCCACCCCCGCCAAGCTGGCGCGCACCCCGCTGCTCCGAGTGGACACCGGGGAGGCCTCCCTGGACGCGGAGTTCACCGTCAAGGAGTATCTCTTCGTCTTGGTGGGGTACCGGGCGCGGCGGCTGCACCCGATCGGGCGGGAGGGCGGTGGTCTCCCCGCGGAGTGAGACCGCAACCCGCGTCGGACTCTCGGCGTCATCCGAAGTGGACGCCCGCCGTGACTTCCGCACCGGACGTCCACGAAAACGCTGGAACGGGAGGGGAACCAGCGGGCTCGTTGAACCCCCGTGGGCGCCGCGAACACGTCTCTGCATGGCGGTAAGCTTCCTCCGCGGACGCGGGAAGCATATGTGCATCACCGTAGACCGCGTCTGCGCTCTCCGACGGCCCGGAACATGCGAGGGGATCCCCCTCGCGTGCACGCGGGCTCCACGGCGGTGCGGAGCAACCCGGGGGTCATGCAGCGGGGACCCGGAGGAATGCTAAGCGGATCTACCCGCATCCGGTACGACTTGGGAACCTGCGGTAGAGGTCCGCCCCCATGCGGACCAGGTCCAGGGGCATTGGCGGTGATTCCACCGTGATGCTGAGACGGTCTACATCCCCGCCGTGGCGGTGGCCCTCTGAGTGGTCCTGTCCTATCGTCACCCATGCGGGATTGGCTGCGTCGCGTTTACCCAACCGGGGAAAGCCGAACTGGCGGCAATCCTCCGGCACAGGACGGGACGGCTCAGACAGGGTTTGGACTACCCTGTGGGGTGGGGTACCTTTGAATGCACGCCATTGCCTTGAGCCTCCCGGCACGGGGTGGCGTCCGTCGTGAAGAGGGGGGAGGGGAGGAGGGCCCCCCTACGCCTTGCGGATCACGACGCTCCCGCCGGCGATCACCGTCGTGGGGTCCGCGGAGTCGGGCTGGTCCATCTGGTTGTCGTACACGATCTGCCCGGTCAGGGTGGACCAGATTTTCATCCGGAACTTGTCCTGTCCACCGCCGCCGGGCAGCTCCCCGTCAATCGCAGTGAGGAGGAACGAGTAGCCGCTGACCCCGTTGACCGTCCCGCGGCCTTTGTACTGGCACTTCGCGCCGCCGCACACGAGCCAGTCGTACGAGGTGCTGTGGAAGTTCAGGTCGGCGACCCTGAACTGGAACTCCGTCTGGCCGGTGGGCACATTCGACCCCTTCAAGTACTTGGAGACGAAGCCGAAGGTCGCCTTGCCGGTCAGCGAGGGGTCGGACGGGTAGGCACCGGGCGGGGAGTCGATCCAACCGCCGCCGGTCACGAAACCGGCGCTGGGGTCGTACACGACGACGAGGGCGGTCAGCCCGTACACCGACGAGGAGGTCCCCACACCGCCGTCGTCGTCCGTCACCGTCAGGGTGACCTTGTAGACACCCGCCGACGTGAAGGCATAGGTGCCGGTGACCGTTCCGCTTCCCGCAGTCTCGGTGACGACGCCTTGGACGGTGATTCCGTCGAAGGACCAATCAGCCATGTGGGTGTCGAGCCTCCCAGCGTCCCAGAACTCGCCGGTGAAGGACACCGTCGTGCCCACGGGCACCGGCGGGAGGACGCTCTCAAGGCGCCCCTGAATCGCGTCCATCTCAGCTTGGGTGCGGCGAACGCCTGAGATTCGGAGGGCCTCCACGACCGCGTCGAGCTGCTCGTAGCGGCCCGTAGCGCTGTCGTCGCGGAAGAAGATGGCTTGGCCCAGGGTCGCCGGGAGTCCGGACGCGACATTGCCCATGAACACCCCCTGGAAATACACATCCATGGTGTCCTGGGGCGTCGAGACGAAGGCGAGGTAGTGCCGCTGTCCTCCCCCCATCTGCCAGTAACCGGTCCCCGGGTTTGGCCACGCTTCGACCCCTTGGCTAACAAAGTACCACCCTTCGTCCATGGTGTCATCGAAACTAAACAGCTTCTGATAGTAGTATGTGTCCGCTGGGGTGAGCACCATCTCGATCGTATACGGGTGTTGGAGGTTCTGGGCGTAGGGGCTCCAGTCGATGCCCATGGGGAGAACATCCCAGGTGTTGTAATCCCAGCCGAGGTAGACGTGCAACCCCTCCCCGTACTGCGTGGGCACGAAGTCCCCTCCGAGCATCTGGGCATCGCGTCCATTCCCGCTGACATCCATTGCGTCCCCGTTGAACTCGAACGTGGCGAGGACCCCCGTGGCAGACGGAGGGAAAACCTCGTCGGGCCGGAAGCCGGGGACGGTTGCATCAATCCGAGTGATGGCGACCGAAGGGGGCAGGTTCTGAACCAGGACGGGCGCGGTCAGTTCCGACGTCAGAAGCCCGTCACCGACATACGCGCGGGCCGTGCCGGTGAAGTCGTCATCGAACGAGAACGACGCGGAGAAGGTCGAGCCGCTCGCGTAGAATGTATCAATCGTTCCATCCCCTTGGAAGTCGATGCCGAGGGTGAGCGGGTCGCCATCGGAGTCGTAGGCAGTCATGGAGTAGTACACGGGCTGGCCTTCAAAAGCGGAGGTCGCCGTGAACTGCGTCACGATGGGCGCCCAGTTGGCCGCCTCGTCGTATCCCCCATCGTCGTCGGTCACCCGGAGCGTCATGCGTCGCACCCCTGCCGGGAGAGTGAACGGGTCCGTCACCGTCCCGCTTCCGCCGCTTTCCACGACCGTGCCCACGGCGCTCACTCCATCGAAGGTCCACACCGCCGCGTGTGTGTCCAGCGTCCCTCGGTCCGAGAAGGTGGCGGTGTAAGTGATCGGGGTACCGGATGGTGGGATCGTCCCAGGCGGGAGGCGGACGAGCACCATCTTCGGGTTGACGTTCAGGACGGGTACGTCCATCGAATCGGTGCCCACCCCTCCGTCGTCGTCCGTGACGGTCAGCGCCACGGTAAACTGCCCATCGTCCGCGAAGGTGTGACTGCCCGTGACGACCCCCGTCGCATGTGGCGGGTCGTTCTCCTCTGTGACGGAACCCGCCTCCGGCGCCCCACCATCTCCCCAGTCCCACTCGGCCGTGTGGGTGTCCATCCATCCGGGATCGACGAAGGTGCCCCTGAGTCGGAGTGCGTCTCCTTCACTCAGGACCCCCGCATCGGAAGCCGCGATTGCGTAGGCATTGGTGGTGATGGACGTTGTGGACCGCAAGGTGAACGTCCCGTCCCCGTTGCCACCCCGATAGTACATGGATGCGCCGTCGGTGTAGAGCAGGTCCAGGTTCCCGTCTCCATCGATGTCGGACTCCGCCATCGCGTACGCATAGAAGGAAAGGGGCACTCGGGCGGCGAAGGTGCCATCGCCATTCCCAGGATAGAAATAGACAGGGGAGAGGCCGAACACGAGATCGGCGTCTCCGTCGTTGTCGAAATCACCGGCACTCACGCCCCACGAATACGACGAAGCGAACGTGATCGCCGGCCCGAACGTGCCATCGCCATTCCCCAGGAAGAGGAATCCGCCCGGCCCGGTGAAGTACCCGGCCGCGACGAAGTCCATGTTGCCGTCCCCGTTGAAGTCGGCGGCATCCATACCTATGATGTAAAGCCGCGGGCTCGGGAACAGGCTCCGAGAGAACGTCCCGTCACCATGCCCCAAGTACATTGTGAACGTCGTGCTCGGATAGACCGCCATTATGGCGTCCAAGTTTCCGTCCCCGTTGAAGTCGGCCTCCGCGAAGTCCATCCTGTTCGGCACGACTGTCGAGTCGATGGAGATGCCGGCTGCGAAATTACTCCCTGGCCCCAGTTTCTGATAATACCAGGTGTTCCAACCGTCCCCGAGAAGGGCATCGAGGTCACCGTCGTTGTCATAGTCGCCAAGTCCCACGCCGTAGGAGGCATATACCTTGTCGTCAATTAGGACTGGACTGCCGAGCGATCCTCCTGCCTGGACTTCGACGAAGTAGCTCTGCGCAAAGAGGTTTCCGACCAACACATACTCACCAGCAACCGCGATTCCGGTAGGCAGGTCGGCCATCGGTGGCAGGTTTCCCACGGTGACCTCGGCCGTGTCTGTGTCGGAAAACCAACCATTGCTCACTTCTAGGACGGCAAGGCCATCATGGTCGTCGCTCCATGTGAACTGCGCGACGGGATCCCCGGACCAATCCGCATCCCACACGCCATCGCTGTCGAAGTCCCAGCGGTATGACAGGGCGAAGCCCGCGGGATCGTAGGACGCAGAGCCGTCGAACGTCACCGGGGAGCCCTCGATGCCCGTGGCCGCTCCCGCCTCCGCCACGGGTGGCTCCCCCGGGATTACTGCAATCGCGATGGAATGTTCCGGCGCCGATAGGAGCCTCTGATCTCGGGCTGTGAACTTCACGACGCGATCTCCTGCGGTTGACAGGGTCCAGGCAAAGGTGCTTGTGACCGGGTTCGCTGCTGGGGGAATCGGGAAGGTCGCGCCCGGAGGCAGGTCCACTACGCCGAGGGTGACCAAGTCCCCCTCATCAGGGTCAGAGGCTTGAATGGCGAAGGTGAGGGTGTCCCCCACGGCTACGGTGAAGGACGTACCGCTGGGGGGAGAGGGGGGCACATCGAAGTGTGGCGCCCGGGCGACCGCGGGAGACACACACTTGCCGGGCGCCATCTCGAAGACCAAGAAGTAGTTGCCATAGGCGTCCTGCGAAAGGAGAGTCTCTACGACGCTGCCGTCTGCCTTCGTATATCTGGGGCCACAGGACATGTCCTCGTCTCGGCCACCCGGGTTGGCGAACTGCCCCAGGTTCTTCGGAGGGTTGACGGTGGTGTCCAGTGAGTATATGCGACCGTAGCCGTTGGTTCCGTAGAACAGCGTTCCGTCCAATCCCACCGCCAGTCCGCTGTTGGAGTAGCCGGTCACCGTACAGCCGTTGAAGCCACCAATGTCGTTTCCATTGACGTCGAGGTGCCTGACGTTGCAGCTGACGTCGTCAGACATCCAGAACGTGTTGCTGGTGGGATCCCATGCGAGTCCGTCGATGAAACGAATGTAAACCGGGACCGCATTCGCCTTCACCAACGTCACAATCCCAGTGCTCATGTCGACCTTGTAAAGATTGGTGGAGCTCCAACCCCCGCCGTAGAGGAACCCGTTGAGGAAGTTGAACGCAATGGCATTGCAGCAATCCCCCGTGTACAAGCTGCCATCGGAGTTCCTCAGCCTGAGCTCGCCCAAGTCAGCGCCGCTGAGGTCGGTGAAGTGGATCCTCCTGTCGCCGTAGTGGGTGTACAGAATCTTCGAGCCGTCGTATTCCACACCAATGCCGCAGCAGGAGGCCATCGGCTCGGGCTCCGTCCTCTTGAGTAAGAGGTTTCCTGGCGCCGCCTGCGCAGTCGGCAGCGCCATGATAGAGAACGCCGCAAGCAACACGGCACACCCAATCGCGCTCCGAAACGCCTTGCTCTTCAGCAACGTGTCGATTCGACTCACGTTCCCGTGACCACCCGCCTCACGTGGCACAAACGTCGCCAGTCGTGCAATGTTCATCGCTTCTCACTCCTTGGTTGGCGCAACCGTGAGGAAGGTGCCCGCCAAGAGCACCACCAAGAGTCCAGCCACACCCCGCGCCGCCATCGGTCTTCCCTCGTCCCACATCACGTACACCCTTCCTCGCCTTTCGGCGAGGCGGGACGGTCGGGGAGGTATATTTGCGCTGATACGTATCATACCTATCTGCCTAATCCACCACAACTGACAGCGGCGAGGGAGAGCGTGTCCGTGGGCGGTTCGCGCCCCTCTACAGCTGGGCACCCGTCTGCATGAGTAGCGGAGTCCTGGAAGGCGCACGGGAAATGGCGGTGGGGGGTCCCCCTGAGAGGGCGGTTCAGCGCGGAAGAGAGGCGGGCGATCGTGCCCTCTTGTCCGGCGCCTGAATCGCGAGGGCGGAATCCGGCCCAGGGACCGATTCACCCCACCGCCGCCTTTCCCTTGAGGTCGCATGAAGTTCCTTCCTTCCGATACCGATCTGCAGGGCGGGGTACGAAATCCTCTCGGGGCGGTCTCCGTCACGGTGCCATGGCCGTTGGCAGTGGGGTCTTCAAGGACCGGAGTGACTATGACCCCCCGTTGAAGCCAGGGTCACGCGAGGGATATCGGAGGCTCCGAGGGCTCACGCAGTCTAGCCTTCTCCGCCTCCACGACGAGGCCGCGGATATGGGAGAGACCTGGGACTACGGGGTCCGGGACCCAGGAAGCCTCGACCACATGCTTCTCCTGCTCTCCGAGAAGGCCGCTCGAGAAGAGTCCCCCGAGCGCATCGCCGCCTGCAGCCTGCATTTCATCGTGGCCACCCACCCGTTCTGGGACGCGAATCACAGAACAGGCTTTCTCGTGGGACGAGTCGTCCTTCAGGCCTTCGGTCGCGATGTCCACGCCTCAACGGAGGAGGCGGAACGCTTCGTGCGTTCGATCGATGGCCGTGGCCTCACCGTCAAGGCCGTCGAGGAATGGATTCGGTCGCATCTCGTGAAGATCCGATAGACCCTAGTCGAGGGCCTCGAAGGTCTTCCTGTCCTCTCGAAGGATCCGCCGGCCCGTCTCGACGACCCAATCTTCGGAGACCCGGCCGACCTTCGTCGGAACCGGCCCCCGCCGGTTGGTGAGCTTCTTCAGTCCCTTCAGACCCTTCTTCTTGCCGGCCATGGAGAACGAAGGACGGACGGACGATATATTTCTTGCGCCCGCAGTCCGCAGTCGTGGTGGGGGGGTGGCCTACCGGCGCAGCGGCCTCATCGCCGCCCCGCGCCGTGAACGCTCGCCCGGAAAGGGATTCAGCAGCTCCCGACGATGCGCCGACGGGGCTACATCACCGCCATAGCGATGGCCGGCGAATGGACCGGGAACCTGGGAAGAAGCGGGAACATAGGGATGAAGGGGGGAGGCCCGCCGAAGCGGCCCGTCTTGGGGTCTACTGCGTCGGCGGTGTCCGCTCCGGCCGGTGGAGCTTGCTCCGCAGGCGGCGAACCGTCTTCGCCTTCAGGGGGTATTTCCCGCGGTCCCTGCGACCACTTCGACCATGCTCGAGCGGACGGCATGGTTCTGGCGGTCCGCCGCCGCCTCCAGAACCCCGGTCCAGTGCCGCACCGAACAGAGACTGACCGGCGCTTCGCTTCGATCGGGGAAGGAAGGGGTGGCGACACAGGATTCCCTCGCCCTCTCCCGGGGCCTTTCTGCATGCAGATTTTCTCTCTCCGCGTAATGAGGAAGTCTTTCTGCATCGTCGTAGACCGTGTCTGCGTCCTCCTACTGTCTGAGACATGCGAGGAGGCTTCCTCCGCATGCCGAGGAGGTTTGCGACGGTGCCGAGCGACTCCGGCAGCATGCCGCGGAGATGCGGTCGGCCGCAGACCAGGTCTGTCCGCACCGGCCACGACCCGGGGACATGCGGAGAAGGTCCGTCCGCATGCGGACGAGGTCCGGCCACATTGGCGGGGATCCCCTCGCGATGCAGACAGGGTCTATCCTGCCGCCATGAAAGGGGCGCTCCATCCCCGCCCAACATGTTGCCGCCCTCGCGTCTCCCCGCCGGAATCGTCACCGCCGTCGGAGGGCAGTCCCGGATGGTCCTGGCGTCGACCTCGGGCTTGTCCTGGCGCAACCCCCGCCAAGGACCGAGGGAGCGGACGGCAGGACTTATATAGCTTACTCTACATAGTTCGACTTCCGGGCTGAACTAAGACCAAGGACGGCCCCCTGGCCCAGTAGTGCGGGAAGTCGAACTATGCCTGACGCAGCACGATTCGGCGAGTACAGACGGAACCGGGAGGGCATCCGGGTCTTCCATGTTCGGCCGATCGCCCGCGGCCTCGACCTCGACCTGACGGCCGACCTCGTCCGGGCGCTCGACCGCGCCTCCCTCGCGATCGGGAAGCTCGTCGGGAGCACCCACCTGCTGCCGAACCCGGACCATTTCATCTACATGTACCTGCGGCTGGAGGCGCTTCTCTCGAGCCGGATCGAGGGGACCCAGGCCTCCCTGATGGACCTACTCCAGTACGAGCAGGACTGGGTGGACCGTCGGCGAAAAGATGATCTCGTCCAGGTGTCGAACCACCTCGCCCTTCTCCGGAATCTGAGCCACCGGTCTCGTGCGCGGCCCTTGACGGTCCAGGAGGTTAAGGATGGTCACCGCCGGCTGGTCCGGGGCGCCCGCGGGGGGGCGGGCAGCGGCCGATTCCGAGGGGTGCAGAACTGGATCGGGAGCGGCGGCCCCATCGAGGCCGCGACCTTCGTTCCCCCATCGCCCGGGGAGGTTCCGGCGGCCATGGCCGACCTCGTCCGCTTCATCCGAGGGGAACGGCAGTTGCCCCCCCTTCTCGTGGCCGCCGTTGCCCACGCCCAGTTCGAGACGATCCACCCGTTCGTCGACGGGAACGGGAGGATGGGGCGGTACCTGCTGCACTTCATCCTGTGGCAGCGGCGGGTCGTGGAGCGGCCGCTCCTCTATCTGTCTCACTACTTCCGCGCGCGGCAAACCGAGTACTATGGGCGGTTACAGGCGACACGGGACGAGGGCGACCTAGAAGGCTGGTGCCGCTTCCTCCTGGACGCCGCGGCCACTGTGGGGGAGGAAGCGCTTGCCCGTTCCCAGAGGGTCATGGAGTGTCGCCGGGCGTACGAGGAGAAGGTCCGGTCCCGCCTGGGCCGACGGAGCGGAGCCGCCCTGCGCGCCCTGATGCACCTCTATGAACATCCCATCGCCGATGTCCGTGCCATCGCCGCCTGGACGAAGCTCTCCGACAGCTCCGCGAACGAGCTGGCGGACTCCTTGGAACAGGCTGAGGTCCTCACGGAGCTGACCGGGCAGAAGCGCAATCGGCGGTATGCCCTGGCCGAGTACATGGACCTGTTCAGCGTCTTGGAGCGCGAGCCCGCCAGTGCGAAACCCCCCTCCAGGCGGTGAAGCGGTCTGCCGTCTCAGGCGTCTCGTGGTCGGCGGGAAGCTCGTGGCGAAGGACGTCGGGGAACGGGAGATCCTGAAGGCGCTCGACACCCCCAAGGAGGCCGCCATCGTCGTGAGCCCGATCGGGCAGCAGGGGTTCGTCCTGGGCCGGGGCAACCTCCAGATCTCCCCCGCCGTGCTGCGGCGGGTCGGTGTGGGGAACGTCCTCGTCTCCACCCCCGCCAAGCTCGTGCGGACGCCCCTTCTCCGCGTGGACACGGGGGAGGCCGCGCTGGACGCGGAGTTCACCGCCAAGGAGTACCTGTTCGTGCTCGTCGGGTACCGGGCCCGAGAGTGGGGCCCCGGGAGAAGCCTCGCATGCAAATCAGGCCGCTTACCATGCAACGCGCAACGGAAAGCGTTATGTTCAGGACCGCCATCCCCGTGTTGAGGGGGGGTCATGAAAAGTCCTCGATTGTGGACTCTGCTGGGTATTCTCATTCTGATTGCATCCGTAATCGCGATTCCCCCCACCGCGCAAGCGGCGGCGCTTTCCGGGCAGGTGCTTGGTTCGACATCGGTGAAGCTGTCGTGGGTGGCCAAGTGCTACCCCTCCTCGGCGCCGAGCGAATGCCTGGGGTACGTCACGGAGGACTATGAAGTCCTTCGGAAGACCAGCGCTTCGACGAGCTACTGGGAGACGATCGACTCCGTCAACAACCCCGCCATCATGGAATACGAGTTCATCGGCC
>Ga0209342_10008036_pt1 | contig 10582 bp, 6 predicted proteins | sample RifCSP16_2_FD_184023 | JGI IMG/M metagenome (GOLD analysis project Ga0209342, IMG submission 184023) | Soil microbial communities from Rifle, Colorado - Rifle CSP2_sed 16_2 (SPAdes) (version 2) | ecosystem: Environmental > Terrestrial > Deep subsurface > Rock core/Sediment | place: Rifle... | reverse complement strand
AGGCCTCAGGGCGGGACGGGTCCAGCGACCGCGATCCCCCAGATGGATCGGCTCATGGTTCGCCCCATGGTGGACTGGTCCGTACAAGTGCCTCGTCGACAGCTCCCCGCCCGGCCTCGCGGGCGACCTCGCCACCTACTTCGTGGCGGTCATCAGTTCGGTGATCGTGCAGGTTGGGTACCAGTACGACGGGTGCGGGGCCCCGGCGAGCGGGTCGTCCTCGAGCGCCCCGTGAGCACTCGCGCTCTCCGGCCCCTGCGGCGCGACCCGACGGAGGCGTCGGGGGATCACCCGCGTGGTTCAGCAGCACCTGGCGCGCCCGGGGCTGACCACGTGGTCGTCGAGAGCGTCCGCTCTCCAGGCTGCGCCGGTCGCCGTGGGGCGAACCGGGACAGCCGCGACCCCGACGGGCCGGGGGCGCGCGAGCGAGGGTCCCGGCACCCCGGTGACCAGGGCATCGAAGCCGATCCGGCCGTCGTCTGGAGCGAGGGGTTCGAGGAGGGCTCCGTCGGCGCCGTGACAGCGCGCTACGAGGACTTCAAGAACCCGGCGGGCATGGAGCTCATCGCGGACGTCCCGCCAGGGAGCGCCGGAGGCGCCTCCATGCGGATGACCGCCGGAGGGAGCGCCAGCGCAACCGACCTGTACAAGCGGCTGGCGGACCACGACGAGCTCTTCGCGCGCTGGTACGCCAAGTACGAGCCAGGTGTGAAGTGGCATCACAGCGGCGTCTGGCTGGGCGGCTACGGCCCGCCCTCGAACTGGCCGAACCCCCAGGCGGGTTTGCGGCCCGATGGGGACGACCGGTTCTCCGTCTCGCTCGAGCCGGTCTGGGACGTGGGCGGCGCCGCACCGCGATTCGACTTCTACAGCTACTGGATGACGATGCACTCGTGGATGGAGGCGCCGTCGGGGGGGACGGCGTACTACGGCAACACGCTCGTGCACCAGCAGGCGTTCACCGTTGACGAGGGACGGTGGGTGTGCCTCGAGGTGCACGTCAAGCTGAACACCGACGCCTCCTCTCCCGCCGGCGCGGTGCTGGAGGTGTGGAAGAACGATGCGCTCGTCCAGCGCTTCGACGAGGATGGGCCGCTGGGCTACTGGATCCGAGACAAGTTCTGCCCGGGCGGCGCCGACGGCGGCGAGTGCACCGCCTACCCGGCGCCGGCGGATACCGTCCTGGACCTCCAGTACAGGAGCACGCAGGCGCTCCGATTGAACGCCTTCTGGCCCCAGAACTACATCACCGATGACGGCGCCGTAGGGAGCGTGCAGTACGACGACATGGTGGTGGCCACCGAACGGGTCGGCTGCCTGCGATGACGGGACTTTCGACGGACGAGGAGGCCCCCTCAATCGCGGCGTCACGCCCTGCCTGAAGGTAGAATCACTATACGATAATGAAGGGCGTACACGGTGAGCGACAGCACCAGGCGACCGAGGAGTGGCCGCCGCTCGGACCAGGGGCCGCCCCGCGGACGCTCGCGACGTTGCGCGCGTGGCCGAGTCGCTGACCGGCGCCCTCGGGCACGATTCGCCGGAGGGCCGCAGCGCAGGTTCCGGAGGCGCATTCCCGACGTGGCCACCCCGCAGCGCCGCACTCCGAGCGGAATAGGATAAGGACTCCCCGGGGTCGAGACGTCGACCTCCGCGAGCGGGCAATCACGGGTCGCGATCCATATCGGAGCCACCCGAGGGCGCCGCTCGAGACCCTGCCGCGCCGTCAGGATCCTAGCTCCGCCTCGAAGAGCCAATCGAACGGCTCGTACTTCCAGGGATCGGCGCCGACCAGCGGGCAGGCGATGAGCTCGCGGAGCCGGTCGGTGGTCAGACCGGCGGGGATGTTGCCGAGGCTGTCTCGATAGAGCCGCTCGATCGGGAACGCGGTCGTGAAGCCGCGGGCGCCGTGGAGCTTCATGGCCGCGTCGGCGACCCGCACGGCCATCTCGGTGCTGTGGACCTTGGCCATCATCAACAAGTCCCGCGCCTCGCGCCCCCGCCCGCTTCGCCACGCCGCGTCGAGCGCGAGCAGGCGCGCGGCGTCGATCTCCGCCTGCATCCCGGCCAGCCGCGCGTGCACCGACTGGAGGTGGAGGATCGGGCGACCGAAAGCGACGTGCTCGCGCGCGAAGGCGACGCTGGCCGCGTGCGCCTCCTCGGCGAGGCCGATGGAGCTCCAGGTCATCAGGAACTGACCCCACGCGACCGAGTCGAGCAGCCGATCCATGTCGACGGGGCCGATCACGTCGGCCTCGGGGATCGGCACATCGTCGAAGAACAAGCCGCCCCAGGGCACGCCGCGTAGACCGAGCCTCTCGTTCGAGGTGCGCACCACCCCCTCCCTCTCGAGGTCGACGATGGCGCAGCCCATTCCAGCTCTGGAGGCCACGCCCTCGAGGCGCGCCGTGATCACCGCGACGCGGGCGGTGGGCCCGTTGCTCACCCATGGCTTCTCTCCACGGAGCACGTAGCCGCTCCCGCGCCGGCACAGCGACGTGTCGTCCGACGCGGTGTCGCTGCCCGAGCCGCGTCCGACCGCGCCGAAGCAGCCCAGGATCTCGCCAGCGACGAGGGGACGGAGCCACCGCTCGTGGTGCTCCTTCGTGCCCAGGTTGTAGAGGAGCTTTCCCGCGAGCGCCGCGGAGATGGTGGCGCTCCAGGCCGTGCTGCCGCACGCGCGGGACAGCGCCTCGACGGCGATCGCCAGGGTGACCCCGTCGGCGCCCGCGCCGCCCACCGCCTCGGGATGGAACAGCTGCGCGTATCCGATCTCGGCGAGGTCGGCCCACGTCTCGTCCGGGATCCGGCCCGTCCGGTCGACCTCCTTCGCGCGCGGCGCGATCCGCTCGCGGCAGAAGCGCCGGAAGACACCCTCGAAGGCTCGCTGCTCGTCGTTCAGTGCGTGATCCACGGCCCACACTCCTTCAGCGAGGTTCCATCCACCCGGCCGCGATGACGGAGCACAGCAGTTCGCTCGCGCCGCCCACGAGCGTCAGCAGCAGGGCGTCTCGGCACCAGCGCTCGACGTGCGCGTCCGCGCACAGGCCCGAGAGCCCGTGGATCTGGAGCGCGTCAGCCGTGCTCGCGCGCGCCTGGTTCGAGAGGAACAGCTTCGCCAGCGCGGCGTGCCGCCCGTCGCCCGGGTCGCCGTCGATCTCGCAGGCGGCGCGATGGACCATTCGCCTCCCGAGCTCGAGACGGATCATCATGTCGGCGAGCATCGCCCGGGCGGCCTGGGAGCTCGCCACCGGCCGGCCGAAGTCGACGCGGCTTCGGGCGTGCCGAGCGGACCGCTCGATCATTGCGCGCATCAACCCGAGCCAGGGCGCGAGGAGGAGGCTGCGCTCCCAGCGCCGCGCGACGCGGAGAACGTGGGTGACGCCGCCGCCCTCGGGGCCGAGGAGAAACTCGGCGGGGACCTCGCACTCTTCGAGGGTCAGACTGCCGATCGCCGCCGTGCGCATTCCGGGCAGGTCGACGCTCGAACCGGCGCAAAGGCCCGGCGTGCCGCGCTCCACGAGGAAGGCCGAGATTCCCTCGGCACCCCGCTCCGGCGCGGTGACCGCGGTGATCAGGAACAAGTGGGCCACGGGGCCGTTGATGACCCAGCTCTTCTCGCCGCTCAGGACCCAGCCGTTCCCTCGCCGATGGGCCCGCGTGCGGATGCGCACCGGATCGGCGCCCGTCGCGGCCTCGTCGGCGGCCAGGGCGGCGACGCGCGTCCCGGCGCACATCTCGGGCAGAGCCCGCCCCTGCTGCTCGGCCGTGCCCAGCGCGGCGATCGGCGCGCCGCAGAGGAGCGTGTGCGCCCCCCACGCGAGGCCGAGCCCGGCGTCGCCCGCGCCCTGCCCGAAGCCCTCCTGGGTGAGGCAGGTCTCGAGCGCGCTCCGCCCACCGCCCCCGTGGGCGGTGGGCAGCGGCGCGCCGAGGAGGCCCGCGCGCCCCATGCGCTCGAACAGCGCGCCGCTCCAGAGGCGGCCCTGATCGCGCTCGATCACGCTCGGCAGGATGACCTCATCGCCGAACGCGCGCGCCGCCTCTCGGCTCGCTTCGCCGTCGCCTGGAATCGCGAAGTTCATGGCCTCTGGTCCCCCGTCATCGGCATGGATCTCGCGAGGAGGGTCAGATCGCGGGCGAGCACTCCGAGGAACGCCGCTGGGTGGCTGTGCACGAAGAAGTGGTGCCCAGGCATCCTGCGGAGCGTGAGCCCGCCGCGCGTGTGGCGCGCCCACCGCTCCACGAGCTGAAGCGGCGCCTCCTCGTCCTCGGGCGACGCATAGGCGATGATCGGACAATCGAGCCGCGGTCCATCGGCGCACCGATACTCCGCGTGCATACGGAGGTCGGCGCGCAACGCGCTCAAGACCAGACCCAGGAGCTCCGCGTCCCCGAGGACGGCGGGGGGCACCGCGCCGCCATGGCGGAGGAAATCGAGCAGCGAGGCGTCGTCGAACCGCCGCTCCTCTCGCCGCTGCAGGCAGTCCGGGGCCCCAGAGGCCGCGACCAGCAGCCCGATCGGCCTGAGCCCGCCCTGCGCTTGCAGGCGTCGGGCCACCTCGAACGCCACCACCGCGCCCAGGCTGTAGCCGCACAGCGCGAGGGGCCTGTCCTGGAGCGCCGCGACGTGCGGGAGCAGGCCGTCGACGAGCGCCTGGATCGACTCGCACGCGGGCTCGGCGACGCGGCCCTCGCGCCCAGGCGGACAGAGGGCGCGTACCTCGACGTCCGGCGGCAGCGCGTCCGGCCAGGCCTTGAACAGCGAGGCGCCGGCCGCCGAATAGGGGAAGCAGACGAGCCGGAGCGCCGGGTCGCGGACGGGCCGGGGACGGGCGAGCCAAACCTGGGCGGCGGGCGGAGCGGCAGAAGGCTCGGGGGCCGTTTCCCAGCCCAGCGCTCGGCAGAGAGCCGCGCAGAGCGCGCTCACGGTCGGGTAGCGGAACAGGAGCGACGTGGTGCAGGGCACGTCGACATCGTTCGCGAGCTCCCGGGAGAGCTCGAGCGCCAGGAGCGAGTCGAGGCCATGGTCGAAGAGGCTCTCATCGTCGCCGAGGCGGGCGTCCGCCGGCAGCGCGAGCGTCCGCCGTACGCACGTCCGGACGATTTCGTTCAAGAGCGCCGCGCGCTCCGCCTGCGCCGCGGCGCGCAACCTCTCCCGCGGCTCCTCGCGCGCGCGGTCCTCGGCCTGGGCACGGCGCTCGGGCGCTGCCCCATCGATCCAGAATCGCCGCCGCTGCCAGGGATACGCCGGCGGCGAGATGCGAGGGGCGCCCCCGGGGAACACGGCTGACCACGGGACCTCCGCGCCATCGGCGTAGAGCGCCCCCACGACCCGGCGCACGGCGCAGCCCTCGTCCGCGTCACGTATCAGGCTGGGAAGGACGCGGCCCACCGCGCCGACCTCCTCGAGGTTCTCCTCGATCGCTTGCACCAGGATCGGGTGTGGCGAGATCTCGATGAACTGCCGATGGCCCGAGCGCGCGAGCTGTTGGACCGCCTCCGCGAAGCGCACCTGATCGCGGAGGTTGTCGCACCAGTACCGGCCGTCCAGCTCCTCGCCGCCCAGCTCGCGGCACCGCACGGTGGAGAAGAAGGGGACGCTCGCGGGGCGCGGGCGCACGCCCCCGAGAAGCCGCTCCATTTCGGGCAAGATCGGATCCACGTGCGCACAGTGCGAGGCGAACGAGACCTTGATGCGCCGGCACCAGACGCCGCGCGCCACGAGCTCTGAGAGCATCTTCTCGAGGGCGCCCTCGTCCCCAGCGACGACCTGCCCGCGCGGCGCGTTGCTCGCCGACAGCTCGATCCCGTCGAAGCCCCGGATCGCCTCCGCGATCTCGGAGACGCCGAGCTGGACGGCGGCCATGCCGCCGCGCCCGTTCACGTGCCGGTGGGCCAGGTCGCTGCGCACGGTGATGATCCGGGCCGCGTCCTCGATGCTCAGGATCCCCGCGGCGTACGCCGCCGCGACCTCGCCCATGCTGTGCCCCATGACGGCGCCGGGGGTGATCCCCCAGGTGGCGAGGAACTCGGCCAAAGCGACCTCGACGGCGAAGATAGCCGGCTGGAGGAAGTCCGCGCGCTCCCACGTGCGAGGCGTGGGCGCCTCGAGCTCCGCGAGCACGGAGATCCCGGCGACGTCCTCGATCGCGCGCGACGCTCGCTGGAGATGGGCGCGGAAGACGGGCTCCTCGCGGAGGAGTCGGCTCCCCATCCCGGGCCACTGCCCGCCTTGCCCCGAGAACACGAGCACCGGCCGCGGCGCCGTTGCGACGGCGGGCAAGCCCCTCGACCCCGAGGAAGCGCCGCCGCGGCCGACCGAGACGCCCGCGCTCACCCGCCCGCCGACGAACGCTTCGAGCTGCTCGGCGAGGTCGGTCCGCCCGCGCGCCGCGACCGAGAGCCGGAAAGGGTGGTGCGGACGGCGCAGCGCTGTCGCGGCGCACAGGTCGAGGCTGTGCACGGAGGACGCGCGGAGGTCGTCGCGGTACGCGGCGGCCAGATCGCGGAGCGCATCCTCGCTGCGCGCGGACAGCGGTAGGAGGAGCGGCCGCTTCGCGGAGGAGGCGGGCTCGCGCGCGAACACCCGGTCCCAGGCCAGATCGGCGCCAGCCACATGCAGCGCGGCGAGCGCCCGGCGCAGCGCGCGGCGGCCGTCCACGGCGCGATCCTGCACGGCCAGCGCCGTCACGGTCGCGCCGCGGTGTGCGGCGGTGCGCTCGATCGACCGGACGAGCACCGGGTAGGCGGAGAGCTCGATGAACACCCGGTGGCCCGCGTCGAGCAGCGCCTCGATCCCCTCGCGGAACCGCACCGGCCGGGACATGTTCTGCGCCCAGTATTCGCGACCCAGCTCCTCGCCGCGCGCGAATCGCCCGAGCGTGGTCGAGAACAGGGGCACGCGTGCGGGCTCCGGCGCGTACGCGGGCAGCGCCGCGGTCATCGCCGGGAGCTCCGGCTCGGCGGGAGCGGCGTGCGCGCAGGTCCTGGCCAGGACACGGACCCTCACCCTCTTCGCGGAGAGCGCGGGATTCACGAGCGCTTCCTCGCCGGTGACGACGCAGCTCACCGGGTCGTTTTCTCCCGCGAGGAAGATCGGGCCTGTGAGCGGTCCGCAACGCCGCTCGAGCTCGGCCCTGGAGCGGCCGACCAGCACCAACACCCCTCCTCCTGACAGGGCCAGACGCTGGTAGGCCTCGCCGATGGGGCGGATCACCCGGGCCGCGGTCGGCAGGTCCAGCGCGCCGGCGCAGTAGGCGGCGGCCACCTCGCCGATGCTGTGCCCCAGCACCGCGGCCGGCTCCACGCCCCACGCGCGAAGGAGATCGGCCATGGCCGCCTGGAGCAAGACCTGGAGCGGGTGCACGACGTCGTGCGCATCGTCGTCGTCCTGCCTGGAGATGTCCCGCGGGGAATGGAGCTCGTCGAGCAGCGACCAGCCCGCCGCGGGGGTGAACGCCGCGTCGCACCGCTCGAACGCCGCGCGGAACGCCGGCTCGGTGGCGAGCAGGCGCCTCCCCATTCCGTCCCACCGGGGCCCGAGCCCGGCGCACACGAAGACGGGCCGCAGCGGCGCGGCCCCGGCGGTCCCCTCCCAGATCGCGCCGCGCCCGCGCGCCCCCTCGTCCCGGCCCTCCAGGAAGGCGGACAACGAGGCGCAGAGCTCCTCGCGCGAGCCCGCGACGACCGCGAGGCGCGCCGCGCCGCGGGGGCACTGGAGCGCGATGTCCGCGCAGAGCGCCTCGAGGTCGGACGCAGGCGGCGCTCCCTCGAGCCGGAGGAGCGCCGCCGCTGCCGCCTGGTTCATGGCTGCGGCACCGTCCGCGGCGAGCGGGAGCAGGTAGGTCGCGGGCCACGCGGCCCCCTCCAGGATCGCGTGCGCGTTGGTCCCCCCGAAGCCGAACGAGCTCACGCCGGCGAGCGGCGGTCGATCGAGAGCGCCGCCCAGCGGCTGCGCGGCGGTGACCACGCGGAGGCGCAGCGCGTCGAGGTCGATGTGGGGATTCGGCCGCTGGTAGTGCAGGCTTCGGGGGATCTCACCGTGGTGGAGGGACAGCGCGGTCTTGATGACCCCCGCTATCCCGGCCGCTCCCTCGAGATGACCGATGTTGGTCTTCACCGAGCCGACCAGGAGCGGGCGCTCCGCCGGGCGCCCGCGCCCGTAGACGGCGCCGAGCGCCTCGGCCTCGATGGGATCGCCGAGCGGCGTCCCGGTGCCGTGCAGCTCCACGTAGTCGACCTCGGCGGGGGCGACGCCCGCGCGGCTGCACGCCGCGGCGAGGACGGCCTCCTGCGCGGCCGAGCTCGGCGCGGTGAGGCCGTTGCTGCGGCCGTCGTTGTTGACCGCGCTGCCTCGGATCGCGGCATAGACGCGGTCGCCGTCCCGCAGCGCTCGTGAGAGCGGCTTGAGCAGCACCACGCCGCCCCCCTCGCCGCGGACATAGCCGTTCGCCGCGGCGTCGAAGGTGCGGCACTTCCCCTCGGGCGAGAGCGCCCCGAGCGCCGACACCTCGATCATCGTGTCCGGCGCGAGGTTCAGTTGCACGCCGCCCGCCAGAGCCAGCGAGCACTCGCCCAGGGAGAGCGCCTGGCACGCGAGGTGAATCGACACCAGCGATGATGAACAGGCGGTGTCGACGGAGATGCTCGGCCCGCGGAGGCCGAGCACGTACGAGACACGGTTCGCGAGGATGCTCCGCGCCTGCCCGGTGCTCGTGTGCACGGTGACCCCCGTGCCTCCGAGGCGGCGCCGGAGCACCGAGTAGTCGTCGACGGCGGCGCCGACGAAGACCCCCGTCTCCGTCCCCAGCAACTGCGGAGGGGCGACCCCCGCATCCTCCAGGGCCTCCCACGCGAGCTCGAGCAGCAGTCGCTGTTGCGGGTCCATCTGGATGGCCTCGCGCGCGGAAATGCCAAAGAACTGCGCGTCGAAGCCCTCGATATTGGCGTGGTCGAGGAACCCCGCCCGGCGGCTGCTCATCGAGCCCCGGCGCCGGCCGGTGGGGTCGTGATAGGCATCCGCGTCCCAGCGCTCGGCTGGGACGTCAGTCACCGCGTCGATGCCCTGGAGCAACAACCAATAGAACCGCTCGGGCGTGTCGGCGCGGCCCGGAAAGCGGCACGCCATGCCGACGATGGCGATTGGCTCCGAACGGGCGCCACGGCGCGGGGCCGGTGCGGGGTCCGGCGCGTCGCCTCGGCCCAGGTGCGCGGCGAGTGCGGTGATACTCGAGTAGCGCCACATGAGCGTGGGGGAGACCGGTCGCCCGAGGTGCGCGCTGAGCCGCTCCGCGAGGGCCGCCGCGCGGAGCGAATCGACGCCGCATGACTGAAACTCGGCTTCCTGGTCCAGCGAGCCCACGGGGCAGCCGAGCAGCGCCGCGAGTTGGGTCGCGATGAACGCGCCAAGCGCATCGACCCCACGAGCGGGGGAAGCAGTAGGAGCACTTTGCATTTCGAGCGAGGCACCAGGAGGAAGCAGCCCGGCCTCGCGGCATGTTGAGCCCGGCCCGCACGGGCGTCAAGTCTCGTACATAGCTCTCCTGTTACGAAAAGTGGCGATTACGGTGCGAGGGAGGGAATCCGTCCGGGACTTCCGATCGCCACTGGGGGTGCAAGCCGGGATCTGAAAGGGACTCGTCGCGCCACCCAATCGCCGGAGGAGGTGTAACTTGACGTGGATCCCGTCTACGGTCCGGCCCCCGCTGCACAGAAGCTGAAGACGTCCTGCCACACGGCGCTGAACTGCGCGTCCGTAAACCCCGAGTCAGAGCGGAGCAGATCGTAGGTGTGGTACTCACGCGCGCCGCCGATCGCCTGGACGAGCCGGTAGTGTCCGATGATGTCGCCATGGTCGGCGCGCACGAGCCGCGTGTCCAGGCCGTCCGGCCAGAGCATCGCGGCCGTGTTCACGATGCCGTCGTTGTCCCAGATCTCCAGCGGTTGGGAGCATAGGAAGCTCAAACTGCAAATCAGGGAGCACAGGAAGGTATTCCGTAACCTGGACTCAATCACCTTCCCCGCACTCGTCAGCCTAGCGTTGGGGCTTCTCTCCGTGGCCTCGCGGCCGGAAAGGAGCTCCGATGCTGGATCGGTTCTTCACGTCCCCGTACGTGCTCGAGCGGCTTCGTCGAAGCGCGCTCGGCACCGTTCTCGATGACCTTGCCGCCGGACTGCACGATCGCGGCTACGCTCCGGCCGTCGCCCAGTCGTGATCGCGCCCCATCGGGCTCTCGTGGGAGACGGTTGCGCAGTTCCGTGGGCAGCCGCGACGCGGCGGCTCTACACGCGCTACACCCGCGAGTTGCTCGTGACCCGCTTCGGCGCCGGTGACGTCGATCTGCGCAGCCTCGGCCCCGCGGAGATCATCGACTTCATCTCCGAGCAGGCGAGAGAGCGCGCGCCAGAGACGGCTCTCCGAGCCGCAGTTGGCGGCCCTGCTCGGAGCCTTCGATCGCTCGACCGCCCTCGGTCGCCGGGATTACGCCATGACGCTTTGCATGGCCCAGATGGGATTGCGAGCCGGGGAGGTCGCCGCGCTCTCGCTCGACGACATCGACTGGCGAGCGGGCACCATGCGGCT
>Ga0209342_10008035_pt1 | contig 10582 bp, 9 predicted proteins | sample RifCSP16_2_FD_184023 | JGI IMG/M metagenome (GOLD analysis project Ga0209342, IMG submission 184023) | Soil microbial communities from Rifle, Colorado - Rifle CSP2_sed 16_2 (SPAdes) (version 2) | ecosystem: Environmental > Terrestrial > Deep subsurface > Rock core/Sediment | place: Rifle... | reverse complement strand
GCCTCGGCCGTCTTGTCCGCGGGCACGTCGATCCCGTACGCGGCGGCGAACTCGCCGAGCGCGGCGTCGGCGAGCGCCTGCTCCTCGGCCTCCATCAGCTCCACCTTGGTGGTGTCGATCGTCGACGAAGCGACGCGCGCCCGACCCGCCGCCTTGTCGCGCCTTTCCGTCAGGTATTCCTCGACGCGGTTGAGCGTGTCGCCCGAGCCCCCGATCGAGCCGATCATGCCGGTGGCCATCTCCTGCAGCTCCGCCTGGGCCTCGAGCATCTCGGTCTCGGTCATCATCCGCTTCAGCTTCTCGATCTTGTCCTGCGCGTCGCGCACGGTGACGTCGCGGGACTTCACGAGCTTCTTGTAGGTCGCCTCGGCAGCCTCGAGCTGCCTGCGGTTCTCCTCGAGCTGCTCCTTGACGGTCTTGAGCTGGAGCGCGTACTGCCCCGCCGCGGCACGGTTCCCGACCTTGAGGTTGGCGGCGGCCTTGGCGGCGAGGTCGCGCTCCTGCGCCTCCAGGTTCTTGACCTGGCGCAGCAGCCGCTCGCAGAAGCCCGCGTGCCCCGCCAGGTTCTCGTTGAAGCGCGCGATCTGCTGGCGCAGGTTCTCCTTCTCGGCCTCGATCAGCGCCTTGGGGTTCTGTCTCTCGAGCCCCGAGATGAACAGGCCCAGGAACCCCTTGAAGAGGTTCGCGATCCGCTGAACATGGCAGCGTCTCCTCCCGGGCGAGAAAGCCGCGCGCCCGCGTCATCCAAGAAACGTACGGGTCCCCGCCTCGCGGGGTTGCACGGAGGGGAGGCTAGCAACCAACTCGGGACGAGTCAATGGCTTGGGGGCGCACCCGCGGCCGGCTCGAACATCCCGGGCCCCGGGGCCGTACATCACTACAAGCGACCCACTCAGGAGGCTTTCTCATGGCGGCGACGGTACCGGTGTCGGGCCCGACGTTCGGCGCGAAAGAAGGCTACGTGAAGAGACCGGAGCCGCCGCTCGAGTTTGGTGGTTACGGCCTCACCGGTAGCGACCCTGCGGGACAGGGCCGCCGCGCGGTCACGTTGCCCGCCTCGGTCCTGCTGCACGCGGCCGCTGCGTTCGCGCTCGTCGTGGTTCCGCTGCTCACGACCGACGCGATCCCGGAGCCGCAATCCGGCGTGCGCGCGTTCCTGGTCGAGCCGCTGTCGGTGGCGCCGCCTCCGGCGCCCCCCGCAGCGCGCGCGGCCGCGGCGCCGCGAGTGGCGCCCAAGCCGCAGCCACAGCAGCAGGCCTTTGTGGCGCCGGTCGAGGTGCCAACCGAGATCACGCCGGAGCAGGCGCTCGACCTCGGCGGTGCCGATACGGGCTCGCCGGACGGCGTCGAGGGTGGAGTGCCGGGCGGCGTCGTGGGCGGCATCGTCGGCGGGTTGCCAGAGGCCCCGCCGCCTCCCGTGCGGCCCGTGCGAGTCGGCGGCGGCGTCCGCGAGCCGCGCCGGGTGGTCGTGGTGCCTCCCGTCTACCCCGACATCGCGGCAAAGGCCCGGCTCACGGGAATCGTGGTGATCGAAGCCACGATCAGCGAGCGCGGCCGCGTCGTGAACGTCAACCTGGTCCAGGGCGCGCCGCTCTTCACCGACGCGGCGCTCGAGGCCGTCAAGAAGTGGGTCTACACGCCTACGCTCGTCAACGGCGTCCCGACGCCGGTCATCATGACCGTCACGGTCCACTTCAGGCTCACCGGCCCCGCAGCCTGACCCGCGTCGCGCGCGGCTGTTGCAGGACGTGAGGTAGGATCCGCGGCAGCTTGCCGCTCCAGCCCGATACTCGCCTCGGACCGTATCTGGTCGTGTCGCCGGTCGGCGCGGGCGGCATGGGCGAGGTTTACCGCGCCACCGACCCAAAGCTCGGCCGCGACGTGGCGATCAAGGTGCTGCCGGCGGAGCTGGCGCAGGACCATGAGCGCCTGGCTCGTTTCGAGCGCGAGGCCAAGCTGCTGGCCTCTCTCAACCACCCGAACATCGCTCACGTCTACGGCTTCGAGAGCGCGACGCCTGCCGGCGGCTCCGCTGTGCACTTCCTGGCCATGGAGCTCGTCCCCGGCGAGGACCTCGCGGAGCGGCTCAAGCGGGGCGCGATCCCAGTCGACGAAGCGATCGCGATCGCGAAGCAGATCGCCGAAGCCCTCGAGGAAGCGCACGAGAAGGGCATCGTCCACCGCGACCTCAAACCCGCGAACGTCAAGATCACACCCGACGGCAAGGTCAAGGTCCTCGACTTCGGCCTCGCCAAGGCCTGGGAGGGCCCGGGCGCCGCGTCCTGCGACCTGTCGCAGTCTCCGACACTCGCCCACACCGGCACCGCCGCCGGCCTCATCCTCGGCACCGCCGCCTACATGTCGCCCGAGCAGGCGCGAGGCAAAGCGGTCGACAAGCGGGCCGACATCTGGGCTTTTGGCGTGGTGCTCTTCGAAGTGCTCACAGGGCGCCAGCTCTTCGCCGGCGAGACGGTGAGCGACGTGCTGGCTGGCGTGCTCAAGTCCGAGGTCGATCTCGGCGCGCTGCCCGAGGAGGCGCCGCCTGGGCTGCGCCGGCTGCTGGAGCGCAATCCGCGAAACCGCCTGCACGACATCGCCGACGCGCGGATCGCTCTCGACGAGCTGGTTGGCGGCGGTAGCGACGACAGCGGTACCGCAGCGCCGGCACGCGCGCCGGAGCCGCCGTGGCGCCGCACCCTGCCCTGGGCCGTGGGCGCCCTCGGGATCGTCGTGGGCATCGGCACTCTTGCCGTGCGCGGATTCCGCCCGGGGGCCGACCCCCGCGAGCTTCCGATCCTGCGGTTCGCAATCCCGCTCCCCGCCGACGCACCCCTGTTCGTCGAGAGCTACCCCGGCCGCTCGCTCGCGCTCTCGCCCGACGGCACGCAGATCGTCTACGCAACAGCCGCTTCGGCCGCCGACACCCGGCTCCGCCTGCGCCGGCTCGACGAGACCGAGATCCGTCCGCTTCCCGGCACGGAGAACGGCAGGGCCCCGTTCTTCTCGCCGGACGGAGAGTGGCTCGCCTACTTCGACTGGGCCGAATCGGCCGTCAAGAAGGTCTCGCCGCGCGGGGGTCGGGCGGTCACGCTCGCGCGAGGTTTCGCCAACGCCGGCTGGATGCTCGGCAGCTGGTGCGACGACGGCCACATCGTCTTCGACACCTGGAATGGCGGGCTGCGCGTTCTGAGCGGCGAGGGCGGCGAGCCACGCGTCCTGACCCAGCCGACCGACGAGTGGCACCTCGACCCGCAGCCGCTGCCCGGGCCGTGTCGCGTGCTCTTCTACACGCATCGCAGCGAGGGCCAGGCGATCGAGGCCATCTCGGCGGATGGCGGCGGGCGGACGCGGATTCTGGACAACGCGAGCCACGGCCGGTACCTCGCCTCGGGACAGCTGTTCTTCGTCCGCGACGGCGCCCTCCACGTCGCGCCGTTCGACGCCGAGCGGCTGAAGGTGACCGGTGCGGCGCTCCCGGTTCCGATCGAGGCGGCTCCAGACTGGTTCAACGTGAGCGCCCCCAACACGCGCTACGGGCCCTTCGAGGGCGAGATCGTCCGCCACGCCCTGGACGCTCGCGTCCCCGACCAGGTGCTGCTGCGCTTGCCGGGAACGTGGCTCTGCCCCTGGTCGATCTCGCCCGACGGCCGCTGGCTCGTGATCTCGCGCTACACCCCCGCGTCTCAGGCGGATCTCCTGCTGCTCGACCTCGAGAAAGCACCGGGGGCCGCCACGGAGAGACCCCTGGTCGCGACCGCGGACGAGGAGAACGGCGCCGCCATCTCCCCGAACGGCGAGTGGTTCGCCTACACCTTGAACAAGGGCGGTGGCAGGGCGAGCTCGACATGATGGCGGCTCGTGTCGAGCTCACGCCGAGCTTGCGCGTGAGCGAGCCGCGACGGCTGTTCTCGGGACCCTTCATCAGCGGCAAGGACATGGGGCCGCCCTTCGCCATCACCCGGGACGGCCGCCGCTTCCTGATGGTGCGCATCCCGCCAGGCGTTCCCGTCTCGGGCGGGACGGGCTCTGCACGCCAGTTGCTCGTGGTGCAGAGCTGGTTCGCCGAGCTGCGCAGGGGTCAGGAACGGAAGGAGCCATGATCGGCTCCCGACTCGGGGCGTACGAGATCACTGGGGAGCTTGGCGCAGGTGGAATGGGCGAGGTGTACCGGGCCACCGATACGAGGCTCGAACGCGACGTGGCGATCAAGGTGCTGCCGGCCGAGCTGGCTCAGGATCCCGAGCGCCTCGCCCGCTTCGAGCGCGAGGCGAAGCTGCTCGCCTCGCTCAACCACCCCAACATCGCCCACGTCTACGGCTTCGAGAGCGCGACGCTCGCCGACGGCTCCGCTGCGCACTTCCTGGCGATGGAGCTCGTCCCCGGCGAGGACCTCGCGGAGCGACTGAAGCGCGGCGCGATCCCGCTCGACGAAGCGCTCGCCATCGCGAGGCAGATCGCCGAAGCTCTGGAAGAGGCCCACGAGAAGGGCATCGTCCACCGCGACCTGAAGCCCGCGAACGTCAAGCTCACGCCGGACGGCAAGGCCAAGGTGCTCGACTTCGGCCTCGCCAAGGCCTGGGAGGGCCCGGGCGCCGCCTCCTCGGACCTCTCGCAATCCCCCACCCTCGCGCGCACCGGCACCGCCGCCGGCCTCATCCTGGGCACCGCGGCATACATGTCGCCCGAGCAGGCGCGCGGCAAGCCTGTCGACAGACGCACCGACATCTGGGCCTTCGGCGTGGTGCTCTTCGAGATGCTCACCGGCCAGAGGCTTTTCGCCGGCGAGACCGTCAGCGACACGCTCGCTGCGGTTCTCAAGTCGGAACCGGGCTGGAAGGCCCTGCCATCCGCGACACCCGCCCACGTTCGCCAGCTCTTGCGCCGGTGCCTCGAGCGCGAGCCGAAGCGGCGCCTGCGCGACGTCGGCGAGGCGCGCGTGGCGCTCGAGCCGGGAGCCGGCGGAGGGCGGATCGGATCGGAACCCGAGGCCGTGATCTCGCCGTGGCCTCGCGGGCTGCCGTGGGCGCTCTTGGCCGTGCTGGCCGTCGTGTCCGGCGTCGCCTTGTGGCGAGCTCGAGCGACGGCAACGACGCCCGCCACGGCGATTCGAGTCATGGTCGAGCTGACCGACGATCCCGCAGTCGGCTTGAGCAGCCGTTCCATAGGGACGAGCGTCGTGCTTTCGCCGGCGGGCGACCGCCTGGTGTTCGTCGCGGCGGGCGAGGGTCCTGCGATCTACGCTCGGCGTCTCGATGGCCTGGCGGCGACACCCGTCCCAGGCACGGAGCGTGGTCACAACCCCTTCTTCTCGCCGGACGGCGAGTGGATCGCCTTCTTCGCGGAAGGGAAGCTGAAGAAGGTCGCCCTGTCGGGCGGGGGTGCTGTGACGTTGGCGGATGCCGAGGACCCTCGCGGGGGTGCCTGGCTGGAGGACGGGACGATCGTCTTCGCGCCGCGAGTCGAGAGCCCGCTGCTGCGGGTCCCGGCGAGCGGGGGGGCCCCCGCTCCCATGACCACCCTGGACGCGACGCTGGAACAGCGGACGCACCGCTGGCCCGACGGCCTTCCCGGGGGACGAGGGCTCCTGTACACAGCGCACACCAAGACGGGCAGCTATGACGATGCCAGCCTCGTGGTCCAGGGACCTGGCGGCGAGCCACGCCGGGTCCTCTTGAAGGGCGGCTATCACGGTCGCTATCTGTCGAGCGGCCACATCGTGTATCTGCACGACGAGAAGCTCTTCGCGGCTCCGTTCGACCTCGACCGCCTCGAGCTCGCGGGCCCGGCCGTTCCCGTGATCCAGGGCGTGGCTGGCGCCACCACCAGCGGAACGGCACAGTTCAGCGCTTCGCGGAACGGGCTGCTGGTCTACGCGGCGGCGGGCACGAGGCGCGGTGTCCTCAGCTGGCTCGACCGATCGGGCCGGCTGGCCCCGCTGCGCGGCCAGCCGGCCGCCTACTGGGACTTGCGCCTTTCTCCCGAGGGTGACCGAGTGGCCCTCGCCATCGAGCAGCAAGGCCGATCCGACATCTGGGTCCTCGACCTGCGGCGGGACACGCTGTCGCGGTTGACCTTCCACCCCGACAACGACTTCCACCCGGTCTGGACGTCCGACGGGCGGCGCATCGCCTACACATCCTGGAGACCGGACGTGGGCGCGACCAACCTGTTCTGGCAGCGTGCCGACGGCAGCGGGGAACCGGAGCGGCTGACGACCAGCGCCAACCGGCAGTTCCGGGGCTCGTGGCACCCGAACGGGAGGTTCTTCGCGTTCACCGAGGCCCGCCCGGGCGCCCTCTACGACGTGATGATGCTGACGGTCGAGGGGGACGAGAAGTCCGGGCTCCGGCCCGGCACTCCCGAGGCGCTTGTCTCCACTCCGTTCCAGGAGCAGGATCCCGAGTTCTCGCCGGATGGTCGCTGGCTGGCGTACCTCTCGAACGAGTCGGGCGCCTTCGAGGTCTACGTCCGGCCGTTTCCCGGCCCGGGCGGCAAGTGGCAGATCTCGACCGGCTCCGGCGCCACTCCCCGCTGGTCGAAGGCGCGTCCGGAGCTCCTGTACCACTCTGGTGGCCAGCTCATGGTGGTTTCGTACAGCGTCGTCGAGGGCTCGTTCCGAGCCAGCAAGCCGCGACCGTGGGCGCAGCTGCCACCGACGACAGAGGACTTCGACTGGGCCCCCTCCGGCGACCGGGTGGCCCTCGTTCACCCCGAACGGGCCACCGGCGGCGGGGCGCCGACCCGCGTTCTCGTCTTCAACGTCTTCGACGAGCTGCGGCGGCTCGCGCCGCGGGCCCAATGAGGAAGGTCGAGGGAGGCCACGCGTGAGCCCAGCTTCCGGTAGCCGCCTCGGACCCTACGAGATCACGGCCCCTCTCGGCGCGGGCGGGATGGGCGAGGTGTACCGCGCTACCGACACGAAACTCGGACGCGAGGTCGCGATCAAGGTGCTGCCCGCCGAGCTGGCGCAGGATCCCGAGCGCCTCGCCCGCTTCGAGCGCGAGGCGAAGCTGCTCGCCTCGCTCAACCACCCGAACATCGCCCAGGTCTACGGCTTCGAGAGCGCGACGCTTCCCGACGGCTCCGCGGGCCACTTCCTGGCGATGGAGCTCGTACCCGGCGAGGACTTGGCCGGGCGGCTGAAGCGCGGCGCGATCCCGGTGGAGGAAACGCTCGCAATCGCGAAGCAGATCGCCGAAGCGCTCGAAGAAGCGCACGAGAAGGGCATCGTCCACCGCGACCTGAAGCCGGCCAACGTCAAGCTCACGCCGGACGGCAAGGTCAAGGTGCTCGACGACGAGGAGCCGCGCTTCTCGCCCAATGGCCGCGAGCTCGCCTTCGTGAGGAGGAGGGGAGGACCCTACGGCGAGCTGAGAGTCGTCGATCTCGCGTCGGGCGAGGTGCGTCAGCTGACGCACGACGATGCGCTGGCGCAGTCACCAGCCTGGTCACCGGACAGCCTCCATGTCTACTTCGCCTCGGGCCGGGGCGGGACCATGAACATCTGGAAGATCGCAGCGAGCGGCAGCGACCCGGAGCAGATCACCGCCGGCCAGGGTGACGACGTACAGCCGCACGTCTCGTCGGACGGGAGGCGGATCGTCTTCACGACCTACCGCGAGAACCTGGGCTTCGAGGAGCTCGACCTTGCGGCCATGCCCGGTTTGCCGCGCCTCAGGCGGCTGACCACCGACCCTGCGCGGAATCAGATCGGCCCCGTCTACTCTCCCGACGGGGCTCGCCTCGCCTATTTCTCGAATCTCAAGGGCGTCGAGAAGGAGGGCATCTGGGTGGCCCGCGCCGATGGCTCGAACCCCGTGCCGCTGGTTCAGGATGCGCTGGTCAACATCTTTCCGAGGTGGTGTACACCTACTGGGCCGCGGCGAAGGGGCTCGGGCAGAACTACCTCGACGTTTCTCCCGACGGGCGCCGCGTGGCTTTCGCTGCGCAAGACGTGCAGCACGCCAACATCGGCATGATCGAGCACCTTCGCGCGGAGCGGCCATGATCGGCAGAAGCCTCGCGCACTCGGCCGCCGTTTCGCCGCTCGGCCGGCCGGCCCTGTACGTCGATGGCAGTGCCGAGGCCGACCTGATGCTGATCGAGAACTTCCGCTACTAGCTGTGCCTCGGCCCTTCGACGGCGGCGCGCCGCGTCAACTCGCCGATGATGATCGCTCTCGATGGATCCCCCGGCTCGTCGACTCGGACTCCGAGCGAGGCCCCGATCCGGGGATACAGGCCCTCTCCGGCCCGATACTTCCGGGACCTGGCTTTGCCTTCCGGCCGCAGTAGACCGGCCGCGACCGCCGCGGCAAGGTCGTTGGTCGCGGTCGCCACGCTGACGTCGGCGAGCGGCCGGTAGTAACGCGGCGTGACCGACCGCCCGAAGAAGGCGTCCCACACCGCGTTCGCGACGCGAGGCTGGAGGCGTGCGGATGTCACGGCCTCCTCCACAGCCACCCAGACCTTTTGCTGGACGCGTTCCCGGAGGTCGAGAGCCCGCACCTGATGCAGCTGAGCCTCCACGTGGGCGCGGATGAACTGCGAGGAGTCGACGGCTGCATCGAATCGCCCGCCGAGACACCGGAACGCCGCGTAGTAGTCGGAAAGATGCCGTCCCCACCACTCTTCGAGCGAGGTGAACTCCGGCAGCTGGAAGCCTCCTCGGTACATTGCGAGGGAAGCGACGACCCGGGAGGCCCGGCCGTTGCCGTCCGAGAACGGGTGGATGGCCGCGAGGGCCGCGTGGATCCAGGCCGCGCCGATGGCTGGGTGCTCGAGCCCGTTCTGCATGACCGAGCACGCGATGTCGACGAGGCCAGGCACATCCTCCGCTGGCGGGGGCTGAAACACGAGCTCCCCGCTGCGAGCGTCGACGACGTAGGCCGGCCCGGTGCGGAATCGTCCCGCCCCCTCCCCCCAGTTGCCTGCGAGAACTCGATCGTGGAGCCCGACGAGCAGCTCGCGATCCCACCTGAAGGCCGCGTCGTCCGCGCGCCGCAGGACGAAGCTCATCGCGTCGCGGTAGCCGCGCACGAGTGCAGCGTCTTCCTCTCGTGTGTCGGAGGGGCGGTCCCCGGCGAGGATCCGGTGCACCTCCTCGAGCGTCACGGGAACTCCTTCCATCGACGTGGAAGCGGCAACCGCCTCTGCCTCGAGGTCGCGCCGGAGCCGGCCCGCCCACGCTCGCGGGATAGGGCCTCTATAGTCGAGCTGGGTTTTCCAGCGATCCAGCTCGTCGGTGAGTGAGACGATCACCCTCGCGTCGAAGGGGAGCAACACGAGGAGATTCTATCACTAATAACCTAGGTGATTATTTGATATGTTGCCGAATCGCCCTAAGTCTAATGGATACAGGCTTCGAGAGCGCAAGTCCCTCCCGACGGCTCGGCCGTGCACTTCCTGGCGAGTGCGACCTCGTAACCGTTCGAGGACGGTGCGAAGAAGCCGGGCCATGCGCCTGCGGCTGGCGGTGGCGCGCGCGGTCCGCGACGCGTTCCCAGTGGAGCGGCACGGTGCCCGACGCGAAGGTTCCTGTCGGCCCCGGCTACCAGGTCCCCTTCGCCGCCGCGATCCGTGAGCGCGCCGGGATCGCGACGGGCCAGGCTGACATCGTGCTCCTCGCCCGGGCGATGCTGCGCGACCCGTACTGGCCGCCCCACGCGGCGCGCACGCTCGGCGCCGACGCGAGCTGGCCCGTCCAGTACCTGCGCGCTCGACGCCAGGACCGCATCTATCGAAAAAGGTGATAATATCAATGCATGCTGCTCTCCTACCTCGTCACGAGCCGGGCCCGGCGCAAGCTGCTCCGCCTGCTGTGGGGCGCCGCGGCCGAGGGGAACGTCAGCGAGCTCGGCCGGCGCGCAGGGGTGAGCTTCGCGGCCGCGCACCGGGAGCTTCTCGCCATGCGCGCTGCAGGCCTCGCCCGGGCGCAGCGGGCAGGGGTCGCGCTCGTCTTCTCGGCGAACCGAGCCAGCCCGCACGCCGAGCTCGTGCGCAGGCTGGCCGAGGAGCCCGGCGCCCGCTCGCCGTCGCCACCCCCGACGGACGCCGAGAATGTGCGCGCCTGGCTGTCGGCCGCCGGAGCCCCGCTGCTCGCATCGCGGCCGGCCGCGGGGCCTTTGCCTCCTCTCGAACAGCTGCTCGCTGAGGGCCTCGCCTTGTCCCACCGGGACGCCGGGCTCGCCCGTGTGCTGCCGCTCGTCCTGTGGCTGAACCGGGGCAGGCTGGATCACCAGGCGCTCGTACGCCAGGCCTCGCTCCGGAACGAAAGCCAGGCCCTCGGCTTCTTCCTCGAGCTGGCTGGAAGGCTCGGAAGCGACCCTGGGCTCGTGGCCCGTGCGCGGCGGCTGCGAGACCGCCGCCGGACGCGAGCCCGCCCGTTCTTCGCGCAGGCGATCGGGCCGCGCGCGCTCGCCCTCGCACGGACGCGCACGCCAGCGCTGGCCCGGCGCTGGGGCTACCTCATGAACATGGACCTCGCCAGCTTCGCGGCTCCGTTCGGAAAGCACAAGGACGCGGCATGAAGGCCTACACGCCAGCCGAGCTGCGACGCTTTCTCGCGGCCGTGGACCGGGCCC
>Ga0209342_10008034_pt1 | contig 10582 bp, 10 predicted proteins | sample RifCSP16_2_FD_184023 | JGI IMG/M metagenome (GOLD analysis project Ga0209342, IMG submission 184023) | Soil microbial communities from Rifle, Colorado - Rifle CSP2_sed 16_2 (SPAdes) (version 2) | ecosystem: Environmental > Terrestrial > Deep subsurface > Rock core/Sediment | place: Rifle... | reverse complement strand
CTGGATGTCCTCGCGGAGGTCACGGACCAGGGCGTCGCCACCTACCTTCGGACCCTGACCATTGACGAGCCGCTGGCCCGCAACGGGATGGAGTTTTACACGGCGGACGCCCTCGGCTCCGCGCTGACGCTGACGGACTCGGCCGGCGCTCTGGCCACGCGCTACACCTACGCGCCGTTCGGGCGGACGGCGGCGGAGGGCGTGAGTTCGGGGAACCCGTTCCAGTACACCGGGCGGGAGAACGACGGCCTCGCGGGCCTCTACTACTACCGGGCGCGCTACTACCACCCGAGCCTCCAGCGGTTCATCAGCGAGGATCCAATCGGCTTCGAGGGCGGCGACGTCAACCTCTACAGCTACGTCGCCAACAACCCACTCACCTTTGCCGATCCGCTCGGGCTGGACAAGGATCAGTGTCCTCCAGGCGGGCGAGGGTGGCGTTTGCCTGATTTCGTTTCGGCGAGCGCCAGCGTGTCGATTCCAACTCCATGGACAGGTACGCTCTTGAGTTGGACTGGTAGCGTTGTCGTGGATCGGTACGGCAACTGGTATTGGAGTCCCATCGGCCCTGGGGCGGGCCGCGCACCGTACATCGGGTCCGGATCGCTAACTGCGAACTGGCTCGTGCAGGGGTGTAAGCCAACGCAGGAGCGGCTCAACGATTTTCTTTCTGGGCATGGGTTTACTGGTGCGGCCGGATGGTGGGGTGGAGGGAACGTCATCTACTCGCCCGGCAACGGCGCTGCGGTCGGAGGCGGTCTTGTCTCTCCTCAGGCAGGTGGAAACTACAGCTACTCTTTCCGGGGACGAGGGAATACCGGGTGGTCATGGTAGAGGGCGAGAAGGCTTGACCAGATTCGTGGCAGAGTTGATTTTCGCGATCATCATGCTCCTCCTCGGAGGAGTAGCAATCATTTCTCCGCACGCGATTCGCTCGGCGGCCATCAAACTGCTTGGAGGTAAAGCGGAATCGGCCACAGGATTAGCCGGATTGGTGGACTCGTCCCAGGTCTTACCTAGCATTCGGTTCGGCGGAGCAATGGCGCTCCTGATCGGGTTGTTCGTCCTGTGGGTTGTTTGGCGACAGCAATGAAGACGGGAGTCATCGAGATCGCGGCCATCCCCGACGTCTTCGAGAAGTGACTTCACTACCTTCTTTCATGACTCACGTGCCGACGACTCTATCGGCGGGACGCTGACGAACAGCTACGACCTCCTGGACCGGCTCCTGGCGCAGAGCACGACCCTCGGCACGGTGAGCTACCAGTACGACGCCCTCGGCCGGCGCACCCGGCTCGAGGTTCCCGGGGTCCTGCCGACGACCTACGGCTACGACGCGAACTCCCGGCTGACCCAGATCCTCCAGGGCCTGCAGACGGTTGGCATCCAGTACGACGATGTCGGGCGGCGCACCGGCTTGACCTTGCCCAACGGGGTCAGCACCGAGTACCAGTACGACGTCGCCTCGCGCCTCACGGCACTCATCTACCGCAACGCGGTGGGCCTCCTTGGCGACTTGAGCTATCAGTACGACCCCGCGGGCAATCGCACGCGCGTCGGGGGAAGCTTCGCGCGCACGCTCCTGCCGGCGGCCGTTGCCAGCGCCACCTACGACGCCGCCAACCGCCAGCTCACGTTCGGCGACCAGACGATGGCCTTCGACCCGAACGGCAACCTCACGACCCTCACGGAGCCCGGCGGCACGACCACCTTCACCTGGGACGCGCGCGACCGGCTGGTGGGCGTGGAGCAACCCGGGACCCTGGCAAACTTCGCCTACGCCTTCGGGCGCCGCCTCGCCAAGACCGTGAACGGCGCGACGACCGAGTTCCTCTACGATGGCCTCGACATCGCCCAGCAGGTCACGGCCGAGGGGCCAACAAGCTACCTCCGCTCGCTCGCCATCGACGAGACGCTCGGCCTCACCACCCCCGAGGGGGCGTTCTTCCTTATGGCCGACCCGCTCGGGAGCGCCGTCGCCGTCAGCGATCCCGCTGGCAGCACAATGACCGAGTACACGTACGCCCCCTTCGGCGCCACGACGGCGACACCCCCAGGGGTGCCGAACCCGTTCCAGTTCACAGGCCGGGAAAACGACGGCCTCGCCGGCCTGTACTACTATCGGGCGCGGTACTACCGCGTTGTAGTATCGCTGGTCGCTGCGGAGGCGGCGGCGCAGGTGGCGCTCGTTGAGCACGCGGACGTGGTTCAGGCACTCCCGCCGGATCGAGCCGATCACGCGCTCGGGTGCTGCCACGGCGCCTGCGGTGCGATGAGGCCCTGCCGGATGCCGCGCGCCGCCAGGCGCTGCTCGAAGACTTCGCCGTAGACGCCGGCGCGATCGCGGAGGAGATACGCCGGCGTCGGGGTCCCCGGAGAACGCGGCCTCGATCTGCTGGGCGGCCCAGGCCGCCGTCGGATGGGCGGCGACGCTCACCTGGAGAAGCTCCCGGCGATCGTGGCGGAGGATCACGAACGCGAAGAGCAGGCGGCGGGCCTCGTCGGCCAGCGCGTCGAGCTCGTCGTGGTAGTCGACCTCGATGTGCGCGAGGATCAGCCGGCGCACGCCCGCGCGCGCCGCGACCTCCCCCGCCTCCTCGGCGGTCGAGTGGGTGCCGAAGCGGCCGCGGTCGCGTGCCGGGAACGTCGCCTCGTGGATCAGCGTGTCGGCACCGCGCGCCAGGCGCACCACGGCCTCGCAGGGCGCCGTGTCGGAGGAGTAGACGACGCTCCGCCCCCGGCGGGGCTGCACGCGCACGGCCACGTTCGGCATCGTGCCGTGCTCCACCGGCGCGGTGCTCACCGCGAGCGCGCCGAGGACGAGGGCGGGCGCCCCCTCGGCGAGGTCGAGCGCCTGGAAGCGGAGCGGGAACATCCCGCGGCGCTCGAGGACGTCGAAGAGCGCCAGCGGGTCCACGCCCGCGAGCCGGAGCTGGCGCGCCGGGCTCCCCCCGCAGTCGATCAGGACCGCGCCCTCGGGCACCGCGAAGACGATCGACGTGGTGTCGCGCGCCGGCGAGGGGATCGCGCCCGACGTGCCGAGGAACGCGCAGCGCACTCAGCGCTCCCGCGCGAGCGCCTCGGGGTCGAAGAGGGCGTCGGCGAGGCCCGTGTCGGCGGCGACCGAGCGGACCGTGATCCGCATGAGGAGCCGCCCGTCGACGAACACCTCCTGGCGGTACGGGAAGTGGAACCCGCCCCGGAGCGGCCGATGCTCGGAGAAGGTGATGTCGACGAGCGCCGGCCCCTTCGGGAAGCGCTCGCGGGTGACGAAGCGCAGCACGCCGTACTCCCGGTCGAACCAGACGGCGGGGACGTCGCGCTCGCCCGGGCGCGCGCCGATCACGAGCGCCGGTCGGCCCGCGAGGCGCGTCGGGTGGCTCACGTCCTCGCGCACGCCGCGGGCGCGCCACTCGGCGAGCAGGTCGGCCGCGCTCCGCCGGAACGGCACGAGCAGGTACGTCCGCTCGCCCCCGCCCTGGGGCACGGGCACCTCGTAGGTCTTGCCGTCGGCCTGGCGCACCCAGACCCGGTCGCCCACCGAGAGCCGGACCTCGCGGCGGCCCTCCACCTTCTGCTCGATGCGCTGCCGCTGGGGCACCTTGAACAAAACCCGCTGCTCGCCCGTCGATTGGGGGTGGCGGCCGTCCGGGTGGTAGAGCGTGAGAGTCTGCTCGATGACGAGGTCGGCGATGCTGACGTCCGCGAGCCTGGCCACGAACGCCTCGACGGCGGCCCGGACGTCGGTGGCCCCGCCCGCCGGCGCGCCGGCGGTGAGGCCGGCGAGCGTGACGAGGAGGACGACCAGGCGCCACACGATGCGGTTATTTTGACACTCCGCGCGACGCTCCGGTATCATAAACAGAAACCTTAAGGAGTCCTCGTGCCCACCGGAGAAGCTCTCGGCAACGGCGTGCTCGCTCTCGTCCTGAACGCGGGCCCGGTCGCGAAGTTCGTCCTGGCCGTGCTGCTGGTGTTCTCGATCGCGAGCTGGGGCCTCATCGTCGAGAAGGCCTGGCAGTTCCGCCGCGTGCGGCGCCAGACGCTCGCCTTCCTCAAGGTCTTCCGCGAGGGCCGGCGCGCGTCCATCATCCACGGCGCGGCGCGCACGATGCGCGAGAGCCCCCTCGCCCAGCTCTACTCGGCGGCCTACCAGGAAGTGTCGCGCCTGCCCGAGGGCCTCGAGCCCGTCTACGACGAGCCGGACGAGGGGCTCGGCGCCGACCGGCTCGAGGCCGTGCACCGCGCGCTCCGCCGCGGGGCGGCGCACGAGATCGCGCAGCTCGAGCGCTACCTCGGCTTCCTCGCGACCACGGCGAGCGCGACGCCGTTCATCGGGCTCTTCGGCACCGTCTGGGGCATCATGGCCGCGTTCCAGGGCATCGGCTCGCAGGGCTCCGCGAGCCTGGCCGTGGTCGCGCCGGGCATCTCCGAGGCGCTCATCGCGACCGCCGCGGGCCTCGGCGCCGCGATCCCGGCCGTCATCGCCTACAACTACTACGTCAACCGCGTGAAGCACTGGGCGACGGAGATCGAAGGGTTCATGCTCGACCTCCTGAATACCCTCTCGCGGCCGGTGCCCAAGGTCGGACGCTCGGCGAAAGATGGCATTTAAGCTCGACACCTCCGACGGCTCGCGGCGGATCGGCACCAACCTCGCCGAGATCAACATCATCCCGCTCGTCGACGTCGTGCTCGTCCTGCTGCTCATCTTCATGCTGACGGCGCCGATGATGTACCGGGGCATCGACGTCAACCTGCCCCGGGCGGCGGCGAAGCCGACGGCGGTCGAGGAGCGGATGGTCCTGACCGTCACGAAGGACCAGGCGCTGTTCCTGAACGACCGGCGCGTCCCGCCGGGCGGCCTCGACGCGGCGCTCCGGCAGGCGTTCGTGACGCGGACCGACAAGACGCTCTACCTCAAGGCGGACGCGGGCCTCAACTACGGCGCGGTCATCGAGACGATGGACCGGGTGCGGCGCGCCGGGATCGAGCGCCTCGGCATGGTGACCGAGCCCGCGCGGGAGCGCTGATCATCGCCACGGCGAGCGCCGTGCTCCGGCCGCGCGGCCGTCTGCACCTCGGCCCCGCCCTCGCGCGGCTGCACCTGCCGCTCGGAAGCGTGCTGCTGTCGGCGACGTGCCACGTCCTCGCCTTCGGCGCGCTGTTCTACGCCGCCCACCTCTGGCGCGAGCACCAGCCCAGGACGTACGTCGTGAACCTCGTGCCGGCGGTCGCCGCCGTCGGCGCGCCGCAGGGCCGCCCGTCGCTGCCGGCGCGGCCCGAGGACCTCCGCCCGCCCGCGCCGACCCCGACCGAGCTGCCCCGGCGCGAGACGTCGCGCGAGCTGCCGACGCGCGAGCGCGCGCGCGACGCGCTCGGGCTGCCCGAGCGGAGCCTGCCGCCCCGCGCCGCCGCGCTGCCGCGCGCGGGCGAGAAGGAGCTGCCGTCGGTGGCGAGCGCGCCGACGAAGGCGCCCACGCGGGCCACGAGCGCGGCGCGGCCGCCGGAGCCGCCGGCCCCGCCGCCGCAGGCGCTCGGCCAGCGCACCGGCTCGGCGGCCGGCGCCGGCGCGGTCACGCTCAACGTGTCGGACTTCCCGTTCGCGTGGTACCTGAGCCGGGTCCAGGCGAAGATCACCGAGCGGTGGGCCGGCCGCGCGCTGCCGGGGCAGCAGCCGGTCGCCGTGTTCGACATCGCGCGCGACGGCCAGATGAGCGGGCTCGCGATCTCGAAGTCCTCGGGGAACACCTACTACGACCAGGCGGCGCTGCGGGCGATCACGGAGGCCAACCCCTTTCCGCCCCTGCCCGCGGACTTCCCCGGCACGACGCTCCGCGTCCACCTGGGATTCAACTTCGCGATGGATCGGGGGTAGCCGGGCGTGATCCGCCGCCGCACGCTCGCCCCGGTCGCGCTCGCGCTCGTGCTCGCCTGGCTCGCGCCGTGGCCCCCACCGCCCGCGTCCCGCGCGCAGGGCGTCGAGGTCTTCCTCAACGTCACCGGGGGCGGCGCGAAGAAGCTCAACATCGCGATCCCCGAGTTCGCGCTCCTCGGCGGCACGGACGCGCAGGGCACGGCGAAGCTCCTGGCCTCCGTCGCCGGCACCGACCTCACGTTCTCGGGCCTGTTCAGCGTCGTTGCCGCCTCGGGCGCGATCCCGGCGAACAACCCGGCCGCGCTCAAGGAGTCGTGGACGGCGTTCGCCGCCGCGGGCGCCCACGCCGGCGTCCACGGCCTCCTCACGCTCCGGGGGGACCGGCTCGAGGCCGAGATGCGGCTCTACGACCTCACGAGCCCCGAGCACCGCCTGATCGCCGCGAAGAAGTTCCAGGGCACGCTCGCGCAGGCCCGCCGCGTCGCCCACCGGATCGCCGACGAGATCGTGCTGCAGTTCACCGGCGAGCCCGGCGTGGCGGACACGAAGCTCGCCTACGTGCTCGGGCCGCGGGGCGCGAAGGAGATCTACATCGCCGACTACGACGGCGCCGGCGCCACGCCCGTCACGCGCAACGGCTCGATCAACCTCATGCCCGTGTGGAGCCCGGACGCCCGCTCGCTCGCGTTCACCTCGTACGTGCAGGGCTACCCCGACCTCTACCGGACGTTCCCGTTCGAGCGGCGGCCCCTGCAGACCCTGGCCGCGTTCGCCGGCATCAACTCGTCGCCCGCGTGGAGCCCCGACGGGCGCCTCCTCGCCATGACGCTCGCGAAGGACGGCAACCCGGAGATCTACGTGCTCACCCTCGCGACGGGCGCGCTGCGCCGCCTGACGCGCCACGCCGGCATCGACACCGAGCCGACGTGGGCGCCCACCGGGCGGCAGCTCGCCTTCGTGTCCGACCGCACGGGCTCGCCGCACATCTTCGTCATGGACACCGACGGCGCCAACGTGCGCCAGCTCACCTCGGGCGGCTTCCAGACGCAGCCACGCTGGTCGCCGAAGGGCGACACGATCGTCTACACGCAGCGGCAGGCCGGTCATCAGCTCTGGGCGGTCAACCCCGACGGCTCCACCCCGCGCCAGCTGACGTTCGGTCCGGGCAGCGCCCAGGGCGCGGCCTGGGCGCCAGATGGGCGTCACCTGGCGTTCCAGTCGAATCGCCTGGGCCGGTGGCAGATCTTCGCGATGCCGCTCGACGGCACACCACCCACGCAGGTCACCTCGGGCCAGGGGGAGGCGACAAGTCCTTCTTGGTCGCCGCGTCTCCCGTGATAGGATTGTGCCTGCGGCCGACATGCTCACCAGCGGAGGCTAAAGGAGGCGTCATGGCAACTCGTGCTGCAAACATCGTGGTGATGTCGCTGCTCTTGTTCGGCGTGGTCCTCGCCGGCTGCGCGAAGCGTCCCGCGACGACCCAGGCGTCAGCGCCAGCGCCGACTGCGCCGCCTCCCGCTGCGACCACACCGGCACAGCCGAGCGCTCCGCCGGCACCGAGCATGGCGGCCCCGACGAGGCCCGCGCCCGCGCCCGCGCCGGCGGCGGCGCCGACGACGACCGCGCGGCCGTCGCCGAAGGAGTTCACCGCGATCGCCGACCTGAAGGACATCCACTTCGCCTTCGACAAGTACGACATCCGGCCGGGCGACGCGAAGGTCCTCGACGCCAACGCGGCCTGGCTCAAGTCGCACGGTGACTACCTCGTCCTGGTCGAGGGGCACTGCGACGAGCGCGGCACCAACGAGTACAACCTGGCGCTCGGTGAGCGGCGCGCCAAGTCCACGATGAACTACCTCGTCTCCCAGGGCGTCCAGGCGAGCCGCATCACGATCATCAGCTATGGCGAGGAGCGTCCCCAGTGCGCCGAGAAGAACGAAGGGTGCTGGAGCAAGAACCGGCGCTCGCACTTCCTGGTCAAGCCCCGATAGGCTCGGCTGAGTCTCCCGCGAGGAGGAGGGCCACCGCTCTCCTCCTCGCGTCGTTTCTGGCCCTCGGCGGCTGCGCGGGCGTCGCCGAGGTCACCGGCACCGCGACCCAGGACGACGTCTTCCAGCTCCGCTCCGAGATCGCCGCGGCGCAGCAGACCGCCCAGCGCGCGAAGATCGACGTGGACCGGCTCACCGGAGAGATCGACCGCCGCGCCGGTGCGCAGGCCCAGGAGAGCGAGCGGCGCGCCGCCGAGCTCACCGAGCGGCTCGACGCGCTCGCGGCGACGCTCACCAAGCTGAGCGCGCGGATCGACGACGTCGCCGCCCGCCTGGACGCGCTCGCGCGGCAGCTCCGCGCCGCCGCGGCGCGCCCGGCCCCGCCGACGGCGCGGCCCGCGCCCCCCGCCCCCGCGCCCCCGGCGCCCGCCGCGCCCGCGCGCCCGGCTCCGGCACCCGCCGCGACGCCGACGACGGCCGGGCCGGTGACCGCGGGCGCCGCCGCCCCTCCCGCGCCGACCGGCGCACAGCCCGCGACGCCGCGGGCCGGCGCGCCGGCGCCCGCGCCCGTCGCCGCGGCGCCGTCGCCGCCGCTCCGGCCGACCACGGGCGCGCTCAAGCCCCAGGACATCTACCAGGCGGCCTACATCGACTTCAGCAAAGGCAGCTACTCGCTCGCGATCGCGGGCTTCCGCGAGTTCCTCCGGCGTTTCCCCGAGCACGAGCTGGCGGGCGGCGGCCAGTACTGGATCGGCGAGTCGTACCTGAGCCTCGCGCGCGGTTACACGAACACGGACCAGGCGGACAAGGCCGAGGAGTCGCTCTTGCAGGCGGTGCTCGAGTTCAAGAAGGTGCTCGCGAACTATCCGCGCAGCGACAAGGTGCCGACCGCGCTCTACAAGGAAGCGCTGGCGCTGATCGACCTCAAGCAGCCGCAGCAGGCGCAGGCACGCCTGAAGTACCTCATCGAGAACTTCCCGCAGGCGGAGGAGACGCCGCTCGCCAGGGAGCGGCTCGCGACGCTGACGCGCGGCTGAGCGGCGTTCCTTGCAGCCGCGCTAGTCGTCGATCCCGAAGATCCACACGACCGCCAGGTTCTGCTCGTGGGGCGAGTAGACCATGACGCTCCCGTGCGGGTACTCGGTGTCGGCCGAGCTCACGACGATGGACGGCTCGCCCTGGACCGTGGTCGAGCCGAACTGCCAGAACGTGGCGGAGGCCAGAAGGACGGCGGCCAGCGCGCCGCTGAGCGCCCACTTCGGCCGCCATCGGCGGACCCGTGGCAGCGGACGCGCGTGGCGGCCGTCCTCGATGCCGCGGACGATCCCCGGCCAGAAGCCCGTCCAGTCGGGATCGGCGACCGCGATCGGGGTGAGGGCGTGCTGGAGCCGGGCGCGGAGGCGGCGCAGCTCCTCGGTCTGCCGCCGGCAATGGCCGCAACCCGCCAGATGGCTCGCCGTGGAGGCGGCACCCGGTCCCTGCAGGGCGCCATCGAGGTAGGCACCGATCCGACGCCGCGCGAGGAGACAGCTCAGCACGGCTCTTGGACGGACCCGGCCCGGGGCCGTATTCTCATGCGGCAATGATACCCGAACAGGCGGTCGCCCTGGCCGCCGGGGACGACGTCACGCTCGAGGCCCGGCTGACGCTGCCCCCGTCGCCCGCCGCCGGCGTCGTGGTCTGCCACCCGCATCCGCTCTACGGCGGGGACATGGACAACCCGGTCGTCGTCCGCGCGGTCGAGGTCTGCGCGGGCCTCGGCCTGGCGACGCTCCGGTTCAACTTCCGCGGGGTGGGCGGCTCGACGGGCGCCCACGGCGGCGGCCGGGCCGAGGAGGCCGACGTCGAGGGGGCGATGGCCCGCATGACGCAGCACGTCGAGCGGGTGGCGCTGGCAGGCTACTCGTTCGGCGCGGCGGTCGTCGCCGCGGTCGCTGCGCGGCACCCCGAGGTGGCGGGCGTCGCGCTCATCGCCCTGCCTATTGGCACGGGGACCATGCGGCCGGCGCTGACCGAGGGGGGCCTGCTGCAGGCGCTCCGCGGCTCCGGGGCGCCCGTTCTCCTCGTCGCGGGGGATGCCGACGAGTACTGCCCGCGGGCCGACCTGGAGAGGCTCGGCGCCACGCTGCCCGGGGCGGAGGTCCGGATCGTCGAGGGCGCGAACCACTTCTTCTTCGGCAAGCTCTTCCCACTCGGCGAGGCGATCGCCGCGTGGGCGCGCCGGCTCGCGCCCGGGCGAGCTAGCGCGGATTATTCATGAACGACCCCTCGCGCGCGGCGGACGGGGCCTGTCGCCGGGTGCGGCCCCCTGCGGTCCTCGCTCCACCCATCCCCCAGTGGGGCCCTTCCGCTACGGTCCTCGGGGACCGCACCCGGCGCCACCCGTCCGGCTCCCTCGGCAGCCGTTCATGAATAGTCCGCGCTAGACTCGGCGACGGTCGGAGGATCGAGGAGCGCCACGGCTTTGCCGGGGCGCTCCGAGCGTTGGGGGGGGTGTGGGGGGCCGCCCCCCCACGTGACCGGGCGGCTGTCGGCGTATCGAGGAGCGCCACGGCTTTGCCGGGGCGCTCCGAGCGTTGGGGGGGGCTTTGCCCAAGAGGCGCCTCCTGCCCAAAAAGTCGGGCCGTTGCCCAAAAATTAGTACACGGTATATCAACGCCTCGGGACTCAGCCCAGAGCCCCCGCCTGATCCACCCTCTACCGGTAGGGGCCGACC
>Ga0209342_10008032_pt1 | contig 10583 bp, 9 predicted proteins | sample RifCSP16_2_FD_184023 | JGI IMG/M metagenome (GOLD analysis project Ga0209342, IMG submission 184023) | Soil microbial communities from Rifle, Colorado - Rifle CSP2_sed 16_2 (SPAdes) (version 2) | ecosystem: Environmental > Terrestrial > Deep subsurface > Rock core/Sediment | place: Rifle... | reverse complement strand
TTCGCAAAGGGGCTGATGGAGCGTGCGCCGGCGCGCATGTTCCGGGTGCTCGCCCAGAGTCGCCTGCTCGAGCGGCTCCTGGTGGAGCTCGCATTCGAATTCGAACAAGGCGCGCCGGCCAATGACGCGGCGCGCACGGCGCTCGCCGCCCTGGGCTACGCGGCGCGCAATCGCGGTCCGCTGCCGGTTCGCTTCGCACTTCTGTTCCCCGGCCTGCGCGCAGCGGGCCGGGGCGACCCGGCCTCGCTCAAGGTCAGCGAGGTTGCCGCGCGGCTGCGTGCACCCAACGATTGTCGCGAACTCGCCGTGACCATGCTTCGCCACGGGGAGAGCGCAAAGTGCGCCGCGACGCTGTCCCCCGATGCACTGCTGGTGTTGCTGGAAGGCTGCGATGCGTTCCGGCGGCCCGCGCGCCTGGACGAGTTGTTGCTCGCCTGCGAGGCCGAATGCTACGGCGAGCGCGGGTGGGTCGAACTGCCCTATCCGCCGCGCCAGACGCTAGGGCGGGCGCTTGCCGCTGCCGCAGGCATCGACGCCGGCGCCATCGCCGCCAAGAGCGCGCGCGCGCGCATCGCCGCCAACGTGCGCGCCGCACGCCTGGCGGCCATCACCGGAGGAATGACCAGGACGTTCGCCAGGGGCCCTGCGAAGAGACTCGGGCGGCGCCGGTGAGATCGGCCTTGGCGCTGCTCGGCGCCGGCGTGCGCGCGGGGCTGTAACGAATCGTTTCGGCGTCAACGCGCGCCGCAGGCTGGTCGTTTCGGTGAGTATCGATCCCGAAGCGGAGAAACACGATGCACAGGCCCGCATTCTGCGCAGCGCTGCTGGTTGCGCCAGCGCTCGCCGTCGCTGCAGCCAGCGGCCCGAACGCGCGCCTCGCCGAGCAGTTCAGGCGTGCCGATGCCGACCGCAACGGCGTGCTGTCCCGCGCCGAGGCCGAGCGCGCCGCGCCGATGCTCGCGAAGCAGTTCGACGCCATCGACGCCAATCGGGACGGTCAGATAAGCCCGGAGGAGATCCGTGCTTTGCGCAGGGCCGGAAGGAGCGGGCGCGGCGCGAAGGGCGGCTCGAAATTCGACCACTACTTCGCCCGCGCCGACAGCGATGTAGACGGGGTGCTGTCGCGGGCAGAGGCCGAGCGAGGCTTGCCGCGCGTTGCGAAAAAATTCGACCGCATCGACCGCGACGGCGACGGCAGGCTGACGCGCGAGGAGATGCAGGCGTGGCTCGCGGCCAGGCGCGCCGCGCGCTCGGGAAAATGAATTGTCCGTTCGCCGGTCAGGCGTGCGCACCGGTGCGACGCGGCCCGGTCCCGGACGCCTCGTCCCGGAAGAGCGCCCGGTACGCCGCCTGTCGCAACGCGGGCGAGCGGCCGAGTGCGTAGTAGCACGAATGGGGCGTGACCAGCGCGTCCTCATGCCCCAGCGCATTCGAGCGGAAGCTCGACCAGCGGTACTCACCCGGCGCGGCAACCAGGCCGGCGCGCACCGGGTTGAGCTCGATGTAGCGCATGCAGCCCAGCAGGTGCTGCCTGGAGCGTAGGGTCAATCCCTTGAAGCGCTCCTCCAGCAGCGGGCCGCCGCGCTCATGCGCTTCACGGACGTATCGCGTATAGCGCTCGCCGAGCGCGCGCATCAGGCCTGAGACCCCTTCCGGGCGCGACGGCGTCACGAGCAGGTGCACATGGTTGCCCATCAGCACGTAGGCGTGCAGCGCGCAGCCGAGGTTCGCGGCATACACGCCGAGCCAGTGCAGATAGGCGACGCGATCCGGGTCGCAGGTGAAACACGCCGCGCGGCAATGGCCGCGCTGGATCACGTGCAGCGGGTGGCCGGGAATCTGGACATCGAACTCGGACATGAGGACGGGCCGGTGTTTCGGCGAGACGCCGGATCTGGCAAGACCAACGCGGCGGCCGGGGCGGGCGTTGACGCCCGATGTTCCCTGTACGATCCGGCCAAGGTACACTGGCGCCCGATTTGGCCGGAAGCGACCGGTGCGCGACAACAGCGGGGCGAGCAATGATAGAACTCTACACGTGGGAAACGCCTAACGGCCGCAAAGTCTCGATCATGCTCGAGGAATGCGGCCTGCCTTACAAGGTGCACAAGGTCGACATCGGCAAGGGCGAGCAGTTCGCACCGGAATTCGTTGCGCTGAACCCGAACCGCAAGATCCCCGTCATCGTCGATTCCGACGGACCAGAAGATGGCAAGCCCATTACGCTGATGGAATCGGGCGCCATCCTGGTCTATCTCGCCGGCAAGACCGGCAGGTTTCTCCCCGAGAGCGTGCGCGGCAGGTACAAGGCGCTGGAATGGCTGATGTTCCAGATGGGCGGCGTCGGGCCGATGTTCGGGCAACTGCACGTGTTCCTGAAGCTCGCCGAGCCGGCGCACTACGCGCTGGAGCGCTACACCCGGGAGAAGGACCGGCTCTACGGCGTGCTCGACCGGCGCCTGGGCGAGGTCGAGTACCTCGCCGGCGACTATTCGATCGCCGACATCGCGACCTACCCGTGGGTTGCGCGCCACAACTTTCACAAGGTCGATTTCGCGGCCTTTCCCAACGTGAAGCGCTGGTTCGACGCCCTGTCCGCTCGGCCCGCCGTCATTCGCGGCATGGCGGTACCGGTTTAGATGAAATCGTCGTTGTGATTCCATTCCAGCGGCAGGCTCCGCACGATCCTGAGCGGGTTGCTTCACGCCAGGACCAGGACCGGGAGTTGTTCCGGTGTGGGCAGGCGGGAGTGCGCTACAGCGTATGCGAGCGATCGCCGCTCTGGAATCCGACCAGCGGCGCGTCGAACCCCTTCCCGAAGGCGATCACCTTGAAAAGTTCGCCCATTTCGGCGGGTGACAGCAGGCGGTTCGCCTGGTTGGCGAGCGGCAGATAGCGCGCTGCGTCCTCGGCCGGCACGCGCGAGAGCACATCGGTGATGCCGCAGTTGATCAGGAACTGCGCCTGGGTGGTGTAGCCGAGCAGTGCCATTGCGCAGTCGACACCCGCGTCGGCGATGGCGCTGAAATCGACGTGGCTGGTGATGTCCTGCAGGCCGGGCAGAAAGAACGGATCATCGTGCGCGTGGTGCCGGTAATGGCACATGAGCGTGCCGGCGGCGCGCTGCGGATGAAAGTACTCGTTGCGCGGAAAGCCGTAGTCGATGAACAGCACGAGGCCGCGGTCCAGCGATTCGGCCACGCTTCTGACAAAAGCGCGCGCAACCAGCCCGATTTCCGTGACGTAGCCGGCCGGCAGCTGGAGTCCGCGCACGGCATCGGACAGATCGCCCGGGGCCGGACGCCACGCCCACCCCAAGGAACCGTCAGGGGCGGCTTGGACGCCGGCTTCCTCCACGCCCGCATCGGCGATCCGGATCAGGTGGATCGGCATCGCGTCCAGAACTTCGTTACCCAGGATGACGCCGCGAAAGGTCGTGGGCAGCCGGTTCAGCCACGCGACGCGCTCCATCAGGTGTGGGGCGCGCGCTGCGATGGTGTCGCGGCTGCGTTCGCGCAGGTCCGCGGAAAGCTCGAGAATGAGGTAGCGTCTGGGCATCTGCCCGACGCGCTCCAGTTCCGCGAGCAGCGATGCGGCAAGCGCGCCGCTGCCCGCGCCGATTTCGAGCACCTCTTCCAGGCCCGCGTCGAGCGCCTGCGCCACCTGTCGCGCGAGCGTTTCCCCGAAAAGCGGCGAGATTTCGGGCGCGGTGACGAAGTCGCCTTCGCGGCCGAGCTTCCTGGCGCCGGCCATGTAATAGCCCAGGCCCGGTGCGTAGAGCGCCAGTTCCATGTAGCGCGCGAAGCCGATCCAGCCGCCGTGCGCCCCGATCTGGTCGCGGATATGCTGCACCAGCCGCTCGCTGTGCGCGAGGGCGTAGGCGTCGGGTTCGGGCAGCGGCATGGCGGGCGCGAGGGAAGGCGGACGAAATGATTCCGGTATCATTCTAGGGCATGGAAGGTTCGCTCACAGGCAGGGTAGTACTGGTGACCGGCGCGGCAAGGCGGGTCGGGGCGGCGATCGCGCGCCGGCTGCACGCGGCGGGCGCCAATCTCATGCTGCATTACCGCGGCTCGGAGCCCGACGCGCAGGCGCTGCAGGCGGAACTGAATACCGTGCGCGCCAACTCGGTGGCGTTGGTGCAGGCCGACCTGCTCGATGCCGGGGGACTCGCGGAGATCGTGAAGAACACGCTGGCGCGCTTCGAGCGCATCGACGCGCTGGTGAACAACGCATCCAGCTTCTACCCGACGCCGATGGGAGAGATCACGCCCGCGCGATGGGACGATCTCATCGGCAGCAATCTCAAGGCGCCGCTGTTCCTCGCCCAGGCCGCGGCACCGCACCTGAAAAGAACCGGCGGATCGATCGTGAACATCGCCGACATCCATGCCGAGTGGCCGCTCAAGAACTACGTCGTGTACAGTATCGCCAAGGCGGGGCTGGTGGGACTGACCCGGACGCTCGCGCGCGAACTGGCGCCGGAGGTGCGCGTCAACGCCGTCGCGCCGGGACCGATTCTGTGGCCTGAGGACGGCGCATTCGATGCGGTGAGCCGGCAGCGGATCATTTCGCACACGCTGCTGAAACGCGTCGGCGACCCCGACGACATCGCGCGCGCGGTCTATTACTTCATAGCCGAGGCGCCCTACGTAACCGGGCAGGTGCTTGCGGTTGACGGCGGGCGCAGCGTGAACCTCTGAGAGCGTGAAATGAACGCACCTGACAGCAAGTCCCTGCGCAAGGAGGCATTCGAGGCGAACAAGCTGCAGAAGCGCCTGCGCCGCTTGGTCGGCCAGGCGATCCGCGATTTCGAGATGATCCGCGCGGGTGACCGGGTCATGGTGTGCCTGTCCGGTGGCAAGGACAGCTACGCGCTGCTCGACGTGCTGATGCTGCTGCGCGGGCATGCGCCGCTCGACTTCGAGATTGTCGCGGTCAACCTCGACCAGCGCCACCCCGGTTTTCCGGCGCAGGTGCTGCCCGATTACCTGGCTTCGCGCGGCGTCCCTTACCGCATCGAGGTGCAGAATACCTACGCCACCGTCAAGCGCCTGATCCCCGAGGGCAAGACCATGTGTTCGCTGTGCTCCCGGCTGCGACGCGGCGTGCTCTACCGGGTGGCGTCCGAGATCGGGGCGACCAAGATCGCGCTCGGCCATCACCGCGACGATTTGATCGAGACGTTTTTCCTGAACCTGTTTTTCGGCGGCAAGCTGAAGTCCATGTCGCCGAAGCTGGTCTCGGACGACGGCCGCAACGTGGTGATCCGGCCGCTCGCCTACGTGAAGGAGGACGATCTGGAAGCCTATGCGAAGGTGAAACGGTTCCCGATCATTCCCTGCGACCTGTGCGGCTCGCAGGAGACGCTGCAGAGGAAGCAGGTGAAGGCGATGCTGCGGGAGTGGGACCAGCGTTTTCCCGGGCGGGTCGAAACTATTTTCAACAGTCTGCAGCGCGTCGATGCGTCGCATCTGTTCGACCGCCGGCTGTTCGACTTCGCGGGGGTCAAGGCTTCCGGACAGGCCACGCTGGAAGGCGACACTGCATTCGATCCCGTGGAACCGCGCGCCGGCTTTACGGTCTGTTAGGAGATGAGGCGCCGTTTCCACATTGCCGCGTACTGGATTGCCGCCGGTTTTCTTGTGCTCGCGTTTGCGGCGGTGGGTCGCGTCACCGCGCAGGATTGGCGAACTGCGAGGCACGCGCCGGTGGGCCTGGCGCCCGATCCTGCCAACACCACCGAGGCCATCGTGCAGGTGTACGCAGCGCGCGCCGTGGGCTGGCGTGGGGTGTTCGGCGTGCATACCTGGTTTGCGGTCAAGCCGGCCGCGGCCAACGCCTACACGGTGTATGAAATCATTGGCTGGCGCCTGCGCTGGAGCGAATCGGCCCTGGCGGTTCGGGAGCGCGCGCCGGACGCGCGCTGGTTCGGGGCCGAACCCGAGCTGGTCGCCGAGAGGCGCGGAGCGGGCGTGGACGAGATGATCGCGCGCATCGACAAGGCAGCGCGCGCGTACCCCTGGGCCGGTGAATACACCATGTGGCCCGGGCCGAACTCCAACACCTTCACGGCGTGGGTGGCGCGTGCTGTGCCGGAACTCGAAGTGGACCTGCCGCCAACCGCGATCGGAAAGGACTATTCCGGGGCGAAACTCATCGATTCCGCCCCGAGCGGGAAGGGCTTTCAGTTGTCGATCTTCGGCCTGTTCGGCCTGACCGCGAGCACGGTCGAAGGCCTCGAAGTGAACCTGCTTGGCCTAAGCTTCGGGCTCAACCCCTTCGACCCGGCGCTCAAGTTACCCCTTTTCGGGCGGTTCGGCCCCGCGCGCGCGGTCGCTGCACAAGCGCCGGAAGCAGCCGGGGAACACCGCTTCTGATTCGGAATTACGCCTGGCGCGGTTCATCCCAAAGCCATGATCAGTGTGGCGCCGGTGTGCGCGACACGCCTTGGAGCGCCCTGCTGTAGGCTGTGAATTGTCAAACGTATTTTGACATGCTAAGCTTCTCCAGATGTCAAACCTGAACTGCGCGGAACGTCTTGTAGCAATCTTCGGCAGCCAAGCCAAGGTGGCGCGAGCTTTCCGGCTCGATCGCGCAGTCGTCAACAACTGGGTAAAGTCAGGTTATGTGCCGGCGCGCTGGGCTATGGAAGTCGAGCACGTCACCGCCGGCAGGATCGCCGCGGTCGAGGTGCTGAACGAGGCCGGCGCCAAGAAGCCGGTCCGCGTGAAGTCCCGCCCAGAGGGCGAAAACCTGTTCGGATCCACACTAGGGAGTGAAGCCATGAACCCTTACGCGCCCGCGAAACGCATCCAATCTTTTCATCCGCCGCAACGCACGCTGTTGGGGCCGGGTCCGACGGAGATCCATCCGCGCGTGCTCACGACCATGAGCCAGCCGGCGATCGGCTATCTCGATCCGATTTTCGTCGAGATGATGGAGGAACTGAAGTCGCTGCTGCGCTACGCCTACCAGACCAAGAACCCGCTCACCTTCCCGGTGTCCGGGCCTGGCTCGGTCGGCATGGAGTACTGCTTCGTCAACATGGTGGCCCCCGGCGACAAGGTGATCGTGTGCAAGAACGGCGTGTTCGGCGGCCGCATGATCGAGAACGTCGAGCGTGCCGGCGGGGTGGCGGTGGTGGTCGAGGACGAGTGGGGCGCACCGGTCAATCCGCAGAAGCTCGAGGACGCACTGAAGAAGAACCGCGACGCCCGTATCGCTGCCTTCGTGCACGCCGAGACTTCCACCGGCGTGCAGTCCGACGCCAGGACGCTGGTCGAGATCGCGCACAAGCACGACGTGCTCACCATAGTCGATGCGGTGACCTCGCTTGGAGGCACACCAGTGCTGGTGGACGAGTGGAACATCGACGCGATCTATTCCGCGAGCCAGAAGTGCCTCTCGTGCACGCCCGGCCTGTCGCCGGTGTCGTTCAGCGAACGCGTGGTCGATTACGTCAAGGCGCGCAAGGACAAGATCCACAGCTGGTTCATGGACATGAATCTGCTGCTCGGCTACTGGGGCGCAACCACGCGCACCTACCACCACACCGCGCCGACCAACTCGCTGTTCGCACTGCACGAGGCGCTGGTGCTCATCCGCGAGGAGGGCCTGGAGAACGCCTGGGCGCGCCATGAGCGCCATCACATCGCCCTCAAGGCGGGGCTGGAGGCGATGGGGCTCAAATTCCTGGTGAAGGAACGCTACCAACTGCCGCAGATGAACGCGGTGCACATACCCGAAGCCATCCAGGCGCGTGAAGCCGAGGTGCGGAGGACGCTGCTCAACGAATTCGGGCTGGAGATCGGCGCCGGACTCGGGCCGCTCGCGGGCAAGATCTGGCGCATCGGCATCATGGGTTATTCCTGCCGTCCGGACAACGTCATGCTGTGTCTGTCTGCGCTCGGCTCGGTGCTCTCCGATATGGGACTGCCGGTCCACGTCGGCGATGCCGAGGCCGCCGCGCACGGCGCCTACGCGCAGTTGCACGCGAGGGCCGCGGCGCAAAAGCAGAAGCCCCGCACCGCCGCATAGCGGGCATCGCGCCCAGCAGACGCCCTCACGCATGACGTGCGGGGCGTCGCTCGCGCCCGGCTGGTCTGACGGGGGCACGTCCGAGCGCGCCGGGGCGCGCTTTGGTTCCGGTACAATTCTTCCGTGTCCTATTTCATTCGCTGGATCACGCACGCGCTTGCCTTGATCGCGGCGGCAGCCGTAGCCGCGGCGCCTGCACAGACACAGCACGCATGCGCGGCGGTGGGCGAATGGACGGTCCCGGGCGGCGGGCGCATCGCGGCGCAGGAAGTCCTGGCCAGGGCGGCACGCGAGTCGGTGGTGCTGCTCGGCGAGAGCCACGACAACGCCGACCATCATCGCTGGCAACTGAACACGATTGCCGGACTGGCAGCACTTCATCCGCGGCTCGTGCTCGGCTTCGAAATGTTTCCACGCCGGGTTCAGAACGTGCTGGACCGCTGGGTTGCGGGCGAGCTGGACGAGGCAGCGTTTCTCAAGGCCTCGGAGTGGTCCAGCGTCTGGCGTTATGAAGCAGTGCTTTATCTGCCTCTGTTTCATTTTGCGCGGCTCAACCGCGTGCCGATGGTTGCGCTCAACGTCGAGCGCGAGTTCGTGAGCGAGGTCGGCGCGACGGGGTTGGAGGCGGTGCCGCAGGTGAGGCGCGAGGGCGTGACCGATCCGGTGCCCGCGAGCGAAGCGTATGTCAACGAGCTCTTTGCGGCCTATGCCGAGCACCCCGAAAAGGGCCGCACTGCGGCGCGCAGCGACCCGGCGTTTGGCCGCTTCGTGCAGGCACAACTCGTCTGGGACCGCGCCATGGCGCAGGCGCTGGCGGAAGCGGCGGGGCGCGGGGCGCTCGTGATCGGCGTCATGGGCAGCGCCCACATCGCCGGGGGCCATGGCGTGCCGCACCAACTGCAAAGCCTCGGCACGACGCGCATCGCCTCGCTGCTTCCATGGGGGCCGGACTCCGACTGCGAGAAATTCTCTGCCGGGCTCGCCACGGCCGTGTTCGGTGTTCCGGCCGCGCGTCCCGCGCCGCCGCGGCCACTCCTGGGCATCACGATCGGCAAGGCATCCGACGGGATCGGCGTAATTGCGGTGAGACCGGGCAGCATCGCGGAGACGGCAGGACTGCGGGCGGGCGATGTGCTGATCGAAGTTGCCGGCTCGGCTGTCAAGGCGCCCGGCGACGTGAGGCCGATCGTCGAGTCCATGGTGCCCGGAACCTGGCTCCCGCTCAAGATCAGACGCCGGAGCGAGATCATGGAGCTGACGGCGAAGTTTCCTCCAGCAGCGAAATGATCAGGCCGGCTGCGCGCATCGCGGCAGCGTTGCTGTTGTTTGCAGCGGCGTTTGCGGCAGGCGCCTTGCCCGCGCACGACCTGTCGGTGCGGATCGACCCGCAGACGCGGCGTCTCGCGGGCCGCGACCGCATCCGTCTGGATTCCCCGCAGCCGGTGACGCTCCTGCTCTCGGCACGGTTCAGCGTGGATGCGCTCACCGTCGACGGCAGGCGCCTGCGCGCACCCGCGCCGCCGAAGGAAGGATGGCAGCGCATCGCGCTGCCGGCCGCGCGCCGGATCGAGTTGCGCTGGAGCGGTCAACTCGCGCCGCTGGACCGGCGTCTGGATCACCGCGACACGCTCACCTACGGCGTACCGGTGAGCGGCCCCGAGGGGACGTATCTTGCGTCGGCGTCGGGCTGGTATCCGGCCGTGGAAGGATCGCTCGAACGCTACAGTCTCGCGCTCGACCTGCCCGCCGGACAGCGCGGCCTGGTTGCAGGGCGCCTCGTGGAAGAGCGCGAGGCGGACGGGCGCTACCGCGCCCGTTTTGCGTTCCCGCAGCCGGCCGAAGGCATCGCGCTCATGGCCGGCCCGTATCGCATCGAGGAGCGGCGGGTGCGGACCGCCGCGGGAAGCAAGCTGCGGTTGCGCACCTACTTCCATCCGGAGATTGCAGGACTCGCGAAGGGCTATCTGGATTCGATCGCCGGCTACCTCGATCTGTACGAACACTGGATCGGAGCCTATCCGTTTTCCGAGTTCAGCATCGTCTCGAGTCCCACGCCGACCGGCCTGGGCATGCCCACGCTCACCTACCTGGGCATCGACGTGCTGCGTCTGCCGTTCATCCGCTCGACCTCGCTCGGGCACGAAGTGCTGCACAACTGGTGGGGCAACGGCGTCTATCCCGACACCGCGCGCGGCAACTGGGCCGAGGGGCTCACCACCTTCATGGCCGACTACGCCTACCGCGAACGCGAAGGCGGCGCGTCTGGCCTGGCGGCGCGTCTGGCCTGGCTGCGCGATTACGCGTCCATGCCGCCCGGCGACGACTTGGCGCTCGCCCGGTTCACCTCGCGCACGCATGGCGCATCGCAGGTGGTCGGCTACAACAAGGCGGCGATGGTGTTCTTCATGCTGCGCGAGATGATCGGCACCGCCGCCTTTGACGAAGGCGTGCGGCGGTTCTGGCGCGAACAGCGCTTCCGGGTCGCATCATGGGATGAGCTGAGAGGCGCTTTCGAACGCGCCTCGGGCAGGGATCTCGCGGCG
>Ga0209342_10008029_pt1 | contig 10584 bp, 9 predicted proteins | sample RifCSP16_2_FD_184023 | JGI IMG/M metagenome (GOLD analysis project Ga0209342, IMG submission 184023) | Soil microbial communities from Rifle, Colorado - Rifle CSP2_sed 16_2 (SPAdes) (version 2) | ecosystem: Environmental > Terrestrial > Deep subsurface > Rock core/Sediment | place: Rifle... | reverse complement strand
GGCCTGAGTTGCGATACCTCGCCTTTGAAACTCCGGCAAGACAAACCAACCGATCTCCCACACAATTTCATTTTGCCAATCCTTTTCCCAAAAGCCGTGGGTTCCAACAGGAGTTTGATCTTTTCCAGCCACGATAACAAACATTTGTCCGCTTTCAGAACCATTCATTGCCAAGTATTTCTCATGACGACTGCGCATCTTTTCATCACTTTCCGGTCCCCCCAAAATTTCGTCATTGCCGGGTCGCCAACGGTTCGCTGGAGCAACCAATAATCATCTTCTGCCCAGGCCCTAAGATCTAACTCATTGCCCATTATTTTTTTCATCTCATTTCACGGAGCGCCTGCATCGCTGCATTCAGACCCGGTGCTCCGGTGACCCCGCCACCCGGATGCGCGCCGGCGCCGCACAGGTAAAGACCATCAATCGGCGACCTGTAGGCTACGAAGCCGGGAACGGGTCGCATAAGGTGCAATTGATCGAGGCTCATTTGCCCCTGATGAATGGAGCCTTCGGCCAGGCCGTATTCCCGCTCATAATCGAGTGGGGTAATGATACGCCGATCCGCGATCAACGATCTTAGATTTGGAGAGAATTTTGAGAGCGTATCAAGGGCGATATCACCCAACCGTTCCCGTTCGGAATCCCAATCGTTTGCGCGTAGCCTATAGGGTGCAAATCGGAAAATAATGGACATGGTGTGTTGGCCAACAGGCGCCAGGCTGGAGTCATGCAGGCTTGGGATGCGCGCTTCGATAATCGGGTGTTCTGATATTCTTCCATATTTGGCATCGTCGTGGGCGTGCTCGGCGTAATCCATGCTCGGGCAGATCACGATGGCGGCAGTTAATCGCTGTGTGTCGCCGCCTGCGCTTGGAAAGTCAGGTAATCCGTTTAGTGCAAGATGGATGCTTGCCGTGGTTCCTCGCAATTTGATATTTCGAATACGTCGGCTGGTGAGCGGAGTCAGCTGAGGAGCTCCTAGCAAATCTAGGAAGGTGGTTCGCGGGTCGGCGCTGGAAAGAATTGTGTTGGCTCTTATTTCATCACCGCTGTTTAGCCGCACGCCGCGGACTCGACCGCTCTCGGCAAGGATAGCTGAGACGCCTGAATCCGTGCGGATTTCTGCGCCCGCGTCCATCGCCGCCTCGGCAAGCGCTTCGATGAGCTCGCCAACGCCGCCGCGGGCAACCCTCGTGCTGCGGAAACCGTCGCTTCGCCTCCCAAGTTGATGGTAAAGCAGCATAAAGGCAGTTCCTGCGGCACGTGGACCTTGATCCAGCCCAGTCAGTGCAACGGAGGCTAGCATGCCTTTCAGGGCGTTGGATTCGAACCGCTCATTAAGGAACTGATACGCGCTCATCGGGAGCACGCGAAGGAATTCCATCATGCTTGATTTGAATTGGCCGCGGATCGCCGGCGAGGGCTCCTTGCCGCCTAGCGCGCGCAATCGGAGCGCAAGCCTGGCCCAGGCCAACAGCAGATTTGTTGGCGAACCTTTAAGGGCAGGTGGGGCAAGGCTCGCCATTTGGGTGAGAATGTCTGCAAAGCGCCCGCTTTGATTTACATATTCAGGCCAAGTGTTGGCATCTTTGGCAGAAAACTTCGATAATTCCTGCTGAGTTTTTTCAGCATCGCGCCAGATCGTTAGGCCGGTTATTGGGTCGAAAGCAGCAACCGGATTTTCGATGAATTCAAGCCCATGGTGTTCAAGCTCGAGGGAATCGATGACCTGCGGCAACAGCATTCCCGCATCGGATGCGCCCACGTTGAAGCGAAAACCCGGAATCAATTCTTCAGTGGCAGCAACTCCGCCCAACGTGGCGCGACGTTCAACAAGCAAAACCTTGCGACCCGCTTTTGCCAGCCAGGCAGCCGAGGTGAGCCCGTTGTGACCGCCTCCGATCACAATGAAGTCGTAAGCGGCGCTCACTTTCGGAGGTCTCTGAGGATTTCCATGGCGGCAAGCCGTCCTGGGGCGCCGGTGATCCCACCGCCAGGGTGGGTGGCTGAGCCGCATTGATAATAGCCTTGGATGGGCGTGCGGTATTGAGCGTATCCTGGCGCCGGGCGTAGGAAGAACAACTGCGAGAGGCTGAGTTCTCCCTGGAAGATATTCCCTCCGGTCATGCCTATTTTTTCTTCGATGTCCCGGGGACTGAGCACTTGTCGATGAAGGATGATCTTCTTCAGGTTGGGTATGTATTCGCTCAGTGTATCCACGACGGCATCACCAAACGCCTCACGTTGTCCATCCCAGTTTTCCGCTGCTGGTTCTTCCTTGTTTGCTTGTCTACTTGTGTACTTGTGTACTTTATAAGGCGCGTACTGCACAAAGCAAGACATGACATGCTTGCCAGGTGGCGCCATGCCCGGATCGATCATGGAAGGAATGATGGCGTCGATGTAAGGGCGACGAGAGAATTGGCCGTATTTGGCTTCGTCGTAGGCGCGCTCGATGTAGTCGACACTGGGGCTTACGGAGATTGCTCCGCGTAGATGCGGACCGTCCCCTGGCCAGCAGCTCAAATCTGGCGCCGCATCCAGGGCCAGATTTACCTTGCCAGAAGAGCCCTGAGTCTCGAAATTGCGCACAATGCGAACAAGGTCATCTGGTAACTGACTGGGATCGATTAGTTTCAAGAAAGTTAGTTTCGGATCGAGGCTGGAAATTACCAACCTTGCCTGAATTTCCTCTCCGCTTTCAAGCACAACGCCCGTGGCGCGATCACCCCGCATGAGCACCTTCGCGACCTTAGCCTCGGTGCGAATTTCAGCGCCCAGCTCGCGACCGGAGTTGGCAATGGCTTCAGAAATGGCGCCGGTCCCACCTTTGGCAAATCCCCAGGCGCGGAATACCCCATCGATCTCCCCCATGTAATGGTGCAGCAGCACGTAGGCTGAGCCTGGTGACCTAGGGCCTAGGAAAGTGCCAATGATGCCGCTGGCTGACATCGTGGCAATGAGCGGGTCGGTTTCGAACCACTCTTCGAGGAATTCAGCCGAGCTCATCGTCATGAGCTTGACCAGCGTATACAGGTTGTCTTCACCGATGCTGAGGAAATGCTTGCCGAGTTTCAGCAGAGCCAGCAGTTCGCGGGGATGCAATGAGGTTGGATCTGGTGGTCGAATGCCGAGAATGTATTTGACCGCCTTGGCCATCTGGTACATGGTGTGGCCGTATTCGCGATAGGCTTCCGCGTCTCGCGGCGAGAAGCGCTGGATGTTTCGAAAGGTTTCGTGAGGATCGCTGCCGCGGTAGATGTAATCTCCATTGGGCAGGGGAGTGATAGTGCTCTCCAGAGGCAGGATTGTCAGTCCATGCCGCGGCAATTCGAGTTCGCGGATGATCTCAGGGCGAAGAAGACTGACGACGTAGGAAAAAACCGTGAACTTGAAGCCCGGAAATATCTCTTCTGTTACCGTTGCTCCCCCGAGGACATGACGCTGCTCCAGAACCAGCACGCTCAACCCGGAGCGGGCCAGGTAAGCTGCGTTGACCAAGCCATTGTGGCCGCCACCGATCACGATGGCATCGTAGTTCATCCGATCAATCATCGATTCGTCTTTGCGAGGTGCCGGGGCCGAGCCTGTCCCGAGCGAGCCGCTTTTTGCGGCGAGGGAAAGCAATCCCCAAGTTTGCTTTTGATTTTTCGCTTAGCCATGACCAATTGCTTTCTTTTGCGGTGGATCGTAGAAAGGGAGTTTGGCGACTCGCGCACCAGCGCGTTTGCGCACGTACTCCACGGTGATTTCGAATTCGAGTTCGCTCCCGGGTTCTGCATAGGCTGATTGAACTGTAGCAAGGGCAACGTACTTTTTAAGAATAGGCGAGAACACCATGCTGGTTGCCTGTCCAATGTACTTCCCATTTGCGTAGAGAGGCACAGGAGTACGGGATGCGCGGCCGGCAACTTGCGGGGGCAGGTTCACGGTTCCGAACAGGCGCTCAAGGTTTTGCCAATCGACTTCGAGGCCGACGAAACCGCGCCGCGAACCCTTTTTTGCTTCTTGTTCGAGTGCGCGCTTCCCGACGAAATCTGCCTTGTCTAGCGCAACCGCCCAGCCCAGTCCAATCTCAAATGGTGAAGATTTCTGTTGTGGGATACGCGCGAATGGCGCCGAGGTGTAATCCACCTCCAGCAGCAATAATCCGGCCTCCACACGCAAGATATCAAGCGCCGCCAAGCCTACAGGCATCAGGCCATAACCCGCGCCTGCCGCGGTCAATTCATCCCACAACTCAGGCGCTCGATCCGCCCCTATCCAGAGTTCATAACCCAGATCGCCGGTATAACCAGTGCGCGTAATAGTAACGGGGATCGATCGCCAGATGGCCTGGACCAGATGGTAATAACGTAATCCATCGAGATTGGCCTCGGGGAACAGGTCTTTCAAGATAGCCCGGCCGTTTGGACCTTGCAGCGCGAGCGAAGCCAATTCAGTGGACACATCACGCACTTCGGCATCCATTCCGAAGCCAACATCCTGAAACCAGCGCAAGCTGGGGTCAGCGGCTGTCAATCGAAAATGCTGCTCGCCCAGGCGAGAGATGGTTCCGTCATCAATGACTTTGCCATCCTCATCGCACCAGGGCGAATACATAACCTGGCCAACATGACACGTGGAAATATCGCGTGTCATCACACGGTTCACTAGGCGCAACGCATCCGATCCGGTGACCTCGTATTTGTAGAGTGGAGAAACGTCGATGAGCCCTGCAGAATTGCGTACTGCGAAGTATTCGACTTCGTGGCTTGGCTGATAGGTGATCGCTGATAAATAACCCGCCCAATCACGCCATTCCTGCGTCTGACAGAGCTTGGCAGTGCGGCTGTGAAGTGGGCTGGGGATTGGCATTATTCGCACGCACCCCGGCAAGGCGCCTAGGTGTGATTGTTATGAATTATATAATCAACGCTTATCTATGGTTAGACGAATCGGCTAATGAAGGATTCGATCTCCAGAGAGTCGAGGCTTTAGCGGGTTTGATACGCCAGCTATCTCTCAACTGATTTCCAGCAGGCACCGAATCAAAAACCCCGCTCATCGGGGTTTCTGTCGTCTGTCTTCCGTCTTCTGTCAACTGATTTTCAGCGGTCTCGACGGGATTTGAACCCGCGATCTCTGCCTTGACAGGGCAGCGTGTTAAGCCAGGCTACACCACGAGACCTTGCGACGCAAATGAGGTGAGGCGTAGAAGTCTACCATACGCGTTAACGCGCAGTCAAGCAAAGCGTCTAAATACTTGATTTCGTAATGCAAATCGCCTATTTCTATGTCTTTTGTGAATAATGCAGACGCTATAGGTGAGTAATCTCAAAGTTCGGTTCCTAATCTATTGCCAACTCTGCCCTACCTGACCTTAGCAAGGCTAAGCGAAGGGTTGTTTGTTACACACCCCCATGGATTCCAAACACCATCTTAACGAGCATACTTGCTTGATACGGGTTTTCGCCATGGTTATACTACCGTTTTAATCATGGAAATCGCCAACCTAGGCTTGGGCTTTACCCAAGCCGTAATTGCGAGCGAGGCAATCTTTAACCTAAGTTATGGAGATAGCTAATCTGATCAAGGTTCTCCCTGAGCGGTACACGCCTGCAGACCAGGAGTTACTGCAGCGCGCCTTCCGGTTCGCCGCCAAGGCGCATAAGGGGCAAAAGCGGGTCTCAGGGGAACCCTATATCAACCATTGCCTGGCCGTAGCCATGATCCTTGCTGAACTCCATGTGCCTCCGGTAGTAGTGGCCGCAGGACTCCTTCATGACACGGTCGAGGATACTAATGTCAATCTGGAGGAGTTGAGGGCTGAATTCGGCGAGGAAATTGCCAAGCTTGTCGACGGCGTCACCAAGCTAAGCCAATTGCCGCGCGTTTCGCGCATGACTGGAACCAGCAAGCGGGGACGCAAGAAAGGTCTCGCTTCAGAAGACCAGGCCACCGACCGCAGCCGCGGCGCTGACATGGCCTCGGAAACTCTGCGCAAAACGTTCCTCGCCATGGGCGAAGATGTGCGCGTAGTGCTGATTAAGCTAGCCGACCGGCTCCACAATATGCGCACGCTGGGATACTTGCCGGAGGAAAAGCGCAGAAGGATTGCCAAGCAAACCTTGGATATCTTCGCTCCACTGGCCAACCGACTAGGCATTTGGCAACTGAAATGGGAGCTCGAGGACCTGGCCTTTAGACACTCGGAACCGGAAACCTATAAGCAGATTGCGGCTAGCTTGGCGGAACGGCGGTCGGAACGCGAAAAGCAGCTCGAAGAAATTGTCGACAAACTCGGGAAACTGCTATCGCAAGAAAATATACAGGGGGAAATATCTGGCAGGCCCAAGCATATCTACTCGATTTTTTCCAAGATGCGGCGAAAAGGCGTGGCCTTCGAACAGGTTACAGATGTTAGGGCAGTCCGAATTATCGTAAAGGATATCCCCAGCTGTTATCAGGTCTTAGGCTTGATCCATACTCATTGGCGTCCGGTGCCGGGGGAATTCGACGATTACATCGCTGCACCGAAAGATAATTTCTACCAATCGCTTCATACCGCCGTCATCTATGACGACGGCAGACCCCTCGAAATCCAGATCCGAACCAAAGAAATGCATGAGAATGCCGAGTATGGTATCGCCGCGCACTGGCGCTACAAAGAGGGTACTCCACAAGACAAGGATTACGAACGCCGCGTAGTCTGGCTTCGTCAGATCATGGATTGGATGCAGGACGTCGACGATGCCGGGCAGTTCGTAGACACTATGAAGACCGATGTCTTCAGCGATCGTGTTTACGCCTTCACACCGCGTGGAGACATCATCGATTTGCCGACTGGCTCTACCCCCATCGATTTTGCCTACCACGTGCACACGGATATCGGCCATCGTTGTCGCGGCGCCAAAATTAACGGTAAGCTCGTCGCTCTTGATTACCAACTAAAAACGGGGGATCAAGTGGAAATTCTTACCACCAAACGCGGCGGTCCCAGCCGGGATTGGCTGAATGCCAATCTTCGCCTGCTTAATTCTGAGCGCGCTCGCTCCAAAGTACGCCAATGGTTCAAACGCCAGGACCAGGAGCAGAATATCAGTACTGGGCGTGCGCAATTGGAACGAGAGCTGCATAGATTAAGTGTGGCCGAGCCGGACTTGGAAGACATGGCGAAGGAGTTTGGTTTTCGAAATACTCAGGACCTATACGAAGCTATTGGCACTGGCGATCTCTCAGTGGGGCGGATTATTGGCAAGCTCAACCTGGTCGAGCGCGAAGAGAAAGTAGTAGAGCTTCCCGCTTCTAGACCAAGCCTGCCCACAGAAGGTGGGGAAGCTGTCAACGTCTTGGGCTTGAAAGGTTTGCTCACTCATTTTGGCAAGTGCTGCAATCCTGTTCCCGGTGATGAGATCGTGGGATACATCACCCGAGGCAGGGGGGCGACTATCCACCGCCGTGACTGCCCAAATATGCTAAGAGTTAAGGATAAGGAACGCTTGGTTCAGGTTTCCTGGGGGGAGGCCAAAACCACCTATCCAGTCTCGGTTCGCATAACGGCGTATGACCGCGGCGGACTAATGCGCGATGTTTCGACAGTGATCGCTGACGAAGGCATCAGCATGACACAGGTAAAGGTTGACGTCCAGAAAAATGAGGCCACCTTTGACCTGGTCCTAAATGTGGACAACATCGCTCACCTAAGCCGCGTATTGGCCCGCGTGGAAAGTCTGCCGAACGTGCTGGAGGCTCGGCGCATTCGCCCAGGCTAATTCACTTGCCCCTACCACCTATGCTTAGCGTTGCTGACGCCCGACAAAGACTGCTTGACGCCCTTCCGACCTGCGGGGTGGAAACGGTTGGATTGCAATCAGTGTTCGGCCGCGTGCTGGCCGAGGATATTGTGGCGAATAAGGCTTCGCCTAGATTCGATAATTCAAGCATGGACGGTTTCGCCATCCATGCTGAAGACACGCAGCCGGCAAGCCAGGCGCGCCCGATCCAACTCAAAGTGATCGAAGACATCCCGGCAGGAACTGCGACCGAAACCGTGCTGAAACCCGGCCAAGCTATGCGTATCATGACCGGCGCGGCCCTGCCAGCCGGGTCGGATGCGGTGATCCCGGTCGAAGATACGGATGCGGCAGTGGCCCAACCCGGAGCGGAGCTCCCTCCCACAGTCCAGATACGGCGCATTGTAAAAGCCGGGGATTTTGTGCGGCCGGCAGGCGAGGATTTCCGAGCGGGCGATGTGCTCATCACGGCAGGCAAACGCGTGCGGGCACAAGAAGCGGCATTGCTGGCCTTATTGGGTGAAACGGAGTTAAAGGTTCACCGGAAGCCGCGCGTAGCAATTCTTTCCTCGGGCGATGAGCTACTAAAACCGGACGAACCCATTGCTCCCGGAAAGATTCGTGAGACCAATTCAGTTTCACTGGAGGCCTTGGTCGAATCCAGCGGAGCCGAAGCCAGGTGGCTTGGCATTGCTCGCGACACATTGCAAGATGTTACTGCGCATTTGGATCGTGCGGTCGATGGGGGTGCCGATCTCATCCTTTCATCGGCAGGCGTGAGTGTAGGCGCGTTCGATTATTTGCGAGAAGCAGTCACGCGTAATGGTGCATTGGATTTCTGGAAGGTAAATATGCGTCCAGGTAAACCATTTGCATTCGGCCAATATCGCGGGATTCCCTATGTCGGTTTGCCCGGGAATCCGGTTTCTTCGTTCGTGGGCTTTGAAGTTTTTCTCCGGCCGGCGTTAAGTAAAATGGGCGGGATAAAAAACTGGTCACGATTGGTTGTCCAGGCACATTTGAAAGAAAATGTTTATTCGGATGGCAGGGAATCTTATCTGCGATGTAATTTGGAAAATAGTGAGCAGGGTCCGCTCGCGCGTTTGACAGGGCATCAGGGTTCAGGTAATCTTTATTCGCTTGTTCAGGCAAACGCATTGCTGCGGGTGCCTGCGGGTGTCACGGAATTATCGCGGGAATCTCAAGCGGAAGTATGGCCATTCTAGTCGGAGGTCGGCATTGCTTAGAAAAGCATTGATTCTCCTTGCCGCAGTTGGATTAGTAGATTCGATTTACCTGACATGGATTAAATTGTCGGCTAGCGGCGTATGCGTTGTTGGTGAAGGCTGTGAGATTGTTAATACCAGCCAATACTCCAGTATTGGCGGAATTCCAATTGCCCTATTGGGCGCCGCTGCTTATTTGACTTTACTTTTTATTTTGCTGATGGAAACTCGCAATGAGTTTTTCGAGTTCAATGGCCCCTTGCTGGTCTTTGGCATTTCATTGGCGGGAGTCCTGTATTCAGCCTATCTCACCTATCTTGAAATTTACGTGATCCGCGCCATCTGCGAATTCTGTGTCCTATCGGCCGTTGTGCTGCTCCTGATGCTGACCCTATCCGGATTTCGACTGCGCATGACGCTTCAAGAAGCGTAGGAGAATTAAGTGCCCAGGATTCGTTGCCATTACATCGATTGCGTCTTTCTGGACGAAGGGTACTGTGCCGCTGCTGCAGTTGAACTGGACCCGGAAGAAGGCTGCTTAACCTATTCCCCTTCAGGAGAAGTTTCGCCTGAAGAGGCTTGGGACGAAAACGAAGCCCTTGAAGAAGACTGGGAAGGGGCTGGATTTGCGCCAGAGAATGACGAGGAATGGGAAGGGGAGGAAGAAGACGAGGAAGAAGAGGAAGGTCTCGAAGATTCGGATGATACCTGATCGAACAGCGTCGATTAGGAATAGCTGAACTGACGAAAACTTTAGGTTTGAGCGGGGAAAAATACTCACATGTATAATCACTCCAATGGCGCCGAACACTGAAAACGTTCTCAAAAAGGCGGTAACGCTAATCCGTGGGGGCAAAATGGCCAAAGCTCGACCATCGTTGGTTGCCCTGTTGAGAAGAGAACCCAATAACGCGCAAGCCTGGTATTTGCTTAGCTTTACCCTGGAAGATCCACAGAAACAGCAATATGCAATTCAACGGGCGTTACTCGCCGATCCCGACTTTGAAAAGGCGCGCACTCGATTGCAAGCCTTACGGGAAGAAGGGGCGCCTGCATCGCAACCTGCCCTTTATCAAGACGATGAAACAGTCGCTCCACCTATTGTCGTCGAACTTGAAAAATCAACTCCTGCTTTTGTCGAGGAGCCGGCCAAAGCCGCTGATGTGGGTTCTGAATTTCAAATGTCAGTGGGCGACAAACCAAGGAGATCTAGAGTGGGGCGTTTTTTGATATTTGTTTTCCTGATCCTGCTAGTTTCGGCCTTGGCCTACGCTGCCTTCAACTATCTACCGGTCGTATCGATCACCCCCGCCTCTTCCACGCCCATCGCTTCGCGCACGTTACCGCCTACCTGGACGCCAACAATACAGCCGACGGCGACAGCCACGCGAACCCCAGTTCCTACTTCTACCCCGACCATCGCCATTACTGAGACTCCTACGACGCCTTAGGGAGCAGCAGCCGCTGTTTTTCGTTGACAACCACTTTCCCGCATAGTACACTCGCTCCGCTCAATTTTAGGCGAGGTAGCTCAGTGGTAGAGCAGGGGACTCATAAGCCCTTGGTCGTGAGTTCAAATC
>Ga0209342_10008028_pt1 | contig 10585 bp, 9 predicted proteins | sample RifCSP16_2_FD_184023 | JGI IMG/M metagenome (GOLD analysis project Ga0209342, IMG submission 184023) | Soil microbial communities from Rifle, Colorado - Rifle CSP2_sed 16_2 (SPAdes) (version 2) | ecosystem: Environmental > Terrestrial > Deep subsurface > Rock core/Sediment | place: Rifle... | reverse complement strand
ATTTTAGTAAAATAACAGTTTAATACTTTAGTTGGCACCCCTAGGGGGTGCTACAAGCCGTCAAGCTCCCCGCTCGACGGGGACGTTATGACTTACCAAGGAAGTGCCTAGGTTTTAGGTCAGCCGCCGAGGCGTTTGGCGCTGAGATAGTCGCACTTCAAACTTGAATGAACCATTTTTTTATCTACAGCGTAACATAATATTTTGAAATGCCCCAAGACAAGCGATTGTAATTAACAAATTACTCAATCCATAACTCATCAGAGGAAGTGGAATGCCAACAATGGGCATGATTGCTAAAACCATACCGATATTAACAATAGTTGCCAAGAGGATGTGTAACAACAGTCCGCTTGCAAAAAGTTGAGCGTATATATCTTTTACTTTTCTAATGAGCATGAATGATCTGAAAAATAAAAGTATGTAGCATAAGATAATTGTAAGGGCTCCAACAAGTCCCCATTCTTCACAAAGCACTGCAAAAATAAAATCAGTTCTACTTTCGGGTAAAAAACGTAATCTATTTTGTGTTCCATTAAATAATCCTTTGCCCCACAATCCACCCGAGCCAATAGCAATACTTGCTTGTTCAGTTTGATAACCTTCCTTTTTATGATCACCTTGGCCAAGGAACACAATGATGCGATTTTTTTGATAATCTCTTAACGCAAATGACCAAATTAATGGAGTCATAATGAGTGTGACTAAAACACCATAAAGAAAAAATCTTTTATCCAATCCTGCAAACCAGCACAGAATAAGGCCAGAAAAAAGAACAATAAGTGATGTGCCAAGATCGGGTTGTTTGAGTATTAAAATAAAACTAATACCAAGCATTATAAGTAGTGGGATAAATAATCCAAAAGAATGTATTACGGTTTTTTTACGCATATGTAAACAATTAATCATATACGCGGGGAATAAAAACTTTGCTAATTCAGATGGTTGAAATTTAAAAAAAATAAAGTTCAACCAGCGCTTACCGCCCATACCCACACTTCCTTTAATGAGAGTAAAGATGAGCAGAGCGATTACGCCAAAATATGCTACATAACCCCATCGTATCAGATTGCGATAGTCAGGAATTAAACAGAGAAAATAAATAATAATGCCACCACATATTCCAATGCATTGTTTCATAAAAAAAGGGGAAAATGGTTTTTCTGCAGTGTATGTTGCGCTAAAAACAAATAAAAGTCCGCATGCAGAAAGAAGCAGCATGAGAAAGAATGTTATAAAATCAAATGAACGGGCTGTTGTTCGGTGATTAATACTCATATTTAAGTAAATAATTTTATAATGTATGTTTATTTCAATATTCTTCAATTGGGATCCCCATGTGGAGAGTAGCGCAACTTGGGGTTATTATACCATGATTAAGAAACATTATATTCCATATTTCATTTCATATCATATGGGGACCCCTATTAAGAAACATTTTTTATGCGAAAAAAAAGACTTCCACTTTTTTACAGAGGAAGTCTTTAATTATTTCAAAATAATGAAATTATTTCTGAGCATCTCGTGCTGCTTTTGAAGCAGTTGTTTCAATAAACATTGCTGTGCTATTGAGTAATTTTCGTGCTTCTTCTTTGGCAAAAGTAGAATGTTTTGATGAAAGACTTTTTTGAACAGCTAACATATCTGTTGCTATTTTTTGTAGTGTTGTAATTTGGTTTTTTAAATTTGTTGGAGATTGAAGAACACCACGAGTTATTTTGATGTTATTAACAAGATCAATTTCTGCTTTTGTTATTTTTTCAAGAGGATTTAATAAAGAAGAATCTCTCATACCTAATAAGTTTTTGTTTTCATTAATAATAGTCGTTACCAATGTTTTCATGCGAGAGATTGCGCTGTTCCACATACCTAAGTCTAGAGTTTCTTTATATAAGTTATCTTTACCAAATGCTAAATTGTGACCACTAACCATACCTGATAAAATATCAGTTGCTTGTTTTTTTACTTCAGCGTCTGTTAACGCAAAAAGGCTTGATGAAAGAACAAGTAAAGAGCTCAATAGTATAATTTGCTTTTTCATAAGAAAATTCCTTTTTTTAATTTAGTTATCAATTAGTTACCAGGAAACATTGGTGGAAGATCTCTTGGAGGAGTATTTAAATCTCGGGAAGGCGCAGGTATGTTACTACCACGAGGAGGAAGAGCTGGTCGACCTGATGCAATTTTTGCCGCGATTACATTATCTACAGCTTGGATTACCTGTTCTAAAAATCTCCCGATAGAAGTAACAACGTTTTTAGCTTCCTTTTTATTGGCAAGTGTCATACTTGCACGAGAAAGTTTATCGGTAGCTGTTCTTAAATTTCTTTGTACGTTTGCTAATTGGTTTTGTTGAGCTCTTAGGCCATCAGCAGCAGAGATACCGCGAGTGATTTTTGTTATGTTGATAATGTCCATACTTGCTTTTTCTACAGCGCTCATTGCATTGATGATGTCAGAGTCTTTTACACCAACCAAATTTTTACTGTTTTCGATGACGAAAACTTTTGCTTTGGCAAGTTCTTTTTCCCATGCTACAAGTGATGCATTTTGTTCCGAAACTGATTTAGACGGATTTAATGCATTCTGTCCAAAGTTATTGGCTGCTGGAGATAGTTGATTGATCACTTCTTGACCTGTTATTGCGTATAAACCAGATGTCAGTACCAATAAAGCACCAAATACAATAGATTGCTTTTTCATAAGAAAATCCTTTTTTTTTAATACTAAAAATATTCTGCTAAATTTATAATAGCATTATTGTTTTCTAAAAAACAATAATTTGGCATAAAAAAGGATGGAAAAAGCAGTTATAATAGGTAATTAAAGCCTCTAGAAGCTTTAACAAAGATTTAGTTTTTTGTGGTAAAATAGCTATAAAAAAGGGATTTTTGTCCTAAAAACCGATTATTTTTGTAGTTTTTGGAATGCATTATAGATTGTTGCAGTAAGCCAAAAAAAGAAAAATACGGCAATAGTGTGACTGACTATACCGGTAATGATTGCTTGGGGGGTTACCTTTATAAAAGGCTTGATGTATTCAAGCTTGGGCATCATATGTATTGTTGCAATGAGTCTGAGTGTTTGATTGGGGAAGAATTTGAGCGCTAATGCAAGAGCCGTATACATTGTACAAAATGTAGTTGCTCCGGCAATTCCAAATCTACACGCATATATTTTCATAAGAACCCTTTCTTTATGGTACATTATAATTATGCTGATCGTAGAAAAAATAAAGAGTAAAAAACAATAAAAAAACTCGCTCATGTTAAGTGAGCGAGTTTTTTGTGTGATATGATTTCGTAATTAAAGAATCAGTGGCAAAGCTTTTGTGCGTTTTTCGTGATGTATTAAGCCATTGTCATCGAACATATACATAAGAGAAGACGATGTTTTTTTCGCCATGTAGTTATACAGTGTTTGATAATAAATTGCGTTAATATACGCAACAAGTTCTTGTATTTTTGCTTCTAATTTTTGCCAAAGAGTTTCTTTTTCTTTTTCGGTGATATTTTTCTTACGAGCAATTTTTTCTTGAACGTTTTCAGCATATTTTCTAATGGTTTCCATAATGTTCAAGCCAAGTTCCTCATACAATGGAAGTGTATCTGGTTGCGCTTCAATGTATTCTGCACATTTTATAAATGCGTGAACAGAATCTTCTGAGTTCAGTGCAAACAAATTAAGAAAGGTAAGTTGTAAGTCTTTACTTAAAGTATTTGTTGTCTTTTCAGCCCAAGCGTGTGCTTGTTTATTGATTTTTGGTGTTAATTTTGCAAATGAATTTGCTGGAGCAGCCTGCACAGATAACATTACTTGCGATATAAGCGCCAGAGAAACAAAATATTTATTCATCGTGAACCTTCTTTTATGGTTGTGAAACTTCAGTTTGAGTGTACAGTTTTGTTGTTTGTAACATATGCTCAAATACATGATCAGGGCTAGGGAGTGTTGATTTGTATTCGTCAGGTAACATCCCATACATGCTAAACAATGTTGTTGTGTAACGTTTATCAAATGATGGCGACATAAGCTTGTTGTAGAGAATCATATAATATTCTTTATATATTTCCGCACCTGCATGAATAATTTGAGCGACATGATCGGATGTTTCATTAAGCGAATTGGTTACATTTTCAATAACAGTAAACAGTTCCGGATTGTTTTCTAAAATAATAGAAAGCGCAATAAGAGATTTGCTTTCTGCATCTTCTGCTGGTATCTCAACGGGCATTTTGCCTTCACTCATTCCCTTATGAAGTCGAGAAACACCTTGCAAATGCTGAATGCTATCATTAAAAACATCAGAGCTCTTTTTAAGTTGCAATGCTGTTTCATCAGCTTGTTTATCTGCCCATGAGCGTAATTTAATTTGTGCATCTAATTGAAGGGCTTCCAGAGCATCATCAATCATTTGTACTGTATTTTGGTTGTAATGGGTGATGCATGTGCTGAGTGTTTGATTGTAGATAGTGCGTGTACTTGTTACAAATGAAAGTCGTTCTATAAGAGTTTTGAGTGTTGCAAGATCTTCCGCGGGATTTTTATAAATATTGATGTTTACGCGGATTGCCCTATTTAATCGGGCGATTGGAGTGAAAAATTGTCTGATTTTTTCTTCAATGATAGAGTTTGCATATAAAAGATAGACAAGATTAGCAGTTATCTGCAGTTCTTGTGGGGACATGTGGTCAATATATGATGTTTGCCATGTGTGCAAATTTGTCGTTGTTAAAAAACAGGAAGAGAACGTAAAAATAAGTGATAGAAAATGCATTCGATTGGTTATCATAACAGATCCATTTTTAAAAAAGTGGTCGGGGTGGCCAGACTCGAACTGACAACCCCTCGCTCCCAAAGCGAGTGCGCTACCAATTGCGCCACACCCCGAATATTTCAAATATTTTAAAGATAAAAGTAATGTATATCTTTTTTTACTGATCTGCAAGTTATTTTTACGAATTTTTTGGGGTGAATGGTGGGGATCGAACCCACGACAACCAGAGCCACAATCTGGTGCTCTACCAACTGAGCTACATCCACCATAACAAAACCGAATAAGTGAAGCCTCTAATAACTTGTCCAACCTTTGATAAAAATGATCCGCCAGACGAAGCTTTATGCGTAATCTGGTTTTAAGTATACGGTTTTTGGGGCAAAAATCAAAAAAAACCTTACAATGAGCTTCTATGGGGTTTGGCGAACCCTCAAATATGTGTTATTATATACTAATGAGAAATTATACTGTGGGTTTTTTTAGTTAATTGGACAAAAAGTCATGAAAAACAAAATTGATGCGTTGAAGGGGCGCTGGATCAGTATTTTCGGAGCCCGTGAACATAATTTAAAAAATATTGATGTCAGCATCCCAAAAAACAAGTTAGTAGTGATTACAGGGCCTTCCGGGTCGGGTAAAAGCTCATTGGCTCTTGATGTTTTGTTTACAGAAGGAAAAAGACGTTATTTGGACTCGCTTTCTTCATATGCGCGCCAATTTTTGGGTGCAGCAAAAAAGCCAGATGTTGATCGTATTGATGGTCTCTGCCCTTCTATTGCTATTGAACAAAAGACGGTAGGATCAAATCCACGCTCAACTGTTGGTACTATTACGGAAGTATACGATTATTTCCGTATTCTTTTTGCTCGTATCGGTAAAGTTTTTTGCCCCAATTGTCGTTTAGAAATTAGAGCAGAATCGGCCGAAGCTATTTGTCAGATGCTGCACAAAGATTTTAATCTTAAAACAATTTCCGTATTGGCTCCGATTGTTCATGAGCAAAAAGGAGAATTTGTTCAGGAGTTGTTGCAGCTTTTTGAAAAAGGTTACTATCGCATTAAGATTGATGGAGAGCGTTATAAATTTAGATCAGCTGATGAAATCAAAAATCTTAATTTAAAAAAGACTTACAAACATACCATTGATGTTATTGTCGATTCTCTTGAAGTAAGTTCAGACGAAAGATCTCGTTTGCAAGAAGCTGTTGAGGCTGCATTTAAGCTAACCAACGGTAACTGTAAGATTGTCCTTCGACAGGCTCAGGACGAGCGGAGAGTGGAATATCTGTATTCATCTCATCGTATGTGTATTGCATGTTCACAATCAATTCCTGAATTAGAACCGCGTTGTTTTTCTTTTAATTCACCAATCGGTGCATGTAAAGGATGTGAAGGGTTAGGTACAATCAATGAGTGGCCATGGGCTGCTGGTGATAAAGATTCATGGAGAGCAGATTATCCTGAATTTTTTGGTGATAAGTATGCTGTTGTAAAAACGTGTGCCGAATGTAACGGCAAACGTTTGAATAAATATGCGTTAGCAGTGCTTATTGGTGGTAAAGATATTTGTGAATTGAGTGATTTATCAATTAAACAGTTATTAGCATTTTTTGATTTGCTTGTTCTGAATGCAACTGAATTGGAAATAGCACAAGGGCTTATTCGAGAAATTAAAAGTCGACTTACGTTTATTAATGATGTTGGATTATCGTATCTTACGTTAAACCGTACGGCGCGCACATTATCTGGTGGTGAAGGACAACGTATTCGTCTTGCTTCTCAAATTGGTTCGTCATTGAGTGGTGTTTTGTATATTCTTGATGAACCAAGTATTGGTTTGCATCAGAGAGACAACGATCGGTTAATTGAAACGCTTAAAACACTGCGCGATCAAGATAACACCGTTGTGGTGGTTGAGCATGATATGGATACTATTACACAATCGGATTACGTTATTGATATGGGGCCTGCTGCCGGAACATTAGGTGGGCAAGTAACTGCTGTTGGAACACCAACTGAATTAGCAAACAATAGTAATTCTCTTACTGGTGCATATTTGAGCGGTAAAAAATCTATAATAAGACCAAAACAATTGCGCGATCCGCAAGATTTTATTGTTTTGGAACACATTGATAAACATAATTTGAAAGATGTTACACTACGCATGCCGCTTGGTGTACTTTGTGGAGTGTCTGGTGTTTCTGGTTCCGGTAAAAGTACTTTGATTATGGATCAACTGGTTTCTGCTGTGAAGCGTGAATTTTCAGGTGGCTTTAAAAGAATTCGCAGAAATGCAACATTCGATGTTGGCAGCTTGCAAGGCGCTGAAACTCTTGAAAATATGGTTGTTATTGATCAAAGTCCTATTGGTCGTACGCCACGATCTAATCCTGCGACATATCTTGGTATTTTTGATGAAATGAGAAAATTATTTGCATCATTACCGGAAAGTAATGCACGGGGATATGCTGTAGGTAGATTTAGTTTTAATGTTGCTGCAGGACGATGCTTTGAATGTAGTGGCGATGGTGTTATAAAAGTGGAAATGCATTTCTTGCCCGAAGTAATTATGACATGCAAAGCATGTGATGGAGCTCGTTACAATAAAGAAACGTTATCTGTTCTTTATAAAGGTAAATCTATTGCGGATGTGTTGAATATGACAGTGTATGAAGCATTGTTATTTTTTGAACACCATAAAACAATTGCTAAGCGTTTGCAGTTACTATGTGATGTTGGTCTTGATTATATTAAACTCGGTCAGCCTTCAACAACATTATCTGGTGGTGAAGCGCAGCGAATAAAATTAGTTGATGAATTAGCAAAACGTGAACAACACACATTATATATTTTAGATGAACCAACAACCGGATTGCACAATAGTGATATTGAAAAATTATTAGTTGTTCTTAATCGCTTGGTTGATAAAAACAATTCTATGATACTTATTGAGCATAATCTTGATGTGCTTAAAACAGTAGATTACCTTATTGATCTTGGTCCTGAAGGTGGCGATGGTGGTGGGTACATTATTGCACAGGGTACTCCTGAGCAGGTTGCGCAGTGTTCAGAGAGTTATACAGGACAGTATTTGAAGCCATTCTTCTCAAAATAAGCATTCTATCCGACTCGTTGAGAAACTTATTAGTTTTGATATTCTGGAATAAGAGACAACAGAAGTTGTGTGTTTTGAAGTAGCTCAAGATTATAGAGGGTTGTATCGTGAAATATCAAAAATTACTGTTATTACCGATAGTTTTAGCTGTTTTTAGCAGCATCGCTCAAGATGCAAAGATTATTGAACAGGCAGCGGTTGATGCAAAGGCACTTGTTATAGAGGCAAAAATTACTCGCGATCGCCATATAGTCTATTGTTTAACTGCTCTTGGAGTTGCTCGTGAATTGTATCAATGGGTACCTTTGTTAAGAGATCTTTACGCCACAAATAATCCGCAAGTTGGTCCTGAACAAGAGAAACTTTCAATGTTGCAAGCTTTAAAAGCAGGTTTAAGTCATCTTTTTTATACTCAAGAAGGATGGGCTTCAATAGTTCAATCTGGTGTTGGTATTGGTGGGTTTATACTTGTTTCAAAAGTATGTGAAAAATTTGTCCATCCTGATACGATCCGTTGGTATATTCGTAACTATGCTCCTTATTATCTGACCATAAAAATGCTGAAAGAGTGTCTATCGGAGTTGCAGGATCCATCCATTAGTCAAGACCGGATCAATATGTGCAATGAGTTTGTACATCTATTATACGATCGTTTAGTGCGTCAGAGCGAAGCGGTCTGTGCTTATATGACATACAAGGCTAAATATCTTGATGATGAAGAAAGAGCTATTGCTGAGCGAGGGAAGAGTTTAATGATAAAATCTCAAAATACCTGGTTAGATCGTATTTTTGTCGAATTATCAGCATCTAGTCGCGATTATCAAAATATAAATACGCTTATTGCTGCTTATAAAGCGGATATTGCCCTCCAGATAAATCATTTTTCTGTTGTAGAAGGTGAATCGCAACATGATCGATCTATGACTGAGAAGCAAATAAAGGAATCTTTGAGTAAAATCAAACGACCTAATTAGTGTGTATTTAAAAGGTTTTCTTGTTAAATTATTGCATATTGAAAATATATTCTGCTATCCTAAAACGTGATAGATATACTTATCACTGCTTTAAGGAGGGTTTGTTATGAAAAACAAATTATATGCGCTTGCTACGGTAGCAATGCTTACTTCGATGTTTGCACTGTGTATTGTTGATCAATGTTATGACAATTCTTGTCTTGATGTTGCCACGATGGAAGCGGTTTCGTGTGACGATGGATCTTGTGAGGATACTGAAGAAGATGATACTATGTCCACACAAATCATTGATGCCGACTAAGGTTTAATTGAGTTGAAATTATAGAAAAGAGCTTTGTGAACAAACACAAAGCTCTTTTTTTGTTTTTAAGAATTAAGATTAAGATTAATCCCCAACTTAGCGTTGGAGATTAATAATTAAATTAAAAAAAATCATTTTTTTGAATATACTAAAGTGCACTATGATAAAAACACAAGAACATACACCATTAATGCAACAGTATCTTGATATTAAAATTGATTATTCCGATACACTTCTTTTTTTCCAAGTAGGTGATTTTTACGAACTTTTTTTTGATGATGCAAAACAAGCAGCAGCATTTTTAGGTATTGCGCTTACTGCACGAGGAAAAAATAAAGGCGAACCTATTCCATTGTGTGGTGTACCGATTCATGCAATTGATCATTATTTATCTAAATTGGTTAAAGGTGGATTTAAAGTTGCACTTTGTGATCAACTTGAAGATCCAAAACCAGGAACAATTGTTAAGCGTGGTGTAAAACAGGTTTTAACACCAGGAACATTAACTGATTCCAAATTATTAGACGACAGATCTGCATCATATCTTTTTTCATTCTACCCTGCAGGAGATTCGTGGGGATTAGTTTTTAGTGAATTATTAACTGCGCAAATTTTTGTAACAACAATTTCTGCTGGTGCAGAAAAATTATTAGAATCAGAATTAATTCGTTTCTTTCCTGATGAGATTTTAATTCCAGCAAATTCTCAAACAAAAGATTTGCAATCATATTTTAAGCGCTTGGGATATTTTACTACCGTTGTCCATAGTAACGAACAACAACAGCTTGAAAGTGATGCTGCGCAGTGGACAAAAAAACAGTTTCCACAAGCAACATGTGCGCAGCTAGAAGCGGATAAAGCGATGCGACAAGCTTTGTACTATTTTTATGCATACATGGCAAAGCATCAACGATCATCACTGGATCAGTTCAATACAATCTTTTTTTATAAGCCTGATGATTTTCTGATTATGGATGCGGCGACGCAACGTAATTTGGAACTGGTGAAAAATGCGCACGATGGCACCAGCAAAAATACGTTGTTTAGCGTGATGGATAAGGCAAAAACAGCAATGGGTTCTCGTATGATCAAAAAATGGATCTTACGACCGCTTGTTAAAAAAGAAGCGATAGTGCAGCGTCAAGATGTAATTGCGTTGTATTGTACCGATATTACATTGGTTAACACTCTAGAACAACTACTACTTGCCGTTGGCGATTGTGAACGCGTGATAGGGCGTATTGCACTGCAGCGTGCATCATTGTTTGATTACATTGCATTATCACGCATGCTTGTTATTGTTCCACAACTGAAAAGCACTATTTTTCATCATAAAAATGTTTTATTGATGCGTGTTATTGCAGATCACTTGGGGGAATTTCAAACATTATCACAATTATTGTTGCAAGCATTACATGA
>Ga0209342_10008025_pt1 | contig 10588 bp, 8 predicted proteins | sample RifCSP16_2_FD_184023 | JGI IMG/M metagenome (GOLD analysis project Ga0209342, IMG submission 184023) | Soil microbial communities from Rifle, Colorado - Rifle CSP2_sed 16_2 (SPAdes) (version 2) | ecosystem: Environmental > Terrestrial > Deep subsurface > Rock core/Sediment | place: Rifle... | reverse complement strand
GGGCGACGTTGGGGCCGACAGTGACACCGACGATGGCCCATTGATCCCAGCCGCGCTCGGCGCGGATGACGGCGATGTGCGGGCCGGGCGCGAGACCGGATGCGAGCGTAACGGTGTCAACGCGCGGCTGAAGATCGGGCGAGGTGAGAATGACGTAGGCCTCGCCGTGCGTATCTTTGGGAAGCGCGTTCGCGGGCTGATCGTCAACGGTGACGAAGAGATAGGCGCGGTAATCGGCGCGGCGGACGGTGAGGGCGAGATCGGCGCCGATGAAATTGAAAGTGATCGTCGCCGGGCCGTTTTGCGGAATGTCTGCGCCAAGATCGGAGAATTTCCACGCGCCATCAATGATCGCGTAGGCAGTTAAACTTTGCGCCGGGTACTTACCCGGCTTGAGAGGACTCGAAAAAACGCCGCTGACCAAACGCAAATCTGAAATCGCAAATCCCCGGCGCGGATCATCAACCGCCAAGTTGGGATCGGGAGTCTGCAAGAACAGCGGCCCGGCCCACTGCCACTCGTTCGCGGCCCGGTCGAAAGCGTCGCGCGTGTATTCAAGTTGTTGCTCGGTCTTGACCTGCCCCCAAATCGAAGGCCGCGTGTTCCAGCCGAAGTTCGATCCCCACACGAACTTGCCGCCGTCGCCGTGGGCGATCATTTCTTCGCGCAGCAGAATCAATCGCGAGAAGTTGAGCACGTTCGCATCAACCGCGCGGTCGTAGGGCGATGTGTTAAAGCCGTACGGCTTGCCCGCGACGGCGTCGAAGTACGGCTGCGCGCCGAGTTCGTACAACTGCCGCAAGTACAACACGTCGCCGATGTTTTTCGGGCCGGTTTCAATCGTGGGCGCGAGTCCGGCGAGGATAACGGTTGCCGTCGGGTCAGCGCCATGAATAGCAGTGTATGCCGCTTGCAGCACACGCGCGTATTCGGCAGCGCTCGGCGGGCCGCTCCAGTCCGACTCAAGATTCGGTTCGTCCCAGATTTGATAATAGTTGATTGAATTGGCGAATCGCTTTGCGAACTGACTTGCGAACGCGGCGAACTCGACCGGGTCGGGCGGTTCCGATCCGGTGAGAACGGCAACCAACCCCAATCCGTTGGCTTGCGTGGACTCAGCCAGCGCCTCGGCGGCGGCCCAATCCATGTTCCGCCAATCGAACGTCTGGCGCACCCATCCGAACCCGGTTTCTTTCAGCGCGGTAAGTTGCGAATCCCGATCCGGTGATCTGAGAAGATCGACGTTGATGCCGTAGAGGTTGACGGGCCGGTTGAGGGGCGCACCCAGATCGAGGCCGCGTGATCGAGTCTGCGTTTGCGAGATGACCGCGTAGCCTGACAGAGCAGACCCGACGGCGAGCAGGAGGCAGAGGGTGGCGGGGAGGTAACGGCGCATATTCAACGATGAACGATGAACGATGAGCGCAGAAGGGTGTTCATCATTCATCGTTCCGTGTTCATCGTTTCACTTGACCCACGTTGGATTCGTCGTTTGCCCATCACCCGTCAATTGCTGGCTCAGTCCGGCGAAAACGTCTACCGCCCACAGGTTGCCGTTGAGTATGACGGCCAGTTGTTTGCTGTCGGGCGACCACGTGTAGGTGACGCTCAAAGGTGTGAGGCCGGACTGATCTTGTGGTGGGAAGACCAGCTTGGAATTGCTGCCGTCTCTATCCATCACCATGATTCGGTACTTGCCGGCAATGCTTTCGAGCGGCGCGATGGCCTGCATGTAGGCCACGAGTTTGCCATTGGGCGAAGGCAGGGGGTTAGCCCAGAGTCCGGTGCGGGCGATGAGTGAGGCGTCGAACGAACCGTCGACGGCGACGACGGCCACGTCGAATACCCGGCTGTCCTCCGGAGTCTCAAGCCCAATCGGCGGGCCGTGGAGAACCGTGTAAATAAAATGACCGTCGGGCGACCACGCGATTGACGGATTCCACACCCAGTCACTGTACGTCTGAAAGATCGCGTAACTGGCGACGGGGAATGCCGTCACGTTTTGCGGATCGACGAGGCCGAGTTTGTCTGCTTGAGAGAATGCAATGCGCGACCCGTCGGGCGACCACGCGAAATTGGTGCCGAACCAGCCGTAGAGGCCGCCCGACGACGGTTCGAGCCCGAGCACCGGCTCATCGGGTTTGCCTTTGGTGTCGAAGTTGAGCAGGTAGAGATCGTTGTTGGCCTGCCAGCCCGGCGCGCTGTTGCGCGGCTCGCCAGTGGAGTACGCGAGCGTCCGTTCGGCAGTCGGCGACCAGTCGGCCCACAGGACGTTTTTGACTTTGAGGTCGACCGGCTTGGGGTTCGGTTCGGTGGCGCTGATCGCCCACAGCGTGTTGTTGAGGCCGACGGTTTCGCTGGTCGTGGTGATGATGCGGGTGTAGAGAAGATATTTGCCGTCGGGCGAGAGGCTGACCACGCGGCCATCGAGGTCGCCCGATGTGGTGAGCGGTTTGCGGCTGCCGCTCGACCCGCGGATGAGCCACGCGTTGCCCGCCGAGAGGTAGGCCAGCGTGCCGGTGATTGGGATGGCAGTGAACGTCGTTTGCGCGCCGACCATAACGATCTCGGGCACGGGTTCCTTAATGGTGACGCGGCGGACGGCGGCGCGGGAAATCTGCACGTCGTCTTCGAACACGGTGCGGTAAGTGATTTCGTCGGCGCCGTTTTCGCCGGTTTGCAACAGGCGTGTTTGTCCAGCGGGGAGACCTTCGTTGCGGACGGTCTGTTTTTCGAACGGGACGACGACCTCTTCGATGTCGAACTTCTCGGTGACGCGGACGATTTTGATGGCGAGGCCGTCGGCGAGGGGGGTGAACTCAGACGGCGTAACGCGGTCGATCTCGCCGAGCGTGATCCCGGCTTCGGCCAACGCGTCGCGGACGGTGAGACCGCGGGTGGCGAGGGGAGTGGTCTTGCCGTCGGCGGCGATAGTGATGTGCATATCCACCGGCGGTGGCGGCGTGAGCAGCGGGGCGCAGGCAGAAGTCAGTAATGAAGCAATCAGCAGGGAGCAGATGACGAATGACTGATGTCGGCGCATGGCTGAGATAGTATCATGAATCGGACGGGTGGCTATGCTATAATCCGATAAAAGCGCGATTATTGCAAGGAGTTCCCTATGTCTGGTCATTCAAAATGGGCAACTATTAAACGAAAGAAGGGCGCCGCAGACGCCAAGCGCGGGCAGTTGTTCACGCGTTTGGCGCGCGAGATTGCAATGGCGGCCCGCGAAGGCGGCGGCGATGCCGACACCAACTTCAAACTGCGGCTGGCGGTCGACAAAGCCAAAGGCAACAACATGCCCAAAGATAATATTCAGCGGGCCATCGATCGGGGCACGGGCGCTGGCGAAGGCGGCGCGCTCGAACAGATCGTATACGAAGGCTACGGCGGCCACGGCGTGGCGCTCATCGTCGAGTGCGTCACCGACAACCGCAACCGCACCGTCTCCGATCTGCGACGCGCGCTGACCAAAGCCGGTGGCCACCTCGGCGAATCCAATTCGGTGGCCTGGCAGTTTCAACGCAAAGCCTATTTTGCTTTTCCGCTTGCGGGGCGGAATCAGGACGAAATCTTTGAAATGGCCGTTGACGCCGGGGCCGACGACGTGCAGTTCACCGACGACACCGCCGAAATTTATGCTGCCGTCGAATCCTTCAAATCGGTGAGCGACAAACTGCGCGCGGCTGGTATTCAGCCTGAAGAGGCCGAACTGCGGATGGAAACGACCAACTTGATGGAGCTCAGCCCCCAAGACACTGTGAGGGTGATGAGGGTCATCGAAGAGATTGAAGAACTGGACGACGTGCAGAAAGTGTATTCGAACCTGCACATCTCTGACGCCGCAGTTGAGGCGATGGCGGCCTAGATAGTGACAAATGTCCGCTTCGCGAGGCTGCATTCCTCGTTTGTCACGCGAAGCGGTCAGTTTGCATTCGTCATTATGCTTGTTATCGGCATTGACCCCGGCACGGCCACCACCGGCTACGGACTTGTGCGGGAACACGAAGCTGACTCCACGCTCGAATGTGTGGCCTACGGGGCCGTGATCACCCCGCCCGGCCAGTCGATGCCCAAACGCCTTCAAACCATCCACCGCGAACTAAAGGACGTCATCACTCTCCACCGTCCGGACTCCGGTGCGGTGGAGAAATTGTTTTTTCAGAAGAACGTGAGTACGGCGATGGCGGTGGGGCAGGGGCGGGGCGTGGCAATGCTGGCCCTGGCCGACTGCGGCCTCGACGTGGGCGAATACACGCCGCGTGAAGTGAAGCAGGCCGTGGCCGGTTACGGCAACGCCGACAAGCGACAGATGCAGGCGATGGTGCGCGTGCTGCTCAACCTCGACATCATCCCCAAACCCGACGACGCCGCCGATGCATTGGCTGTGGCGATTTGCCATTTGTATTCGATGAAGATGAATGCGTTGATGAGATGATCTCTTCCCTCCGCGGCCTCATCCAGCACATCGACCCCGACTTCATTATTCTCGAAGTGGGCGGTGTGGGACTCAAAGTGTTCGTGCCATCGAGCGTCTTCGAGCAGATCGACGGCGTGGGCAGGGTGGCATTTCTGCACACGCACCTCATCGTCCGTGAAGATGCACTCATACTCTACGGCTTCTCGTCCGAAGAACAGCGAACGTTGTTTGAAACCCTGCTCGGCGTCAACGGCGTCGGCCCCAAGCTTGCGCTGGCCGTGCTCTCATATGTCTCGCCCGACAACCTGCGCCGCGCGGTGGGGCAGGAACAGCCGGAAGTGCTCGACCGTGTGCCCGGTGTGGGCAAGAAGACTGCCGAGAAGATCGTCTTCCATCTCAAAGACAAATTCGGCCCCGGCCTGCCGTTCGGCGCAGCCGCCCCCATCAGCGACACTGACACCGAAATCCTCGCCGCCCTCACCGCGCTGGGCTATTCCGTCGTCGAAGCACAGGCGGCATTGCAATCGATTCCGAAAGACGCGCCGAAGGATGTGGAAGAGCGTGTCATGCTAGCGCTACGGTATTTCGCAAAACCATAGCAGGAGTAGACATGTTCACCAACACCGCCATCGCATTCATCGGCTCCGGCTCAATGGCCGAAGCCATGATTGCCGGCCTCATCGCCCAAAAACTGATCGGCCCGCAATCCATTGTCGCCTCCGGCCCCCGGGTCGATCGTGGCGAGCAACTGCGACTCAAGCACGGCATCCGCGTCACCACGAATAATCGGGAGGCCATCGAAGGCGCAGGCGTCGTTGTGCTTGCAGCCAAGCCGCAGATCCTGCCCGCGGTCATGCACGAACTCAAAGGACACATTCAGCCGAGCGCGGTAGTGTTGTCCATCATCGCCGGGGCGAAGATAGAAACGATTGGTCAAGGATTGCTTCACACCGGCGTCGTCCGCGCAATGCCCAACACGCCTGCGCAGATCGGGCAGGGCATCACGGTGTGGACGGCGTCCCCCGAAGTGACCGAGCCTCAACTGAAACAGGCCGAGGCGATCCTCGGCGCGTGCGGCCAGACGGTGCACGTCGGCGACGAGGACTATCTCGACATGGCGACAGCGCTCTCCGGCACCGGCCCGGCCTACGTTTTCCTGTTCATGGAAGCGTTAGTGGACGCGGGCGTGCATCTCGGCTTCTCGCGCCACGTGGCCGAGCAACTTGTTTTGCAGACGGTCAAAGGATCGGTTGAATACGTCCTGCACTCGCCCAACCATCTTGCGCGACTGCGCAATCAGGTAACATCGCCCGGCGGCACAAGCGCCGAAGCGTTGTACTATCTCGAAAAGGCCGGGTTCCGCACCGCGCTCTCCCGCGCCGTGTGGGCTGCCTATCAACGCTCGGTGCAGTTGGGCAAAGGCAAAAAACGCAGCCAGCCGCCCGACGGGGAGAAGTGATCAGTGGTCAGTGAACGGTGGACCGTCTATAATCGTGGCCTAAACTGATCACTGATCACTGACCACTGACCACTGTCCATGCCCATCGGTCGCTTCGCCACCTCCGGCCTCACCGAACTCGAGAAAGACACCGACCTCGCCATCTTCCTCGTAGATTACCTCGACGCCAGCCGGGACGCCGCCACTGGCTCGTGGCCGGGCGAACGCGAAACCCGACGTCTGCAAAACACCTGCCACGCAATTGAAGCCCTCCACGAACTTGGCCTCGGGCTAGTATCACAGCGGCTCGTCGAACCGGGCCTCAAATGGCTGACCGATCTACCCATCCTGCGTGAAGTGCTGCGCCAGGATCAGCGCGTCCTCCGCATCTATCCGATACGTTTCAAAACCCTCGCGATGCTCAATCGCTTTGCCGACCAGCGCGTGCAGAAGGATTTCGCCGCGCTGTGCGCGTATGTCGACAAGCAATCCGGATGGTTGTCCGATGTACCCGGCGAGTTTTCACGAGTGATGAACACGATGGTCTGGGTCGATACACTGCTCTATTTGAAACGTCACGCCGCCCCCGGCCCGTTGTGGCAGCCTCATCTCGATCTCGGCCTCAATGCACTTGAAGGCGCGCTCGGCAAATGGTTGGCCGCCCCTGATTCGCCTGCGCCCAACGGCGACATCAAAGGCGTGCGCGAAGTATCGTACGCATTTGAATTGCTCGCGCGCGGCGAGCGCATCAAGCCCGACTCGCCCAAAGGCCAACAGGTCCGCTCGGCGTTGATGGCGGCCTCAGCCTCGAACCAGCACAACCGGCTGCGAACCGCGTTGTACTACGGCCTGCAACTGGCGACCCACTTCCCCGATCCGGCGGCCCGCGCCGCCGTGTCCGATCTCCTCGCCGATGCGCGCGCCCGCTACGAGTCCAGTTCACATTCCGGCCAGCCCGATTACTTCCACGCCATCGTTTTGCGATTGCTCGCCGCGTATCATGGCGACGCCCTGCGCGCGGCGATTCTTGAAACACTCTGGCTTCGTCATCGGCAGGCCGCGGCCCGCGAACAAGATGGCCTCGAGCAGAAACATCGCGCCGCGCTGACACAATTGATTCACCGGCACATCGCGGTCAACCTCGGTCAGGTCGTGCGCCTCTCCGGCACGCGCACACGCGCCGCCGTCTACCGTGTCCACTTCAACCTGCGCTCCGACGCCACCGACAAGGACGGCCACCCGTATTCCATCCTGCCGGACTCGCTGCAACTGATCGTCAAGCAAGGCAGCATCGAGTCTCTCTCGCGCACCATCCGTCGTTACGGCGAACTGCCCGACGACCTGCAGCGCTATTTCGCTCGCCACTCCGAACACCCGGAGACGGTCGGCGACGACTGGTATCTCACGATGGAAGATCTGGTTGGGATGTCGCCATTGAGCGAAGTGCTGGATCGAGTCGATCAGCGCTGGGCGGGCCGAGCCGAACACGAACTGATCATGCAGGCCGCCGCTGCCACTGCATCGACGCTGCGCGCTCTTCACCTGCATCGCCGCCGCGCTCCCGTCGCCAGCAACGAACTTGGGTGGCTGTACCTCACCCCGATCTCCGAAGCCATCAATGCGCTGTGCGAAGCCAACGCTTTCCACGAACTCAAGCCGTACGTCGAGAACGGCTTCGAGTCGAACGGCGGCGTGTATCAAAGCCTCAGCGCCTACCTTGCCAAACTGCAGCACCACGCCCCGACCCTCACGCCGCCCGCCATCAGCGCGGTGCACGGCGATTGCCACAGCCGTAATTTGATGATCGATGCATCCCTGGCCAGCGTCAAATTCGTCGATCTCGAAACCCTCTCGTACGGCGATGACTACCTCACCGACTATGGTTTGTTGATCGAAGATGTGGCCCTCTACCGCTATCTGCCGCGCGGCCAGCGCCCCGATTGTTTGGCCGCCGACGAAATCATCGCCGACTCGCATTCGATCAATTATCCTTTTCTCCCCCGGGGCGCCGATTCGATACTGTTCTTCGAGCGCTGCCTCATCGAGCAAATCGCCTCTTTCGCCCACAGCGTCGGCGACCCGAACTTCAAACCCCGCCTGTGGCTCGCCATCGTCCGCAACCTCATTCAACTGGGTGCGCGGCAGCTGCCCGTTCACTCGCTCGACCCTCAGCGCCGCGATGAGTCGCTCAAACTCACCTTCGCCGCCTACGCCGAAGCCGTGCGGCTTCTGGACGAACTCACCGAGCACCTCCGTGCGCCTGTTCGCGCGCCGCTGCCCGAACTGCCTTTCGCAGGCGAACGGCGTGCGAAAGTGGCAGGTTTCCCGTGATCGATTCGCGCAGCCAGCCGCCCACGCTCTATCTCGCCGGGCAGCTAGAGCATTACGTGAACACTGATAACGTCGCCCGGCCCGCCGAGAGCCGCTCCGGCGTGATCATCTCACTTACACCGGATACGCCGCTCGACAGTGTGCTCGGCCTTGTGCGGCAGGCGTTCTTTCTCGCCTCGAGCGATTGACTATTTGCGGGGACGCAAAAATACGATGAACTGGCAATTCCCGCCGTTCGCAGTTGCCTTCATCATCGCTGCGGCTTTCGCAGTTGTATTTGCGATCATTGTCTGGCATCGGCGGGCCACGCCCGGCGGAGCGCCGTTTGCATTGCTGATGCTGGCAATTGCGGATTGGTCATTCGCGAGAGCATTGGAAGCCGGGGCGGTTGGAATACCGGCCAAAGTCTTCTGGGCAAAAGTAGAATATCTTGGCATCGCCAGTGCGGCGGCGCTATGGCTGTTGTTTGCGCTGGAATATGCGCGCCGAAACACGTGGTTGACTCGCCGCAACATGGCGCTGTTGTGGGTTGTGCCGGCGGTCACCGTAGGAATGGCCGCCACGAACGAGCAGCATGGGTTATTGTGGAGCAGCATCGCGCCATCCCCCGGCAGCGAAGACACTATTCTGATCTACTCGCATGGCGCATGGTTCTGGATTGCCGCGGCGTTCAGCTATCTCGCAATGCTGACCGGTGTCTTCATCCTGCTTCACGCGGTCATTCGCTCCCCGCGCTTTTACCGTCGCCAGGTTGGGGCGTTGGTGCTTGGCACGGCGATACCTTTGGCGGGCAACGTTGTTTACCTTGCCGGCCTCAGCCCCGTTCCCGGTCTGGATTTGACTCCCTTTGCCTTCACGTTGACCGGCTTCATCTACAGCCTGAGCATCTTTCAGTTCCGGCTGTTCGATATTGTGCCGGTGGCGCGCGACGCCCTCATCGAAAGCATGAGTGACGGAGTGCTGGTGCTGGATGCGCAGAGCCGTGTCGTGGACATCAATCCGGCTGCGCAGCGTTGGATTGGCGCATCGTCATCTCCCATCGGGCAGCGGGCCGACGTGGTTCTGGCCGCCTGGGCTGACCTGGTGACACATTTCCGCGATGTGCTTGAGACGCGGGCCGAGATCGCTGTTGGCGGCGACCCGCCGCGTTGTATCGATCTGCGCATTTCTCCATTGTACGACCGGCGCCACCGCTTCACCGGGCGCTTGATCGTCTTCAGAGAGATTACCGAGCGCAAGCGGATGGAGACAGAACTACACGAAGCCAATGAGCGCCTGCAGTTCCAGTTGGCCGAAATCGAAGCCCTGCAGATCAGCCTGCGCGAGCAAGCGACCCGCGATTCGCTCACCGGCTTATTCAATCGACGTTACCTGGAAGAAACCCTGGAAAGGGAATTGTCGCGGGCAGCCCGCGAGGCGGCCTCGGTCAGTCTGGTCATGGTGGACATCGACCATTTCAAAGGAGTCAATGACGTATTTGGGCACGATGCGGGCGATGCGATTCTGCGAGCGTTGAGTGACTTGCTCCGCGCGCACATCCGGCACGGAGATATCGCCTGCCGTTACGGCGGCGATGAATTTGTGATTGTTTTGCCGGGTGCGCCGCTTCAAACAGCATACCGGCGCGCCGAGCAGTGGCGGGAAGCCTTCCAGTCACTGCGCGTGGAATACGAGGATGTGGAACTGCACGCCACGCTCTCGTCCGGCATTGCCGCCTTTCCTTCGCACTGCAGGACCGGCGATGAACTGCTGCACGTGGCGGATAAGGCTCTCTACACCGCCAAAGCGGAGGGGCGGAATCGCGCCATCGTGTGGGCGCCGTAAACCCGTCATTGCGAGCCGCCGCCCGCGGCGAAGCAATCTCCTCCCGTGCCTCGTATCCGGTTATCATTGACTCATGCCTGACCTTCCTCTCCCTCTCTCCTTCCGCTCCGAGACCATCGAACTGATCGCCGAATCGATCCGCGCCGGAGAGTCGTGCGCACTGGTGGGCGTGGGCAGCTCCGGAAAAAGCAACATCATCCGCTTTTTGCACGACCGCGCCGACGCCCGCGAACATTACTTCGGCGATGCGGCGCGGCGGCTGTTGTGGCTGATGATCGATTGCAACGCCCTCGACACTTACGACGAACCGAGTCTGTTTACGGCGATGATCGACTCTCTCGCCCGCGCCGCCGCGGCCCGATCCGATCTGGGAACTTTGACTCAAACCCTCGACGGCCTCTACCGGGAAGTCGTCTCCCCCGGTGGCGGCATCCACGCCTTCCGCAACTTGCACCGCGCACTCGAAACCGTGCGCGCCGCCGGAGATTTTCAGTTCGCCTTCGTGCTCGACGACTGCGACAAACTGATTCAAGTTGCGCCGCCCTCGCTCCTGCGCCGCTTGCGCGCCCTGC
>Ga0209342_10008024_pt1 | contig 10589 bp, 6 predicted proteins | sample RifCSP16_2_FD_184023 | JGI IMG/M metagenome (GOLD analysis project Ga0209342, IMG submission 184023) | Soil microbial communities from Rifle, Colorado - Rifle CSP2_sed 16_2 (SPAdes) (version 2) | ecosystem: Environmental > Terrestrial > Deep subsurface > Rock core/Sediment | place: Rifle... | reverse complement strand
GCCCGAGCTCGGCTGCAAACGCTATCACCTCGTAGCCGTAAGTCTCTTTAAGCCACGGCAGGATAACGCTCGTATCCAGCCCGCCGCTGTACGCCAATACTACCTTTTCAGCCTTACCCATTTCTGAACCTCGAAAACGTTCAATCCCGAAACCTGCAACAAGCACTACTACTCTGTAACAATCGAATCTGTAACTTGTCATTCCGCACTTGATGCGGAATCCACTTCTTTAGAATCTGGATTCCCGCTTTCGCGGGAATGACACGCCACAAATACAAATGCGACAGAGTACCACAGCTTACCCCCCAAATCCCCAATTGCAAGGGGTTTCTCCGATAAGCTGAGAGGCCACCGCCTGCATCGGGCAAGCCCGACGCAATCAGAGAACAATTCCTATATCCCTTTTCCGGTCTCGCCGGGCCCCGCCGCCGCTATCGCAGGAACGGCAACGTGCTTGACCCGCCGCCTTCCTTGAATTTGACTTCCGGCATCTCTCTGCCGAGGCCCTTATAGGTTGTCTCAAGCAGCTCGATGAGTCTGTCCGGTGCAACCGCTTCGACGTGCATGTCGAGAAAAAGGACATTGATCTTATCTTCACAGATTTCAGGATTCTCGTAGGCGATGATATGGTTAGGAGCATCATTTGCATCCCAAGAATGGCCTGGAATGTACACGTAACTGGGCCCGTCAAAATCTTTGGGTTTTCGGGGAGATTCAAGGATATTCGAATCCTTGATGTATTCCTTGGGCCCCTGCAGATCTTCCGGGAAACGTCCGTCATGGTCTTGCGCGTACATATAGAGGATCAGCCCAATCTGTTTGAGGTTCGAGGCGGAGGCAACTCGCCTGGCTTGCTCTCTGACGCGGGCCAGGGCGGGCATTAATACGGCCGTGCCCAGCGCGGCGCCTGCTATGCTGGTCCCTGCGCTGACTTCGACGCCGGAGCCGCGGTAGAGAGAGTGCAGACCCTTGTCGTCGAACCAGGAGTATTGAACTGAAGGCCCCATCTCTTCGATAATGCTGGTGAGCGAGGGCAGCATTGCGGGCAATTGCATCCCGGCCTTCGCAGCGAACATATTCACCATAGGCCACATACCCTGCAGGGCGAGCATGATTTGCTTGAACTGCACCTTCGAGTCGGTGTAGCTGAAATATACGAGATTGCCCGGCAGGCCGGCGCCGGCTTTCTCGAATCCTTCGGTCGTGCGGATGGATGGCGAGGCGGACCTGGGCGAAGTCAGGCGGGCCAGGGCCAATTTGTGCAGGCCGGGGTTCGACGCTACGACGATATTGTCATCGACGACCATACAGCAAGGCATCAACTGCATCATTGCCAGAGGGGCTATTACGCAGGTGTGAAGGGTTCTCCCGCCGTCCTGAGGCTGCGAGCTTACCCGCACAACGTCTTTGCCCTTAGCAGTGGCGAATTCTCCAAGAGCCGTTAGAGTCTTTTCCAATAGCGCGGCATCTTTCGCCTCGGCAATTGCGACGAACCCGCCTTCAGGCGCCTCCATTATAACGCCGCCGGGAATCGAATAGAAGACGGCAGGCCCTGCCAGGGACCCCAGCAGGTCCTTGCGAATATCGACCTTCATCTCCGATTGAATTTCCACGATCTTCTGATCAATATCGCCCGCGACGTCCGGCGCTCCGGCTTCTATCGCAGCCATTATAGTGTCGTATATCGACGCGATACTGCAATTTACGGCCCCCGCGCGCACGGCCCGCGCATCAACCATATCGAACATCTTCATATCGACGGGCTTGAGGCTTGCGAAGAGACCGGTGCGCGGCTGGGGCGCCTCTACGGACTCAGTGAAAACCAAATCGGGCCCGACGAAGCGCGCCGCGGACGTCAGACGCGCGACGTTATTTAGTCCGAGCGTCTCGATTACCGTTGCGATTATGGCAAGCCTGTCTGATGCGCTCTGGCGGTCGGCAACGACCTTCACCACGTCGGCGGTTTTCCGGCAATCAACGTACATTGTACATATATCATTGACGGTTGGGACTCTCTCGATATCCGGGGGTGCCGCGGTACGAGGCTGCTGAATATGTGCTACAGCTAGGCCGTTCGGGTCGTTCACGGCGAAGACTAAGTAATCGCCCGCCCAGCCCCAGTATCCCGGGACGCCGTCATCGTCCGCCGGGCCGTGCATCTTGAACGGGCCGACCTCGACCTCGACGATATGGCCCTTCTTATCCAGTGCTTCGAGCTTCTCGATCGCCGCGGCGATCTCGGCCTTCTTTGAGCCGCCATCTAAGATTGCGAAGCCATAGACGGGCGGGCCGTCCTCGCACTCTTTCATCGCCGCCCCGGCAATGATTGGCCTGTTGACCGCCAGCTTGGCGAAGTCCAATAGGATACCAGGCGCTTGGGCCTCGTTGGCATCGCCAATCTCCTCCTTCACCTTCGCCAGAAGCTGTTCCGTTGCCGCATCAACGAAACTTTTCAATTCGGGGTCGTTCCACATCCGGCCGAGAATGCTCTTTTCAAAACCATCCTTGACATTGTCGCAGCCGGCCCCGGCCACAAACGCCACAACGTTATCCGGCACTACCGTCATAAGGCCCAGAGCCGGTTCTTGTTTCGTCGCGCCCTCTTCTTTCTGCGGTGCGGCAGGGGCCTGTTTCTTGCTGCAGCCGATCAATCCCGCAAGTACGGCACAAATAATTAGTGTGTGATATAACCGAACCATAATGGTCTCCTTTCTAAGGTCCCCGACAACGCATTTGGGCGCCACCGTGGGACATGCTACGCTTTCGCTCTTATTTTCCGCCCTCAAGTCTTTCATACAAGACCTTTCCGTATTTGTCTGCGAAATAGACAATATGATTTACGACCGTTCGCCATTGCAGGTATTCTTCCGGCGTCTCTACGATAATGTCAAATCCGGCAGGATAGTCAGCCACCAAACGACGAACCGCGTGATATCGTTTGCTGTGCGGCAGATTGGTGCGCGCCACTACCAACAAATCAATATCCGAATCTTGTTCAGCCGTGCCTTGTGCATGCGAGCCGAAAAGAATAACCTTCTCGGCTCCAAATTCCTCCCCTATCCGCCTGCCAAATTCCTCTATTTCAGTCATCGCCACCATTACGAAATACTTCCAGCCAAATCCAAAACCCTATTCGCTTGTGTTCGCAGTATAGCAGCAATTGCTCTTGCAGGGCAACAAGTAAATGCAGCAATGGCAATGTTGCCTCCAATGACATAGGTATTCTTTATTATCAAGAACCGGAATCTCGAGTAGGGTTTATGCCAAGCATGATATTCACAATATCAAATTATGGGCCGGCAAGACACATGGAAATCGCCTGTCGTGCAAGGTCATGATTAAGGTCTTGGCCGGTGAAGAGCTTGAATTGCGCGGCGGCCTGGTTTACGAACATTGTCAGGCCCTTGATGGTCTTTGCGCCGGCTTTTTTTGCGTTTTTCAGGAGGAGGGTCTCGGCGGGATTATAGACACAGTCGAATACGGTCATATCGTCTTTGAGGCAATCGGCGGGGACCGGCGATTCGTCGATATTCGGGTGCATCCCTATGCTCGTGCAGTTTATCACGAGCTTGGCGTCTAAGTTTAACAAATCATCTATACCTGCCCAATCACAACCGAATTCGCCGGCCAGTCTTTGGGCCTTCTCTATAGTGCGATTGTAGATTATTATCTTGGCGCCGGCGTCGCTCAGGGTGGCTACTATGGCCCTCGCCACGCCGCCGGCGCCGACGATGGCGACAGACAGGTCGCACAAATCGGCCCTGCTGATACTCATCCCCGCCGTGATGGCATCGAGTGCGCTGGCGTAATCGGTGTTGAAGGCCTGCAGACCGCCGCGCTCGGTCATGAGCAGCGTATTGGCCGCGCCGATTTTCTCAGCCAGTGGCTCGACTCTCCCGCCGTTGGCCTTGGCGAACTTCAAGGCGTTTTCCTTGTGTGGGATTGTCACGCTTAGACCTTTGAAGTCCAGCCATTTCCTCCGCATGATGTTGCGCATGAAAGAATCGAACCCGGCCGACCCGCCTTCCACCAGCAGTGGAAGATACAGACTGTTCATCTTCGCATCGCCGAAGCAGGCATTGTGAATTGCCGGGCTTAGTGAATGAGCCACCGGATCGGCAATCACGCCGAATACGTGAGTCTCCGAGTTGATGGAATCGCCCCGGTAGAGGTCTTTGAGTTTTCCGATGGTCAACTGCCCGGGCGCGGTTGCCGATTCGTCGTCGATGCTTGCGAAAGTCAGAAAGCTGCCGAGCTTTCCCGCAAGTATTCTGCTGATCACGCCGCTTTCGCCCATGCAGAAGACTATTCGCTCGCCGCTTGTGCTGTGGAGCAGATCGAAGGCCTCAAAACAATCATTGATATGGGTTGCAGTATAGACAAGCTTCGGGATCGCCGACGGACAGACTGTCAGTATGCGGCGATGCAAAGCTGTGATGTTCTCGAATCTGCCCCGGAAATCATGGGCCGATAGTATCAGCCTGCCCTTCGGACTTCGCGACAATACCCGCCTTAGAAGTTCCTGGTTCTCGATTGCGAGGTAATTCTCATATTCACAGTCTATGAAGTCCGCCCCGGCTTCGACCGCGCCGGCGAGAACGTCGATTCGCAGCTTGAGCGGATAGTCTATGGCTCCCCCCTGACGCTTGTCCCGGCAGGTCACTATCATCGGCACCAGCCCGGAAAACTGGTTTTTCACCGTAGAAACAAGCTTTTTCACGACTTTAGCATCGAGATTCTCGATGTAGTCTGTTCGCAGCTCGATCATCTGCGCCCCGGCGGCAACTGCAACGCCGATCCGGTCGGACGCTTGGTCCGTATTCGTCGCCGAGATGGGCACAGCCAAGTAAGCCATAGTAGCCGTAGGATATAACGGCAGTAGCCTGCGAACAAGAATAAAAAACCGAAATAGCGGACCTTTAGCCCCCTTTTGCAGCCATGCCCCTTGACAACGAAGCCAGAAATCCGTATAATAGTGCTATTAGGGTTGTTGAAAAGTGCCGCAAACAGGTCAAAAAGTTAACCTGTGTTGTAGTACCTCATAACATTTGAATTTGTGGCCTGTCATTCCCGCGAAAGCGGGAATCCAGATTCGAAAGAAATGGATTCCGCATCAAGTGCGGAATGACAACTCATAGATTCAATTGTTACGGAGTAGTAGGTTCGAATTCCCAAGGGCGTTGAAGGGTTAAATCCATATCGGCAGCCCCACGAATTAGGGCTTCTTTCATTTGAGGAGGAGGAAATAGACCGCATTAGGATAGTCAATGCAGGTATTCTGTTGCTGTTGGCGGTATTCGTCGGCAATGTATCCGACCGACCGATCAACCCGGACAAAGCTGAGAAGGCAATCCTGGGCTGGCTCAATACCGATGCGCAATCTTTCCAAAGAAAAATCGACGACGGGCAGTCGGAAAACGTGCAGCTCTTCACCGACGACGCCGGCGAGCCGATCTACTACGTCATCCGCTTGAAGCCTTCCGGATTTGTGATTGTCTCGGCCGACGACCAGGTCGAACCCATCATCGCTTTTGCCGAACATGGCGACTATGACCCGTCACCGGAGAATCCGTTAGGGGCGCTAACAACAAGCGACTTGAACGGGCGAATGGAGGCGGTACGGACCGGTGAGCATCTGCGAACAGAACCTAAGCGAGAACGTGCGCTGCGGGCCAAGAAAAAGTGGGACCGATTCATACGGCTAAACGCCGCGTCCGACGAAGGGTTCACCTTGGCGGACCCGGCCGACGCAGTCAGTGGGCTTAGCGCCGCGGCGATCTCCGATATGCGAGTCGCCCCACTCCTCGGCAGCAAATGGGGCCAGAATGGCGTCTGCAACGAGATCTGCTTCGATTATTACACACCGGGCAACTATCTCGCCGGATGTGTGGCGGTAACAATGGCACAAGTGATGCGATACCACCAGCACCCCACAGCAGGTATAGGGATAGAAGGGTTCTGGATAAAGAAGGACAACAGTGATTGGTATGGGGCCTACACCAGAGGCGGCGACGGAAGAGGCGGCCCGTACCATTGGGATGATATGGTGCTTGTCCCGACATGCTCGATAACCATCGACCAACGAAAGGCTATCGGGGCCCTCTGCTACGATGCCGCGATTTCCGTCAATACGGTGTTTCAGTCTGACTCATCCCAGGCCGATACCCTCAGAGCAAAGGATGCGCTTGTCGAGACCTTTATGTACGCCCGAGCGGTAACCGGATACAGCGGCGGCAACAATATAGGCGCCGGCTTGATAGGAATGATAAATCCCAACCTCGACGCCAAAGACCCTGTCATCATCGGCATCCAGGGAACAGGCGCACATGCAGTTGTATGCGACGGATACGGGTACAACTCATCGACTCTCTACCACCATCTTAATATGGGCTGGAGGGGGCTGTATGACGCCTGGTATAACCTGCCCAATATTGATTCGACTCCGTCTTACACCTCGATCTACAAGTGTATTTATAATATCCGCCCTTACAACGGCGGAGGCGAAATTGTCAGTGGCCGAATATACAGCCCCAGCGGCGAACCTATGGCAAATCCCACCGTTTATGCCAAGCCGGCCGCAGGAGGCCTTAACGTTGACGCAGAGTCCGACGAGAATGGCATATACGCCTTCGACAACCTTGCCGCGGCTGCGACTTACACCATATACGTCTCAGCAGAGGGATATACTTTCCTGCCTAAGAATATCACCACCGGGACATCACGCGATGATTCTGCCGTTTCAGGGAATGTTTGGGGAGTTGATTTCTATGGTCAATATGCATCGGATGCGCTCATAGGCAGGTGGAAACTTGACGAGACCACCGGCCAGACAGCCGAGGATTCCGCAGGCGTCAACGATGGGACCGTTTATGGCGGAGCAACGTGGCAAGCATCGGGCGGGATGTTCGACGGAGCTCTTCTATTCGATGGCGCCGATTACGTTGATATCCCCAACGAATGGAATTTCGATATGGATGAGCAAATCACGGTTGCGAGCTGGGTCAAGATCGATACGGTAAACAAGGACTGGCAGACCGTCATCGCAAAAGGCAACTCGGCCTGGCGCCTTTCTACACTCAGAAGCGAGAGAAAGTTTCATTTCGCTGTTACAGGCCCGCCTTATTACACCGCTGTCAATGGCAGCGTCAACGTGCCCGCGGGCGAATGGCATCACGTCTGCGGGACCTATGATGGGACGTATATCCGCCTATACATAGACGGCGGCGAGGACACCGGCAGCCCGGCGGCTTACACCGGCGGCATAACAACGAACAAATTCGACGTATATATAGGCGAAAATGCCGAGACAACCGGACGATACTGGAGAGGATCAATCGACGATGTACGGATATACAATTATGCACTCAGAGCCGGCGAAGTCGCCAACCTGATGTGCCCTGAACCCATTGCCGCCGATCTAAACCATGATTGCGTCGCTGATATGGCCGATTACGCCACACTGACCCAGGCATACCTGAGCCGACCCGGCGATCCGCGATGGAACCCCGACTGCGACATCAGTTCCCCAGCCGACAACATCGTCGATATGCGAGACTTGAATGTGCTTCTCCGAGACTGGCTGGCCGGTGATTAACCGCGTCCATACGACAGCCCTGTATGCACATTTGCCTAACAGCATCCCCCGCTTCTCGAGTGCCGCCGTTCCCTCAGACCCTTGCTCAGTCTTGCCTTGGCCGAAGGAATCGGTTATCCTGTGGGCGTGTCTTCTGATTCAATGCATTTGGTGTGATAATCGCGCGATTGTGATATACGATGATAGAGCTAACGGTAAGTATTCCAGCCCGTGACCCTAAGAACTATGGGATCACCATCGGAGCGGAGATTCTCCCCTCCATCTGGCCTCGCATAGAGGCGGATTTCCCCGGATGCAGCAAGTTCGTTGTAACGGACGAGAACGTGTTTGCTGCAGGCCATCTCAAACGGCTTCTGGGCGGACGCCAAGTGCCCACTTTTGTCATTGCTCCAGCCGGCGAGACCTCCAAGAATATGGATACCGTGGTCTCGATAATCGAGGCGATGGAGAAGGCCTATTTGGGTAGAGATACTGTGGTTATCGGCATAGGCGGTGGAACGGTGGGCGATGTTGCCGGATTCGCGGCTTCCATGTTCAAGAGGGGCGTCCCTGTTGTTCATATACCCACCACGACCGTCGCACAGGCGGATTCGGCCATTGGCGGCAAGACCGGCGTCGATTCGACTATGAGCAAAAACGCATTCGGGACGTTCTGGCACCCCGCTGCCGTTTATATCGACGTTGCCACACTCGAAACGCTCGACGACAGGCAATACCGGGCAGGACTCGTCGAGTCCGTAAAACACGCCGTTATCGCCGATAGCGAGTATTTCGCCTTCATCGAGAAGAACATACAGGCAATTCTCCTGCGAGATCGCGCCATACTTCAAAAAATCGCCGATTTCAACTGCCGAATCAAAGGCAAGGTCGTCGAAACCGACCCTAACGAGCAGAATATGCGACGAATTCTCAATTATGGCCATACTATCGGACATGCCGTCGAATCGGCCGGCGGATACAAGTTGCTGCACGGAGAGGCGGTGGCGATAGGGATGATCGCCGCCGGATTAATCGAGATCGAGATGGGATTAGGAGACCCTCGAAAGCTCGAAAAAATCAGCGCAGTCCTCAAAAAGCTCCGTCTCCCGGTGAAATTGCCCAAGGATTTAGCCGACAACAACCTCGTTGACTTGATCAAACGCGACAAAAAGGCCCTCAATAGATGGCCAAGATTCGTCTTAATCAGTCAAATCGGGCAAGTATATTGCCGCGACGGTCAGTGGGCAGTTGAGGTTGGACTCCCAATAGTGGAGAAGGTATTGCGAATACTGTAGTACTATGTAACAATTGAATCTGTGAGTTGTCATTCCGCACTTGATGCGGAATCCACTTCTTTACAATCTGGATTCCCGCTTTCGCGGGAATGACAGGCCACAAATTCAAACCTTATGGAGTAGTAGGGAAGAATATGTACAGAGAACAGATAAAAGTGCTGGATTGCACCATCAGGGACGGAGGACTTATAAATAACCATTACTTCACGGACGAATTCGTAATCGCCGTGTATAAGGCCCTCTCGCAGAGCGGAATCGATTATATGGAAATGGGTTACCGCGCCAGCCGGGAGTTGTCCCCCCCTACCGAATATGGCGCCTGGAAATATTGTGACGACGACAAGATACGCCAAATCATCGACAAGGCGCAGATCGAGTCGAACCTTAAGCTCAGCGTGATGGTCGATTCATACCGCGTCAAGGAACAGACTTTCGCCCCCGCCGACCAGAGCCCTATTGATATGATTCGAGCCGCCACTTATGTCAAGTACATCGACAGCTCAATCGAGCTGGTTAATAGGTGCCACGACCTCGGCTATGAGACAACGGTCAACATTATGGCGATCTCCACGGAAATTGAGCCGGACCTCGTCGAAGCGCTCGATCAGTTGGCCAAGTGCCCGGTCGATGTGGTCTATGTTGTCGATAGCTTCGGGGCGCTCTACTGCGAGCAGATCGAGTATCTGGTCAAGCTGTACCGGCAGCACCTGCCGGGCAAGGAGATCGGCGTCCACTGCCACAATAATCAGCAGCTTGCCTACGCGAACACCATAGAAGGAATAATCCACAACGCCAACTACCTTGACGGCTCGCTCTTCGGTATCGGGCGGGGACCGGGAAACTGCTGTCTGGAGCTGCTGGTCGGCTTTCTCAAGAACCCGAAGTTCGACCTGACCCCAGTCCTCAAGGTTATAGAGGACTATATGCTGCCGATGCGGGAGGAGATCGAATGGGGCTATCTCATACCTTATATGGTCACCGGCATACTCAACGAGCACCCGCGAGCGGCAATAGCCATGCGAAAGACGCAAAACAAAGATAAATATGCCGAGTTCTACAAAGAATTGTCCCAGTCACTCGATTAGCCTGCGAAGCCGGGCTTTGAACACGATATATACCGATGGCTCGCGCTCAAAGGCTTGCTGAAAACCTGCGAATCGACCGGCGGATGTGACCTCGCCGACTCCCGATTTGGCAATTGCCCTTGACATTACTGCGGCGATCCTACAGAATCATGTTGGTCCTGTAAATAATCCGCAAGCGTGCGGAAAGGCTTAATAGGGCCTGTATGATGCTTTCCAAGACCGGCGGCGCGATGAGCTATCCGCTGTGCCGGGTCGGGAAGGAGTATAGAAGATGCAAAAGTCCTTTTGGTGGTCGTCTATTGGAGTCATTTTAGCCCTCTCTCTTTTCGGCCCGGCGGCGCTCGGCTGTCCCGTGGGAGATCTCGACAAAAACTGCAAAATCGACATCGGCGATTTTCAGGTATTTGCCGAGAATTGGCTCGAAGACGGCGTTTGCACCGATTCGGACTGTCCAAATCTCGACGGCACAGGCGCCGTGACCATGAGCGATTTCGCGCGACTTGCGGAGCACTGGGGCGAGAACCACTCGGAATTGGTCATCAGCGAGTTCATGGCAATCAATGACGAGGCTCATCCGGACGAAGAAGGCAAGTTCCCCGACTGGATTGAGATCTATAACCCAATGTACACTGCCGT
>Ga0209342_10008023_pt1 | contig 10589 bp, 5 predicted proteins | sample RifCSP16_2_FD_184023 | JGI IMG/M metagenome (GOLD analysis project Ga0209342, IMG submission 184023) | Soil microbial communities from Rifle, Colorado - Rifle CSP2_sed 16_2 (SPAdes) (version 2) | ecosystem: Environmental > Terrestrial > Deep subsurface > Rock core/Sediment | place: Rifle... | reverse complement strand
AGACTGCGGTCCCGAACGCTGTGACTTCGGAGGTGTGGGGACTCGCGACGCTCACGAATACCGCGTTTCTCGGGCGCCTTCGCAAGGGTACAAAGCGTGGATGGACAGGTACACCGCGAAGTGGTGATGACTCGGATTCTGGGAGCCTAGTCGAAGTATCGGATCCTGCTGCGCTGGCGACGGAAATTCGAGGCGTCCGAGATTCCCACGACTGACCGGGCTCGCTTCGGAGAGAGCCCGTCGCTGATCAGGACCTGGAACGCCAGCCACCGCACGAGCGTGACGAAGTGCTCTATCCGCCGGAGACCAAGGGTCTGGCAGCGAGCCTGCAACGTTGGCTCCCGGACACGAGCGCTGACGGCGAGCTGCCGTCCGGCGCGCGCGTCTGGGGTGGCATTGTAGCTAGTCCCTGAGGCGGAAAGACGGCTGTCTTGTAGCAGTAAGGCTGGCATAACGTGGCAGGGCATTCGCCGACCGGCAGTTAGCCGTTGAGGCGGGCCGGAAGGGCGATCGGGCCCGGGCGGCGAAGCTGCGGGCGGCCGTTCGCGGGACGATCCTGGACGCCATGGATGCGGTTGAGGGGCCGTGCCACGCTATGCCAGCCTCTCTGCCAGCCGACGGGCGTCATTCCCTCTGAAAATCCAGCCACGACTGCTACCCCAGACGCACGCGCCGGGGTTCACGATAGCGAACGCCGTGGACATGGTGGCGGCGTCCTGCTGAGCCTGCGTCGGGAGTGTGTGCGAAACGAGCCGGAACAACCGGGGGGGCCACAATGGCAAGCACCGTATGGGGTGACGACGTAGTGGAGCCCCGCCCGCTCGACAGAGGTTGTCAACATTCTTGACGTGCGCCAGCAGTAGGCTCGATCGTGTACCAACTGCCACTCTTGAATCCCACCGTGCGCAGAATGTTCGCGGTGTCGTCACCCTCGTAGCCGCTGCAGTAGACGACATCGCCAATGCTGTCGCCATCAACGTCACCAAGGCGGACGATTTCCAGGTACTCGGCGTCTTTGTGGTCAAGGGGGTCAGAAGCCCGCAAGACCCCTCCTTCACTGTAGAGTACGTAGAGCGACCATCCGCCTTTTCGACCGGCAGGAGACTCGTAGAGATGGAGGTAGGCCAAGAGCAGGTACCGCTGCTGAGAATCAGGAAACTTACCCAGCCACGGTGGGCGTTGACGTCCCAAGTAGCGAAGGTCAGGTGCATCCGGCCGCGCCGCCAGCTCCCTCAGGCCATTCTCAATCAACGCACGCTCTTCGGACGTAGGCTCGAACTGAAGGGCGACGACCGAGAGCGGACCGCCTCCCTGGACCGCAAGGCTGTCCGTGGTAGCCCGCTGATCTAGTTGCCTCGCTTCGCGACAACCCGCTGCCGCAAGCAACGCAACCAAGGCAAAGCAACCGAGACGGGCAAAGGACCGGGAAGACCTTACCGCGGAGCGCATGTCCCCTTGCCGTCCGGTGGTGTAGTCAGCCATATCGAACCTCGCGTAATAACTCTGACAGACTCGAGTTACCTACCAACACCTCTCCCCGCACGCCTGACGGTAGTATTGCGCTGGATCCCGCCGGTCGCGGAGCTCAGGGCCCGGCCTCTTCGCAGTGCGAAGCTCAAGGTGAAGATGCGGCTCTGTACCCGCCGCGTTACCCGAGACACCGGCCTCGCCAATCACCTGCCCGCCTCTAACAACGCTACCTTCGGTCAGCCCATCCGCCAATGAGCCAAGGTGCGAATACGAGGTATAGCTCACAATCTCGCCCGCGGCATTCTTGTGACCGATCTGTAGCCGCAACCCATGAGTACCGTCGATGCCGGCGAACGTTACCACACCATCATCCGCCGCCGTTACTGAACTACCAACATCAGCCAGAATGTCCCACCCCTGGTGTGCTTTCGTTCCTCCGTCTCGCACGATCCCAAATCGCCCGACGTCCGGGTTGAACGCCGTCACTCGCGTGCGGAGCGCAGCACCAGCAAGTGGGCTCAAACAAGGTCGGCCCGTAAGCTCCGGGGGACACAGCCCAAACGGGTCACTGAAGTTGATGGGGTCGCCGTTCGCGAAGCCATAGAGATTCAACCCCCCGGCCAGGCCGATCGGATCTTCCTGCGTGAACCGGCCGGTGACCGGATCCACCACCCGATTGCGCCGATACAGCGTCCCCACCGCGTCCTGCTTGTTAACCAGCAGCGTCCCGTGCCATCCGTCCTCCGCCACGTTGGGGGCGCCCTGCTGATAGGCGAAGGCCGCATGACGCCACTCCAGCTGCACGCACCGTTCCCGTGCGGCCGTCCAGCAGTGGACCACGCCTCCGTCGTTCGTCCCGCTCGCATACGGGCCCCAGAACGTGCCGTAGTCGGCCTGGCCGCGCCACGACCAGTGCGGCATGACCTCATACGCTGGCCAGACCATCCGGCTCTGGCTGTAGGGACGGTCCACATAATTGATGCGCGTCACGCCGATCGGCCGATCCAGGCCCCCGGCGTAGCTGTACGCCACACGACCGAAATATGGATTGCGGTCGAAGTACGTGGGCCATGTGGCGGGCGCCAAGTCCACCGCGGTGGTGTCGTCGTCCATGATCGCCGGGGAGACCCCATCGTGGCCCGGCACCTGAATCTCCCACAGCTCGGCGGCACCCGCCCACACCGTGCGGCGTAGCGTCCCCAGCGCGCAATGCACGTTCGGGTCTTGAGCCTCCTCATAACAGTGGCGTCGCGTCCGCACCATGACCCGCCGGCCGAGGGCATCGTACCGATACTCCTCGAAGCGCTGCACCCAGGTCCATGGTTCGTACTGTGATGCAGGCTTGGTGACGGCCCGATACTCCGCGATCCGCAACCGGCCGTCGGTGCCATAGAAGAAGGCCTGGTCCTCCAGCCGTAGCGCCTTGTCGGGGGCGTCCCAGGTCATGCCCTTGAACGTCAGGTTCCCGGCGGCATCGTACTTGTAGTAGTCGGTCCGGCCGGTTTGCGTTGCCAGCCGCAACCGCCCCGCCGGCTGTTGGCCCGGGAGCGGGGAGTAGTCCCGTGCGCGCCACTGGCTGTGCGTGGAGGAACCCGTCTCCGTGGAGTAGTTGGTCGAGTCCCACATCGAATAGATGTTCGAGAGCCCATCGAGCAGGAACTCCTCCGTGGCTTCAACCTGGGCGGGGTCGCCCCATTGGGTGTTTCCTTGAGCCACATACATCTGCTTCACCAGGTGCCCCAGACCGGAGTACCATGCCCGCGTCGAGTCTCGCACGCCGTACGTGGGGTTCGCGCCGCGCGTGACACGCGCGGCGTCATCGTAGGCTAGGTCCGTGTGGCCCAGAATGGACGCGGGCGCAGCGAAGATGGAGCTGCTGTTGTTCATCACCCGATCCACCGTGCGGCGCCCATCGCCGTCAAACAAGGAGCTGTCCCTGATGCCCCCGGGGAGGTCTACCCGCACCAGCTCGCCCCGATCATTGTAGGCGAGGAAGTACGCCTGGCCGGACGCCCCAACCAACGTCCCGCTCTCAAGGAACCCGGCATCGTCGTAGGCGTAGTACACACTTGGCGATACCGCTCCAGCGGTCAAACGAGGAGGATGCGCGAGGTTCGTCACGCGGCCGTTGAGGTCGTACGTGTAGCGCATGCCATACACGTTCGTCGTGGAGTCGCGCGTGCCGTAGCTGAGGATCTTCAGCGTATCGGTGTCCAGGCGCCCGTTCGCGTGATAGCTCCGCCGCACATGGGCGTCGCCGTTATCTGCCCGTACGACGTTTCCCCCGACGTCGTAAGCGTAAGTTTCAACGTCGCCGGGAATCGTCACCTTACTGGCGGCGAGCCCGTACCACGGGTACGGCTTGGGCCCCAGGAAGGGGAGGTCGAGGATGGAGAGACTCTCGTGGATCGAATCGTACTGGACGGCCGGGAAAGTCCGCTGCCTGAGGCGGTTGAGGACGTCGTAGGCCATCGTCAGGGAATGACCGAGTCGTGTATACACGGTGATCGGGTTGCCGGCCGGATCATACAGAGTGCTGTCCCACTTGCCGTCCGGCGCGATCTCTTTGACCTGGCGTCGCCCGAAGTCGTAGCGCCACCACGTTTTGAGCCGACCGATGGCGGCCGGATCCGGAGTGGACTCCCGAAGCAAGCTGTCCAGATCGCCTTCCTTGTCATAGAAGTTCTGGACGAGCACGCTTTCGGCCGCCGCGACCCCAGGCATTGCGGGGCCCACGTTTTGTTGCCGCAGCACACGATTCATCGCGTCGTAGACAACGCGCTGCCGCTGCTGGTGCCCCGCATCGATGGGCGTGAGCACGAGAGTGTCACGCCCTAGGAGATCCTGCCGGCGTGTGGTCACGAATCCCAGAGACGTCCGGAACAGGAAGGGATTGGCCAGCTCCCCGCTGTACACCACCGAGTCCCGCGCCCCTCCCGGGAGCACGACCGACGAGAGCAGATTGTGGGCATTGCCGTAGTTGAAGTTCACGCGACTTGAGATCCCGCGGCCGTCCTGTTGCCACAGTCGGTTGCCGTTCGAGGAGCTGTATCCAAACACCAGACTGTCCTGTTCGGGCTGCTTGATCTTGGTTACGAAATCCCACGTGGGATCCCATTCATACCTCGTTACGGCATCACGGGGGTCGCTGGGCGCGTATGGGCCCACCTCTGTCGTGGTGAGCACGTTACCGCGTGGATCGTACGTCGCGCGGGTGGTGAACCCGTTCGGGGCTTGAACTTCAGTCACCAGCGCCGGGACGTTCGGATCGCCCCGCGTGAGGTAGGTGTTGTACCCAACGCCGAGCGCATCCCGCTCGATCCGCGTCGGTGCACCCCATCGGTCCACCCAGAACCGCGTCGCGTCGGCCACGTCGGTGCGCGGGCCATCAAGGTGCGTGTACACGGTGGCGGGATCCTGGGCCGTGTACGTCTCGCCTGGTTGGCCGATGACCAGTCCACGCTCGTCCCAGTAAGCCAACGAGTCGATGCCCCAGTCCGTAGGCGAAGTGAGTGGGATCTCCACTGCCGTCACCCGAAGACCATTGACGTACCGGTACGTGGTTTGGTGTCCTCGCCGATTGGTGCGGGTCGTCAGCCGCTTCTCGCCATCGTAGCCGTACAACACGCTATCGCCCGAGGGATCCTTGAGCGAAGTGAGGAGCCCGCTTGACACCCTTGCGTCGAGGACCCTACCAGTTGGATCAATGATCCGGTCGAGCTTGCCGTTCGCGTCGTAGATGAGGGTATCCCTGGTGCTGACGGGAGCTGCAAGCACCGCCACATTGACCCAGCCGGAGTCTTCGCCGAATTCCGCTGCCCAAGCTACCAACGTCGCGGTGCCCACCCCCTGGGCGCCCGTGGCGAACTTGAGTGTGGCTTGCACTGTCTGGTCCGGGTCGATGCGGACGGCCTTGGGGGGCGTGCAGGAGGTCACGTCGCCGGACCTCCGGCAGAGAAACCGGACCAACTCGCGCGTGCCGCCGTACTTGGTGACCTGGAAGGCCACCGTGTTCACGGAGGTGCTTGGCGGCTTGGTGACGGACGCTCCATCCGGCAGCACTTGGCCACCTTGGGCATGAGCGGTAGCGGTCGGGGCAGTGGCGGCGCCCAGGACGAGCACGGCAAGGAGGGAGCGGCGAACTATGGACATGGCGCCTCCACGGTCGTTGTCTCGCTCAGTGCAAGCCCTCGCGGGCCTTCGGGTCATCGCTGTAAGGCACATGTCTCACTCACCTCCCGGCCCAGGCAGCTTGACCCGGATCAACCTGCCGCTGGCGTCCCAGGTGAACGTGGTGAGGTGCCCGACGCGATTCCTGGTGCTGATGTGGCGGCCTAGGGCGTCGAACGTCACCGTCACCCCGTGTTTGGCCCGCCGCTCATAAGTGCTGCTCACCTGCACAATGACGTCCCGGAAGGCGCCTGCCGGTGCTTGCCATTGGCCGCCGCCGAGACTCCGGTACACCTTGGCCGAGCCGTCGCCGCCCACCCAGAGGATCGACCCTCCAGGCTGGCCGACGAACAGGCGTTCCACGCCGGCCGGGTGCCAGCCGGCGCCAAACTCGCTCCCCTCGCGGTTCACGATGATCAGCGTGTCGTTGACCACAGCGTCGGCAACCCCACCCGAATAGTTTGAGCGCACCAGCAGGCCGAAGGGGTAGAGCCCCGTGGTGAGGGCGCTCGCATCAAACGCGAGCACCAGCTGCCGCGTCGTACCCGGCGCCCACGAAGAAAACGTGGCGCTGGCGCGAATCGCGCTCGCGACGGTCAGTTCCGCATACACATTTTGCGGCTGTTCACCGCTCGCGAGCGTTGCCTCGACCGCGACCCGGGGTCGTGGTTCGGCCGTTGCAGAGTTGTAGACCAGCGTCAGGGATCGATCGCTACCCATCGAGCGGAAGGCGGGCATTGCGTGGTAGGCTAGCAGATCCCCGCACTGCACGGCTGCAGCATCACCGGCCGGCGTGGTAAGACACAACGAACGATCCTGATTGTCACGGTTGTGGTTGACTAGTGCCACAACGGGCGCACCGAGTTGCACCCGGCTGATGATGAAAGTGGGCGCCGGATTAGTGCAGGTGCCGCCGTTGTCGCAGATGTAGGCCTGCACCGTGTTGCTGCCGATCACCAGCGAGTCGAAGGCCGCCGAGGTGGACGTCGCCCAGGCAGGACACTCGGGCGGCCCGGTGCCCGGCACGTAATCGAAGCTGGATGTCCGAACGTCGCCGTTCACCTTGAGCCAGCGACTGCCCGCGTTGAGCGAGTAGTTGTCGCACCATCCGATCTTGATGAGGGGAGATTCTTCGAACACGTCTCCCGTGGGTAGCATCAGCCGCGCGGTAGGCGCCATGGGATCGGTGACGGTCACGTTGAACCAGCCATCATCGGTCGAGGAAGCCCATTGCCCCCTCAAGGTGAGCGTGCCACTCCCAGGTACCCCCGTGCTGTAGGTCACGGGGACATCAACCCACTGGCCGGCTCCCACCCAAACGGAGCCAGGATCCGGGCACCCCGTGACGTACGTCCCGTCGTACATGCAGTCGAAAGAGACCGTGGTCCCGGTTCCGCCTCCAGTTTCAGTGACCCTGAATGTGGCGGGGTTGCCGGAGCTGGACTGCGGCGCGCTGGCGGACCCGCCGTTCGGGGTGACGCTGATTTGTGGCGGTGGGGGGGGAGGCTGGACCGTGACGTTGAAGTACCCCTCGTCCCACACGGTGCTGTACTGAATGGTGGACTTCAGGGTCAACACCCCGCTACCTGGCGCGCCCACATTGTACGTGGCCGTCACCGTGATGCTGTTACCCGGTTGCAGCCCCCCGTACGTGGTTCTGTCCAGCGTGACTCCGGAAATCGGCCCAGACACGGTGTAGGTGAAGTAGTGCGTCTGGACGCAGTCCGGGCTGGTGTTGGTGACCGTGAACGTAGAGGTGTGGCCGTTGGTGTACTGCGGCCAACTCACGGAACCACCGTCTGGAGTGACGGACACGCCGTAGTCCCCCGACGGGCAGGGGGCAAGCGGCCCGGCCTGGGCGGAAGCATCACCCCCTCGCAGGAGCGTGGCGGGACCGGCGAGCACCAGGAGAGCTTTGAGCAGGCCACGAGCGACGAACATGCGAGGCTCCGTGCGCAGGACACTCAATACCAAGTGCATGCGCCGTGCCCGTTCGAGGGAATGGCTAACTACTTAGTTCGTTGGCGGTTGGAAGGAGACCCAAGGAGCCTCAAGTGTCGCATGCGACACTAAGCGCGTCGCGTGCGACACTCCCGCATCGTGGGGGGCGAGCAATCCCCAACTCCCTCATGCGACGGTATAACGTGGCGCGGTGGATGCCGAGCATCCGAGCAGCCCGCGCGACGACCCAGCCGGTGCCGGCGAGCACCACCGCGACATGGCCTGGATCGTGATCCGACTCCGCGCCCGGCAACTCGAGCACCACCGAGGTCACGTCAATCATGTCTCCGTCCGCGCCGGCGAGCCGCTCGATGAACATCTTCAGCTCCCGCACGTTCCCGGGCCACCGATACATCCGAAGCAATCCGGCCGCCTCCGGCATGAGCTTCTTGGGGAGCGCGCCCCCGTTGGCATGGACCAGGAAGTGGTTGGCCAGGAGCTCGATGTCGCTGGCGCGCTCACGAAGCGGAGGGAGGATGACGGCAGACCCCGCAACCCGGTGGGCGAAGTCGGGCCTGAGAATACCGTCCCTCACCAATTCGCCCATGGGTCGCGAGATGACCGTGATGAGCCGAAATCGCGATTGGCGCCGTTGCCTGCCGCCGACGCGACGGAACTCAAGCTGTTCGATGACCCTCAAGAGCTTGGCCTGGATCGCTGCCGGCAGGCTACAGGCCTCGTCCAGCATCAGGGTGCCCCCGTTGGCCACCTCAATCAACCCCGGAACCGGGCGCACGGCGCCGGTATAGGCTCCACGCTCAACGCCGAACAATTCGGCCTCTGCCAGGGTCTCAGGCAAGGCCGCGCAGTTGACGTCAATGAACGGTCCCCTCGCGGCGGCGCTCCCCTCGTGGATAGCGCGGGCCACGAGCTCCTTGCCGGTCCCGGTCTCCCCAACAATCAACACGGGCAAGCTGCTCCGCGCCGCAAGCCGTGCCCTGCGGTACACCTCGATCATGGCCGGATGCCGGCCGATCATCCCCGGGAGATTTGCGTCGTCCTGATTCACTGTGGCTCCCGGCCGGGGACCTTCACGCCTGCCCGCTTCACATCTTGCAGGGCCCCCGCCGCCGCGGAATCGGCCGCGGCATCGTCTGCCAGCACCGTTGGGGTGATAAACAAGAACAGCTCTGTTTCCGTGGTTCGGCGGCTCTGGAAGCCGAACAGGCCGCCGAGGAGCGGCAGGGACGACAACAGCGGGATACCCGTCTTGGTCACCTCGTGTTGGCGCTCGCGCAGCCCGCCCAAAACCACGGTCTGCCCGTCCTTGACCAACACCTGGGTCTCCGCCTCACGCGTCGCGATCACCGGGGCGTCGAACTGGGTCTCCGAGGTGGCGCTGTTCACCTCCTGGCGGATGACCAGCGACACGTAGCCGTCCTGATTGATCGTGGGAAGCACCGTGAGCTTGGTGCCCACGTCCCGGTATTGAACCACCTGGTCACGGCTGGGCGTGTCCGTGGGCAGGCTGCGACTCACTTGCACGAAGGGCCGTTGCGCGCCCACCAGGATCCGCGCCTCACGGTTATTCGACGCGACGACCACCGGGCGCGAGACGATTCGCGCATCCCCGCGGGATACCGCCGCGCGGAGCGCCGCGTCGATGTCGTGTGGCCCCAGCTTCATCACCTGGAGCACGATGTTGCCCAGGCCTCCACCCAACAGGAACGCGCTCAGCGTGGCGTCCCCTTCGACCGGCAGATTCTCGGCGGTAACGTCCACGCCCAGGCTGAGCGCCCGGTCTCGCCGCACCTCGACGATCAGCACCTGGATCAGGACCTGGAGGGGCCGGATGTCCACCTGTTGCACCGCCTGCTCGATCACGGCGAAATCGTCTTCGCTGGCTCGGATCAAGAGCGAGTTGGTCAGCTCGTCCGGAATGATGGTGACCGGTCCCGTGAGCTCCGCCCGGGCCTGCGGCCCCTGCGGCCGCTGGGCCTCCGCCGCCGGCACCATGGTCCGCTCCGCCGTGCGCCGCAGCTCGTCCGACAGGGTGCCGGTTGAGAACCCTCCGGCTCCGGCAAACGCTCCCGAGCCGCCGAACAGCAGGTTCACCGTGGCGGCCACGTCCGCCGCCCGGGCATGCTTGAGCCGAATGACGAAGAGCCGCACGCCGGCCTGCGACTGGGGGCGTCCAGGGCCCCCGCGAGACCCCGCCAGGGGCGCGGCCGGCGCGGTGGGCGAAACCCGGAAGAACGTCGAGTCCTCCGTGAACTGGAGGTTGTAGGTTTGGAGGAGGCCTTCGAGGATGCTGCGCACTTGCGCCTGCGGGATCGGCGACGGCGTCTCGAACGTGACCTGCGCGGGCTGGATGTTGCCTGTGATGATGGGCTTCGAGAGGTAACGTCCCAGCGCCTGGATCACGGCACGGATATCAGCCTCCATGAACCGGATGACGAGGCTGTCATTCACCACCTGCACCCCGGGGATGTCCTGCCCCACGCCCCTGGTGGGAAGGGCAATCCACAGCGACGCGGCGAGGGTCCAGACCGGCGCGCGTTTCACGGTTTCCTCACCGTGAGTAGCCAGGTCGTATCCATCCCCGCGACTTCCACCCCCTCGGTGCCGATGCGGCGCACTCTCAACCCGCTGATGACCTCTCCCACGCGAACCACACGCGGCCCCGTCGTGCCGGGAAAGCCGGCGATCACGGCGGTGGGTTTGGCGCCCGCAACCAGGCCCACTAACTGGAGGGCCGGCATCGGGCGTGGCGGCGGGGTCATCGCCGCCACGGAGGTCGCCTGGGTCCCAGCGAGCGCGGGACGACGCGATCGGCGGAAGACGTCGTGCTCCGTCACGCCGGATGCTGCGGAGTCCAACTTGCCGGGAATCCGCGGACCCTCCCCGGGCGATGGTAGAGACACAGGCTCTGCGTTTCGCACTGGGGAGACGACCGGAAGTACGCCCGCGCCCAGGAGCGCTACCAGACCCAGCGCCGCGAAGGTCCA
>Ga0209342_10008022_pt1 | contig 10591 bp, 10 predicted proteins | sample RifCSP16_2_FD_184023 | JGI IMG/M metagenome (GOLD analysis project Ga0209342, IMG submission 184023) | Soil microbial communities from Rifle, Colorado - Rifle CSP2_sed 16_2 (SPAdes) (version 2) | ecosystem: Environmental > Terrestrial > Deep subsurface > Rock core/Sediment | place: Rifle... | reverse complement strand
GCGCACGAGCGGGGCCAGGCACTCGCCGAGCGCCTCGGCCGCCCCGGGCAGCGCCTGCAGCGACGTGCCGAGCGCCACCAGGTCGCGCGGACCCGCCGTGCCGAGCGTGATCCGGCCGAGCAGGCGGTCGATGTCCTGGACGCGGGCGAGCGCCTCGCGCAGCCGGCCCCGGTCGAGGGCGCGGAAGGCCAGCTCCTCGACGGCGTCGAGCCGGTCCTGGATGCGCTCCATCTCGACCAACGGGCGCAGGATCCAGTCGCGCAGCGCCCGCCCGCCCATCGCCGTCTTGGTGTGGTCGAGCACGTCCACGAGCGTGCCGCGGCGGCCGCCGTCGGCGAGGCTCTCGACGAGCTCCAGGTTGCGGCGCGTCAGCGAGTCGATCGCCAGCACGTCCTGGGACGTGCGCGTGACCAGCGTGGTGACGTGGGTGATGTCGCGCTTCTGCGTCTCGCGCAGGTAGCGCAGCGCCGCCCCGGCGGCGGCGGTGGCGCGCGGCAGCGCTTCGCAGCCGAAGGCCTCGAGCGTCGCGACGCCGAAGTGGGCGACGAGCTCGCGCCGGGCGCGCTCGAGCTCGAAGGCACGCTCCTCGATCGGGGCGCGCGGGATCTGCGCCTCGGGCTGCGCCGGGTCCGTGAGCCACTCGGGAAGATCGACGCTGCCGCGGAGCAGGATCTCGCGCGGCCGGGTGGCGCCGATCTCGTCGCGCAGCCGCTCGAAGCGGCCCGGCCCGTCCCACTCCGCGGCGAGGAACTCGCCGGTCGTGGCCTCGAGCCAGGCGACCCCCAGGCTCGTGGGGCCGGGCTCGATCGCCATCACGAAGGACGTCTCGCCGGCACCGAGCGCGTCGGCCTCGAGCTGGGTCGCGGGGGTGATGACGCGGACCACCTCGCGCTTGACGACTCCCTTGGCCGTGCGCGGGTCTTCCATCTGCTCGCACAGCGCAACCCGAAAGCCCTGCCGCACCAGGCGCGCGATGTAGCCGGAGGCCGCGTGGTACGGCACCCCGCACATCGGGACGGGCTGGCCGTCCTTGTCCTTCGAGCGCGAAGTGAGCGCGATCTCGAGCGCGCGCGAGGCGACCACGGCGTCCTCGAAGAACATCTCGTAAAAGTCGCCCATGCGGAAGAACACGAGCGCGTCCGGATGCTCGGCCTTCATCCGGTGGTACTGCTGCATCGCCGGGGTCTTCTCGAGTGCGGGCGACGACATGGGGGAAGCTGGAGTATAAGCTAGCCCGTGCGCGTCCTGGCCGTCGACACGACGTCGTCGCGCGGCAGCCTGGCCGTGGTGGACGACTCGGCAGTCCTGGCCGAGACGCACGTAGTGACCGACGCGGGGCACTCCCGCTGGCTGCTGCCGGCGGTCGACGCGGTGCTGCGCGGGCTCGGGATCGGGGCGGCCGAGCTCGACCTGTTCGCCGTCACCAGCGGCCCGGGCTCGTTCACCGGCCTGCGCGTCGGCCTCGGCACGGTGCAGGGCCTGTCGCTCGCGAGCCGGCGTCCCTGCCTGGGCGTGTCGACGCTCGACGTGGTGGCCCACGGCGTCGCCTCCGCTTCAGGACCGATCGTGGCGCTGCTGGACGCGTTTCGGGGCGAAGTCTTCTGGGCGGTCTACGACGCAGCGGGGCGACTGCAAGGCGAGCGGAGCGTGGGCCCGCTCGAGGCGGCGCTCGCGAGCGCCGCCGCCGGCAGCGCCTTCGTGGGCAACGCCGCGCTCGCCAATCGGGAGGCGATTCGGGCCGCGGTGGCCGGCGCGTGTTTTCCCGATGCGAGCGACTTCCTGGCGGCCACGCTTGGCCGGCTGGCCCTCGCACGCGCGCAGGAGGCGGGCCCGCCCGCGGCGCTCCAGCCGATCTACCTGCGCGGCGCCGCGATCCGGCCCTCCCGGGCGTGAGCCGCGGCGTCTTCCTGCGGCGGGCAGAGCCCAATGACGCCGCCGCCGTGACCGCGCTCGAGCGCGTGTCCTCGCTCCACCCCTGGAGTGAGCCGCAGCTGCGGGCCGAGATCGAAAGGCCCGCGCCGGACGCGGTGCTGGTGCTCGAGGGGCGCGGCCGGATCGTGGCCTACGCCGCCTTGCGGGTGGTCCTCGACGAGATGCACGTGATGAACCTGGCCGTGCACCCCGACGTCCGGCGACGCGGCCTCGGGCGGTTCCTGCTCGGGATCGCGCTCGCCCGCGCGGTGCGGGCCGGAGCGAGGCGGGTGCTGCTCGAAGTGCGGGCCGGCAACGCGGCCGCACGGGCGCTCTACACGGAATGCGGCTTCGTCCCGCTCGGGCAGCGGAAGCAGTACTACGTCGACCCCACGGACGACGCGCTCGTGCTCGTGCACGAGGGGTAGGACGGCTCGACGGCCTGACGGATCGATCTTGAACTGATCCGCTCAAGGTGCTAGCTTTCCATTCGGGGGATGGGCACCCCCACCCCCCGACGATGCACTACTGAAAACCCAACACGAGGGTTTCCCTCAACCCGGCAGGAGGCGCCGATGCTGCAGGATACGGTTTCGCCCACCCGCACGATGACCGACGAGGAATACCGCCAGCTCGAAGCACAGCATCACGAGTACGAGAGCCGGCTGGGCGAACTGGCCGAAAAGGCCGTCCTGAGCGACGAGGAGCAGGTCGAGGAGTCGACGCTGAAGAAGAAGAAGCTGCAGCTCAAAGACCGCATGCAGGAGATCGCACGGCGGGGCAGGGAGACCGCGGCGCACCCCTGAGCGACCGCTTCCCGCGCTATCCGCCCCGGGCGGACAGGCCCGGGGCGGAAAAGAGGAATTTGGAACGCGCGCGACGCTTTCGGCGGGGAGCCTCGATCCTGCCGAGCCTGTTCACCACCGGGAACCTGTTCCTGGGCTTCCTGGCCATCGTGCGAACGCTAGACGGGCGCTTCGCCGAAGCCGCGCCGCTCATTGGCGGCGCCGTGATCCTCGACATGCTGGACGGTCGGATCGCGCGCCTGACCAACACGCAGAGCGAGTTCGGCGCCCAGTACGACAGCCTGGCGGACGCGGTGTCCTTCGGCGTCGCTCCGGCGCTGCTCGCTTACAGCTGGGCGCTCCAGCTCGTGCCGCGCGCGGGCTGGCCGGCCGCGTTCCTGTTCCTGGCTTGCGGCGTACTGCGGCTCGCCCGCTTCAACGTACAGCGCCACGTCGTCGACGGCCGCTTCTTCGTGGGCCTGCCGATCCCGGCGGGAGCGGCGCAGCTCGCGGCCGTGGTGTTCGTGCTGCCCGAGCCGCGCAGCGAGCGCTGGGAGGCGGTCGCCATGCTCGCGCTCGTCGTGGTGCTCGGCTTCCTGATGGTGAGCACCTTCCGCTATCGCTCGTTCAAGGGCATCGACCTGCGGCGGCGACGCAGCTACATCAGCGTGCTGGGCATCGCACTCCTGTTCCTGATCGTGGCGACACAGCCGGAGGCGCTGCTGCTCGGGGCGACCGGCCTCTACACGGTGTCGGGCCCCGCCGCCTGGGCCTTCTCGGCGTTGCGCCGCCGGCCGGACCCCCGGCCGCCGCTGGCGGTCGACGAGCCTCAGCCCGCTCCGTGAGCCCGAGCGCCCCCGTCGTCGGCGTCGGGGGCGTCGTCGTGCACGAGGGACGGGTGCTGCTGATCCGACGCGGCAAGCAGCCGCTCTACGGGCGCTGGGTGGTCCCCGGCGGGACCGTCGAGCTCGGCGAGCCGCTCGCCGCCGCGCTGGTGCGCGAGATGCACGAGGAGACCGGGCTCGAGGTCGAGCCGTTCGAGCTGCTCACGGTCTTCGATCGGATCGAGCGCGACGGCGAGCGCGTGGCCTACCACTACGTGATCGTCGACTATCTCTGCCGCTGGCGCTCGGGGGAGGCTCGGGCGGGCTCGGATGCGCTCGAGGTGGCCTGGGCACTCCCGCAGGAGCTCGAGCGGTACGACCTGCCGGCGAAGGCGCTCGAGGTGGTCGAGGATGCGCTTCGCCGGACGGGGCATCTCTAACCCACGCTCTGCGCAGGGGTTCCCTTTGCCCTCGGGGCCGGAGGAGCGTATCCTGTGGGCTGGACGCTCCCCACCGGGGGGCTCGAGGAGGCTCTGATGAAGCGGCTCGCCATGGCAACCGTCGTGCTGACTGGGCTGGCGGTCGGCGCGCAGGCCGGGGGGCTCCCCAAGCCGGTCCGGCTGGTGGAGCGCATGAAGGCGTACGACCTGACGCACTACATTCGCGGCGCCGAGGCGGGCAAGCGGGCAGGCGGCAGCTACGAGAGCAGCCCCGCCGAGACGCGCCAGGAAGCCCCGGCGCCGAAGCCCACCGAAAAGCAGAAGCCCGAGCCGAAGCCCGCCAAAGCCGACTGATTCCCACCGGGGGGTAAAGGGGGGCTGTCAAGGCCCCCCTTGAGCCAGTCCAGACGGTCTGGCCTTGCTGTTTCCGTTTGTTTCCGTCTGTTTTCCGTCGCCGGCTCGTCCTGCTTCAAAAGCGGCCCTCGCAGGCGGAGAGACGATCAGTCGCTTCTCGAAGTGGGGCCTCCGTCCCCCGGGCTCCCCCGTGGCTGAAGGCCTACGGCCTCCAGTTCATCCGGTACAGCATCCAGTAGACGACGACGCCAGTCACCGACACGTAGAGCCACAGCGGGAGCGTCCAGCGCGCGATGCCCTTGTGTGCCTCGAATCGGCCTGCCCGCGCGCGGGCCACGGTGACGAGGACCAGGGGCACGATCGCCGCGGCCAGGATGGTGTGGCTGATCAGCACCGCGAAGTAGACGCTACGCACCAGGCCCTGGCCGGTGAAGCGAACCGAGCCGACCTCGAAGTGGTAGGTGAGGTACGACACCAGGAACAGCGCCGAGGTGGCGAGGGCCGCGAGCATCGTGCGCCGGTGCGCCTCGCGCCGGCCGTGGCGGATCAGCCAATAGCCCAGCAGCAGCAGACAGGCGCTCGCGGCGTTGAGCGCCGCGTTGAGGGTCGGAAGGTCGCGCACGGTCAGAGGTTGGCCAGCAGCAGCAGCGACGTGAGCGCCGGGAGGTAGACGACCGACGCCAGGAACAGGTAGCGGGCTGCGGCGAGGCTACGCGCACGCGCGAGCTGCAGCGCGGCGAGCGTGAGCGCGACCCCCAGGCCGACGGCGCCCGCGAGGTAGAGCGCACTGCCGAGGCCCGCGGCGACCGGGGCCAGGCTGACGACCAGCAGCGCCACGCTGTGGAGGACCGCCTGGCGGCCGGTGAGCCTCCCCTCACGATCGATGACCGGCAGCACCTTCAGGCCCCCGCGCTCGTAGTCGTCCCGGTACAACCAGGCGATCGCCAGGAAGTGCGGGATCTGCCACAGGAAGACGATGGCGAACAGGATGAAGGCCCCGGGCTCGAGCTGGCCGCTCGCGGCGGCCCAGCCGATCACCGGCGGCAGCGCTCCCGGGACCGCGCCCACGAGCGTCGCGAGGTGGCTGCGCCGCTTGAGCGGCGTGTAGAGGAACAGGTAGCTCGCCCAGGTGGAGAAGGCCACGAGGGCGGCCAGCGGTCCGCAGAGCGCCCCGAGCAGCACGAGCCCCGCGAGCGTGAGCAGGGCGCCGAACAGGCTGGCCTCGACGGGACGGATGCGCCCGGCCGGGATCGGGCGCGTGCGCGTGCGGTGCATGAGGGCGTCGGTGTCGCGCTCCATGACCTGGTTGAGGGCGCTCGCGCCGCCGGCCACGAGGCCGGTCCCGGCGAGCGCCGCGAGCAGCAGGGCGGTCCAGGGCGACGCGGCCGTGGCGGTCACGAACCCCACGAGGGCGGTGAAGACCACCATCATCGTGATGCGCGGCTTGGTGAGCTCGAGCCAGTCGGCGGCCGAGGCCCGGGCGAGCGGAAGCACGCAGGCAACCATGGGGTCCCGACAGTCTAGTGGCCGGCTGGTGGTGCTTCAACCGGCGCGGCTGTGGGCGGGGTGCCTTCGGGTGGCACGCCTTCGAGCGGCGTGCGGCCGGCCAGGCCGTACGCGATCACGGAACGGTCGCGCATCCCGAGCACCAGCAGGTCGCCGACGCTCACGGGCGCCGCGCGGATCTCCACCGGGGTGTTGAAGCTGCCGGCCGGGAGGCCGGTCAGGGCGTCGAAGGCGACGATCACGTTCTCGAGACAGGCCACGAGCAGGTGGCCGTCGACCGCCAGCGGCGGCGACAGCGGGCGCGACGGCAGAGGGCGGCGCCACGCGAGGTTGCCGCCCGTGGCGAGCGCGTAGAGCACGGCGTCGTGGGGCGCGAACAGCACGCGCTTCCCCTGCAGCAGGCCCGCGTGGGCCACGTCGGCGCCGACGCGCCAGCTCCAGCCCGGCCGGCCCCGGTCGAGCGACACCTCCAGGATCTGGCGGTCGGTGGTGCCGAGATAGAGGCGGCCGCGCGCCTCGTCGACGACCGGCGGCGCCAGGAGCGCCTCGCGCGTGCGCAGCGTCCAGAGCGAAGTCCCGTTCGCGCGGTCGCGGCAGCGCAGCGTGCCGTCCTTCTCGCCGGTGACGAGCCGCGAGCCCGCGACCGTGGGCGGTGCCGTCGTCTCCTCGCCCGCGCCGTCGACCCAGACCGGAGCGCCCGTCTCGACGAGCAGGGAAGCCATGCCTTTCCCCGCGACGTGCACGCGGTCGCCGTCGACGAGCGCGGGCAGGCTGCCCGCGACGCCGGTGTCGGTGCGCCAGCGAACGGCACCCGTGCGCGGGTGAAGGCTGGTGAGCGTCCCGCTTTCGTCGCGCACGATGAGGACGCCTTCCGTCGCGCTCAGCCGGCCCGGGAAGCCGTCGACCTTCCAGAGCACGCTGCCGGTGGGCCGATCGAGGCAGCGCACGGCGCCGTCGCGCGTCGCGACGAAGATGCGTGGACCGCCCGCGGCGAGCGGTTCCACGATCACGTCGTCGAGCAGCGTCTTCCAGGCCGCGAGCGGCGGAAAGATCGGCGGCCGGGGTGCGGGACGAGCTCCCGAGCAGGCCAGCAGGCCCGTCGCGAGCAGCAGCAGCAGCCGGGGCGACGCACGTCGTGACAAGACCGCCGCACTATACACCGAGGCCCCGCGCGAACCCCGCCGATCCCGTGAAGGTATAATCCTGATTCCGCTCGGTCCATGCACAGAGACACCGTCCTCATCCTCGACTTCGGCTCGCAGTACACCCAGCTGATCGCGCGTCGGCTGCGCGAGCTGTCGGTCTACTCGGAGATCCTGCCGCCCGGGACGCGGGCCGAGTCGCTCTCGGCCCGCCACCCGCGCGGCATCGTGCTGTCGGGCGGGCCCGACAGCGTCCACCAGCGCAAAGCGCCGCGCTGCGACCCGAAGCTGTTCGAGCTGGGGGTGCCGGTCGTGGGCATCTGCTACGGCATGCAGCTGATGAGCCACGTGCTGGGCGGAGAGGTGAAGCGCTCCGGGCACCGCGAGTACGGCCAGGCCGTGTTCCAGCCGCAGGCGAGCGGCGCGCTCTTCCGCGGGCTGCCGCCCCGCAGCCGCGTCTGGGCCAGCCACGGCGACGACATCCGCCGCGCGCCCCGGGGCTTTCGCGTCACGGGCTCGACCGAGACCAACCCGATCGCGGCGATCGAGAACAGCGAGCGCCAGCTCTACGGGATGCTGTTCCATCCCGAGGTGGTCCACTCCGAGGAGGGCGCCAAGGTCCTCACCAACTTCCTCGACCTGACGGGCTGCCGGCGCGACTGGAACGCGCGCTCGTTCGTCGAGGAGGCGACCGAGCGCGTGCGCGAGCAGGTGGGCCCGAAGGGCAAGGTCATCTGCGCGCTCTCGGGCGGCGTCGACTCGGCGGTCGCGGCGATGATCGTCAAGCGCGCGATCGGCGCGCGGCTCACGTGCGTGTTCGTCGACAACGGCCTGCTGCGCAAGGACGAGGCGGCGCAGGTGCGCAAGCGCTTCGCGGAGCGCCTGCGGCTCAAGGTGGTCTTCGTCGACGCCTCGAGCCGCTTCCTGCGCAAGCTCGCGGGTGTCTCGGACCCGGAGCGCAAGCGCAAGATCATCGGGCGCGAGTTCATCGAGGTGTTCAAGGCCTCGATGCGGAAGACGGGCAAGGCCGACTTCCTGGCGCAGGGCACGCTCTACCCGGACGTGATCGAGTCGGTCTCGGTGCGCGGCCCGTCGGCCGTGATCAAGAGCCACCACAACGTGGGCGGCCTGCCGAAGTCGATGAAGTTCAAGCTGGTCGAGCCGCTGCGCTTCATGTTCAAGGACGAGGTCAGGAAGGCCGGCCTCGAGCTCGGCCTCGACGAGGAGTTCGTCTACCGCCAGCCGTTCCCGGGCCCCGGCCTCGCCGTGCGCTGCCTCGGACCGGTGGCGAAGGACAGGCTCGACGTGCTGCGCGAGGCGGACGCGATCTTCGTGGAGGAGATCAAGGCGGCCTCGCTCTACCGCAAGCTGTGGCAGTCGTTCGCGGTGCTGCTGCCGGTGCGCTCCGTGGGTGTGATGGGCGACGACAGGACATACCAGTACACGATCGCTCTGCGGGCCGTGGAGTCGCTCGACGGGATGACGGCCGACTGGGTGCGGCTGCCGTACGAGCTCGTGGCCCGGGTCTCGAGCCGGATCGTGAACGAGGTGCGCGGCATCAACCGCGTCGTGTACGACGTCAGCAGCAAGCCGCCGTCGACGATCGAGTGGGAATGAGCACGAAGCCGGACTTCGTTCACCTGCACCTGCACACCGAGTTCAGCCTGCTCGACGGCGCCTGCCGGCTCGACGAGCTGGTGGCCGAGGGCGCGCGCCTCGGCATGAAGGCGATGGCGATCACCGACCACGGCAACATGTTCGGGGCCGTGGCGTTCCACGACGCCTGCCGCGAGCAGGGCCTGAAGCCGATCCTGGGCTGCGAGATCTACGTGGCGACCGGCAGCCGCTTCGAGCGCCAGGCCGCGAGCGCCTCCGAGGCCTACAACCACTTCACGCTGCTGGCCTCGAACGACGCGGGCTATCACAACCTGGTGAAGCTGGTCTCGGCCGGCTACCTGGAGGGCTTCTACCACCGCCCGCGGATCGACAAGGAGCTGCTCGCGAAGCACAGCGAGGGCTTGATCGGCCTCTCCGGCTGCCTCTCCGGGGAGATCGCGCAGCACATCCTCGCGGGTGCGGAGAGCCAGGCGCTCGCGAGCGTGGGCGAGTTCAGTCAGATCTTCGGCAAGGACCGCTTCTACCTGGAGGTGATGGAGCACGGCATCCCCGACCAGCGCCGGGTCAACCAGGGGCTGCTGCGCCTGCGCGAGAAGACGGGCCTGAAGCTTGCCGCGACGAACGACGCCCACTACCTGCACAAGGACGACCACCAGGCGCACGACGTGCTGCTCTGCATCGGCTCGGGCAAGAAGGTGACCGACACCGAGCGGCTGCGCTTCGACACCCAGCACTTCTACTTGAAGACCGCCGAGGAGATGGCGGCGCTGTTCCCGGACCACCCCGAGGCGCTCACGTCGACGCTCGAGGTCGCCGAGATGTGCGACTTCAAGCTCGAGGGCGTCTCGACGCTGCCCGCCTTCGACGTGCCGCCCGGCTTCAGCACCTTTAGCTACTTCGAGAAGGTGACGCGCGACGGCTTCCTCGACCGGCGGCGCTTCCTGGAGCCGCTCGCCGAGGCGGGACGGCTGCGTCACCCGCTCGCCGAGTACGCGGCGCGGCTCGACAAGGAGATCGCGGTCATCCACCGCGTGGGCTTCGCGGGCTACTTCCTGATCGTGTGGGACTTCATCCGCTACGCGCGCGAGCGCAAGATCCCGGTCGGCCCCGGCCGCGGCTCCGCCGCCGGAAGCCTGGTGGCGTACTGCCTGCGCATCACCGACATCGACCCGATCGAGAACCAGCTGATCTTCGAGCGCTTCCTGAACGAGGAGCGCATCAGCCCCCCCGACATCGACATCGATTTCTGCGAGGCGCGCCGCGGCGAGGTGATCGAGTACGTCACCCGCAAGTACGGGCGCGACAACGTGGCCCAGATCATCACCTTCGGGACGATGAAGGCCAAGGCGGTGGTGCGCGACGTCGGCCGCGTGATGGACATGACCTACGCCGAGGTCGACAAGATCGCGAAGATGATCCCGTTCGACCTGAAGATGACGCTCGACAAGGCGCTCGCCGAGTCCCCGGCGCTAGCCGACGCCTACCAGAAGGACCCGCGCGTCAAGGAGCTTCTCGACATCTCGCGCCGCCTCGAGGGCACCACGCGTCACGCCTCGACCCACGCCGCCGGCGTCGTGATCTCGCCCGTGCCGCTCACGGACCTGGTGCCGCTGTTCAAGGGCAACACCGCCGACATCACGACGCAGTTCGACATGAAGGGCATCGAGCGCATCGGCCTGCTGAAGATGGACTTCCTGGGCCTGCGCACGCTCACGCTCATCGACAACTGCGTGAAGATGATCGAGGCCGAGACCGGCACCGTGATCGACCCGGCGGCGATCCCGCTCGACGACCCGAAGACTTACGCGCTCTTCACCGCCGGCAAGACGAGCGGTCTCTTCCAGTTCGAGTCGGACGGGATGCGCGACATCCTGAAGCGCTTCAAGCCCGACCGGCTCGAGCACCTGACGGCACTCAACGCGCTGTATCGGCCCGGCCCGATGCAGATGATCGACGACTTCATCAAGCGCCGGCACGGGCAGACGCGCTCGAGCTACGAGCACCCGGCGCTC
>Ga0209342_10008021_pt1 | contig 10592 bp, 11 predicted proteins | sample RifCSP16_2_FD_184023 | JGI IMG/M metagenome (GOLD analysis project Ga0209342, IMG submission 184023) | Soil microbial communities from Rifle, Colorado - Rifle CSP2_sed 16_2 (SPAdes) (version 2) | ecosystem: Environmental > Terrestrial > Deep subsurface > Rock core/Sediment | place: Rifle... | reverse complement strand
GGCGACCCCGGATGATCACGACCTGGCAGGAAGTGCAGCCGGGGGCGTCGGGCGGCGTGACCTGGCTCGGGACCGCGGCCGCGACCGCCGGCGCCGGGCTGATCGCCGGGGGCGCGTGGCTCCTGGGCGTGCCGGGGTGGATTCCCTGGACCGCCGGTGTCGGGGCGATGCTGCTGGACAGCCTGCTCGGCGCCAGTGTCGAGGGGAGGGTGCGCGGGGTGACCAACGACACGATCAACTTCATGGCCACCCTCTTCGCCGCGGCGGTCGCTGCGCTGCTCGCGTGACGCACCGCGCGGCGCGCGCGTGAGCCGGCACCGGAAGGAACGAGCGGGAGGAGCAGCGCTACCTGCCCCTCCCGCCCGGTGGCCGCAGGCCGGTCTCGCAGATCAGTTGCCGTCGTTGAACGGCGTGAGCAGCGGGTTGAACTCCCCGAAGACGCCGTTCGGGTTCGGGTACCAGATCCAGAGGTGCAGCGTCACCAGCGGCGGATGCCAGAAGTTGAACGCGGCGCCGGTCTTGGCGTTCGTCTTCGCGCACTTCGCCTCTGCCGTGGCCAGGACGAACGAACCGTCCAGGTAGTGACACGCCGCGCCGAACGTGCCGTAGCGCGCGCCCTGCAGCGGCGCGGTGACGGGCTTCTTCGGGTACACCCACTCGATGGCCACGAGCTGCCAGGCGCCGCCGTCGCGGACGTAGACGAGGATCGGAGGCTTCGTCACATCAAAGCCTTGGATCTTCGGATTCAGGAAGTGGTACCCCATGTTCGGGATCATGGGGGTGATGATCATGTAGCCGTCGGCCTTGGCCGCATCGAGGTTCGTGGCATATTTGGCTGTCGCCCTGCGGGCCTTGGCGATCTGGGCCATGACTGCCGGCGTCACGCTCGGCTGCGCCGCTGTCGCCGTGTGGACCATGGGGGATCCGCCCGCGGCCTCCACGGCCGGCGCCGGAGCGGGCCCCCCCACCGACAGCAGCAGCACGGTCGCGGTAATCAGCCAGACGAGAATTCGCATCGTTCTCCCCTCCTACCAGGTGTGCCTGGTGTATGTGTCGGGATGGACCTCCCGCACTTCCGTGATGACATCGCAGGGGATGTCGGCGAGGCGGGCCGCCTCGCGCAGCGCCGCCGGACTGGTGGCCTCGTATTCGCAGAAGAACTTGCTGCGATCGATCGCCAGGCTGCTGTGGATCCAGCGCACGCCGTCCATCGCGCTGTTCACGGCGACGGCTCGGCGGGCGACGTCGTCGATGTCCGCCTCGGTGAGGCCGGGCGGCAGATTCCGTTCGATGACGTACCTCGGCATCGTGCTCCCCCGTCGGAGGATTGCCTTCGAAGGCTGTAGCAAGCCTAGCAACCCTGGCCGCGGGACGCATGGGGGGAAGCCCCCATCTTGGGCGGCGCAGTCCCTGAACTGATGTGGAACGGGGTTGTGACTACTCCTAGTGCCGGAAGTGCCGCACGCCGGTGAAGAGCATGGCCATCCCATGCTCTCCCGCCGCGGCGATCACCTCGTTGTCGCGTATAGATCCGCCTGGCTGGATGACTGCGGTGATGCCGGCACGCGAGGCGGCGTCGAGGGCGTCGCGGAACGGGAAGAAGGCGTCGCTCGCCATCACGGCGCCGCGGGCCCGCTCGCCCGCCGCCGTGGCCGCGATCTCCACCGCCCCGACGCGGTTCGGCTGCCCTGCCCCGATTCCCACCGTGGCCCCGCCCCGCGCGAAGACGATCGCGTTCGACTTCACCCACTTGGCCACGATCCAGGCAAACTCGAGAGCCCTCATCTCTTCCCCTGATGGGGCGCGCGGCGTTACCACGCGGCGAGAGGACGACCCGGCGGGCTCGACGTCGCGGTCCTGGAGGAGCACGCCCCCGCGGACACCCTTCACCTCGACTTCGGAACCCAGGTCGCGCTCAACCCCTCGATCGCGCAGCGGCGCCGCGAGGAGGCGCAGATTCGCTTTCCTCTTCAACGCGTCCAGCGCCTCGGCGGAGTACCCCGGGGCGATGATCGCTTCGGTGAAGATCCCCGCAATGGCCGTGGCGGTGGGACCGTCCACGAATCGGTTCACGGCCACGACGCCGCCGAATGCGGAGACTGGATCGCAGTGGAGCGCGGCAGCGTAAGCCTCGGCGAGCGACGCGCCGACCGCCATGCCGCTGGGCGTCGCGTGTTTGATGATCGCCGCGGCAGGCGTGTCGAACTCGCCGGCCAACCCCCAGGCGGTGTCGAGATCAACGAGGTTGTTAAAGGAGAGCTCCTTCCCCTGCACCTGCCGGGCGTCGGCCAGTGAGGGAGCGGCGACAGCGAGCGCGCGGTAGAACGCCCCGGCCTGGTGCGGGTTCTCGCCGTACCGCGTGTCCCGCACCTTGCGATAGGCCAGCGTGAGTAGGTCGGGGAAACGCCGGCCGGTCCGCCGGGCGAAGTACGCCGCGATCGTGCTGTCATAGGCCGCCGTCCTGGCAAACCCATCGGCGGCCAACGACTGCCGCATCTGGGGGGAGAGGCCGCCCTCACTCTGGATATGCGCGGCCACCGCCGCGTACTGCCCGGGATCGCAGACCACGCCCACGCGCTCCCAGTTCTTCGCCGCGGCCCGGATCAGCGCCACGCCGCCGATGTCGATCAACTCCACGGCCTCTGCCGGGGGCGCATCGTGGGCCGCCGCCTCGAACGGGTAGAGGTTGACGACGACGAGATCCACGGGCGTGATCCCCAAGCCTGCCAGCTGGTCGTGGTGACCGGGGTCGTCCCGGCCGAGGATGGCCGCGAACACCGCAGGATGAAGCGTCTTCACACGGCCGTCCAGGATCGCCGGATACCCGGTCACGGACTCGATCGTCGTCACCGCCAGACCGGCGTCGCGCAGGATCTGGGCCGTTCCGCCGGTGGTGATCAGCTCGGCTCCGGCGTCGGCCAGGATCCGGGCGAGATCGACGACGCCGGATTTGTCCCACACGCTGAGAAGAGCGCGGCGCACGCGAATCCGCGACAGCGGTGCGGTTCCCGGCTCCGGGGCCTGGCGCATCCATGGTGTCATTCGGTGGGGGCGGAGGCGACCTCTCGCGCCGGCAGGATCCGCACGCGGCGGCCGACAACCTGCAGCCGGCCCTCGGCGAACAACTTCACCGCTTCGGGATAGAGTTGGTGTTCTGCGACGATCACCCGTTCGGCGAGCATCTGCGCGGTGTCGTTGTCGAACACGGGAACCACTGCCTGCAGGATGATCGGCCCCCCGTCGGGGGCTTCGTTGGCGAAGTGGATCGTGCACCCGCTGAACCGGACGCCGCTGTCCAGCACGGTCTGGTGCACGCGATCCCCATACATCCCCAGCCCGCCGAACGCGGGGAGGAGGGCGGGATGGATGTTTATGACGCGCTCGGGGAACTGGTGGATGAACGACGGTCCCAGCACGCGCATGAAGCCAGCCAGGCAGATGAGGTCCACCTCATAGGAGTGGAGAATCTCACCGAGCTTCGCGTCGAAGGTCTCGCGGTCGGGGAAGGCCCGGTGGTGCATCGCCACCGCCGGGACGCCGGCCAGTCGAGCCCGGTCGAGGGCCCGGGCTTTCGGATTGTTGCTCACCACCACGACGACGCGCCCGCGGATCTCGCCTCGATTGCAGGCGTCCATGATCGCCTGCAGGTTTGTGCCGTTGCCCGAGGCAAGTACGCCGATCCGGATCCCGTCCTTCACCACTCCACACCCCGCTCCCCGCTGGTCACCGACCCGATGATCCACGCCTCCGCCCCATTGGCCCGGCAGATGTCCATGGCGAGCCGGCCGCGTTCCTTCGGTACCACTACTATCATGCCCACCCCCATGTTGAACGTCGCCGCCATCTCCCGGTCATCCACCCGGCCGCCCGCCTGGAGCGTAGAGAACACCCGGGGCACGGGCCAGCTGCCTGGGGCGAGGCGGGCCCGCCTGCCCTCGGGGAGGATGCGGACGAGATTGGCGGCGATCCCGCCGCCGGTGATATGGGCGGCTCCCTTCAGCCAGCCCGCCTTCGCCAGCGCGCGGAGCGGCAGGCGATACGACCGGTGGGGCGCAAGGAGCGCCTCGCCCAGCGGCATCGCCAGCCCGTCGGGGACGGTGTCCAGCACCCAGCCCCTGCGTGTCATGATCTCCCGGACCAGGGAGAAGCCGTTCGTGTGCAATCCGGCCGAGGCCAGCCCGATCAGCACGTCTCCGGGGCGGATCCGCGCGCCGTCCGCCAGCCCGTCTCGTTCCACCACGCCGATGACGCAGGCGACGACGTCGAGCCCCCGGTCGGTGTACACGCCGGGCATCTGGGAGGTCTCACCGCCTATGAGCGCGACCCCCTCCTCCCGGCAGGCCGCGGTGATGCCGTCCAGCAGGGCGGCGAGATCGCCTGTCTCGAGGCGCGAGGCCGCGAGGTAGTCGAGCGCAAGCAGTGGCGTCGCTCCCAGCACAGCGACGTCGTTCACACCATGGACGATGGCGTCTCGACCGGCGACATCGAGCCGTCCGGCCTCGCGGGCCAGCACCGCCTTCGTCCCGATGCCGTCAATGGTCGAGACCAGCACGGGGTCGCGGAACCCGCCGAGGTGAAACAGCCCGCTGAATTGCCCCCCGTCACCGAGCACGCGGGCGGAGAAAGTCTCCCGGATCCCCGGCGCGGCGTCCGCCAGCGCGGCCGCGATGCGCTCTCGATCAACCCCGGCGCCGGCGTAGGTCAATCGTTCATCGGCCGTCAATCGTTCAGCCATCGCGCATCCACCGCGGTCAGCGCGCCGACAGGATCGGCCGGGCGGGCGGACAGGACGCCCTCGAGGGCATGGCGCCCGGCCATCGCCTCCTCCGGGAGCGCGGTCGGGTACTGTCCGTCCAGGCAGGCCAGGCAGAGGTGCCCGCGCGCCAGATGCAGGGCCTCGACGAGGCCGGCCTGACTGAGGTAGCCCAGCGACTCCGCCCCGATCAACCGGCAGATCTCGTCGACCGGCGTCCTCGCCGCGACGAGCTCTCCCCGGCTGGACGTGTCGATCCCATAGAAGCAGGGGAAGCGGATCGGGGGGGACGAGATCCGCACGTGGACCTCGGTCGCCCCGGATCTGCGCAGCATCCGCACGATCTTTCCGCTCGTCGTCCCCCGCACGATCGAGTCGTCCACAAGGACGATGCGGCGGCCCTCGATGACCTCGCGCAGCGGGTTGAGTTTGATGCGCACGCCCGCGTCACGGGTCGCTTGATCCGGTTGGATGAACGTCCGGCCCACGTAGCGGTTCTTCACCAGGCCGACCTCGAACGGGAGGCCGGCGACATCGGCGAACCCCATCGCGGCCGACGTCCCCGAGTCGGGCACGGCCACCACGATATCGGCGTTCGCGGGATGCTCGCGGGCGAGCACCTGTCCCATCCGGCGCCGGGCGACGTGGACGTTTCGCCCCGCGAGCGTGGTGTCGGGTCGGGCGAAATAGATGTACTCAAACACGCAGTGCGCGCGGCGCGCCGGCGGCACGACCTGGCGCGCCTCGAGCACGGTGCCGGCGATGGTGACGAGCTCGCCGCGCTCCACGTCCCGGACGTACCAGGCGCCCATGTGATCGAAGGCGCAGGTCTCACTGGCCAGCATCCAGCCTCGTTCCGTGCGGCCCATGACCAGGGGCCGGATGGCGTGCGCGTCGCGGAAGCCGAACACGCGCCCGCCGACGAGCATCGTCACCGTGAAGGCGCCCTCAATCCGGTGGAGGGCGTGACCCACGGCATCCTCCACCGCGACGGCCGGGGCGCGGGCGATGGCCTGGGCGATGACTTCACTGTCCGACGTGGAGGTGAAGACGGCCCCGGCGCCTTCCAGCTCCCTGCGGAGGGCCGGGGCATTAATCAGGTTGCCGTTGTGAGCCAACGCCAGCGGCCCCCACCGCGACGGCACCAGCAGCGGCTGCGCGTTCTCGATCCGCGCACTGCCCATCGTCGAGTAGCGGACGTGGCCGATGGCAGCCGCCCCGGGCAGCGCAGCGATGCGCGCGCCGTCGAACACCTGGGAGACGAGGCCCATCCCCCGGTAAAGCCAGGTCTGGGTACCGTCGCTGCTCGCGATCCCCGCGCTCTCTTGCCCGCGATGCTGCAGAGCGTAGAGCCCCAGGTGCGCCAGCGGGGCGGCGGCACCGCCGCTCAGGCCGATCCCGATGACGCCGCACTCCTCGCGCAGCGTGTCCTCCCCCTCCCATGCCCGCCGCCTCCGGCTCACGCGAACACCTCGGACAACGCGTGGTAGGCGTCGTGCAGATCGTACAGTGGGAGATCGACATCCCACGGGCATCCGTCGGAAGCCGCGCCGGTTGGGCCGGAGGCGCGGAGGCGGACGCGGTCTCCACCGGTGCGTCCGACGACGACCATCGATACCTGATGCTCCTCGGCGAGGGCGCGCAGCCCGCCGGCGGCATCCTCCGCCGCCGAGAGAACAAACCGCGACGGACCCTCGCCGAACAGCGCAACATCGCGCCGCCCGGCTGACGGCAGCGTCGCTTCGACGCCGACCCCTCCGGCAATGGCACTCTCCGCCAGGGCAACGGCCACCCCACCGTCCGAGCAGTCATGGACTGAGCGGACCAGCCCGCCCCGCACCGTATCGCGGATCATCGCGAGAACACGTCGGTGGACCTGGAAGTCGACATCCGGGGGACGCCCCGCGGCCGTCCCGTGGATGACCTGCAGGTACGCGCTCCCGTCGATGGCCGGAGGGGCTCCCTCCACGAGCACGACCACGTCGCCCTCACCACGGAACGCGATGCGGCCGGTCCGGGTCACGTCCTCCACCAGGCCGACCATGGCCACGATCGGCGTCGGGGGGATGGGGCCCTCGGGCGATTCGTTGTAGAATGACACGTTGCCCCCGACGACGGGGATCCGGAGCGCGCGGCAGGCGTCCGCGATGCCGGCCACGGCTTGGCGGAATGTCCAGAAGACGTCAGGGCGCTCCGGGCTTCCGAAGTTGAGACAGTCCGTGACGCCGAGCGGCTCGGCTCCGGCGCAGGCCAAGGCGGCCGCGCATTCTGCCACGGCGAGCCGTGCCCCCCGGTAGGGATCCAGGCCGCACAGCCGGCCGTTGCCGGCAGTGGTCAGGGCGACGCCCTTCGGCGGCAGCTCCTGCACCCGGAGCACGGCGGCATCACCGGCCCCCGGCCCGACCACCGTACGCACTTGCACGCTGTGGTCGTACTGCTGGAAGACCGGCTGCTTGCTCGCGACATCGGGTGAGGCCAGCAGAGCCAGCAGCGCCCGCGCCGCATCACCGGCGTCGGGCACCGTCACCGTCCACTGCGCGCGCAGCCAGGCCGGCTCCTCCGCGGCGGGGCGGTACGGCGGGGCGTCGGCCAGCGCGTATGGGGGTACGGTGACCACGTCGCGGCCCTGCTGCTCGACCACCAGCGCGCGCTCGGCCGTGACCGTGCCGATGACCACGGCGGCCAGACCCCAGCGCCGGAAGATCGCGGCGAGCCCGCCGGCGGCCTGGGGCCGGATCACGAGCAGCATCCGTTCCTGCGACTCCGACCGGAGGATCTCGTCGGGACGCATCCCGGATTCGCGCAGCGGGACCGCGTCCAGATCGAGGCGCATCCCGACCCCGCCGCGCGCGGCCATTTCGCTCGCGGCGCAGGTCAATCCGGCGGCGCCCATGTCCTGGACCGCCACCACTCCGCCCGAGGCGAGGGCTTCGAGGGTGGCTTCGATGAGGAGTTTCCCGGTGAATGGATCGCCGATCTGGACGGAGGACCGGTCGTCCCGCTCGGCGTGTTCGTCGAGTTCCTCTGAGGCAAACGCCGCGCCGCCGATGCCGTCCCGACCGGTGCGCGCCCCCACGTACATGACCAGGTTGGTGTCGCCAGAGGCCCGGGACCGGGCGATGCGGTCTGCGCGGACGAGGCCGAGGCAGGCGACGTTGACGATCGGATTGCCCCGGTAGCGGGGATCGGTCAGGATCTCGCCCCCAACCGTCGGGACGCCGACGCAGTTCCCATACCCCGCGATCCCGGCGACGATCCCCGTGGCGAGACGGCGGACCGCGCGGTCCTCGAACGGACCGAAGCGGAGCGAGTCGAGCAGCGCGATCGGCCGCGCGCCCATGGAGAGGATGTCCCGGATGATCCCTCCGACGCCGGTGGCGGCACCGTTGTAAGGGTCCACCGCGCTGGGATGGTTGTGGCTCTCCATCTTGAAGGCCACCGCCCACCCCCCGCCGATGTCCATAACCCCCGCGTTTTCTCCGGGCCCCTGCAGCAGGTGCGGCCCGTCGCTGGGCAGCGACCGCAGGGTCAGCTTGGAGTGCTTGTACCCGCAGTGCTCCGACCACATCACACCGAAGAGCAGGCGCTCCAGCGCCGAGGGGTCGCGGCCCAACCGTCGCGTGATCTCCTCGTGCTCATCACGGGTCAGGCCGGCGGCGTCGCGGGTCGCGGGCGTCTGGATCATCGCCGCGCGACCAAATCGTTGTCCGGGCGCGTGCCAGCCAGATACGCCAGGACCGACTCAAAGAGCAAGCGCCCATCGGTGGAGCCCAGGAGCGCTTCTGACGCACGCTCCGGATGCGGCATCATCCCCACGACGTTCCCGGATGCGCTGGAGACGCCCGCGATGTGGTGCAGCGAACCGTTGGGATTGGCTCCCTCGCGCAGCCGGCCTTGCGCGTCGCAGTACCGGAAGACGACCCGTTCCTCCTGCCCCAGGCGCTCCGCCAGCGCCGCCGGCGCGTAGTAGCTGCCCTCGCCGTGCGCGATGGGCATGCGCAGGACCTGGCCCTCCCGGAGCCCCCGCGTAAACGGGGTGCGCGCGGACTCCACGCGCAGGAAGACGGTCGTGCAGCAGAACCGCAGCGAGCGGTTCCGGAGCATCGCGCCGGGCAGCAGTCCCGCCTCCAGCAGCACCTGGAACCCGTTGCAGATGCCGAGCACCGGGCCGCCGCGGGCCGCGAACGCACGCACTGCGGACATGATCGGCGCCGTGGCCGCCACCGCCCCGGCGCGCAGGTAGTCGCCGTAAGCGAAGCCGCCGGGCAGGATGAGCACGTCCGCGCCGGAGGTGCTCGCCTCCCCCGACCAGAGCTCGTCGGCGTCCTGACCGAGCACCGAGCGGAGGACATGCAGGCAGTCGCGATCGCAGTTGCTGCCGGGGAAGACGACCACCCCGAAACGCATCAGGGCGTCCCCCCGATCCGCCACTCCTCGATGAGCGGGTTGGCGAGGAACCGCTCGCACATCGCCTCGATCTGCGTGGGGTCCGCTCCCCGCGGCACGGCGATCTCGAGGTACCGGCCCACCCGGACGTCGCCGACGTCGCCGTAGCCGAGGGCCTGCAGCCCCTGCCGGACCGCCTGGCCCGCCGCGTCGAGGATGCCCGGCTTGAGCGTGATAACGATACGCACGGTAGTCATCGCGAGCCCTGTCGTCGCCAGCCGCGAGGCGGCGCAGCGACATCCGTTCCGGCTAGACGTCGGTGGGTTTCAAGATACCGTTCACGCGTGGCGTCGACAACCTCCGCCGGCAGCGCGGGCGCCGGCGGCTCATGGTTCCATCCGATCTGATTCAGATAGTCGCGCACGTACTGCTTGTCGAAGGAGGCGCGCGACTGGGGATAGGACGCCGCGTCCCAGTAGCGCGAGGAGTCGGGGGTCAGCGCTTCGTCGATGAGGAACAGTTCGTCCGCCACGCGGCCGAACTCGAATTTCGTGTCGGCCAGGATCAGCCCCCGCGACCACGCGTACTGAGCGGCGAACGAGTACAGGACCAGACTCATCTCGCGGAGGCTCGCCGCGGTTCGCGCGCCGATGATCTCCTCCAGCTGCGCAAACGTGATGTTCTGGTCGTGTCCCTGCTCGGCTTTGGTGGCCGGCGTGAAGATCGGCTCCGGCAGCCGGTCGCCGTCGCGCAGCCCCGCCGGCAGGTCGGTCCCCGCAACACGTCCGGTCTTCGCGTACTCCTCCAGCGCGGAGCCCGTCAGGTAGCCGCGGATGACGCACTCCACGTCGATGCGCTCGCCGCGCCGCACCAGCATGGTACGCCCGGCGTAGATCTCGCCCGGCAGATCCCGCAGGGCCGGCACGCGCGCGGCGATCTCGTCCAGGTCCGCGGACCGCATGTGGTTGGGCGCCAGAGCGCCGGTGCGCGAGAACCAGAAGGCGGACAGTTGCGTCAACACCCGTCCTTTGTCGGGGATGGGCGTGGGAAGCACGTGGTCGAACGCGGAGAGCCGGTCGGTGGCGACGACGAGCAGCATTCCCGGCTCGACCCGGTACACATCCCGCACCTTACCGCGCGCATATAGAGGAAGGTCGAGATGGCTCTCCCGGATGAGGGCGGCCTCGATCATCGTGTCACCCCCGTACGGAGTGGGATCCCCACGCGGGCGAAGATGGCGTCCACGTGGGACAGATATGGCGCGATGTCGAAGAGGGCGCGCACCTCCTCCTCGGAGAACCGGCCCGCGCGGGCCACGCCCTGGCGGAAATCGCTGCCGCCCTCGGCGGAGGCCATCGCCGCCTCCTGCACGACGCGGTAGGCCTCCTCACGGGTGAGACCGCGGTCCAGGAGGGCCAGCAGCACGCGGTGGCTGAAAACGAGCCCTCAGGTG
>Ga0209342_10008020_pt1 | contig 10593 bp, 13 predicted proteins | sample RifCSP16_2_FD_184023 | JGI IMG/M metagenome (GOLD analysis project Ga0209342, IMG submission 184023) | Soil microbial communities from Rifle, Colorado - Rifle CSP2_sed 16_2 (SPAdes) (version 2) | ecosystem: Environmental > Terrestrial > Deep subsurface > Rock core/Sediment | place: Rifle... | reverse complement strand
CCGAGCCGGTAGAGCACCCGCCACGCTCGCGGGTACATCGACGGGAAGTGCAGGAACGCGAGGTCGTGGACGGTTACGACCAAGCGCTGTTCCTGCCTCGCGGGCGGGACCGCGGCGGGGTTCGGTGAGTGAACGATGTCGGCGCTCGCGAGCGGCTCCGGGAGAGGAGGTCGTGCCGTGACGTCCCAACGCGGGTAGAGCGAGCGGATGGACGCGGAGAGCTCCTCCACGCGGTGGCCGGCGAGCCACGGCTCGGGCTCGGCGCCGTCGAACCGCGCGTGGAACAAGCGCAGGTCGAGTTCCGGGTCGGCCTTCGCCAGAGCTGTAACGAGCTCGCGGACGTAGGTCCCTATGCCACCCGGAACCTGGAAGAACAGCTGGTCGATGTGGAACGCGACGCTCGTCACCTGCTCGCCTCCACGCACGCCACACCCTGCGGGCCGACCGTAGCCGCGTGCTCGGTCTCGGCTTCGAGGTCGAGGCGGTCGCCGGCGAGCAGCTCCATGTCGCCCCCCTGCACGTGGAACACGATCGAGCCCGACAGGCAGAACAGGACCTTGTGGTAGCCGTGCGAGTGCCGGCCGTAGGTGTCTCCGGGGGCGTTCTCCCAGAAGCGCGGAGCGGAGCACCCCTCGGAGGCGAGACTCGCCACGGCCTCCTGCCGACCCCGGATCGCCGCGCCCGTGCGGACCACGCTCACGCGAGCCTACCTCGCGTCGCCGCGGCCCTCGAGCGTGAACACTCCACTCCTCGCGAACGGGGTCCCCGCGGGGCCGCGCCAGGTTCCCTCCGACAGCCGCCTGGCCTGCAGCACCCCGATCCCCGTCGCCTCGAGGCGGCCCGCGAGCGCCCAGGCCTTCGGCTTGGGGCTCTCGCTTCGGAAGTACCGTTCGAGCGCCACGAGGATCTGCCGCTCGTCCTCCCGGGAGAGGTCCGCCGGTAGCTCGAAGCGGCGGTCCTCGGTCACAGCGGGATGTTGCCGTGCTTGCGGGCGGGCACGGCCTCGCGCTTGGTGAGCAGCATCCGGATCGCCTTCACCAGTCGCGGTCGCGTCTCCGCGGGCTCGATCACGTCGTCGATGAACCCGCGTTCGGCTGCGACGTAGGGAGTCGCGAACTTCCGCTGGTATTCGGTGATGAGCTCCTTTCGGCGCCCCTCGGGATCGTCGGCCTTCTCCAGCTCCTTCTTGAACACCACGTTCACCGCACCCTCGGGTCCCATGACGGCGATCTCGGCGGTCGGCCAGGCCAACGAAACATCCGCCCGCAGATGCTTGGAGTTCATGACCAGGTACGCGCCGCCGTAGGCCTTGCGCGTGATCACGGTGAGACGGGGGACCGTCGACTCAGCGAACGCGTACAGCAGCTTGGCTCCGTGGCGGATGATCCCGTTGTACTCCTGGGCGGTTCCCGGCAGGAATCCCGGCACGTCGACGAACGTGACGAGCGGGACGTTGAAAGCGTCGCAGAAACGGACGAACCGCGACGCCTTCTCCGAGGCCTCGATGTCGAGCGTGCCGGCGAGCACCTTGGGCTGGTTCGCGACGATCCCCACGGTGTGGCCGTCGAGGCGCGCGAGGCCTATGACGACGTTCATGGCCCAGAGCGGGAAGACCTCGAAGAACTCCCCGTCGTCGACGACCCGTCGGATCACCTCGTGCATGTCGTACGGAGCGCGAGCCGAGTCGGGTATCAGGTGCGTGAGGCCCTCGTCCCGTCTCTCGGGATCGTCGCTCGCCGCATAGGCCGGGGGGTCCTCGAGGTTGTTCGAAGGGAGGAACGAAAGGAGGTAGCGGACCTGTGCGAGGCAATCCTCCTCGTCCTGGGCGACGAACGAGGCGACTCCTGAGCGGGATGCGTGCGTCATCGCGCCGCCGAGCTCCTCGAACGTAACCTCCTCGCCCGTCACGGCCTTGATCACGTCGGGGCCGGTGATGAACATGTGAGATGTCTCGCGGACCATGAACGTGAAGTCGGTGATCGCGGGCGAGTACACGGCCCCGCCTGCGCACGGGCCCATGATCACGCTGATCTGCGGGATCACTCCCGACGCGCGGACGTTGCGGTCGAAGATGTAGCCGTAACCCGCCAGCGACGCGGCGCCTTCCTGGATCCGCGCACCGCCCGAGTCGTTTATCTGGACGAAAGGCGCCCCGGTCGAGGCCGCGAGGTCAAGCACCTTGCAGATCTTCTGGGCGTGGACCTCGCCGAGCGAGCCGCCGAACACGGCGAAGTCCTGGGCGGCGACGAAGACCTTCCGGCCGTCGGTGGTCCCGTAGCCCGTCACCACACCGTCGCCGGCCGGGTGCCTACGCTCCATCCCCAGGTCGTGGGACCGGTGGACGGCGAAGGGGTCGGTCTCGACGAAAGAGCCCTTGTCCAGGAGGAGGTCTATGCGCTCGCGGGCGGTGAGCTTGCCGCGCTCGTGCTGCTTCTTGGCGGCGTCGTGGCCGCCCGGGGTCATCGCGGCCTCGCGCCGTCGGTGGAGCTCGGCGATCCGCTCCTCGACGCTCATCGGAGGGTCGGGGAGCTCGCCGGACGCGGGCCGTTCCTCGTCGGTCATGGCCATGGTCCCCGGAGTCTAACGCCCGTGCCTCACCCGGGCCCTCCCGTCGGACCATGGAGGCACGCGCGGGGTTACCTTTCGTCGGCGAGCTCGGCTAGACCTCGACGCGACCGCCGGTGCGCCAGTACTCCCCGTGGTCGCGGCTGAGTAGGCCCTGGTCGACGAGGTAGCGGCGGATGGACGCGTGGTCGTTGTGGAACCGGCCGGCGATCGCGTTGACGGTCTTCTCGTCGTATCGGACGCGGGGCTCGAACTCGAGTGCGATCCGCTCGCGCACCACCCGTCGCTTCGCCTCCTTAGCGGGGATCTCCCGCAGGCGGCCGCCGCGGAAGTAGCTCCTCAGGACGGCCTCCTCGTCCTCGTTCGCGGCACCGAGCGCCAGCCGCGGATCGCGTCGCGGGCCGACCTGCTCGGCGGCCAAGCGAAGGGTCTCGGGATCGAGCCGGTAGGTCCTGCGGTCGGGCTCCAGCCGCGCAACGCCTGCTCCCGTGAGTCGCGTCAGGTGTTTGCGCATGCGGGCGGCGGCGATGCCGGCTCGCTCGTGTCAGCGCCCGGAGCCCACGATCCACTGGTGGGCGAACTTCAGGTCATCGTCGAACTCGAACACCATGACCGCGTAGCCGCCGCGGTACGTGACGGTCGTGGCGGCGAGATCCCGGACCTGCACAACCTCGCTCGCGCGCTCCATGCCGGCCTTGGAGGGCATCAGGAAGACCGGCGCGCCCTTCTCGGTCGCCCTCACGCCGGGCCGGCCGCTGGCGAGCTGCTCGGTGACCGTTGCTCTGCTGTAGGGCACGTCACCCAGGGGATGGTCGGGGCCGACTGCGTTCCATGCCGCGAAGTTGTCGTCGAGGATCCCGACCACCTCGGGGCTCGCGACGCCCTCGAGGGCCTGCGACGACCGGTCGTCGGCCCCCGCGATCAGCGCAGCGCCTAGCCCGACGGCGGCGAGCGCCAGAGCGACGACCGCGCCGGCCAGCCACCGATTGACCCGCTCGATCCCAGCCGCGAACCGAACGAGCGGCATCTCGACCTGGGAGATCCGGGAAGCGCCCTTGTCTCTGCCGGTCACGTCGCTCACTCCCTTCGCCGAAGCCCGGGTCAGACCCCCATCACCCATTGGTGGGCGACCCGCAGGTCGTCGGTGAGCTCGAACACCGCGATCCCGTGCCCCCCGTTGTAGGTGAAGGCGTAGGCCGCGAAGTCCCCGTTCTGGACCACCTCGCTCGTGCGCTCGATCCGCCATGGGGCCGGCTCGTAGCGGGTCGCCTTGGTCGCGATCTGATCGATCCCCTCCGACGTCTCGCCGGCGATGAGGTCATCGAACACCGCCTCCTCGCCGTAGGAGCCCGCCAGGGCCTCCTCGTCGAAGGAGTTCCAGGCCTCGATCGACGCATCGAGGCTCTCCACCACTGCCGGCGGGGCGAGGCCTTCGGCCGTCGGCCCGGCCTCGGGCGTCGTCTCGCCGTTCGCCTGAGCGATCAGTGCCACGCCGAGCCCCACGACCGCGAGCGAGAGCGCCACGACGGCCAGGGTGAGCCGGCCGTTGACGCGTCTTGCACGTCCCTCCTCGAACCGGGGCTCGGGAACCCTCACCTCTGGGATCCGAAGGTCCGGCTTGGCCTTCGCGTCCATATCGTTCCCTCCCGTCGCCTGAGCCGCCTCAAGCCCCAGCTTCCTCCGGCGCGGCGGCGCGCCGCGCTTCGTCGACCCGTGTCCTCTGCGGACACGGACGCTCCAGACGAGGGAAGCGACCAGCGTCGCGATCGCGGCCCAGATCGCCAGGGTCGGCAGGACGAGCCCCAGAGATCCGCCGGCCTGCGGCGAAGCGGGCGCGGTGTCCGCCCCGGATGCGGGATGCGACACGCTGCCCGCACGGATGGCCAGGAGCGTGCCGCCGATCCCGATCGCCCCGACCGTCAGGCCCACCGCGAGCGCGGCGATCCGCTCGTTGCGGGCGTTTCGGTCTCGCCGCCGCAACGTTCGCTCCATCGCGGGCTCGGGCATCGTCACTCGGCGACGAACGTCCTCGAGGACCTGTCGGTACCCACTCATCGCTGCTCGTCCATCGCTCGCTTGAGGGCACATCTGGCCTGCGCTGCAAGGTTCCGGACGGTGGTCGGCTTCACCCCGAGCAGCTCGGCGGCTTCGGCCGAGCGGTAGCCGAGGAGTTCCGTCAGCACGATGGCGGCTCTCTGTCGCGGCGCGAGGCCGCGCATCGCCCTGACGACCTCGTCGTGGAGGTCGGCCGCCTCACAGGGGTCATCGTCCCGCCCGATCGGGATCATCCTCCGCGCGGCGCACGCGAGCCGGCGACGGCGGCTCCGGAAGCCGTTCATCGCCGTCCGGTAGAGGTAGCCCGCCGCGTGCTCCATCTCGCGAACGCGGTCCCACCGCTCCCAAACGGCCAGGAACGCATCCTGGACGATGTCCTCGGCCTCCCCCACGTCGCCCGTCATCAGGTAGACGGCGCCGAAGAGCCCCCGCCGCTCGACCTCGAAGAACTCCTCGAACGTGAGGGGAGCGATCGCGACCGCTATCGGCTGTGCCTCCCCAACGGCCAGGGAACCCGAGGACGCGTTCCCGATCACGCACCATGAACGCCTGGGGGACCAGGCCCGTCTAGTCGCTTCGATCCTCGCGAGGCGGAAAAGAGCCAGGACAGGGCCGAACGGCCCGCTCTCGGGGGGCTCGTGTCGGGGGCTCGGCCTAGCATGTCCGACGTGGAGCTGACCAATGTGCAGCGGCGGACCCTGGAGCGGCTGATCGGCTCGGAAGAGCGGCCGACCTTCCCGCCAGATCTCACCCAGCGACTCCGGGACCGGATCGAGGGTGCGGTCCGGGGACTGGACCTCACCGACGTCCTCTGGCTGGGCAAGGAGAAGCTGAACGACCACGGGCGCTGCGAGGGGAAGTATCACGCTGCGGTATCGCGGGAGAACCCACCGTTCGAGCACTCCGCGAAGAGCGCCGCGGGCGCGCTGCTGCACCGCGCGATCCAGGCCGAGATCGGCGCGCGCGAGGAGGACGACCCCCATGCGATGGTGGCATTCGCTGCCGAGCGGCTCGTCGAGGAGGACCCGCGATTCGCCGACCACTGGCGCGAGCTCGAACGTCTCGCCCAGGACGAGGCGCTCATGGAGGCGGTGCGAAGGATCGAGCTGTTCCGGGCGTCGTTGCCGCCGCTCCGAGTGCTACGTCAGGAGCTCACGCCGATGACCGAGGTTCCTCTAAAGGCCGAGCTGCTCGGCGGCGCGCTGGTGCTGTCCGGTCGCGTCGACCTCGTGCTCGGGCGCCCGGACTCGACGTCGCCCTCCCGAGCGACGCGCCTGGCGATCGACCTGAAGAGCGGCGGCGCGTACCCCGAGTACCCCGAGGACATGCGCTTCTACTCACTCCTCATGACGCTTCGGTTCGGCGTTCCTCCGTACCGGGTCGCAAGCCTCTTCCTCGACTCGGCGGAGTGGCAGGCCGAGGACGTCGATGAGATTGTGCTCTTCCACGCCGCAGACCGGGTGGTCGCGGCGGCCCGCTCGGCGAGCGCCCTCGCAGGCGGCCGCGAGGCCGAGCTCCGCCCGGGCGCGTGGTGCGGCTGGTGCCCCCGTCGCCTGATCTGCCCGGCGAGCGTGGCCTCGGGATGATCGGAGATGACGATGGCCGGTCCGACCTAGGTGTCGCCAGTCCGCATCCGCTCGATCTGGGCCTCGATACCGCCCGCGTCACACACGAGTTCCGTGCAGATCCGGCCGCGTAGGAACAGGTCGTCGCGCACGTCGAAGATGTTCACGCCCGCGAACTCGAATCGAGTCCCGTTCGAGCGGGGTCCCACCCTGGGCCACCGGAGGGTTTGTCGCCCCGAGTGCGCTCGAATATCGTCGGGGCACTTCCCGACCGACCCGAGGTGATCCCATGGGCAAGGACGTATACGAGATCGGCGAGATCCCCCCTCTCGGCGAGGTGCCCGCGAGGATGCACGGGCAGCTCATCCGGCCCGATCGATACGGGGAGCCTAAGGACGCGTTCGGGGACGAGGTGATCGACGTACCCGACGTGGAGCCCGACGAGGCGCTCGTCTTCGTGATGGCGGCTGGGGTGAACTTCAACAACGTCTGGGCCGCGCGCGGCATCCCGATCGACGTGACGAAGGTTCAGGCGCGGTGGGGAGAGCCGACCGAGTTCCACATCGGCGGCTCCGACGCCTCGGGGGTCGTCTACGCGGTGGGGTCGAACGTCGCGAACGTGAAGGTGGGCGACCGAGTGGTGGTTCACGCCGGCCAGTGGAACCTCGACGACCCGAAGCTGAAGGACGGCGTCGACCCCGGCGTCCTCGACTCGTTCCGCGTGTGGGGCTACGAGACCTGCTGGGGCTCGTTCGCGCAGTTCTGCAAGGTCCAGGCCCACCAGTGCCTTCCTAAGGCCGAGCACCTCACGTGGGAGGAGGCGGCGGCGCCGACCCTCACCGGCGCGACGGCGTACCGGATGCTTCAGGGGTGGCCGCCCAACACCGTGAAGGAGGGCGACGTGGTTCTCGTCTGGGGCGGCTCCGGCGGGCTGGGCTCTCTGGCGATCCAGCTGGCCAAGACCGCGGGAGGCATCCCGGTAGCGGTCGTCTCCTCCGATGAGAAGGGGGAGTACTGCAAGTCGCTAGGGGCGGCCGGCTACATCAACCGCAAGGACTTCTCACATTGGGGCGTCCCGCCGCACTGGAAGGACCCGGCCTGGCGTGAGTGGTTCGAGGGCGCCAAGGCGTTCGGGAAGGCCGTCTGGGAGGCGGTAGGGGAGAAGAAGAGCCCTGCGATCGTCTTCGAGCATCCCGGCGAGGACACGATCCCGACGTCGATCTTCGTCGCCGATCGGGGCGGAATGGTCGTGATCTGCGCTGGGACCTCCGGCTACAGCGCGGTCGTCGACCTGCGCTACATGTGGGTGATGCAGAAGCGCCTGCAGGGCTCGCACCTCTTCAACGACGCGCAGGCCGCTGCCTTCAACGACCTCGTACGAGAGGGGAAGATCCAGACCACGCTCGGGCACACGTACCGTTATGAGGAAACGGGGATGGTCCACCAGCTGATGGACGAGGGGAAGCTACCCGAGGGCAACGTCTCGATCCGCGTATCGGCGCCGGCGCCCGGTCTGAAAGACCTGCCCTAGGGCTCCTGGACGAGCTCGACCAGGACCCCGCCCATGCCCTTGGGATGGACGAAGGCGATCGACGTGCCGCGCGAGCCCGGGCGCGGCTCCTCGTCGATGAGCGGGACCCCCCCGGCCTTCAGCCGCGCGAGCGCGGCAGCCACGTCATCGACGCGATAGCCGACGTGGTGGAGGCCCGGCCCTCGTTTGGCCAGGAACTTGCCGACGGGGGTTTCGGGACCCAACGCGGCGACGAGCTGGATGTAGGTCGTCCCCACGCGGAACAGGACCTCCTCCGCGCCCTGGGATTCCACGCGCTCGCGGAAGAACGGTTCGATGCCCAGCGCGCGCCTGTAGCTCTCGACCGCGCCGTCGAGGTCCTCGACTGCGATGCCGACGTGGTCGACTTCGGTCAGCATCGGCGCGGTCGCCCCGCAGGCTTCGGCTGCAGCCGCTGCATCAGCGCCATCGCGTCGGTGAAGTGGTACGCGTCCAGCGCGATCGCACGGGCGATCGCCGCGACCGCCTGAGCCCGGAGATCCTCCTCGGTCTTCGAGCCGTCGCTGGGCTTGGTCGCGTAGAACTCCACGAGCTCGAGGAACTGCTGGAGCGAAGGGACCAGGCCGCCTCGCTCGTACGCGTAGATGGTCTGCCGCGCCGCCGGGCACCCTCGCACTAGAGCCGCCGCTTCGACGGAGCGGTACCCGGCGGCGCGGCGGACGGTGCGCAGCAGCCCACCGATCTCCCTGCGATCGGCGTCGGCGACGGGGGGTTGTCGTTTCCTGGCCACGGAACTCCTTCGGTCCGGCCCGCACCTTATCCGCTCGTCCGGTGGCGCGGCATCCCGGCTAGGCCTCTCGTGGACCCTGAAGGACGAAGGACGGATGCGCCGATCGAGACTCCACCGTACGATAGGGCGTCGTGGTCGGGTCCCTTCCCACAGGGAAGCGCGACCGTCGAGGAGCGACCGTTGAACAAGACCGATAGCTCGACAGCCGGCATCCTCCAGGGGTCGGAGTTGCTCCGCGCCGGTCGCGCGGACGTCTTCCGCATCCGGGAGCGCGCCCGACGCCGGCGGCTGCTTCGTGCGCTGCTCATCGTCGGCCTGATCGACGGGTACCTCTGGTACCGGTACGTGACGGATCCCATCCGGCTCCCGGCGCTCCCGGAGAACTGGGTCTTCTTCCTGCCGCTCCTCCTCCTCTTCCTGGCCATCCTTCTCATGGTCCTCATGCCGTTCATGTCGGGGCGGTCCCCGCACCTCTTCGTGCGACCCGAGCAGATCGAGGTGGGGCTCACCGACGTCCGGGGGCTCGACGGTCAGGTGGACGAGGTGATCCGCACCCTGGACGTCTTCATGGGATACGCGACGTTCCGCGAGGAGCTCGGCGGCAACCCGCGGCGGGGCATCCTCTTCGAGGGCCCGCCCGGCACCGGCAAGACCTACCTCGCCAAGGCGATGGCGAAGCAGGCCGGCGTACCTTTCCTGTTCATCGCCGCGCCGGCGTTCCAGTCGATGTGGTTCGGGATGACCTCAACGCGCATCAGGTCGTTCTTCAAGGCCCTCCGCAAGGCCGCCCGACGGGAGGGCGGCGCCATCGGGTTCATCGAGGAGATAGACGCGATCGGCGTCGACCGCGGCGCGCTGGCGGCGTCGCCCGACCCGACCGGTCTTGGCCGGACGATATCGGGCATGGTCGGCCCGGGCGGGACGGGCATGGTGAACGAGCTGCTGATCCAGATGCAGTCGTTCGACCAGCCGCCCTGGGGGCCGCGGTTCCGCGGCCGGTTGGTGCAGTGGCTGAACGGATACCTGCGCGAGGACAGGCAGCTGCGCATGCGGAGCCCCGCGTACAACAACATCCTGCTGATAGCCGCGACGAACCGGGCGGACAACCTCGACCCGGCGCTCCTGCGGCCCGGTCGCTTCGACCGCCGGCTGTACTTCGACGTACCGACGAAGCAGGGACGGCGCGACCTGATCGACTTCTTCCTCGAGCGGAAGGTCCACCACGAGCAGCTCGATGCTGACTCCGTGCGCGATCGCCTGGCGCACGACACCTTCGGCTACACGCCGGTCATGATCGAGCATCTCTTCGACGAGTCGCTCCTCGTGGCGCTACGCGACGGGCGGCGACAGATGACGCTGAACGACGTCTACGAGGCCAAGCTCACCGAGGAGATCGGCATCAAGCAGCCGGTCGTGTACTCGGACGCCGAGCGGACCGCGGTCGCGAGCCACGAGGCCGGCCACGCGACGGTCGCCTACTTCCTAGGCAGGGGCCGCCGCCTCGAGGTCCTGTCGATCATCAAGCGGCGCCAAGCGCTCGGCCTGCTCGCACACGGTGACGAAGAGGAGCGCTTCACACGAACCCGGACGGAGATCGAATCGCAGGTCGCGATCGCCCTCGGCGGCCTGGTCTCCGAGGAGCTGTTCCTAGGCGAGTCCGGGACCGGACCGGCGACGGATCTCTCTGGTGCGACCGACCTCGCAGCCAAGATGGTCGGCTCGTTCGGCATGGCCGGGTCGCTCGTCTCGTACGACGCGGTCGCCGAGGGGCCCGTCGGTCGTAAGAACCTCGTCGGCAAGGTGCTCTCGGACCCCGACGCCAAGCTGCGCGTCGAGGACATCCTCGATACGCAGAAGGCGCGCGTGACCGCGCTCTTGGACGAGCAGCGCGACGTCGTGGCGGCTCTTCGCGATGCTCTCCTCGAGCGCGATGAGCTCGTCGGCGAGGAGATCACCGAGGTCATCGAGAAGGCGATCGCGAACCGGAACTAGCCGCGGCGCTAGACTTCGTGCATGACCGGCTCCGTGATCGTCTCGGGCGCGCGCACCCTGATCGGCAAGTTCATGTCGGCGTTCGCGGACCTTCGCGCCGTCGATCTGGGCGCCGG
>Ga0209342_10008019_pt1 | contig 10593 bp, 10 predicted proteins | sample RifCSP16_2_FD_184023 | JGI IMG/M metagenome (GOLD analysis project Ga0209342, IMG submission 184023) | Soil microbial communities from Rifle, Colorado - Rifle CSP2_sed 16_2 (SPAdes) (version 2) | ecosystem: Environmental > Terrestrial > Deep subsurface > Rock core/Sediment | place: Rifle... | reverse complement strand
GAAATAGAATTCGCCTGGGCGCGCCTCAACCAGCTGTGGTCCGTGGCCGGCGGCGGCGCGCTGCTCGCCTGGGTCCTGCTGAACCAGAAACCCCATCCGAGCCCGGAGCTGGTCGTGCTGCTGTCGGTGCTGGGAGGCCTGGTTGCGCCCTTCGCCAAGGACGTGGTCAGCGCGCTCACCAGCCTGCGCGCGCGGAGATAAGCGCGTGGCGCTCGAACCGACCGCCAGGCTGTCCTTCCGTCAACATGCCCAAGGCGGCGAGGTCAAACCCGAGCCGTCCGAACCGGAGTACCGCCAGCTCACCGGCCGGCGCCATCTGCTGCTGCTGATCCACGGCTACAACAACAATCTCAAGGTCGGCGAGGAAGCCTATCGCGGATTCGAGGCCTTGCAGCGCGAGCTGGCCAATCTCGACGATGACACGCCCGTGGCCGGCGGACGACTGATACAGGTTTACTGGCCGGGCGACGCCGACTGGGGAATCGTCTCGCCGCTGTTCTATCCGTGGAGCATCGAGCGAGCGCGCCGGACCGCCGTGGCGCTCGCCGCTACCCTGGCGCGCGCGGCGCGCGAAAGCGGCCACAAGCAGTTGGATATCGTCGCGCATTCCATGGGCTGCCGCCTGACGCTTGAACTGCTCAAGGCGTTGCGCAGCAAGAGCGATATCACCGTCGGGCGCGTGGTGCTGATGGCCGGGGCCGTGCCCACCTTCATGCTCGAACCGCGTCCCGACCGGCACGAGCTGCGCGACGCGTTCGACAAGGTATTGAGCGAGGCGGGTCTGAGTCTGTACTCATCGAGCGACCTGGTGCTGTCCGTCGCCTTCCGGCTCGGTCAGTCCGCGGCAACGGGCGAGGGCTTTTTCCCGACGGCGCTCGGCCACGAGTTCTGGGCCGATGCCGTCGCGCCCGTCAAGCTCACGCAGCAGGAAAATCCCAACGCCGGTCACTCCGATTACTGGGGCTGGAAACAGAAGCCCCAGTCGCTTGCCTGCGCCCGCGCCGCCAACGCCAGGGTCAAGGAATTCCTGCGTTTCGAGCGGCCGGGTGCACGTGCCCCGGCGGAGCGGGATACGGTCGAGCGCGAGACACAGGATGAACGCGCCACCGGCGCGGCGCGGCAAACCATCGAACGCGCCACTTAGGATATCGATCGCTTCTTACATTCATTCCTGGCCCGTGACGCCGGGTCCCGGCTCAGCCCGGTGTCTGGTTCGGGGCGTCGGCGATGATCGGTTCGACGACGATCTCCACGCGCCGGTTGAGGCGGCGCCCTTCCTCGGTGGCGTTGGCGGCGCGCGGCGCGGTCTCGCCCCGGCCGAGGAACTCGAGCCGCTGCACCAGCACGCCCTTGTTGCGCAGGTAGTCGTTGACCGCCTGGGCGCGATGCTCGGAGAGGGTCTGGTTGTACTGGTTGGTGCCGACGTTGTCCGTGTGCCCGACGATGGTGAGGTGCGTCTTGCCGTAACGAATCAGCACGTTCGCGATCTTGTCCATGGTGGTATAGAAGCCCGGCTTGATCGCCGTGGAATCGAAATCAAACGCCGTCTGCGACGTCATCGTGATCAACAGATTGTTCTGGTTCACCTTCTGGATATCGATCGCTCCCGCCTGGACCTCGGGCACGAGCACCTTCTCGAGATCCTTTTTCTGCGAATCCATGTAGGAACCCACGGCCGCGCCGGCGAGGCCGCCGCCGACCGCGCCGATCAGCGCGCCCCGGTTGCGGTTGCTTTTATTGCCGATCGCACCCACGGCGGCCCCGGAAGCCGCGCCGATGATCGCGCCCTTCTCGGCGTCGGTCATGGGACGCCGGTTGCCGTACTCATCGGTCGCGCAGCCGGTGGCAGCAGCCGCGAAGACGGCGATGAGGGTGAAAATCGTTAAACGTTTCATGTGTCGCAACCTCCAGATCATTGATAAAGTATTCGCAAGTGTGTACTTGACGCAAATTAGGCCTTCCCATGGTAACCTTCCTATGTGTCACAAAATAACGAAGATCCCATCGAGTTTGTTAAACGGTTGGCCGAATCTTACCGGCAAATTCGGCTTGGACGTGGCGTAGTGGGTAAAACTGGACACGCAACGCTGGGTTTATTGGCCGTATGGGGAATTATTGTCTTGAGACTATCAGACAATATTTGGCTCGATGCTGCACTACTCGCATCTGGCATTATCGTAACGCTTATTTATAAATGGTGGGTGAATGGAACTCAGAAATATGCCAAGGAAAATCCTGGGCTGGCTCTTTTAGAAGGTGCTGAACTTATCGAATATCAGAAATTCGAGGCCCAAGCCAAGGGATTGCCAAATCCAGAGAGCACTCCATTAATTTCTGATCCTAAAATGATAGTCGGCCCTGTGGAAGATGTCTCTGGTCCGGATAAATAATGGCAAAGTTTCTTCACATAGCTTTCAATTTTGAAAGCCGACCAGCTAAACAAAAGGTACTAATTCCAGTATTCGATTTGGCATTAGATTGGGTGCGATATGCACCCAATTGTTGGATCGTTTATACGACCAGCAATCCCAAAAAGTGGTATGAACGTCTTAAACCAAGATTACATAATGCCGACGGCATATTTATCTGTGAACTTAATTTATCTGAGCGTAGTGGGTGGCTTCCACAATCTGTGTGGGACTGGATAGGAAAAAACAGAAACAAATAATAAAAACTTGCCACGTCCAGCTATGCCTTGCCTCGGTATGACAAGGCAGGTAAATCTATCCTACCGCTTTTTTTAGCCTTTGGCTTCGGCCAATCCTTCTTCGGCGGCTTCTTCATGGCATCCCGGCAGTCGTCCTCAATTTTAAGGATATCTTGCTTTGGACCACGCTTTTCCTGAGTCCTGATTTCTCTCAGGAATTTATCTGCCAAACTCTCGCTCGATAGTTTCGAGTAATGATAAATGTGTTTGTGTAGGCAAGGGCGCTACACAGTAAAAGCGATTTTTAGAAAATGGCACATTAATTCGGCGTTCAATTATGAATTCCGTAGCGGTCTGCGGCGGAACATTTTGGGGATCAACCGCAAGCGAGACACGAAACAGGTCGTAGTTTACATCTGTTCCATAGGCGTTTTTGTATGCACTGCTTAGGCTGCGTCTGATTGCTTCGAATCCCTTTAAAGCATTGTCTATCGGTTTATTAAAATCCACCACAACGTGACTAACAAATCTTCTAGGTAGCTTCGTTTCTGGATCGCGGAATCCGAATATTTTCTTTCCAGAATTGAATAAATCATCTACTACAATCGAAGAATCATCTGTATTAAATGTATCTACGATAATTCCGTCATTATGAATACTGAGTTCTTTTATATTTATCTTTTTTTCACCTACTTTTAACTGGCCTTGTTCAAACTTAGCACCAGTCTTTAAGACCTCTGTTATATCTGAATGCTTGACGAACCCATACCGTCCCAACACAAATTGAAATAGCTCAGGCACATAGAGTCCCGCAAGCGGACCAACCTCATCGGCCACGAATAACTGAACTACACGGCCAATTTCGAGTGAAACTAACTTCATATTTGATTTCTAACCCGTAGCTGCAATCTTATCTAGAAAACCTTTCTCTTGCCTTTGTATAGGTGAAGGACGAGAGGGAACATGTCTTTCTAACTCTTGTTTTTGTAACATTTCATCTTGTTGTTTAGCTGGTTGTTCTGTTTGTTCTTGTACAATCCGGAGTGACGGCAATTTAGCGCCTATCCTTGGTTGTTTTGCAAGCCGCACCAACCGAGCAAGATCAAATCCCCGTTTTTCAAGAGCAGCGGGTGACACATCAGACATACGATCTAACCAGTCCTCCCACTCAACTATCTGTACTAAAAGCGCCAAGTCAAAAGCTGCTGCGGCCTCAAGCAAGGTTTGCAGAGTGACTTTGCCATATTCGGGGTCTTCCAAACGAGAGATGACGCTTTGCGGTTTTCCCAAACGTTCCCCTAACTCAGCCTGGGACCATTGACGCTCCGGTTGTTCGCGTAATGTACGAATCTGCAAAGCCATAGCCGTTCGTACCTGATCCGCAACATAAGCATCACGGTACTCTTTTTCTGCGAGCTTGTGAGCAAACTGCTCACTCCAAGTCGAACGTACAAACATGCCAACGCTCCTGACTATTCAAAACTTCGGCTTTACGTCTCAGCGCAATTTCACAGGCTTTCTTTGGGACAAACTTATTACCTTTTTCCTCTGCACACAAAACTAATGTGAAGATTTTCTCTCCGTTGAAGAACCCAAGAGGACGATGCTGAACTCCATCGGCTTTAAATCTTATTTCCCCTAAGCCCTCGCATTCGTCATGCAATATATCGAAAGGCTCCCGCTTCCATTCAGCCCGTTCCCGTTGCGCGAGAAATTTCAGCCGCGAATCGAATTTGGCCCGGACAGTAGCCGATTGATCGTCATACCACGTCCGGATTTCATCAATTCCGCGCGTGGAGACATAACATCGAAATGTCCAAAGGACAGCCATTATTTTATATCATTTTTGCTATGTATTCAAACCAATTGAATCTATGATAGCAATTTTGCTATATTATACAGAACTAATAGAAAAGGGCTTCACCATAGCAGTTTCATGATGAAGCCCTTCCGTGATTACGCCGGAGTGGCGAAATTGGCAGACGCGGCAACCTTGGGAGTTGCTGGCTTTAACGCCTTGCGGGTCCGATCCCCGCCTCCGGCACCTTCACTCTAATTTAGCAATCAACTTGGTTCAAGCTCTAACTGGCTCTTTATACAAAAAGTCGTTTCCCATCCGCTTTGCGGGTAGCCATCGCCATGCGCTCTCCATCATCCAAGTGCCGCGTGTTCTAGATAAGCAGTAGTCGGTTATTGCTATCATGGGTTTGTGTTAAGTACCTACTTGCGAAAGTATTTTATTACAACCGCACTTCCACCGCGGCCCCGCCCAGCGGGCTGCGGGAAATCACCAGATCACCGCCGTAAAGCTCCGTCATTTCCTGCACCACGGCGATGCCCAGACCATGCCCCGGTGTCGACGCATCCGCGCGTGCGCCGCGCCCGCGGACACGCTCGACCTGGTCGGGGGCAATGCCGGGGCCGTCGTCCTCGACGCGCAACGTAAATTCCCGTCCCGATCGCCCGGCCGGTTCGTTGCGGGCATGCACCTGCACGCGCGAGCGCGCCCACTTGTAGGCGTTGTCCGCCAGATTGCCCACGAGCTCGAGCAGGTCGCCTTCATCGCCGCGAAACACCACCTCGGGCGCGATGTCGATCTCGGCGCGCACCGATTTTCCGGCATACACCTTGTCCAGGGCGCCGAGGATTTTTCGCACCGCCGGGGCGACCGGCAGCGGTGTCACCATGGCGCTGCGGCCGGCGGCGGCCGCGCGCTGCAGCCGATACTCGACAATCTCGTTCATGCGTCGCAACTGTTCCTGCGCCACCGCGCGCAGTTCTTCCGCCGGCACCCCGGCCTCGACGCTCGAGCGCAGAACCGCCAGCGGCGTCTTCAGACTGTGCGCCAGGTTGCCCAGCGCGTCGCGGTAGCGTTGAAGATGCGCGCGGGCGCTCGCGAGCAGGGTATTGAGGTTATCCGCCAGCGGCTGAATTTCAGCCGGGTACCGGCCGTGCAAGGTCTGGGCGCGGCCGGCCTCCATTTCCGACAGGTTCCGCGCCAACCGCCGCAGCGGCGACATGACCCAGCGCAGGATCAACGCCTGGATCGCCAGCAGCAACAGCGTGGCCGCGGCGAGCCAGACGAAAAGGCTGTGGCGGAACTGCTGGATCTGCGCCGCGTGTACATCCAGCCGCTCGGCCACATGAAACACGTACAGCCGCGGCTGACGGTCACTGCCTTCCCAGCGGGTGGTGAAGCTCAGCATCAATCGGGGCGGGGTCGGTCCGTTGGCGGCCTGCGTGTACACACGCTCGCCGAGGACCGGCAATACCGCGTCGTCGAATTTCACGCCGAGCGCCGAACGCGAACGCCATACCGCCGTGCCCCGGGCGTCGCTTACCTCCGCGACCAGACCGGATCCGACGAGGTTGAAGCGCGGCTCGGGCAGCTCCACGGGCAATTCCAGTTTATTGTTCGCATTGAGGTCGGAAGCGGCGAGCAAGGCATAGAGATGGCCTTGCAGCCGTTCGCGCAGCGTGCTCTCGGCGCTGCGCCGGAACGCCTGATCGAGCGCGACTCCGGTCAAAGCGAAAAACCCCACCAACACCAGCGCCGAGACCAGCAGCAGACGCGCGCGCAACGAACGCATCACGAGCCCCCGCGGGGAAGCGTGAAGCGATAGCCGCGGCCGCGCAGGGTTTCGATCGGATTCAGGCGCTCGTCGGGATCGAGTTTCTTGCGCAAACGGCCGATGAAGACCTCGATCACGTTGCTGTCGCGGTCGAAATCCTGATCGTAAATATGTTCGGTGAGCGTCGTCTTCGACACCACGTCGCCGGCGTGCAGCATCAGGTATTCCAGCACCTTGTATTCGTAGGCGGTGAGCTCCAGCGCCTGCTTGCCCACGCGCACCTGCTGCGCGGCGGTGTCGAGCACGATCGGTCCGCAGCTGACGATGGGTTGCGTCTGACCGGCGGCGCGCCGCAGCAGGGCCTTCGTGCGCGCCAGCAATTCCTCGAACTGAAACGGCTTGACCAGATAATCGTCCGCGCCCGCCTCGAGACCTTCCACCTTGTCCTGCCAGCGCCCGCGGGCGGTCAGGATCAGCACCGGGAAGCGCCGGTCGTGCTTGCGCCACGCGCGGATAACCTCCATGCCGCTGATGTCGGGCAAGCCGAGATCGACGACGGCGAGGTCGATGGGATATTCGCGCCCGTGCACCAGGCCGTCCTGGCCGTTGGCGGCGCTGTCCACGGCATAGCCCGCGGCGCGCAACCGGCCGCATAGCTGCTCACGCAGGGAGGTTTCGTCTTCAATGACCAGCAGACGCATGGGGATAGGCGGCTAGCGAATCTCGCCGCTGTGCGCGTCCACGTTGACCACGCGCACCGACCCGTCGCGCAACAGGACCTTGATGCGGTAGGTGGTGCGGCCGCGATTCTCGCGCGCCTCCGCCGCAAGCACGCGCCCGCCGGTATCGCGCCGGACGCGCGCCACCGCCTCATCGAGTGAGATGCCGTCCCGCTGCGCGGCCTCGCGGCGCGACGAACGCTCGTCACGCCGCGCCTCGACCGGGGCCACCGAGGTCCACAACAGCAGGCCGGCCAGCAGGCACGAGATGAACTTCACGCGTCGCATCGCCGGTCGCCCCCGTCATGTGGCTGGATCGTCGCCATCGGCTGCCCATCTTATCCGACCGGCGCGGATGAAGCACCCGCGCGCCAGGCGTGCGGTCAGCGGTGGCGGACGATCTCGTAGCCGATGATGGTGCCGATCACCGCGCCGACCGCGGTATCGCGCGGATCGCCACGGCCAATCTCGTGTCCCACCACCCCGCCGATCACGCCGCCGGCAATGATGGGCACGGGCGAAGAAGCATGCCGATCCGGATAAGATTCCCGGTACCCGCGCGGCGCGGGTTCATGGTAATCGCGATCCCCGTGGTGCCTGTGCTTGTACCAGCCGCGGTGGTAACCACGATCATGGCGATCATCGCGGTAATAATATCGCTCCACGGTTTTCACCCGGACCTCACGGTATGAATCGCGGTCATCGCCGCGATAGCCGCGATCCGCCTGCGCCAGCGGGGCGGAGAGCGTGGCGGCCAGAGCCAGGACAGCGGCACTCAGTATCTTGCGGTTCATGGTTTCCTCCTTCTCTTGCGTTTAAGGGTTTACCGCTTACTTCTGGGACAAGCGTACCTGCCCGAGGCTGAACCCCGACTGAACAGAAATTGTTTATAACTTATTAATTTAAAATGATTATTCAGATCGAGGAAGGAAACGACGGGGATTCCGGACGGTTACGCTATCCAATGGGTCCTTAATAAATTCTTGGCGTCGGAATGGAACTCGCTATCGAGGCAGCGCGGAAGATCGGAGAAAAGCATCGTTCTTTGGAATGGAATCGATTCCGGGCACGCCGCAACGTCAATGGTCGTTTCGCTCAGCTCTGGCGTTTACGCCGCATGCGCTTGATTTCGTTCTCGCCCAGCGGACGGAAAATCTTCACGCGCAGGCTTTCGCTCCACTCGGCCGCGAAGTCCCGCTGCAGGCTCAGATTGATCGCGGCGGTCACCAGCATGGAGATCAGCGCCCCCAGGCTCGCGAGCGCCATGTCCTTGTGCGCGTCCCAGATATCGCCCTGCATCCCGAGATAGGCCATGCCGAGATCGCCGCCGAAGAATTCGGCCGCGCCCCATTCGAACAGCTCGAACAGCATCGAGGTCGACATGGTGATGTCGAGCGGCAGGAAATAGGCCCAGAAGCCGCGCACGCTGGCGACGCGAATGAACACCTCACGAATCGGGTACGCCAGCAGCAAGCCGTAGGAAAAATGAATCGCGCGGTCGAAATGATTGCGCCCGAATCCCAGCGCCTCGTTCAGGCTGAAGCCGAAGAAAAAGATGAAGCCTTCGTCGTACGGCACCTTGGCATAGGTATAGTGCGCGCCGATCTCATGCAACAAAAGAAAGACAAAGATCAGCGTATAGGAGATGCGCGACAGCGGAAAGACGCGATGGGTCGCGGCCAGGACCAGCACGAACACCGCGACCAGCGCATTTTCCAGCGCCCAGTCGGCGCGATCGTAAGGGGCGATGGCCAGCAACGCCCACTCGAGCGCAAACACGATCGCCAGGATCAGCAGGTAGCGCCGGTGAGAAACGCGTGTGAACATTGAAACAATGGTAACGGTGTTCGTCATCGGGATAAACCGGCCCAGGTTCCATTTATCTGCCCTATTCATCCGCCGGACCGCGGCTTCGCGCGCCCGGCCGGGGTGTTACAATCGCCGCGTCGACCACGTTCCCGGAGCTGCCCATGAACCTGTTCCTCCGTCTGCTGGCTGTCCCGTTCCTCCTCGCTCTCGTCACCGGTCCGGCCATGGCCGCCGATGACGCGCCGCGCTACAACCAGATTCACTTTCAGGTCGAACGCAGCCGCCCGGTCGAGAACGACCGCATGCAGGCCATGCTCAGCCTCACCGCCGAAGACGACAACGCCGCGCGCCTCGCCGACCAGATCAACCGCGGCATGGACGCGGCGCTCAAGACCGCGAAGGCGCGGGCCAAGGTCGAGGTCCGCACCGGCGGCTACCGCACCTATCCGGTATATAACAAAGAAAAGATTCAGCGCTGGCGCGCCACGCAGGAACTGCTGCTGGAAGGTTTGGACTTCGCGGAACTGGGCAGCCTGATCGGGCAATTGCAGGAACGCTTGCAGGTCACATCCATTAATTTCTCGGTCTCACCCGCGCGGCGGGCGGCGGTCGAGGATGAGCTGATTGCGCAGGCACTCGACGCCTTCAAGCAACGCGCCGAGCTGGTGCGCAAGCAACTCGCGGCCAAGGGTTACCGGATCGTGGATGTCTCCATCAACACCGGTGGCGGGCAGCCCGTACCGATCATGATGCGCGCCGCCGCCATGGAAGCGGCATCGGTCGCACCGCCCGCGGTCGAGGCCGGCACCAGCACCCTGAGTGTGGGCGTGGGCGGGGTCATCGAGCTGCAATAAGCTTGGATGCTCGCAAAGGATTAATCGGGTCTGAGGTCGGTTATCTTTTCAATCCCAGACGAAACAACCCGTTGGTCCCGCTGTCGCTGGTGAAGTAGAGCGCGCCGTCGGGGCCGATGGCGACGCCGACGGGCCGGGCCCAACGCTCGCCGTTCGCGCGCTGAAAGCCGGTGACGAGATCATCGACGCGCAACGCCTTGCCGTCCTTGAAGCGCACGGCGACGAGTTTGGGCGGCCGGCGCGTGGCGCTGTCGCCGAGGTATCCGCCGCTGGGCTTGGTGCCCCAGGAACCGTGCAGCGCGACGACCGCATCGAACTCCAGCGCCTTGCGCATCGCGCCCTTGGGTACGAAGGCGACTCCCATGGGTGCATTGCGCGCCGGGAAGGTCGCGACCGGGGCCACGACGTCCGCCAGCGGCCGCGGCGGCCGGCTCGTCACGCAGTCGTCGCGCTTCAGCTGTTGTCCGTCGAACTGAAACCACGGCATGCCGTGAAACGATCCGGCGGTGACACGGCTGAAATATTCCGGTGGTTGCTCGTAGCCCAGATGATCGGGGCCGTTGTTGCTGGCGTACATCGCACCGGTATGCGGATGCCAGGCAAAACCCACGGGATTGCGAAGTCCCGAGCCATAGGCCTCCCAGCGTGCCTGGCCGCCCTCCTCGCGCAACACGAGTATGCCGCCGCGCCGTTCATTGAAGGAATATTCATCGCCAAGATACTGATCGCTGCAATTGCCCTGAATCCCGAGGCTCACGTACACCCGGCCGTCGGGGCCGACGCCGACCGTACGGCTGTTGTGACCGCCGCCGCCGGGCAGGCGCGCCAGCAGCGCGACCGATTCCGGCGTGATGCTCTTCTGACCCGGCTGGTACGGCGCGCGATACAAGCCATTCGTGCGCGCGATGAGCATTTCCCCGCGCCGCAACGCCACGCTGTGCGGGTAGTCATCCAGCGTGACCAGCACTTCGGGTGAGGTATAGGGCGGCGGT
>Ga0209342_10008018_pt1 | contig 10594 bp, 6 predicted proteins | sample RifCSP16_2_FD_184023 | JGI IMG/M metagenome (GOLD analysis project Ga0209342, IMG submission 184023) | Soil microbial communities from Rifle, Colorado - Rifle CSP2_sed 16_2 (SPAdes) (version 2) | ecosystem: Environmental > Terrestrial > Deep subsurface > Rock core/Sediment | place: Rifle... | reverse complement strand
CACCAGCATGCCCAGCCCGACGTCGGTCCCCACGGACACGCAGACCCCCAGCAACACCCCCACGCCCACGGACACGGATACACCAGGGCCGAGCCCGACCCCCAGCGACACTCCGCTCCCAAGCCCCACCGCAACCTCCACGGAGACCTTCACACCGACGCCGACGAATACGCCGATTCTGCCCACTGATACACCGACCCCAGACCCGACAACCCAAACCGGCGGGGTCGCCGCGGTCGATGCCGTCTCCTCCGGCACGACGGCCGCCTCCAGCCTCAGCCTCACCCACGCGACCTCTGGCGCCGACCGGCTGATGCTGGTGGGCGTCTCGATCAACAACGACAACCTGGAGACGGTGTCATCCATCAACTATGGCGGCGCGCCGCTGGCACTGGTGGGCGCGGTCAGCCACCAGGGGAGCGGCGGGGACGACTCGCGGGTCGAGATCTGGAGGCTGGTTGATCCACCGGCCGGCGCCCACGAGCTGCTGGTCACCTTCAGCGCTGACTTGCTGCGCTACGCGGTAGTTGGCGCAATCACGCTCACCGGGGTCGACCAGGTCGACCCGCTGGGATCGTTTGCCAGCAGCTATGCCGACAGCGCCACAGCGAGCGTCACCGTGGCATCGGCACAAGGCGAACTGGTCCTGGGCGTGGTCGCCTGCGAGACGTGCACTTCGATGAGTTTTGCGCCCCTGGCTGCGGGACGTTGGGGCCAGGCCGCGGGGGGTGGGAACACCATTGGGGCGGGCGCGACCATCGACGGAGGCGGTGCTCAAATCACCCTAAGCGCCTCGCTGGGCAGCAGCGACCATTGGGCAATGGGCGGCGTGTCGATCAAGCCCGCGACAGACAGCACTGCCAGCCCCTCCCCCACACCAAGTCCCACGTTCACGCCGAGTGCGACCCCCGCCGCGACGGCAACGGCCAGCGATACGCCGGCCTCACCGCCCACCGACACGCCCACCCCAACCGACACCCCGGCGAGTACCCCCACCCTTCCACCGACAGGCGGGCAGACGATCTACCTGAGCTCCACCTCGGGCGGATCGGTCGGCGGCTTCTCCTTCGCTGACGAGGACATCCTGGCCTTCGATGCCTCGACCGGGGGCTGGTCGATGGTCATCGACGGCTCGGATGTCGGGCTGGGTGGCACCGACGTCGCCGCGTTCGCCTTCATGGCCGACGGCTCCGTCCTAATCAGCATTGACTCCTCCACATTCGCCGTGCCTGGATTCACCACGATCGAAGACCGCGACATCGTGCGTTTCATCCCGACCTCACTCGGGCCGACCACGGCAGGTAGCTTTGAGTGGTTTCTTGACGGCTCTGACGTCGGCCTGACCACCAGCGGCGAGGACATTGACGCCATCGACTTCGCCCCCGACGGCCGGTTGCTAGTCAGCGTGGTTGGTTCGTTCGGCATCTCAGGGGCTTCCGGTGCCGACGAGGATTTGGTCGCCTTCGCGGCGACCTCCCTCGGGGCAATCAGTAGCGGGACGTGGGACTTCTATTTCGACGGTTCCGACGTTGGGCTGAACAGTTCGTCCTCAGAGGACGTGAATGGGGTGTGGGTGGATCCCGAGACGGGCGAGATCTACCTGAGCACGCTGGGTTCCTTTGGCGTGAGTGGGGTGAGCGGAACCGGCGCCGACCTCTTCATCTGCACGCCCAGCCAGTTGGGCTCGACCACGGCCTGCGCGTTCCGCATCTATTGGATTGCCGCAGACTTCGGATGGGGCGGGGAGGTCACAGACGGGATTCAGCTGATCAGGCCCTGAATCGGTTCCTCAGACGGCGACCTCCGCGTAGAGCTCCCCCTCAGGGCTCGACCCGCCTGCTCTCCACCTCAACCGTGCTGCGGATCGAGATCGGCACGTTGAGGCTCTCGCCCTCGGCCGCCATCACCATCTCGCCCGAGAGTGTCTGATGGATCTGGGAGCTGGTCATGCCGCTCGCCAGATCCACCTGCACGATCCCCTGCTGCTCGCCCGACACGCTGTATTCGATCTGAACTGTGCCGAAATCCACCGGCCCGGCGTTCGCACTGGAGTTGACCGTCGAGCTCAGCTCGAGTTCAGCCAGGCCGCCCTCAACCGAGCGCAGGGTGTATTTCGACTCGATCACCATGGGCATCAGGACCGTCAGCTCCGTGGTGGTGGTCCAGGATTCGCCAATCCCGATCGGCTCGGGCGGAAACTCGAATGAAGCGCCACTCATCTGCTGCTTCAAGGCCTCTTCGCCGAACTGCTGCTCCAGGGTCTGGCGGAACTGCTGCTCGGCGGCCGCATCCGGAAAGTCGATCGCCTGCAGCATCTGCGCGTACATGGCCTCCAACCCCTCGACCTCCAACACCTTCCCCTGCGGCGTGATCAGCATCGAGAACCCGCTACCCACCAGCGCGGCGAAGGCCTGCGCCCCGGGCGGGACCTCGGCAGGCGGGTTGTCGGAATCATAAAACATGCTCCCCAGGATGGTCTCCTGCTCGATGTGCACCCAGGTGTATTGCACGTCCACCCAGGTGTTCCCGGCGGCGTCCGCACTGCGCACCGAGTAGTTGTATTCGTAGCCGATCTGCTGGTTGGTGTCGAAGCTCTGACCTTGCATGCTCTGGGTGACCAGCTGCTCGGTCCTGAAGCGCACCCGGTACAACTCCCCCGGCTCGAGGTTCATGCGCAGCACCAGGCTGACCGGCGTGCCGCCGAGGTCGGCGACCGGCGTGGCGGTCACGGGCCGCGGCGTGCGGGTGGGCGCGGGGGTGGCGGTGTCGGAGGGGGTGGCGGTCGGGGTGCGGGTGGGCGTGGTTGTCGGCCGCGGCGTATGGGTGGGTGTGGGTGTGGCCGTCGGCTCCGGGGTCGGCAGCCCGCCGCAGCCGGTCAGGGCAGGCAGCACCAGCAGGCCCAACAGGGCGACTGAGGTCCGTTTCACAGACTTGCCCCCTTTCATCGGAGGGCCAGACAGAGCTGCACGGCTCACGGCGAGCCGACCCATCCAGTATGGCACAGTTCGGTGCTGGTTTCACCCCACCTCGTGGGCCAACCGGAGGTCTCGCCAGCTTGCTCCCCACAAAGCCGACCTGTTATCCTAGGCCGGTCGGGTCGGCGAATGAATCCGGCCCAACCGGCCCAGCATGACCACCGATCGCCCCGCCGACTCGCTTGCCCGCAACCTGCGCCACCTGTATGCCGACGTGGCCTGGTTCGGGGTGCTCGGCGGCAGCGCCATGGCGTTTATCTCGGTGTACGCCGCCCGGCTGGGCGGCAGCCCACTTCAGATCGGGCTGCTGACCGCCGGCCCGGCCGGCCTCAATCTGGTGCTCTCGCTGCAAGCCGGGCGCTGGCTGGCGGGCCGTTCCTTCCCGGCCGTCACGTTCTGGTCCTCGGTCTGGCACCGGGCGACTTACCTGATCCTGCTGCTGCTGCCCGGCCTGCTGCCCGCCATGCCCCAGATTTGGAGCATGGTGGCCCTGATGCTTGTGGCGGCGGCCCCGGCCACGCTGCTGGTCATCGCCTTCAACGCCACCTATGCCGAGCTGGTGCCGCCGGAGTTGCGGGCCCGGGTCACGGGCCGGCGCAACGCCCTGCAGGCGGTGACCCTGACCCTGTCCTCGCTGGTCTCGGGCCAGATCCTGCGGGTCGCGCCCTTCCCGCTGAACTTCCAGGTGGTCTTCGCGCTGGGCGTCCTGGGCGCCGCCATGAGCAGCTACCATCTCTACCGGCTGCGGTCGCCCGTCCGATCCGCACCGGCCCCCGGCCAGGCGGAAGACCCCACCCACCCCTTGATGCGCCCCGGCTCCTTCCGCATGCCGGACGCGTTCCGCCTGGCCTTCGGGCTGCGCTACTTCACCCGGGCGGAAGGCCGGGCACTGCTGCGCCCGGATCTGCTGCGAGGCCAGTTCGGCCCCATCCTGCTCACCTTCCTGATCTTCTATTCCGTGCAGCACCTCCCCATCCCGCTGTTTCCAGTCTTCTGGGTCAACGACCTGGGGCTGAGCGACGCCGCGATCAGCCTCGGCAACGCCTTCTTCTACGCTGCGATGCTGCTGGCCTCGCTGGCGGTGGGACCGCTGCGAGACCGCTTGGGGCACCGACGCCTGATCCTGCTGGCAGCTTCCGTCTATGGGGTCTATCCGCTGCTGAACGGCTTGGCCACCGGCGAGGTGCTTTTCTGGCTGGCCTCGCTGGGGGGCGGGGCGGTGTGGGGGTTGCTCAGCGTGCTGCTCATCGATCACCTCTTCGACCGAATCCCGGCCGACGACCGGCCGGCTCACATGGCCCTGCACAACATGGCGCTCAACCTGGGGGTCCTGGCGGGCTCGCTGCTGGGGCCGGTGGTGGCGGGATGGGTGGGGCTGCGGGAGGCGCTGCTGCTGGCGGGAGTACTGCGGCTGGCCTGTGCCGGCCTGTTCCTGCTGGGCAAGGATTGAGGCCGCCGGAATCAGGGCTATAATCCCCCGCTCTTGCGAGGTGAAGCATGGCCATGCCGCCGTCAGAACCGGAAACCCTCATCGCCCGATCGGGCGGCTCGGCCGCTCAGCCCACACCTGCCCGGGGTTCCGGTGCGCCGCCAGCGGGGGCTGGGGCCGGAGATCCTATGAGCGGGCCGCCCCAGGGGCAGAAGCCCCGGCGGCGCATCTGGCCATGGCTGTTGGGGTGCGCCGGCCTGGTGGTCATCGGCTGCTTCGCGGCCGGCATCGGGGGTTACGCCTTCTTCCGCGACTGGATCGAGGAAAACGTACCCGGACTGCTGCCGACCGCCGAGGAGCCGGCGGTCGCCTACATCCTGGACACCTCCAGCCGGATGGCCCAGCCCTCCGAGCAGGGAACCCGGCTCTCGGTCGCTCAGGCGATCCTGGCCGAGATCGTGCGCCCGGCCGATCCGGGGCTGACCTCCGGGCTCCGCGTCTTCGGAGGGGGAGCGCTGCCGCTGGCCTGCGAGGACACCGAGCTGGTGGTCACCTTCGCGCCGGCCAACCAGTCCGCCATCGCCGAGGGCGCCCTGGGGCTGCAGGTCGGCGGTGCGGCCGAATCCCCGCTGGCCCAGTCGATGGTGGCGGCCATCCGCGATTTGAACTCCACCCGCGGCCCGCACTCCATCGTGGTGGTCACCGGCGGCGCGGATTCCTGCAACCCACAGGCCGGCGAACTGCTCGCCCGCGAGGCCGAATCGGCCGGCATCGATCTGCAGACCTACGTGATCGGGTTCCAGGTTCCCCCGGAGGAAGCGGAGGCGCTCAAGACCCTGGCCGAAGCCGCGCCGGGCGGCACCTACTACGACGCCCCGGATGCCCAGACGCTGCGCCAGGCCCTGGACACGATCCAGCGCCGCATCGAGGCGCCGGGGATCGCCTCCAGCCTGATCGAGGCGCAGGCGACCGAAGACCAGGGGGAAGCGGAGGAGCAGGGAGGCTCGGATCAGCCCACGGGCGGCTACGAGTCCCAGACCGCCTGCGACCACCCCTACTTCCCGCTGCGCCAGGGCGCCAGCTGGTCCTACGGCGGCGGAGACTTCGGCTATTCCTGGTCTGTGGTCTCGGTCACCGGCGACCTCTCCAGCGCGACGGCCTCGGTGGCCATGGGCTTCGAGGGCGGTTCACTCACCTTCGAGTGGAGCTGCGACAGTTCCGGGGTGCTCTTCTACCAGTTCGGATCCTTCGCCACCGAGGAGCTTGGGGGAGTCGCCACCTTCCAGATCACCTCCCACAGCGGCGCGCCGCTCATCAACCCGGAGGGTCTCGAATCGGGTGCCTCCTGGACCAGCGACTACACCCTCTCTTACCAGGTGGGCGTGGAGGGGTTCTCCACCGCCTTCACCAACACCGTGCAGGAGTCGCACTCCGCCGGCAGCCCGCAGTCGCTCAGCATCGCCGCCGGCACCTTCCAGGCCATCCCGGTGACCACCAACAGCACCAGCAGCACCGTCTCCGATTTCGGAACCTTCAACAGCTCCTGGACTTCGACCTGCTGGTTCGGCTATGGGGTCGGGCTGCTGCGCTGTGAGACTACGGGCGAGGGGGTCAGTTCGACCACGGAGTTGACGGGCTACACGATTCCCTGACGGACCTAGCGGGTCACCACGAGCCCATCGAAGAGGACCACCAGCTCCCCGGGTTCCGCCAGGCCGGCCATCAATACGACGTCGCCGGCGACCGGCTGAGGGTCGAGGGCCTGCGCCAGCAGGCGCCCGTCGGCCTCCAGCCGCAGGTCGCCGGCGCGGCACTCGGCCCGCAGCTGGAGCGGGGCGTCCGGCTGCAGCTGGAGTCCGAAAACAGGCGTCCACTCCTGCAGAAAGCTGAGCACTCCGTTCTCCACCTGCCAGATGGCTGCCTGGCCGTCGCCGCGCAGCGCCAGCGCGGTGAAGTGGTCAAGGTCGCGGAAGCGGCATAGCACACCGATCTCCCCCAGCGTCGGCCGTGTGACCCGTTGCGCGGCGACCTCGACCACCACGTCCTGCTGCTCGATCCGTCCGGAGGGTGAGTACCAGCGCACCCCCTCGGTGAGCGCGGTGAACTGCAGCGCGCCCTCGGCGTAGGCCACGCCACCGTCTTCGTCGCTCAGCACGGCAAACCCGCTGAGTGGGTCGGAGAAGTCGTCGGCCAGAAGTTGGCCGATCGGGGTCGGCACCGCGGTCGCAAGTCCCTGGGGCAAGGTCGCGGTCGGGCGGGTTTGGGTGCCCGAGCCGGGCAGGAGCAAGGCGGCCAGCGCGCCGCCGGCGACCAGGGCGACCCCGGCCAGGCCGAGCACGGCCAATGCGGCGATTAGCGCCCAGCGTCGCCGGCGTGGGGGCCGGGGTGCAACGGCGGCCTCCCCCGCCGCGCCCACGCCCGGGGCCACCGGGCGCAGCGGAACCTCCGGGTGCTCGATCGCCTGCCGAACCAGGCGGGCGAAGTCGCCGGTCGTCCGAGGCCGCTCGGCAGGGTTCTTGGCCATGCCCCAGCGCAGGGCCTCCGCCACTGCGGCCGGGACCGCCGGCGCCAGGTCGTGGGCCGAGGGGATCGGATCGTGCATGTGCCGCACGATCACCCCCAGGGCGGTCTCGGCGGTGTAGGGCTTCTTCCCGGTCAGACACTCGAACAGGGTGACCGCCAGCGCGTACACGTCCGCCCGCCGGTCGACGGCCTCCCCGCGTCCCTGCTCTGGAGACATATAGGCCGCGCTGCCGGTGGGCACGCCGGAGCGGGCATCGGCCAGCGTTCCGGCGATGCCGAAGTCGCTGAGATAGGCGTTGCCCTGCTCGTCCAGCAGGATGTTGCTGGGTTTGACGTCGCGATGGATCACCCCTCGCTGGTGGGCGAAATCCAGCGCCTCGGCCATGGCCCGCAGCCAGCGCTCGGCGCCGGCCAGGTCGACCGCCCCCTGTCGGATCCGGTCGGCCACCGTGCCGCCGCCCAGGTAGCGCATGACCAGGTAGGGGCTGCCGGCATGCTCCCCATAGCTGTAGAGCGGCACGATGCGCGGATGCTCCAGGCGGGCAATGGCGGCCGCCTCGCGCCGGAAGGCCTCCAGGGTGGTGGCGTCCGGCGCCCGGGCCAAGACCTTAAGCGCCACCTTGCGCCGAGGGGCATGCTGCTCGGCGATAAACACGGCGCCCATGCCGCCCTTGCCGGCCTGGCCCAGGACGGTGAAGCCCGGGAGTTGAGGAAGGTCAGGGGTTTCGGCTTGCATCACGACCGGAGCCTAGGGCAGCCTCACCCGGCTGACGCTATCCGCGGCCTCGTTGGCAATCCACAGGTCGCCGCAGGCCGGACCGCACGCAACCCAGGCCAGCGCATAGGGGCCGCCGGGAACGCGCAAGCTGGTTTCGACCGTGGCGGTGAGGGGGTCCACGCCGGTGACACGGTTCCCCTGTTGGTCCGCCGACCAGAGCCTCGATCCATCGAACAGCAGCGCCCGGGGTCTGGCATCGACCTCCACCCGCGCCACCACCGACCCGTTGGTCCGATCGAGTTTGACCAGTTGGCTCTGATCGGAGAGGGCGGCCCACAGGTAGGTGCCGTCAAAGGCCAGAGCGACCGGCGCGCCGTTCACCGGGTAGGACGCCTGCACCTGCCCGCTCTCGACGTCGACCTGGGCCACCAGGCGATCCTGTTCACTGGCGGTCCACAAAGTCTGGCCGTCCCAGAGAAGGGCGCTTGGCCGTATCCCCAGCGGATAGTCCCCGACCACCTCTCCGGTCAAATCCACCTTGGTCAGGCTGCCGGCGACCTCACTCGAGATCCAGAGGGACTCGCCGGCCAGGATCATGGCGGTGGGGACATTGGGGAGCTGGTATTGGGCGACCTGCTCTCCGGAATTCGGGTCCATCCGGGTCAGTGTCCGACCCAGGGCGCTTGCCACCCACAACCACTCGCCCTGGTGGACCAGGGCGACCGGTAAGATGGGAACCGGGTAGCTCTGGGAGGCCTGGCCGCAGGGATCCGGCCTGGCGTCGCAACCGGTGGCCGTCAGACGGGCGACCGTGTCGGCGTCGAAGTTGGCGACCCAGACCGATTGACCGTCGGTGACCAACGAGCGCGGGGACTCCCCCACCGGATAGGTGTGCACCTGCGGTCCGAACAGGCTCTCGCGGAAGATCAACGCGCCCAGCCCCAGCGCCAACGCCAGCAAGACGCCGCCCCCGGCCAGGATCATCAGGAGGGCAGGCAGGGCACGCCGTTTGGGAACCGCCACCTCGGCGCCCGAGGCTGCGCCGGCCGCTCGGCCGGGAGACCCAGCCGAAAGCGCTCCGGCACGCCGCGCCGGGGCCGCCTCCCGGCCCTGGATCGAGGTTGCTCCGATGGGGGCTGCGGGCGGCGGCCGGCGAGCCGTCTCCCCCGCGCCTCCCTCGGCCAGCGCCTGGCGCAGCCGGCGCATGAACTCCGTCGCCCGGGCCGGCCGCCGATCCGGCTCCTTGGCCAGCGCCTCCCGCAGGACGTCGTCCACCGCATCCGGAAGGTCCGCCACCAGGGTCAAGATGGAACGCGGCGGCTCCGACAGGTGCTTGTAGATGTACTCCATGGGGGTGCTGGCGACGAACGGGTACTGGCCGGAGAGGGCTTCGAAGGCCATCACCGCAAAGGCGTAGATGTCGCTGCGGCGGTCGAGTTTCTCGCCGCGGGCCTGTTCGGGGGACATATAGGCCGGCGTGCCCAGGATGCCCCCGGTGGCGGTCAGGTCGCGGGAGCCCTCCATGGTCTTGGCCAGGCCGAAGTCCGCCAGGTAGGCATTGCCGCTCTCATCCAGCAGCACGTTGGCCGGTTTCAGATCCCGATGGATCACGTCGCGATCGTGGGCGAAGTCCAGCGCCTCGGCCACCTGACCGAAGAGGCGCAGCAACTTCTCCCGGGAAGTCCGGCCCTCGTGCATGCGGTCGAAGAGCGACCCGCCCCGCATGAAGCGCATGGCGATGTAGGGATCGCCCTGCACCTGGCCAAACTCGTACACCGGCAGAATGTGGGGGTGCTCCAGGCCGGCGATCATCTCGACCTCGCGGCGGAAGCGCTGCAGCATCTCGGCATCGCCGGCCATGGCCGTGCCCAGCACCTTGAGCACCACGCTGCGCTGGATGGCGGTGTCTTCTGCCCGGTAGACGGCGCCCATCCCGCCCTCGCCGATCTTCTCGACGACTCGGTATGACCCGATCAGCTGGCCGGGCGCAATCGACATGGTCTCAGACCTCGGGAGAGCGTGCTATCGGATTCAGAGGGGGTCTGCTCCGGAAGGCGGCGATTATAGCCCAGTCCGATGGGGGGGACCACGCACCGAAGCCGCCCCTGGCCCGGCCATCCGGTTTCGCCCTGGCGAATTGCATAAGCCGGTGATATAGTTCAGCTCTGTTAACTATTAAGGAGAGTTAAGTATGGACGCGCCAGGCCTGCGGCAAGCCTTGCTGGATTGGGTGCGCATCTTCATGCGGCGCTCGATGCGCGAATTCGTCGGTTGGATCAACCGCTCGGACCTGTCCAGCTCCCAGATCGGCGCGTTGATGCGGGTTTACCATCGCGGGGAGTGCCCCATCTCGGACATCGGCGAGGACCTGGGCATCACGCCCGCCGCCGCCAGTCAGATGGTCGACCGGTTGGTGCAGCTCGGCCTGCTGGGGAGAGAGGTCGATCTCAAGGACCGGCGGGTGAGGCAGGCCGCCCTGACGCCTCAGGGACGCAAGCTGATCCGCCAGGGAGTGCAGGCCCGGCTGCAGTGGCTGGGCGAGCTGGAAGCCGCCATTCCGGTCGAGGACCATCCCGGCATCATCGAGAGCCTGCGCCAGCTGACCCAGGCGGCCCTGCAGTTGGAGGGGGCCGACCTGGAAGCGGAGAACGCTCTCCAGCCAGGCTGAGGCCCGGATGATGAATCGCAGACGCCCCAAACTGAACATGCAGAGCCTGCCTCGGGCCATCCGCTACCTGCCGCGCTACCGGCGAGAAGCCGCCCTGGCCTACGGGGCCATGCTCGTCGCCACCCTGGCCCAACTGGCGGTCCCCCAGCTGGTCCAGAACATCTTGGATTCGGTCACGCGCGGCCTGATCGCCTCCGGGGTGCTGGGGCTGCCGGCGCAGGTACAGGCCCTTGCCGCGCAGCGCCTCGGCCTGAGCCTCGAACAGCTCGCCCAGAATCGGG
>Ga0209342_10008015_pt1 | contig 10596 bp, 9 predicted proteins | sample RifCSP16_2_FD_184023 | JGI IMG/M metagenome (GOLD analysis project Ga0209342, IMG submission 184023) | Soil microbial communities from Rifle, Colorado - Rifle CSP2_sed 16_2 (SPAdes) (version 2) | ecosystem: Environmental > Terrestrial > Deep subsurface > Rock core/Sediment | place: Rifle... | reverse complement strand
GCCCGACACCGGCGAGCCGTTGTTGCGCCGCGCCAGCGGCGACCAGCCCTTTTCTGCGCTGGCCTTCAAGATCATGTCCGACCCCTACGTCGGGCACTTGACCTACGTGCGCGTCTATTCCGGAGTCCTGAAGACCGGCAGCTACGTCTACAACTCGTCCCGGCACACGCGCGAGCGCATCGGCCGGCTGCTGCGCATGCATGCCAACAAGCGCGAGGACATTGACGCCATCCATGCCGGCGACATCGCCGCCTGCGTGGGCCTGAAGAGCGTGACCACCGGCGACACCCTGTGTGATGAAGACAAACCCATCGTGCTGGAGTCCATCGAGTTTCCGGCGCCGGTGATCTCCGTGGCGATTGAGCCCAAGACCAAGGCCGACCAGGACAAGCTGGGCAACGCGCTGGCCAAGCTCTCTCAGGAAGACCCCACCTTCCGCGTGCACACCGATCCCGATACCGGGCAGACGCTGATTTCCGGCATGGGCGAGCTGCACCTGGAGATTATTGTGGACCGCATGCTGCGCGAGTTCGGCGTGCAGGCCGGCGTGGGGCGCCCGCAGGTGGCCTATCGCGAAACGGTTCGCACTCGCGCCGGCGCCGAGGGCCGGTACATTCGCCAGAGCGGCGGCCGCGGCCAGTACGGCCACTGCCGCATCACCCTCGAGCCGAACGCCCGCGGCAAGGGCTACGAGTTCGAGAGCGCCATCACCGGCGGCGTGATCCCCCGAGAGTACATCGGCCCCATCGACAAGGGGATCCAGGAAGCGCTCACCCGCGGCGTCGTCGCCGGCTACCCCGTGGTCGACGTGAAGGTCACCCTCACCGACGGCAGCTACCACGACGTGGACTCCTCGGAGATGGCCTTCAAGATCGCCGGCTCGCTGGCCTTCCAGGACGCCGCCGCCCACGCGGGCGCGCACCTCCTCGAGCCGGTCATGGCGGTCGAGGTCGTGTGCCCCGAGGAGTACATGGGCGACGTGATCGGCGACCTCAACGCCCGCCGCGGCAAGATCACCCGCATGGAGCCGCGCGCGGGGGTCCAGGTCATCGGCGCCGAGGTGCCCCTCGCCAGCATGTTCGGCTACGTCGGAGACCTGCGGTCGCGCACCCAGGGGCGCGCCACCTACACCATGCAGTTCGCGCACTACTCGCCGGTCCCCGCCCACATCAGCGAGGAGATCGTGGCCAGAGTGAAGGGAGCGTAAGCGATGTCCAAGGAGAGATTCGTCCGTTCGAAGCCGCACGTGAACATCGGGACGATCGGTCACGTGGACCACGGGAAGACCACGCTGACCGCGGCGATCACGAAGACGCAGGCGACCAAGAAGCTGGCGAAATTCGTGGCCTACGACCAGATCGACAAGGCTCCGGAGGAGCGCGAGCGCGGCATCACGATCGCGACGGCGCACGTGGAGTACGAGTCGGACAAGCGGCACTACGCGCACGTGGACTGCCCGGGGCACGCGGACTACATCAAGAACATGATCACGGGCGCGGCGCAGATGGACGGGGCGATCCTGGTGGTGTCGGCGCCGGACGGGCCGATGCCGCAGACGCGGGAGCACATCCTCCTGGCGCGGCAGGTGGGCGTGCCGGCGATGGTGGTCTACCTGAACAAGGTGGACATGATCGGGGCGGGGGACCAGGAGCTTCTGGACCTGGTGGAGCTGGAGCTGCGCGAGCTGCTCACGAAGTACCAGTTCCCCGGGGACACGACGCCGATCATCCGGGGCTCGGCGCTCAAGGCGCTGGAGGGGGAGGACTCGGAGCAGGGGACGAAGTCGATCCAGAAGCTCCTGGAGGCGTGCGACTCGTTCGTGCCGGAGCCCAAGCGCGAGGTGGACAAGCCGTTCCTGATGCCGGTGGAGGACGTGTTCACGATCACCGGGCGCGGGACGGTGTGCACGGGCCGGGTGGAGCGCGGGATCGTGAAGGTGGGCGAGGAGGTGGAGATCGTCGGGTACCGGCCGACGACGAAGACGGTGGTGACCGGGGTGGAGATGTTCCGCAAGCTGCTCGACGAGGGTCGGGCGGGGGACAACATCGGGGCGCTCTTGCGCGGGGTGAAGCGCGAGGACATCGAGCGCGGGCAGGTGCTGTGCAAGCCGGGTTCGATCAACCCGCACAAGAAGTTCATGGCCGAGGTGTACGTGCTCAAGAAGGAGGAGGGCGGGCGGCACACGCCGTTCTTCAACGGGTACCGGCCGCAGTTCTACTTCCGCACGACCGACGTGACGGGCGTGTGCACGCTCAAGCAGGGCACGGAGATGATCATGCCCGGCGACAACACGAACCTGGAGATCGAGCTCATCACGCCGATCGCGTGCGAGGAGGGCCTCCGGTTCGCCATCCGCGAGGGCGGCCGCACCGTCGGCGCCGGCGTCGTGACGAAAATCATTGAATAGAAACGGCAGGTTGTGTCATGGCAAAGGGAAATCGCGTCATCATCACCTTCGAGTGCAAGGACTGCAAGGAGCGGAACTACTCGAAGACCAAGAACAAGCGGACCACTCCGGACAAGCTGGAGCTCTCCAAGTACTGCCCGCGCTGCCGAAAACACACGTTGCACCGCGAAACCAAGTAGTGTAAACATCCTGCTCCTTTGAAGGCCGGGGCAGGAGTCGAGAGGACGAGCAGGTCGTAGGGCAGTAGCTCTAATTGGTAGAGCAGCGGACTCCAAATCCGCGGGATGGGGGTTCGAATCCCTCCTGCCCTGCTGCTGAACGGGACCACGAGCGAGGACGAGAACGACGATGCCGAACAAATCGATGCAGATCATGTTCGCCAGCGCGCTCCTCGTGCTGTACGTGCTCATGTACTGGACCGGCGACTGGGTCTGGGGCTACTTCACGCGGCACCCGAACGACTGGATCCTCATCAGCGGCGCGCTGGCGGCGTCGCTCGCGACGGTGATCGCGCTGTACAAGAACGATCGCGTCTACATGCTCGCCAACGACGTGGCCGGCGAGCTCAAGAAGGTCACCTGGCCGACCCGCAAGGAGGTCCAGGCCGCGACCATCGTCGTCATCATCACGGTCGTCATCGCGGCGATCATCCTCGGCCTCGTCTTCGACTTCATCTGGTCGAAGCTCACGGACGCGATCTACGGGTAGGAATGGAGTCGAGCTTGAGCTCTACCCCACACATGGACATGGCGGAGCACCCGATGGCGAAGAAGTGGTACGTGGTCCACACGTACTCGGGCCACGAGAACAGGGCGAGGCTGTCGCTGCTCGAGCGGATCAAGACCCAGAACCTGTCCGACGAGTTCGGCGACATCCTGATCCCGACCGAGAGCGTCCTCGAAGTGGTCAAGGGGCAGCGCCGCACGTCCACCCGGAAGTTCTACCCCGGGTATCTCTTCGTGCAGATGGAGCTCAACGAGAAGACCTTCCACCTGGTGAAGAACACCCCCAAGATCACGGGCTTCCTGGGCGGGACGAACCCCACGCCGGTGCGCGAGTCGGAGATCGCCCAGATCAACACGGCGATGACCGAGGGCCAGACCAAGCCCAAGCCGCGGGTGCGCTTCGAGGAGGGCGACTCGGTCCGCGTGATCGACGGCCCCTTCTCGAACTTCTCGGGCACGGTCGAAGAAGTGAAGGCGGAGAAGCAGAAGGTCCGCGTGCTCGTGTCGATCTTCGGCCGGGCGACGCCGGTCGAGCTGGATTTCGGCCAGGTCGAGAAAGCGTAAGGAAGGCCCGTCATGAAGAAGGTACAGGCGTTCATCAAGCTGCAGGTCCCCGCCGGCAAGGCCAACCCGTCGCCGCCGGTCGGCCCCGCGCTCGGCCAGCACGGCGTGAACATCATGCAGTTCTGCAAGGAGTTCAACGCCCGCACGGCCCAGCAGGGGGACCTCATCATCCCCGTCGTGATCACGGTCTTCAGCGACCGTTCGTTCATGTTCGTCACCAAGACGCCGCCGGCGGCGGTGCTGCTCAAGAAGGCCGCCGGCATCGAGAAGGGCTCGGGAGAGCCGAACAAGAACAAGGTCGGCAAGGTCACCAGGAAGCAGGTCCGCGAGATCGCGCAGCTCAAGCTTCCCGACCTCAACACCACCAACCTCGATTCTGCGATCCGGACCATCGAGGGAGCCGCCCGGTCCATGGGACTGGAAGTGGTCTAGCGGCGGACAGGAAGAGACGAGCATGGCCGGCAAGAAGTACGCGAACGCGCTCAAGCTGGTGGACCGCACCAAGCGGTACACCGTCGCCGACGCCTGTGGCCTTCTGCCCAGGACCAAGATCTCGACCAAGACGGACGAGACGGTCCGGGTGGCCGTGCGCCTTGGCGTCAACCCCAAGCACGCCGATCAGATGGTGCGCGGCGCGGCGGTCATGCCGCACGGCACCGGCAAGTCGATCCGCGTCCTCGTGATCGCCAAGGGCGACAAGGCCAAGGACGCCCAGGACGCCGGGGCCGACCACGTCGGCGCCGAGGACATGATCGACAAGATCGCCAAGGAGAGCTGGTTCGAGTTCGACTCGATGGTCGCGACCCCGGACATGATGGGCCTGGTCGGCAAGATCGGCCGCGTCCTCGGTCCGCGCGGCCTCATGCCGAACCCGAAGGTCGGCACGGTCACGCCCGACGTGGGCAAGGCGGTCCGCGAGCTCAAGGCCGGCCGCGTCGAGTTCCGCGTGGAGAAGGCGGGCATCGTGCACGCGCCGATCGGGAAGGTCTCCTTCGGCGGGCAGAAGCTGGCGGAGAACCTGCGGTCGATCCTCGACCTCCTGGTCAAGCTCAAGCCCTCGTCGGCGAAGGGCACCTACATGAAGTCGATCGTGGTCTCCACGACCCACGGGCCGGGGATCAAGGTCGATCCGGCCGAGGTGATGGCGGCGGCGGCGAAGGTCTAGCGAAACAGAAGCGCTTCTCTTCGTCGGAGAAGCAGGTGGCGCCCGCGCCACGGGGCCCTCAATATCCTGCGGAGACGGAGGGTTCGATTCGGGCGAGCGACCCGGAGAGACCCCTCTCACACCGCAGAGGGGTCTCGGCTTTCGGGGCCTAGAAGGAAAAAAAAGATGGACCGGACTCAGAAGCAATCGGCGGTCAGCCAGATCAAGGAAGAGTGGAAGGACGTCCAGAGCATCGTGCTCGCGGAGTACCGCGGGATCGACGTCCCCACCGTCACCACAGTGCGGGAGGAGTTCCGCAAGGCGGGCTGCCACTACAAGGTCCTCAAGAACACGCTCGTCCGCATCGCGATCCAGGGCTCGAAGGTCGAGCCGATGTCGGCCCTCCTCGAGGGGCCGACGGCGGTCATCTGGTCGACCGAGTCGCCCACGGCGGCGGCCAAGGTGGCGACCCGGATCGCCAAGGAGCAGGCGAAGTTCCGGATCAAGGGCGGCTACTTCGACGGCCAGGTGCTCGACGTCAAGGGCGTGGAGAGCCTGTCGATGATGCCGGGCAAGGACGAGCTCAGGGCGATGCTGCTGATGACGTTCCTGGCCGCGCCGACCGACTTCGTCCGCACCCTGGCGGCGGGTCCGACGAACTTCCTCTACGTGCTCCAGGCTCGCGAGCGGGAACTGGGTACGAAGTAGCCACGACAAGCGCTAACCAGAAGCAGAAGGGAAAACGGCAATGGCACTCACGCAGGATCAGGTCATCGATTACCTCTCGAATCTGTCGGTCATGGACATCGCCAAGCTGACCAAGACCCTCGAGGACAAGTGGGGCGTCAAGGCGGCCCCGGTCGCGATCGCCGGCGGCATGGCCGCGGGCGGCGCGGCGGCGCCGGCGGCGGTGGTGGAGCAGACCGAGTTCACGGTCACGCTCACCGCGGCGGGCGGCAACAAGATCCAGGTCATCAAGGCGATCCGCGAGATCACCAACCTGGGCCTCAAGGAGGCCAAGGACCTCGTGGACGGCGCGCCGAAGGAGGTCAAGGCCGGCGTGTCCAAGGACGAGGCCGAGGAGATCAAGAAGAAGATCACCGACGCGGGTGGCACGGTCGAGATCGAGTAGTCACAGTAGTCGGCTGCGAAGTGGAAAGTCGAAAGCGACGTTGAAGCTGCAGATCGCGCGAGCGGTCGGTCTCTCCCGCTCTCTTTTCGGCCCGCAACGGGCTGCAGGGCGAAGGTCTGCCCTGACAGAAGGGAACATCTAGATGGCGACGGCGATTCAAGACAACTTCCGGGTGCGGAAGAGCTTCGCGAAGATCACGAAGATCATCGACATCCCGAACCTGATCGACATCCAGAAGCAGTCCTACGAGAAGTTCCTGCAGAAGGACCTCACCCACGACCAGCGCGAGGACGTCGGCCTCCAGGGCGTGTTCAAGAGCGTCTTCCCGATCAAGGACTTCTCCGAGACCAGCTCGCTCGAGTTCGTGTCGTACAACCTCGAGAAGCCCAAGTACGACGTGGACGAGTGCCGCCAGCGCGGCATGACCTACGCCGCCCCGATCAAGGTGGTCATCCGCCTGGTGGTGTGGGACGTCAACGAGGAGACCGGCTCCCAGTCGATCCGCGACGTCAAGGAGCAGGAGGTCTACTTCGGCGAGATCCCGCTCATGACCGAGAACGGGACCTTCATCATCAACGGCACCGAGCGCGTCGTCGTCTCGCAGCTCCACCGCTCGCCGGGCGTCTTCTTCGACCACGACAAGGGCAAGACGCACTCCTCGGGCAAGCTGCTCTACTCGGCGCGGATCATCCCCTACCGCGGCTCCTGGCTCGACTTCGAGTTCGACCCCAAGGACGTGCTCCACGTCCGCATCGACCGCCGCCGCAAGCTGCACGCCACCGTGCTGCTCCGGGCCCTCGGGTACTCCAGCGAGGACCTGCTCAACTACTTCTACAACACCGAGACCGTCTGGCTCGACCAGGCCAAGAAGTACGCCAAGAGCGTCGAGTACGACCTCCTGCCCGGCCAGCGCGCGACGCGTGACATCCGCCACCCGGACTCGCGGGAGATCCTGGTCAAGAAGAACCGCAAGTTCACCAAGCAGGCCATCAAGAAGCTCAAGGACTCGGGCATCGAGAAGCTGCCCATCGAGGTCACCGAGCTCGTCGGCAAGGTCTCGGCGCACGACGTGATCGACGAGACCACCGGCGAGGTGCTCCTGCAGTGCAACGAGGAGCTCACCGAGGCCAAGCTCGAGGAGCTCCGCGAGCACGGGGTCGCGTCGTTCAAGATCCTCTTCATCGACAACCTGAACGTCGGCCCGTTCCTGCGCGACACCCTCATCGCCGACAAGCTCCAGTCGCCCGACGAGGCGATCATGGAGATCTACCGGCGCCTCCGCCCGGGCGACCCGCCCACCCCGGAGACCGCGCAGACCCTGTTCCACAACCTGTTCTTCAACCCCGAGCGCTACGACCTGTCCAAGGTCGGCCGCCTGAAGCTCAACTACAAGTTCAAGCTCGACGAGAACCTCGACAACACGGTCCTCACCAAGCGCGACATCCTGGAGACCGTCCGGTACCTCATCGACCTCAAGAACGGCAAGGGGTCGATCGACGACATCGATCACCTCGGCAACCGCCGCGTGCGCGCGGTGGGCGAGCTGATGGAGAACCAGTACCGCATCGGCCTGGTCCGCATGGAGCGCGCCATCAAGGAGCGCATGAGCATGTCGCAGGAGATCGAGACGCTCATGCCCCACGACCTCATCAACGCCAAGCCGGTGTCGGCGGTGGTGAAGGAGTACTTCGGATCGAGCCAGCTCTCGCAGTTCATGGACCAGACCAACCCGCTGTCCGAGGTGACCCACAAGCGGCGCCTCTCGGCCCTCGGGCCGGGCGGGCTGACCCGCGAGCGCGCCGGCTTCGAGGTGCGCGACGTGCACGCCACCCACTACGGCCGGATCTGTCCCATCGAGACGCCGGAAGGCCCGAACATCGGCCTGATCGCGTCGCTGTCGACCTACGCGCGCGTCAACGAGTTCGGCTTCATCGAGACGCCCTACCGCAAGGTCGCGGGCGGCAAGGTCTCCGACGAGGTCGAGTTCTTCTCGGCGCTCCAGGAGGAGGGCCACTACATCGCCCAGGCCAACGCGCCCATCGACAAGAAGGGCAAGTTCCAGGGCGAGTGGGTGTCCTGCCGCCGGAACGGCGACTTCGTCATGGCCAAGCCCGAGGACGTGACGCTCATGGACGTGTCGCCGAACCAGCTGGTGTCGGTGGCCGCCTCGCTGATCCCGTTCCTCGAGAACGACGACGCCAACCGCGCGCTCATGGGCTCCAACATGCAGCGCCAGGCCGTGCCGCTCATCCGCACCGCGGCGCCGCTGGTCGGCACCGGCATCGAGGGCATCGTCGCCCGCGACTCCGGCGTCACCATGGTGGCCAAGCGCGACGGCGTCGTGGAGTCGGTCGACGCCGCCCGCATCGTGGTCAAGCCCTTCGAGTCGGGCGAGGGCGATCCCCTCGGCGCCAAGCCCGACATCTACAACCTGGTCAAGTTCCAGCGCTCCAACCAGAACACCTGCATGAACCAGAAGCCGATCGTGCAGCGCGGCGACAAGGTCCGCGCCGGCGACGTGATCGGCGACGGGCCGGCGACCGAGACCGGCGAGCTGGCGCTCGGCCAGAACGTGGTCGTCGCCTTCATGCCCTGGGGCGGCTACAACTTCGAGGACTCGATCCTCGTCTCCGAGCGGCTGGTCAAGGACGACGTCTTCACCTCGATCCACATCGAGGAGTTCGAGTGCGTCGCCCGCGACACCAAGCTCGGCAAGGAGGAGATCACCCGGGACATCCCGAACGTCGGCGAGGAGGCCCTGAAGGACCTCGACGAGTCGGGCATCGTCCGCATCGGCGCCGAGGTCAAGCCCAACGACATCCTGGTGGGCAAGATCACCCCGAAGGGCGAGACCCAGCTGTCCCCCGAGGAGAAGCTGCTCCGCGCCATCTTCGGCGAGAAGGCCGGCGACGTGCGCGACAGCTCGCTGCGGGTGCCGCCCGGGGTCCAGGGCATCGTGATCAACGCCAAGGTGTTCTCGCGCAAGGGCACCGAGAAGGACGAGCGCGCCAAGGACATCGAGGACGCCGAGAAGGAGCGCCTCCTCACCGATCAGCGCGACGAGGTGAAGATCATCTCGGAGTCCTACTTCGCCAAGATGCGCAAGCTCCTCGTCGGCAAGACCACGGCGGCGCGCCTGGTCGACGACAAGGGCAAGGTCCTGTGCCCGAAGGGCAAGAAGATCGACAACGAGACCCTCGACGAGGTGCCGCAGAAGTTCTGGCACGAGCTGCAGGTGGTCGAGGGCGGCGGCAAGGTCGAGGAGAAGCTCGAGCAGCTCCACGCCCGCCTCGAGGACGACGTCCACGCCATCGAGTCGACCTACCAGGACAAGATCGCCAAGCTCACCAAGGGCGACGAGCTCCCGCCGGGCGTGATCAAGATGGTGAAGGTCTACGTCGCCATCAAGCGCAAGATGTCGGTCGGCGACAAGATGGCCGGCCGCCACGGCAACAAGGGCGTGGTGTCCCGGATCCTCCCCGAGGAGGACATGCCGTACCTCGAGGACGGCAATCCGGTCGACATCGTCCTGAACCCGCTGGGCGTGCCGTCGCGCATGAACGTCGGGCAGATCCTCGAGACCCACCTGGGCTGGGGGGCGCGGCGGCTCGGCGAGCAGATCGACAAGTACCTGGCCACCGAGTGGTCGGCGGGCGTGCTCCGCGACAAGCTGAAGAAGATCTTCACCAGCGAGCAGGCGCACGAGTTCATCGCCGGCCTCGACGACGACGACGTGGGCCGCTTCGCCGGCAAGCTCCGGCACGGCGTCCACATCGCCACCCCCGTCTTCGACGGCGCCAAGGAGGACGAGATCAAGGAGGTCCTCGGCATGTCGGGGCAGGCCAAGAACGGCCAGTCCTTCCTCCACGACGGCCGCACCGGCGACAAGTTCGATCACTCCGTGACCGTCGGCGTCATGTACGTGATGAAGCTGCACCACCTGGTCGACGACAAGATCCACGCCCGCTCGATCGGCCCCTACTCGCTCGTCACCCAGCAGCCGCTGGGCGGCAAGGCCCAGTTCGGCGGCCAGCGCCTGGGCGAGATGGAGGTGTGGGCGATGGAGGCCTACGGCGCCGCCTACGGCCTGCAGGAGTTCCTGACCGTCAAGAGCGACGACGTCATCGGCCGCACCCGCACCTACGAGGCCATCGTGAAGGGCGAGCACACCCTGGAGTCCGGCCTGCCGGAGTCGTTCAACGTGCTGCTCAAGGAGCTCCAGGCCCTGTGCCTGAACGTGGAGCTCATCGAGGATCCGAACGCACCGCGCAAGCAGGAGACCGCCACCCCCGGCATTCCCGCCGGCCTGGCCGCGATGGCCCGGGAAGTCGCCGAGAAGGTGGGAGGAGCCTAAGCCGTGAAGGACATCTTCAATTTCTTCGAGAAGCCCAAAGATCCGCTCTCGTTCTCGGCGATCCGCATCTCGCTGGCGAGCCCGGAGAAGATCCGCGAGTGGTCCCACGGCGAGGTGAAGAAGCCCGAGACCATCAACTACCGGACCTTCAAGCCGGAGCGCGACGGCCTCTTCTGCGCCAAGATCTTCGGGCCCGTCAAGGACTACGAGTGCAACTGCGGCAAGTACAAGCGCATGAAGCACCGCGGCGTCGTGTGCGAGAAGTGCGGC
>Ga0209342_10008014_pt1 | contig 10596 bp, 10 predicted proteins | sample RifCSP16_2_FD_184023 | JGI IMG/M metagenome (GOLD analysis project Ga0209342, IMG submission 184023) | Soil microbial communities from Rifle, Colorado - Rifle CSP2_sed 16_2 (SPAdes) (version 2) | ecosystem: Environmental > Terrestrial > Deep subsurface > Rock core/Sediment | place: Rifle... | reverse complement strand
AATTCCCGACCGGTCGGGACAGTGCACTCATGACACGGGAAGCCTTCACGTGATAGACTGAAATTGTGATGGCGTGGTGGCAAGCAAGCGTAACGACATTTATGGAAACTAACCGCTCATCAGATGTCAACCTTGACCATTTCCTTGGGAAGGAGAACCTTAATGAAAATGTATAAAGAAGTAGCCAGATTACGTTCCTATTGGAAAAAACTTTACACGGCCTCGCTGCTAGCGTTGATCGTGGCAATATTGCTAACCTTGCCGGCTTTTGCTCACCCGCACGTCGCAGATCCCGCCCATCAAGGGGATGGCCAAGTGCTCGCCAACGGCCAAAATCATGGACCTTTCAGCGGAGAAGGGGTGACTTGTGGCGGCGATCCGGCTGCTTATGGGCTTGAAACGGCGCATCACGGACCCGATTCTGGCAATCCTGGGAAGGCAGACGGGTGTTACCGGGTGGACTCAATGCCTCCTGGAACGGATGATAACAACCCTGCCATTAATTAACCTTTGGTGCCAGTTTTATAGGCTGATTCGACAACACCGTTTCGACAATCATACGCGTGTTCCGCTCCCCCTGCGGAAATGCTCGCCAAAGTAGCCGAGGTCATGGTCGATTGTGGTGCGCGCTTGCAGGTTGAGGGGGTTGACCTGGAGGGTTACACCACTCCTGAAGTCGCCGAAGACACGAAAGCCGCTCGCATGGCGTTGATCCACGAGCGCGTGAACCTGTTCAGCAGGAGATAAGGCACTCATGTCGAACAGATTTATGCCGATCTGCATCCTAAAAGCTTGCATTGCTTGATCAGGAATGGCGTATCCACCCCCGGCGGCACCGACTAGGAACCTGAGATTCTTGACTCACAACTGAGAGACTATTCCAGCTTGCGCGCGAGATGCCGAGTGCAGCGGCTGGTTTTGCGTGCAGCTCCTTGGCATGGTCTTCGCCGAACTCTTGATCTGGACTTTCAGCGGCGTGATGAGAAATATTCTGCGTTATGAAGCCATTGGCACGCAGGTACGTTCATCATAAAAGAGGCTGGACGAGGCCAATGACAAGAAGAAGGATGTATGAGCACGCGTAATGCCGCCTGGTTGGCCTGGTCTGTGTGGGGGCTCACGATTGTACTCGTCGCCCTTAGACTGGTGCTTCAGTATGTGAACGATCCCTCCTCGTTCTTGGGCAACCTTTTCAAAATACTTTCCCTATCGTTCGCCACGGTGGGTGCGTTGGTTGCCTCACGCCGCCCAGAAAACCCCGTCGGCTGGATATTTGGAGCTGGAGCTCTCCTGCTCGCCCTCTCTGACTTCGCGGAACAATATGCTATCTACGCCCTTGTCGCCAAGCCTGGCGCACTCTCGGGTGGCTTGTTCATGGGGTGGATCCGCTTGTGGGCCAGCACCCTCGGCTTCTACCTCATATTTACGTTCACCCTCTTGCTATTTCCCAGTGGTCGGCTGCTATCTCAGCGCTGGCGGTCCATAATCTGGCTCGCCATTGCAGTAGCAGGGATGCTGACCGTTACGGCAGCGCTCCAACCTGGCCCCTTCAGTTTTATTCCATCCATTCATAACCCGTTGGGCCTCGAGGGAATTCCGGTAGTTACCTCGTGGGTGCAAGGTATCGTCAGTGCTTTCGTTCTGGCAGTGGTCGGGGCCTCCGCGATTTCCGTGATCTTGCGCTTCCGCCGCGCTCAAGGGGAGGAGCGACAGCAACTCAAGTGGATTGCTTCGGCGTCCGCCATGTTAATCCTTTATGCCATTCTCGGAGTACTGATCCAGACTCTTGCGCCGCGATACCAACCCGCCGTAGAATTGGCGGAAGCTCCTGTCTTTGTTGCCCTCCCCGTTGCAGTTGGCATCGCCATCCTAAAGTACCGATTGTACAACATTGACCTCATCATCCGCCGTACATTGATCTACAGTGTTCTAACGGCTGCATTGGCGCTGGTCTACTTTGGAACCGTTACACTGCTGCAATCACTCTTCAATGCTGTCACCGACCTACAGCAGTCCTCACTCGTATCCATCTTCTCGACATTGGCGATAGCCGCCTTGTTTGCCCCCTTACGCCGCCAGATTCAGAAAGCCATCGACCGCCGCTTTTACCGGCGCAAGTATGATGCCGAGGAGACGATTGCTACCTTTAGCGCTGTCCTTCGTGATGAGGTGAACCTTGACCGGCTGGAGATGGCTTTACTATCCGTTATCGAAGATACATTTAAGCCGGAGTCCTTATCGTTATGGACGAGAGAAGCTTCCCCCCCGATTTACCAGAAGCCGCCTCTCGTAAATGCCGAATCAAGAAATAGATGAAAGGAGGTGCTTGTACAAGTTGAACGATGTGTCTCGTTTCCAAATCACTTAACAAGAATCATCATGCGACTCGTCTCTAATCGAGCTCTGTTTGTACCTGGAGGTTTATTATGAGTACTTTATCGGTTACCACACTTCGGCGTGCGCTCGCCTTCCTTGTGGTCGTAGGCGTACTGCTGTTCCCTATATCCAGCGCCTTTGCCGAGGGGGCCATCACCTTCACAGAAACGTTCCACAACGTCGCCGAGTCCTTCTCCGACGTGAATGCCTGTACAGGTGATCCTGGCACGGTCACCATCACTTACAACGGTGTCGTGCATGCCACGCTGCTACCCAATGGGACCAGTCACTTCACGGTCACGCAGACCGGCGATTTCGTGTTCGTGCCTGACGATCCCAGCCTGCCCACTAACACTGGCCGCTTTACAATTTGGGCCGGTTTCAATTCCAACAACCAGAACGCGGCGGGCACGTTTACCTTTACCGCGCACGGCACTGGATCAGACGGCTCAGAACAGACATTTCACCTCACGGAGCACTTCAGTGTGAGCGCGAGCGGCATCGTGAACACTTTCTCGAAGCCGAGATGCGGGTAGCTCAGCAGCACCAGCCGCTTTCACACTTAGGCAAACCGACCGCCCCCGACTCAGGCGCGGGAAAGGATGAAACGTTTGAGCCAGGGCGAAGACCTGTTACGTGAAAAGCGGAACAGAAATGATTCGGGCCAGGAGTCTGCGGGTGTGGAGCGACCAGGCTCCTGGCAAGCACATCTTCCATGTAGACAGGATTTAGGGAAACCATGACAACGAAAAAACTTCAATACGCACTTGTAGACTGGCGCATCTGGCCACAATGGGTGTTGGCTAATGCGGTTGCTGGTGCTGTGGCACTGGCTGTGACGGGGGCTATGATCAGGGCCAGTAGCCTGGATGCGGACTTGGTCGTGGTCGTGTTTGGGTTGTTGATCGGGGCTGCGCTGGGAACAATGCAATGGCTCGTCCTGCGGAGATGGATCTCACGAGCATACCTGTACATGCTGGCAAGCATCGGAGGCTTTGCCCTGGCCCTTTCTGCGGGCGAGGCGGTGGGCTTTTCTCTGGGCGGCTCCGCTGGCTGGCTGGCAGGCGGAACAATATTAGGGATCATAACCGGGACCATCACTGGGGCAGCGCTCGTCTGGTTGCTCCACCAACCCATTTCGGATAAATAGGATAGGATATTGGTGATATGTGGCATAATTGAGGCGAATTGTAGAGCATCATGTTCAGTGCTTCCTCTTCCCGCCAATAAAGCGACTCGTCGCCAGGTGGCTACTGCCCATGAGACCTAATATTTCATGGATTAGGATTTTGCGCAGCCGATGGCTCTTCTTCGCTCGCGTCGTCTGGCTGGCCGTGGGCGTTCTGTCTGTGAGCCTCTTTGCCGCCGGCATACCGCTTGAATTCGCCCAGCTTATGCTTGGCTGCCCGACTTCAGCCTGCGCAAGCAGCGGGCAAATGGCGCCTGTTGAGCTGAGCCTGTTGGAGAAACTAGGCTTCTCCCCCGTCTTCTTCGCTGCTTACGGTATTGCTCTTGAAATTGTTTTTGCCTCGCTGTTCGTCTCAGTCGCCGGATTAATCTTCTGGCGCAAGTCCACAGACCGCCTGGCGCTGTTCGTCTCCCTGTCGCTGCTGCTTTTTGGAACGGCGACCCATCCCTCAACCATGGATGCTTTGGTCGCGGTGTACCCCATCTGGCGGCTGCCGGTCGATGGATTGCACTTCCTTGGTTCAGCTTCTTTCAGCTTGTTCTTGTATCTCTTTCCAGATGGCCGATTTATTCCCCGCTGGACTCGCTGGGTGGCGCTGGCATGGATCGCCTGGCTCTTGCCTCGCTATTGGATCCCCGACTGGCCGCCTTCTGGCACCAATACCTGGCTCGCCGTGCCTAACACGATCGTCTGGTTGAGCGCTCTGGGGGTAGCGGTCTACAGCCAGCTCTATCGCTATCGGCGTGTATCCAACCAGGTGCAGCGGCCGCAAACGAAGTGGGCCGTCTTCGGCATCGCCATTGCCCTCACTGGATTTCTTGGAGTCAACATCGCGTTGTCTACTACCGTGCCAACGGTTACCTCGGCTGGCGAATTAGCCACGCTCATGGTCGGTGCTGCACTCATGTACGGCGCTCTGCTGCTCATCCCGCTATCGATCGGGATCGCCCTGCTGCGCTTTCGCCTGTTCGACGTCGACGTACTCATCAACCGCACGTTGGTTTACGGCGCGCTCACTGTCTGTGTCACCAGTCTCTACATCTTGGTGGTGGGCTACTTGGGCGTCTTGTTCCGGACCAGCGGCAATCTATCGATCTCGCTCCTGGCGGCAGGCCTGGTAGCTCTGCTCTTTCAACCCCTGCGTCAAAGCCTACAGCATGGCGTTAACCGGCTGATGTATGGCGAACGCGATGATCCCTACGCAGTGCTCTCGCGCCTGGGCCAGCGACTTGAAGCGACATTTGCGCCGGAGGCAGTGCTACCTACCATTGTACAAACCGTCAAAGAATCCCTCAGACTACCTTATGCCGCCATCACACTCAGGCAAAACGACACCTTCGCTATCACTGCCGAGGTTGGGGCACCAGTAAACAACACTTTGCAGCTCCCCCTGGTCTATCAGAACGAGACAGTCGGCCAATTGCTCCTGGCGCCGCGTGCCCCTGGCGAGAGCTTTTCACCGGTCGACCGGCGGCTGCTGGAAGACCTGGCCCGCGAGGCGGGCGTCGCCGTCTACGCCGTGCGCCTTACTTCCGATCTGCAGCGCTTGACGGCGGATTTGCAGCGCTCCCGCGAGCGCTTGATCACGGCAAGGGAAGAGGAGCGCCGCCGGCTGCGCCGCGACCTGCACGATGGCCTCGGTCCGACCCTCGCCAGCCTGGCCCAGCGGCTCGACACCGTACGGTTTCTGGTCCCGCGCGATCCAGATGCTGCCATCGCTTTGTTGGAGGATCTAAAGGCGCAGGCAAAGGCGACGATTGCGGATATTCGCCAGTTGGTCTACGCTTTGCGTCCACCTGCATTGGACGAACTCGGCCTGGTCTCGGCCATCCGCGAACACGCTCTTGCCTATAACCAGGTCAATGGGCTCCATATTTCGATCGAGGCGCCCGAACGCCTGCCGCCCCTGCCCGCCGCAGTCGAGGTTGCGGCGTATCACATCACGCTGGAGGCGCTGACCAATGTCGCCCGGCACGCCCAGGCGCAGACCTGTCGCATCCGCCTGTGGCTGGCCGATGGGCTACGACTGGAGATTACTGATGATGGCGGCGGGCTGCCCAAGGACTATCGCCCAGGCGTCGGCGTCACCGCCATGCGCGAACGCTCAACGGAACTGGGTGGGGAATGCTTGATTGAACTGGGTCCAGCGCGTGGGACACGGGTGTATGTGTGGCTTCCCTTGCCGCCTCCGGAGGCATAAAGCATGGATCCGATCCGTATACTTATCGCCGACGACCACCCCTTCTATCGCGAAGGGGTACGTACGATGCTGAGTATAATTCCGGAAATCGAGATTGTCGGCGAAGCCGAGAGCGGAGAAGAAGCCATAGTTCAAGCCGCAGCACTCCAACCCGATGTGATCCTGATGGATCTCAAGATGCCGGGCCTGAATGGAGTCGAGGCTACCCGGCGCATCTTACGCAACAGCCCACACATTGGGGTGCTGGTCCTCACCATGTTTGAGGCTGACGAGTCCGTCTTTGCTGCCATGCGCGCTGGCGCTCGTGGGTATTTACTCAAAGACGTAGATCAAGACGAGGTGGTCCGAGCCGTTAAGGCAGTCAGTCGCGGTGAAGCAATCTTCAGCCCAGCGATCGCCCAGCGGCTGATCTACTACTTCGCTGCGCTCAGGCCAGCGGCTGTTGATTCAGCCTTCCCTGAACTCTCCGAACGTGAGCGAGAAATTCTCAAGTTTATCGCCCAAGGTCACAATAATGCGACAATCGCTGAGCGCCTGCTGCTCCGCACGAAAACGGTGCAGAACCATGTCTCCAATATCTTCAGCAAACTTCAGGTCGCTGATCGGGCCCAAGCCATCGTCCGGGCGCGGGAGGCAGGCCTGGGACTCGAAGGCAATCCCGAGAGTAAATGACAATCCTCTCATCGTTTTTCTGTCTATCGGCACGGAAATGTTAAGATGCAGGGGCTGCCAGCAGCCTGGCGAGCCCTGCCGCGCTCATCGTATCGAGGCCTGCTTAAAGAAGTTTCTTTCTTTTATCCTTATTGCTCCTTCGGGTAAGTGTAGTTCACCATCCACTGTACTCCAAACTTATCCCTGAGGCTTCCGTAGTAGTCTCCCCAAACCTGGTCCGCCATGGGCATTTCTATCGTACCGCCGGCGGAGAGGGCATTAAAGATCCTGTTGGCTTCCTCTTTGCTTTCCGGATGGATTGAGATGTAGGAATTGTTGCCCTGTGTTAGCTTTTGCCCAAACGATTCAAGAGTGTCGGAAGCCATCAGAGTATCGTCTTTACCAACAGGCAAGCCGATGTGCATGATCTTGTTTTCGTCCTCTTTGGGAATACTGAGCCCTTCCACCGGCATATCCGCAAATCGGACAACAGAGGTAAACTCTCCGCCAAAAACGGATTTGTAAAAGTTAAATGCTGCTTCTGCGTTGCCGGCAAAGTTGAGATATGTGTTTAGTTTTATCATGTGTTTACCTCCTAAAATTTTTAATGATGCTTTGAGAAATATGCTTTCTCTAGCTGGGCAAGATCAAACTTCTTCATCTTAAGAAATGCCTGTGTCACACGGTCAATTTGCTCCCCGGTACCCATTGCCATCATCTCGTCCATAGTGGTAGGGACAATCTGCCACGATAGGCCATACTTGTCCTTGAGCCAACCGCATTGTTCCGCTTCAGGAACAGCCGAGAGCTTATCCCAGTAGTAATCAATTTCTTCTTGGGTGTCGCAATACACCATCAATGAGATTGCTTCATTGAAGGTAAAGTTGTGTTCATGAGCGCTGTCCATAGCCCCAAACTCTTGGCCTTCAAGTGTAAAATGGACGTACTTTACAGTTCCTTCTTTGTCTGGTTCCTCACCCATGCCGTAGCGTGCAAGAACGCTCACTTGTGAATCATGGAATACGGACGTATAGAAGTTAACCGCTTCTTCCGCTTTACCGCACACTCCTCCTACAAACATGAGTATGGGGGTAATGCTTTGCTTTATCTCGCTCTCACCTGCGAAGATTATCTGCCAAGAAAGGCCATATTTGTCCTGTAGCCATCCATACTTTTCGCTGAATGGATATTTGCCAAGTTCCATAAGCACTGTTCCGCCTTCAGACAGTTTTTCCCATAATGCATCTACCTCATCCTTCGTCTTGCACTTAACGTGAAATGAAATAGATGGATTGAATTTGAAAAGTGGGCCGGCGCTGATCGCCATGAATGCCTGCCCCAAAAGCACGAAGGAAACAGTATCTGCCGAGCCCGAAGGGGTATTGTGAAGCGTTGTTACTTTCGTGACTTTTGAATCCGGGAATATGGAGGTGTAGAATTCTGCCGCCTCTTTGGCTTCTTTGTCAAACCACAAATGGGGGGTAATTTTACGCCTGTCGGTTTCCATGGTTGTTTTTCTTTGTAAGTTGAGTAATTCTTCGTTACCTTCATCGATCAGGTTGTGTTTTAGCAATTATTAAGCTTCCACGCATTCGATCCCGACCACCACGCCGTTTTCGAAGAATGTCGTACAAGCGAAGGATTGGTCGATTTGGATTATCCCCACCTCATCCAGAACGACGATTCTGGCAGCCGTCCAATTGGTAGAGCCATCAAGAATGTCGACCACACTCCAGTTTCCATTTGGACATCCGGCTTCTTTCGGGGTTGGCGAGGGCTCAAATTCTGGGGAGGTCGGATCCGGCGCCAGGACGAATACCAACGCCCGGCCATTCGAATCGAACGTGACCGTCACGACCTGTTCGACCTCCACGGAGATGGGGTTACGACCCGGAGCTCGCTGCCCTCCGCGGTTCTCGCACATCGCAGTGACCGATCCAACCGCAGTCAGGTTAACCTGAGCAGCTTCGTTTCCCAGCCCGACGAGAGTGCCGTCAAGGACCAGCGAATGCCCGATACTAAATTCCAAGGTATTAAAATGAAACTTCCCCGCGAAGGCAGGTGGGACAAAGATCAGGAGCAAGATCACGATCGCAGAGCCAGAAATCAGAATACGCCGATTACCTCTCATAGGACGAACCTCCATTCAGGATACTGATCCTCCCCCTCAGATATTGCGGAGAGGCTGACTTAATTATGACAATTATACTCGGATTTACCCCTCTTCAGTCAACTTAGATGGGTTTTGCGCATTTGGGGGGCAGTATTATCTCAACTATCCATGCAGTTCGGGTGGGAAATCTTCCATTGCCTGAACTTCCAGCTCAGCCCCCAAGCGCTCAAAGATGCGTTTTGCTTCCTGCCACCTGGCCATTCCGGCTGAACGATCCCCACTGGTCAATTCGAATTTCGCCCAGAGGCGCATCGTTCGCGCTCTCTCCTCCTCCCGGCCGATCTCGTTGAAAATTTCATCGCTCCTGGCGAAACAGGCGGCTGCGCTGTAGTCGGTGTGCCCGTCCTTATCCGCATTCTCCAGCGAAATAAACCCCCCTGCCTGCGCCGCCACCAACCCCAATACCCGCCATGCCAAGCCAATATCATCCTGAGATTCGTTATTAATGCCTAAATCGAGCGCCTGGCGAGCATACAGCAACGCCTCACTCCCCTTTTGTTGCGCCAATGAGGCTTCCGCGAGATGGCTGTAAGTGGAAGACAGCACATAAGATCCAGCCTCGCCTGCTAGATCGATCACCTGGCGCAAATCACCTTCGGCCGACTGGAAATCTCCCAGTCTAACTTTAGCCCCACCCAAGTTGCTGAGATAGACCGCTTCCCCATTCCGGTTGCCAATCTCCCGCGCTATCTCCAGCGCTTCTTGATACCGTTCAAACGCCATTCTATAGTCGCCGCGTGATTCGGCAATGACCCCAAGGTTATTCAACAAGGGCATTGCCCGGCGCCTGTTCCCCATGCTGCGAAAAATATCCAGAGCCTTTTCGAATTGGTTGGCCGCCTCGGTGTAATGGCCCGTGGTTGTGTAAAGGACCCCGAGCAGATTGAGGCTGTGGGCCATCTGCCCGGTATCGCCGACCTGACCACTGAGACTGGCGACTTCATGAGCTATTTCAAGCGCTTCTGCCGCCTGCCCTAACATGAACAGCCCCCATGCCTTCATCCATAGAGCTTTCGCCAGGGGGAGCTCGAGCCTGGCCTGGCGAGCAACGCCCTCTTCCCGTTGTGCACTTTCGAGTGCGGCGCGTGGTTCACCCCACTGCATCTGCGCCTCGGCGATGCCATGCCAGGCAGCGGCTTGTGCTGTTACATCTCCGTCCGCTTCTGCAGCGTAGAGCATGGCTTTATAGGCATCCACCGCTTCTGAATGGCGTCCCATCCAGTTCAATACTTCACCCAAACCGCCGTAGATCCTGCATACCTGCGCTGGATCCCCACTAGAATCAACAATCTTGGAAGCCTGTGAATAAAGCGCGAATGCTTCCTCTATAGCGTAGGCATGCGCGGCCCGCTCTCCCGCCTCAACCAGATATGGCAGTGCGCGTGCCTGTGAGCCTGCGGCGAGAAAATGCTGGGCGATCGTATGAACTTGATCCGGGTCTTGTCCTACCCACCATTCAGCAATGCGCATGTGGATTGTGCGCCGATCTCTGCGCAACAAAGAGGTGTACGCCGCCTCTTGGGTCAATACATGATTGAAGGCATACAAGCGCTGGGGTATACGACTCATTTCCCGGATTTGACCCCGCCGAATTAATTCGATCAGCGATTCCTCCAAAACCTCGCCGTTCAGGGTTATCCCCCGCAAGGTGTCGTAACGAAACTCTCTTCCGATGACAGCCGCCGATTGCAGAATCCGTTTCGGTCCCTCACCCAGTTGGTCAAGGCGTGTGGTAAGGACTCCGGCCAGCGTATCCGGGATATTAATTTCTTGGATTTCATCAGCGACAAATCCCTGAAGAGCTGCGCGTTCGTTCATACCTACATCTACCAGGGAACGAATCACTTCCTCGATAAAAAATGGGTTCCCTTCTGCCTTGCGAAGGATCAGGTTGGTCACTTTTTCTGGCAAGTCTGCCGCCTGCAGGAGTCTCACCACCAGATCGCGTGAACTGGTCGCGCTCAGTGGGGACAGGGAGACGGTTGTATATCCATAGTTAAATTCCCT
>Ga0209342_10008012_pt1 | contig 10596 bp, 6 predicted proteins | sample RifCSP16_2_FD_184023 | JGI IMG/M metagenome (GOLD analysis project Ga0209342, IMG submission 184023) | Soil microbial communities from Rifle, Colorado - Rifle CSP2_sed 16_2 (SPAdes) (version 2) | ecosystem: Environmental > Terrestrial > Deep subsurface > Rock core/Sediment | place: Rifle... | reverse complement strand
GCCGACTTCGGCATCGCGCGCATGGTGGAGGTCGGCGGCGGCCTCACCCAGACCGGCATGATCAGCGGCACCCCGCAGTACATGGCTCCCGAGCAGGCCACGGCCCAGAACGTCGATCACCGGGCGGACATCTACGCCCTGGGGATCATGGCCTACGAGATGTTCACGGGCCACGTCCCGTTCTCCGCCGATACGCCGGTGGCGGTGCTGATGAAGCACGTGCAGGAGCCGATGCCGCTGCCCCCGCCGGGTTCGGTGCCGGAGCCGGTGGTGCGAGCGATCCTGAAGTGCACCGCCAAGCAGCCGGCCGACCGCTGGGGCACCGGCATGGAGTTCGCTCACGCGCTGCAAGAGGGGCTGGGGCTCATGCCCACGGCTGTGGTCCCGGCACTGGGCAGGATGACGCCCGGGCGTGGCACCACCGCGGTGGCCGCGACGGCGGTGGGCCAGACCTACGTAACGGCGCCGCGTACGGGCCCCGGCATGACGGCTCCCGGCGGCATGCAGGCGGCCGGGCCAGCGCCGAAGGGCCGCTCCGGTCTCATCGCCCTGGCCATCGCCGGGGGCATCGGTGTCCTCGCCTTGGCGGGCGGCGTGCTGGCGCTCGTGCTCTGGTCCCAGAGCCAGCCCGAGATTCCCCCGCCGGAACCCGCGGGCGAGGAGACACCGGTCACCGTCCCACCCCTGACGCAGCCCCCCGGCACCATGCCGGAGCCAGCGACCGACGCCGAGCCGGCGCTCCCCCCGATCACCCTACCTCCGGTCACCACGCCGGCGGCCACGCCCCGTCCCTCCTCGGCTACTCCCAGGCCCACGATCACGTTCGGGACCACGCCGCCCACCACCGCGGCCACCCCCGAACCGGTACACGAGACCGTACCGACCCCGCCGCCGGCGCCGAAGAAGGTAGGGTATCCCTTCAGGCTCGGCGCACCGGTGGGCATCCCACAGCTGGTCTCCGGCCCCACCACCCTGAAGAGCGTCCTCTTCAAGCAGTCGGGGGACGAGCTGCAAGTGGAAGCCGAAGCCAAGGTCGGCGATGGCAAGGATCAGAAGGTGACGGTGAACCTCGCGCTCCTGGACGGTGAGGGCCGAACGGTGATGAAGGGGCAGGGAACCAGCGGCATCGAGGAGGGCGAAACCAGCAAGGTCAAGTTCAAGCTCAAGCTGAGCGGGGGCGCTCTCGGGTCCATCGTCGGGTTCGAGGTCTTCCTCTCCTCGGTTCCCGACTAGTTGCCTTAGAATCTCCACGCATGGCGATCGCTCGCAGCACTTCCCCGGCCTCGGTCATCGAGGTCTCGCCGACCACAACCCCAGCTCCGCCACCCTGGGTCTTCGACCTTCTCGGCAACGCGCCGTTTGAGGACGTGTCGAGCTGGCACGAAGCGGCCCGGGTGAGCGCGGCACGCACCCCAGCGCTGGCCGCCGTTCGGGTCCTGGTGCCCGGGATCCGAGCCATGGACATCTTGACCCTGCAGCAGGTGGTGGCCGAGGCGTACCAGAGCGTGTTCGAGCAGCTCCGGGTGGGACCGGCTCCGTGGCCGGTGCGCTTCTGGGCCTTCATCCCTGGCATCCATGCCGTCATGAGCCCGGGGCTCGATCGCTACATGGTCTTCAACGCCGGCCGCTTCGCCGCCTACTCAGCCTGGTGCGGGGGGCGCGAGGCGTTCAGCAAGTCGGTGCCGACCGCCTCGGCGGTGGGGACCTGGGGAGAAGACCTGGTGCTCTACTGCCTGGCGGCCGCCGCGCCGGCGACGCCGGCGGAGAACCCCCGGCAGATCCCCGCCTATCGCTATTCGCGCAAGTACGGGCCCATGCCACCCTGCTTCGCCCGCAGCACGCTGGTGCAAGTGACCGGCGCCCCGCTGCTCCTGGTGGGCGGCACCGCCAGCATTCGCGGCGAGGACTCCATGCACGTGGACCACCTGGAGGCGCAGGCTGGGGAGACCTTCCGCAACCTGGCGGCTCTGGTCCGTTCGGCGCTGGGTGGAGACGGCGACGACAGCGACCTGGAACAGGGTCCGTGGCTGGACCGCTTCCGGGACCTGCGCATCTACCACCCGCGTCTCGCCGACCGCGGGTCCATTCTGTCCTCGGTCCAGGAGCGCTTCCGCTCCCTGAGGCGGGTCGAGCTGATCAGCGCCGAGCTGTGCCGGGCCGAGCTGCTGGTCGAGATCGAAGGCTTGGCGGAAGCCTGAGGACCCGGCCGGCTGCCTCCGCGCCTTACGGCACCGCGTCGATTCGGATGCGGAGCTTCTTGGCCCGATCCAGGCCGTACTTCAGCGTGGACAGGGACACGTGGGCGTGCTGGAACTTCTCGTCGTCCCCCAGGTCCTCCGACCCGTTGTAGCCGTCGATGATCCGGTCCTGCTCGTCCAGCCAGTGGATCTTCAGCTCGGCTTTCCAGTCCTTGGAGGCGGTGTTCGAGTACTCGATCTGGATCTGCACCGTCTCCAGATACTCGCTGTTGCCCGGGCGAAAGATCTTCGACTTGGAGACCAGACCTTCCTTGCTCGCGATGCGTATGCGGTGGAGGGTAACCGGCCCCTCCTCGACCTTGAGCTCGTACCAGCGATCCACCTCAAAGGGCACGGTCTTGCTGACCGACTCGGCCCGAACGGCGGACGCGCTGGCGGTGAGAGCAACGGCGACGGCTGCGTGGAACAGGACAGGGCGCATAGGTGTCTCCTTTCGGCGAACGGGATGCAATCCTAACCCAACCTTGAGCCCCGCCGGAGCGCGTGCTACCGTAGGCGCCCGATGAAGCGCGCCCCTTTCCTCCTCGCCGTGACCCTGGCCCTGCTGCCGCAGACCGTCCAGGCCTCGGTCTTCCGCGGCCTCGGTGTGACCGAAACCCTGCGCGGGGAGCCAATCCTGGCCCCCGCTCTTGACGCCGCTCGCCTCACGCCCCTCCACGTCCCCGTGTTCGTCCGCGTGCAGCTCACCCGCCAGGAGATCGAGCCCACTCCCGGCCAGCTCGACCTCTCGCCGCTGGAGGCCCGAATGCGCCTCTACGGTGGCCGCGGCATCCCGGTGGTCCTGGCCCTTTCCGGCTTCCCGGTCAAGCCCGAGGACGCCGAATCCTGGCGCCTCTTGCTTCGCGGCCTGGTTCAGCGCCGCTGGGCCAAGGCCTACGAGTTCGCGCTGCCCGGCCCGGTCGAGGCCCGCCCCGACCCCAAGGACCTCGCCTACCTGCTGAAGCTCAGCGCGGTGGCGGTCCGCGGGGAGGACAAGGACGCCCTGGTGATCGCCGGGGACCTGACGCTTGGCGATCTCCCCTGGCTAGAGCGCCTGTTCGGCGAGGACGTGGCCGCCTACCTCGACGGCGTAGCGGTGACCGCGGCGTCGGCGCCCGCCGGGGCCAGCGACCTCGCTCCCTTGGCCGGGCTGCTGGAACGGGAGGATGCCTCGGCGGAGATCCTGATCTCCGGGCACGAGACCCCTGGCGAGCCCGCGATGGCGGCCCAGGGCGTTCTGGAGCGGCAACTGGCCGACCTCGCCGGCAAGCTCACCACCATTCACAGCGTCAGCCCCGCGAGCCTCCCCAGGGTTCTCGCCGCCGCCGCCTCCATCAAGGACGTCCTCACCTCCGAGGTGGTGACCCTGGACGAGAAGACCGCCGGCCTCAAGCTCACCCTGGACGGCCAGGAGGTGACCGATCGCATCCGCCACCGCCTGCTCTACAACGCCACCAGCTTCGCCACCTACCTCATCTATCAGGGCGAAGCCGTGGGCCGGGTCAGCGTCGAGCTCGCGGAGTCCACCGGCAAGCCCCCGGTGGTGCGCGACCCGCTCCGAGCCACCCAAGAAGCGGCCAAGGCCTTCGCCTGGAACCCGGACACCAAGCGCTCGCGTGCCGAGGTCCCGCTGGCCGACCGGCCGCTGCTGCTCGATTTCAACTACGGGGGCGATGCCGGCTACACGGCTCGGGCGGAAGTGAGCGGGTCGATCCTCCCCACCGTCGCCGAGATCATCGCCCGCCATCAGCAGGCCCAGTCGGCCCAGGACGCGATCGTCCAGAGCTACCTGGCCGACGCTCGCATGGAACAGCACTTTCGCCCGTCGCCGACCGACGCCGGCTACGACGTGGTGACCGAGAACCGCTTCTACTTCGACAGCAGCGGAGCCGAGTGGGAGGAGCTGTCCTTCACCCTGAACGGCTCCAAGTGGGGACCCAAGCGCCCTCCCATCCCGCTCTTGCAGCCGGAGAAGGTGCTGTCGCTGCCCCTCGACCTGCGCCTCAACAAGGACTACACCTATCGACTAGGCGGCGAGGAGCGGGTTCAGAATCGAGACTGCTACGCGGTGCGTTTCGATCCCCTAGACGACACCCGCTCGCTCTACCGCGGCACCGTCTGGATCGACAAGGAGACCTATCACAAGGTCAAGGTTCAGGCGGTGCAGAACCACCTCTCGCCGCCGGTGGTGTCGAACGAGGAGATCCAGACCTTCAGCCCGCAGGGCTCGACCGCCGGGCGCGCCCTCTGGCTCTTCAGCCACCTGAAGGGCCGACAGATCATGCTGGTGGCGGGACGCAACCTGCTGGTGGAACGCGAGGTCGCCTTCTCCAACTTCCGGATCAACGCCCCCGACTTCGAGGCCTTGCGGGCCGCCTCGCGGGCCACCGACCACGTGATGTACCGCGACACCGACCAAGGACTGCGCTACTTCGTGAAGAAAGAGGGCCAGCGGGTGGTGCAGGACCGCCCCACCACCAAGGCCAAGGCTCTGGCGGTGGGGACCATCATCGATCCCTCTTACGACTACCCGCTGCCCATGCTGGGCCTGAACTACCTGGACTTCGAGTTCCTGGGCCGGAAGGACAGCCAGCTCGCCGTCCTCTACGCCGGGATCCTGGCTCTGGTCAACGTCCAGCGGCCCAAGCTGATTGGTGAGCATACCGATGCCAGCTTCGACCTCTTCGCCATCGCGGTGGCCAGCAACGACAAGGTCTATGACGGCGCCGGCGAACGCGAGCGGGACCGGCTGAAGGGCCGACCTTTCTCCCTTGGCCTCAACCTCGGCCATCAGCTCACCGACTTCCAGAAGCTCACCCTGAGCTACCAGTTCCGCTACGACGCCTTCGGACTCGACGACGCCACCACGCCGGGCTTTCGGCTGCCGGAGAGCACGGCCACCCACGGCTTCGGCCTGGCTTACGAGTGGCGGCGGGCCGGCTACTCCCTCACCAGCTCGGGTTATGCGTATCGCCGCGGCTCCTGGTCGGCCTGGGGCGACGGCACCACCGATTTCGACCCCGACACCCGGAACTACGAGAAGTACGCGGCCAGCCTCTCCAAGGACTTCTTCTTCCAGGCCGTGCACAAGATCCACCTGAACGCCGCCTACTTCGGGGGCCGCCACCTCGACCGCTTCAGCACCTACCAGTTCGGCCTGTTCGACGAGAATCGGATGCACGGCGTGCCCTCGTCGGGCGTGCGCTTTTCCGAGCTGGCGATGGTGAGAGCCCAGTACTCCTTCAACCTCTTCGACCAGTACCGGCTCGACCTCTTCCTCGACCAGGCTCTGGGCCGGGCCCCGGAGCGGGCCAAGGACTGGCAGAACATAACCGGGACCGGAATCAGCGTGAACCTGCGCGGGCCGTGGCACACGATGATCCGGGCCGACCTCGGCAAGAGCTTCCTGCCGGACCTGTACGCGGGTTCCGGCACCTTCACGGCCCAGATCATGGTTCTGAAACCACTGTGAGCAACCCTCCCCTCAAGCCCCATCCCACCCTGGCCCAGCACTACGGCAGCGACGAGAAGCGCCAGGGCTATGTCGACGGGCTGTTCGACGCCTCGGCTCCCCACTACGACTGGATCTGCCGGGTGATGTCGTTGGGCTCCGGCCAGACCTACCGCAAGGACGCTCTGCTCCGCGCCGGCCTCAAGCCCGGCCAGCGGGTGCTCGACGTGGCCACCGGGACCGGCCTGGTCGCCCGCTCGGCTTTCCAGATCACCGGAGACGCGCGATCCGTGATCGGCCTCGATCCCTCGGCTGGCATGTTGCAGGAGTGCCGGCGGCAGCTTCCGGTGTCCCTGGTTCAGGGTCGAGGGGAAGCCCTCCCCTTTCCCTCCCAGCACTTCGACTTCCTGAGCATGGGTTATGCGCTCCGTCACGTCCCCGACCTGCACCTGGCCTTTGCCGAGTACCATCGGGTGTTGCGCACCGGCGGGTCGGTGCTGATCCTGGAGATCACCCGTCCCCGCTCCAAGGCGGGCATGGTGGCGACCCGCTTCTACCTCAAGACCGTGGTGCCGCTGATCACCCGCTGGGGCACCCACTCGAGCCAGGCGGAGCACCTCATGAAGTACTACTGGGACACCATCGAGGGCTGCGTGCCGCCGGAGACCATCCTCTCCGCGCTGCGCGATGTGGGCTTCGCCGACGTGCAGCGGAAGGTGATGGGCGGCATCTTGAGCGAGTATCGGGGGAGGAAGTAGGACCGCTGGTCCTGGTCGTCGGCGCCCGTCAAGACGGGGGGAGAGGGCGCAGGTCGGCCGCCACCACAGCGAGATCCAGGCGCGGCGCAAAGGCAAGGTCCTTCCGAACCGCATACGTCCACATCGGGGTGTAGACCGGGATCAGTGGAAGGTCGTCGAGCGTCAGCCGCACGATCCGCCACATGAGCAGGACCCGGGCCGGCGATCTCATCTCCTGGGCTGCAGCGGCGATCGCCGCGTCGAGCGCCGGGTTGGCGTACCCGGTGGTGTTCTCCTCGCCGAAGCCCGGCGGCCCGGAGGCGCTGTGGAGGACCGGCTCGTACAGGCTCGAGGCGTCCCCCGTGATCATGCTCCACGAGGCGAGGGCCAGGGGCGCTTGGCCGCCCTTCATCCTTGCGTAGAGCTCGGCCCACTCCAGGGGTTCGACCTCGAGCTGAATGCCCACCGCAGCCAACTGGCGAGCCAACTCCCGTCCCGCATCCACCCCCCGAGTCGAGACCAGGAGCGTCGAACGGATCCCGGACGGAAAGCCGGCTCCCCGCAGCAAGGACCTGGCGCCCGCTGGGTCGGGCGTGGGCGGCGCCAGGTCGGGCAGGTGTCCACTGACGCCGGGGGGCGCCGGCTGCCAGCTCGCTTCCGCTTCACCCGGACTGGTCCGATCGACCAGCCCCTGCCGGTCGATCGCCAGGTTGATGGCGTGCCGAACGCGTGGATCCCGAAACGGGGACGGCTGCCCGCCGGCCAGGGGAGCGATTCGACAGAGAAGGAAGGTGGTGGTCACCGTGCGGTGGCTGAGGATCCGCACGCCGTCGGACCCTGCCCGCACGCCGGAGACCGGGGTGGCCAGGTCGGCGCCCTGGCGCACCAGCTCCAGCCGGCGCTGCTCTCCATCCGCGACCTCGATTCGGAAGCCGGGATGGGCAGGAATCGGGCCCCAGTACCCATCGAAGCGAATGCCCGACACGCGGTCCAGGTTGGCGGAGGCGCCGGCAAACCGATACGGTCCGGTGCCGATCGGCGCCGTGATCGGCGCATCAGAGACGGTCCGGGGCAGGATCGGCGTGTGAGCGAGCTTGGCCAGCAGCAGCGGCCGCGCTCGATCGGTGACCAGCTCCACGGTCAGCGGATCCAGGACTCGAACCTCGACGATCGCTCGCACGTCCGCCTCAACCGCCGTCCCCTCGGCGCGCCGCGCTCGCTCGATGGTCCTCCGAACGTCCTCCGCGCCGAACGCGGTGCCATCGTGGAACCGCACTCCCGGGCGCAGCCGGAACCTCCAGACCGTGTCGGCGGGGTTCGTCCACTCGACGGCCAGGCAGGGACGGATCTGGAGGTTGCCGTCGAAACTGGCGAGCCCTTCGTAGAAGTTGGCGAGGACCATGCGGGTGAGGTCCTCCCGATGCCGCTGCGGATCCAGGGTGAGCGGTGTGGTGGCGAAGACCAGGCGCAGCTCCCGGACCGGCTGCACGCGCCGCCCCACGCACCCCCCTCCCAACGGGAAGCCAAGCGCGAGGACCGCTATGAGCGCCTTCTCCGGCAAGCGCCCGAAGGGGCGCCTGGCCGCAACCCTGCCCGGAATCATGGAAATCGAGGACAGGCTACCCTGCGCCGCCGGGAGCGTCAAACATGCTGACCGCCGATCCATCGACCCCCGACACCTGTGCGGACCCCGCCGGCAGTCGGCTACACTACGCACGGTTCAACTATGCGTGTTCTCCTGGTCTACGCGAACTCCAACCGTGAGCTTGTCGCCTCGCCGCCGGTGGGCCTCAGCTATGTGGCCTCCGCCACTCGAGACGCCGGTCACGACGTCTCCTTCCTCGACCTGCTCTTCAGCCGCCAACCGGCGAGCGACCTCCGACGGGTCCTGAGGAGCTTCCGCCCGGAGGCAGTCGGCTTCTCCGTCCGCAACATCGACAACCTGGTCCGCCAGCGCGTGGCCTGGCAACTGGACGGTCTGTCCAGACTGCTGGCGGTGGTGCGCGAGGAAAGCCAGGCGCCTATCGTCCTAGGCGGACCGGCGATCTCGATCCTGGGCCCCGGCGTCCTGGCCAGACTGGACGCCGATTTTGCCGTGGTCGGCGAGGGTGAGCAGAGCTTCCCGAAGCTGCTCGGTGCGCTCGGCGCATCGCCGTCCTTCTCCGGCGTCAGTGGTCTGTCCTGGCGTGAGGGGGACCGGATCAGGACCACGCCGCCGGTGCCGCTTCCCAGCTTCGGCCGTTCCGGTATGGAGGCATGGATCGACTGGCCGGCCTACGAGCGAGCCGGCGGCACCTGGGCCATCCAGACCAAGCGGGGCTGTCCGCTGGGCTGCACCTACTGCGCCTACTCCGCAACTGAAGGGCACGGGCTGCGCCGGCGGACCGCCCCCGAAGTGGTCGACGAGATCGAGCAGGTGGCGGCCCGCATCGGACCGCGCAGCTTCGAGATCGTGGATTCCACGCTCAACGTGCCCGCCCAACACACCCTGGACCTCTGCCGCGAGATCCTCCGCCGCAAGCTCCGGCTGAACCTCACGGCACAGGGGCTGAACCCCCTGGACACGCCCGATCAGCTGTTCCCGCTCATGAAGCAGGCCGGTTTCAACGCGGTGATGATCACCCCCGAGGCCGCCAGCGACACCATGCTGCGGAACCTGCGCAAGGGCTTCACCATGGAGCACGTGCACCGCTGCCAGCGGCTGGCCCGCGAGTCCGGCATCAGTTGCTTTTGGTTCTTCATGCTCGGAGGACCGGGAGAGACCCAGGCGACGGTGGAAGAGACGGTGTCCTTCGTCGAGCAGCACCTCACCTGGAAGGGCTGCCTGTCGCTCTTCATGACCGGCGTTCGCATCCTCCCCGGCACCGAGCTGGCTCGGCAGGCGGTGGCGCAGGGCGAGCTAGCCGCCGACGCCGACCTCTACCAGCCCCAGTTCTACCTGTCGCCCCAGGTCACCGAGGAGTGGGTGCTGCGCCGCATCAACGGCGCCATCTCGCGGCACTCGAACATCGTCCACGCAGCGGAGGAGGGAACCTCGGTGCTGGAGCGGCTGCTGCGGCGAGCTCTCCACCTGGCCGGAGTTCCCCCGCCGCACTGGCGCTTCCTGCCCGCACTCCTCTCCTTCTCACCGCTGCGCTTGGCACGCCGCCACTTCCCGGCCCTGGTGGACGGAAGGGCCGAATCGGTCCGAGCTACTCATTAGCTTCGCCTAGCCGCCAGACGGTCCTCGGTTCGACCGGGCATCGGGCGGGAGGTGAATGCCCTCGCTGCGGAGACCTCTCTCCCCAAGCGCGTCCAGCACCCGCGGCAGCGCTTCCAGGATCACCGGGCGGCCCCGCGCATCCGAGGCGGAGCGGCCGTCGTGGAGCAGCAAGATGTCCCCGGCCCTGAGGCCCCGCGTCAGTCGCGCGGCGACGCGCGCCGGGTCCCCGGTGACGGTGTCGAAGCCGCGACGAGTCCAGGCCGTGAGGTGAAGTCCCAGCCCGCACAACACCGGCTCCAGAAACGGGTTCCGGATCCCGGCGGGGGCTCGAAAGAGCTGGGGCACACGCCCGGTGGCTCGCTCGATGGCCTGCTGCGCCCGCTCGATCTCCCGCCGCATGCCCGCCGCCCCGTTGAAGGCAAAGGCGTTGGAATGCGCGTAGGTGTGGTTGCCGATGTCGTGGCCGCGGCGAACGATCTCCTGGGCCACCGCGGCGTGCTCCTCGACCTTGCGGCCCACGCAGAAGAAGGTCGCCCGGGCCTGGTGCCGGTCGAGCAGGTCGAGGACCTGGGGCGTCACCTCGGGATGGGGGCCGTCATCAAGGGTGAGCGCCACCGAGCCGGCTGCCGCCTGGCTCGCGGTGAGCCGCAGCAGGTTGGGCCCCAGCAGACGGCTTCGCGGCCACATCCCGGCCGCGGTGATGGCGACGTGGCAGGCCGCCAGCGCGCCTAGCGCCAGAGGCCAGCGTTCCGGCGACGCCAGCAGCAGGCCGGCAGCGATCGGCCGGTTCCGCTTGCGCGGGTGGGCCTGGTCGCTCTCGACATCGCGGATGTCGTTCACGAGGTAGTCGGCGCTGGAGACGAGCGCGAAGCACGCGAACGCGACGAGCGATTCGAGCAGCTTTGGCACCCACGTCGAAGGCTCGGACAGGTGGTACTGCTGGCCTATCGAGAAGATCAACGCCAGGAA
>Ga0209342_10008011_pt1 | contig 10597 bp, 13 predicted proteins | sample RifCSP16_2_FD_184023 | JGI IMG/M metagenome (GOLD analysis project Ga0209342, IMG submission 184023) | Soil microbial communities from Rifle, Colorado - Rifle CSP2_sed 16_2 (SPAdes) (version 2) | ecosystem: Environmental > Terrestrial > Deep subsurface > Rock core/Sediment | place: Rifle... | reverse complement strand
GCGAACCCTGCAACTGCATGACGTGCAGCAGACAGGGCTGTGCGCACTGTATGCCTGACGGTGCGGACTTGCCGTGTCCTGAATGCTCAGATGGAACAACAGCGGACTGAAAGGACCAGCGTCTTGGGAACAGTAACAGAAACTGCACCAGTTAGCCCCACAACAGCGCCAAAGTCTGCGCCACAAAAGGTGCCACCTCCACATTGGTGGCCTGTCAAACTCGGGGCGCGCTTCCCGCCACATCTAGTGCATGAGCTACGAAAGTCGATTGATCCAGCCCGTGAATTGCGGCTGCAGCCGACGCTGCCGAGGCGCTAACTATGGCTACGTGTCGCTTTGAGGACGTGAAGGTACTGCTTGAAACAGACAAGGCACTCTTGGTGACTATTGGTAATCACGAGACGTGGATACCAAAGTCCGTCATAGATGAGGACTCCGAGGTATGGGACGGCAACAAACATGACGAGGGCGCACTGGTTTTGGCTGAGTGGTGGTGCGACAAGAACGGTCTTCTATGATTCACGAACTCAAGACTTGGACCGCCTCGTTCGAGCCTATTTGGCTGGGCCAGAAGACCGCAGAGTTTAGGCGTGATGACCGCGGCTTTGCCCTGAATGACACCCTACATCTACGGGAGTGGGATCCCCGCGCAAACTGTGGTCTGAAGCGCGCGATCACGGCACGTGTGTCCCACGTCCTGCGTGGGCCTGACTTCTGTGTTCCCCAAGGATTCGTGATGCTCTCGTTACAGGACATTCGATACTACAAGAACGACGAGCAGTTGTACTAGACTGTGGGGCCCACCATGTTCGACGATCACACAACGCAAGTTGCGCTCACAGAGCTGACTGCACGTTGTTGCTCATTTTGTGCACAGCCTCAGACGGCCACACGGCGGCTCATTGCCGGCGCAGCAGCGTACATCTGCGCGGACTGTGTGGATTTCAGCGGAGATCTGTTCGAACAGAAACGAATCGAATCAGCCAATCGCGGCACGCGGCGCGCTGGGAACTCCATGCAGCGCATGGTGCAGGTATTCCACGAAGTCATGGAACAGACCGTTGGTAGGACACCTGAAATACGAGATGCCGACTTGCGCTGCACGCTCATCGAAGAAGAGGTCAGTGAGACGCTGACCGCGATCCGCAACGGCGACATGGTCGGTGCAATCGATGGTATGTGCGACGCGCTCTACGTCATCTTCGGCACCGCAGTGGCCTTCGGTGTGGACTTGCAACCGTACTTCGAGGAAGTGCAACGCACCAATTTGTTGAAAGCTGCCGGACCCGTACGAGCTGACGGTAAGAGACAGAAGCCTCCTGGTTGGACTGCACCGGACATCGCAGGCCTGCTCGCACGCGAAAGGCAGGGCAAATTGTGATGGAACCAGAAGTCCAGACGCCCTGCGATGCGGTCAAAGACCTGCAACATCGTATCGACATAGCGATCAAGCGTTGGATGATCACGGAACTTCCCCAATGGGTCATTCCACAGACGGACCCGTACAGCCTCGGTGTGCTCGCCCGCAAAGTCGAGGTTCGTTTGCGTGAACTCAACCCGCAACTCGGTGAAACGCCCGGCTACTTATGGACCTTGGTAGCTGGCGTGGACATGTCCAGACGCGGAAGACTGTTCTTCGCTTCTGAGGTTACGGCACTGGCACCTGCCGGTCATACCACAGGGGGAGAGAAGGGCCAGCCGTGACGCGGGTCTAGGCCCCGTCGCCCAATCGCGGTATGCTGCAACACGTGGAAGGCCTCGACCCGATTGCCGTAGGTTCAACAGGCGTTATTGAGCTTCCGCCGTTGCCGGTGGCGCCAGAGTCTCCTGGTGCCCGTGTGCGCGTCATGCTCGTGAAGGCGGACGAAGACGGACAGAATCCGTTGCGTACGTTGTTGGCTGAATCTGGCGTAGCTGCCAGCGGCGATCTACTCGATCCGCCTTACGACATGAACAAGCTGGCTGAGCTGCTCGATATCTCTTCAGGCCTGCGGCCAAACATCGATGCCTACGTGACCAACATCGACGCGAGCGGCTTCCGCTTCGAGCCGGCTATCAACCTCAGTGCCCCGGACGCGAACGAACGTGTGCACGCCGCGATGTTCCTTGAACGTCTAGTCGTGGCAGAAGAGGAAACGGCTGCCCCGACTACGACAGATGTTCCCGCTAAAGCGCCTACGTTGGATGCTGAGCTGGCTGCGTACGACGGCGTCACCGAACCTACGCCTGATGAGGTTGACGAACGGCTGAAGAAACTGCGGCGGCTGGGTGCCCTCGAACTCGCGCGTGTGCGCGCGTTCTTTGCGTTCGCAAACCCAGACGGGTCGTTCATTGAGTTGCGCAACAACAGCCGTACGGAGTTGGAGCTGCTCGGCAATGCGTATTGGGAATTGCCGCGAGATCGCCTGGGCCGTGTTGCACGGCTGCTGCACGTGCCGGCTACCACGATTCGGCTCGCGAAGCTTGATACGGAACCGACTGAAGTGGCAGAGCGTATCCGTGTAACCGATTTGCATTGGAAGGAAGTGACGCAGAAGCGCTACTTCCGGCGCTATGCCCAGGTGCAGTCGGTAGAACAAACCGGCGGCGGGAATCGCGAGACCGTCAGCTGTTGGTTCAAGGAATTCGGCGACCCGCGCACGGTGTCGCATCTGAGCGGCAAGTATTACAAAGACGCCGCAACGCTGAAGCGCGCGGAGCCCAAGGCTAGGCCTGCTACCGAGATACTGCACTTCAAGGTCTTCTCGCCCGGGTCTTCTTACGGGGTTCCGCGCTGGGTCGGCAACATGCCTGGCGTGCTCGGTTCGCGCGAGTTGGACCAGATCAACGAGGCGTATTTCGACAACAAGGCCGTTCCGCCGCTAGCGCTACTCGTGTCCGGTGGGCGCTTGGCGGCGAATTCGCTGTCGCGTTTCGAGAGCTTCTTCAAGAACGATACGAAAGGCATCAAGAACTTTCATCGCGTGATTGTGCTCGAAGCCGAACCGGCCGCAGCATCCTCCGACCCGTCCAAAGCTAGCATCGTGCCGAAGATCGAGTTCAAGCCACTGCGTGATGCACAGCAGGATGACGGTCTCTTCCAGAAGTACGACGCGAACAACCTGGCTAAGCTGGGCATGAGCTTTCGGGTACCTGAAGCCCTACGCGGCGTTTCGGGCCCGGGCAGCTTGGCCGCCATGCGCCAGGCTGAAGCGCAGGTCTTTCGCCCGTTGCGTAATGAGTTCGACGAGACCATCAACCGCCGCATCATGCCGGCATTGAACGTGCGGTTCTGGAAGTTCCAGTCAAACGCACCTGATATGTTCGACACTGAGGCACTGGCCAAGGCGATTACCGACCATGCGAAGGAAGGCGTGCTCACGCCCGCTGAAGGTCGCGAGCTAGCCTCGGCCGTGTACAATCGCGAGCTACCACCCATCAAGGAGGAGTGGACGCGTAGGCCGTTGGCGCTGACACTGGCCTTGACGCGGGCCGTGTCGGGCCCCGCCGAGGCCGCACGTGTGACGGAAGGCCAAGCTGAAGCACCAACGGCGCAACTCGATGCAGCTACGATGCCTACCGAGGAAACTGCCGTAGCGCGGCCAGAACCGATACGCCCGCAGGCAAAGAAGCCTAACGGCGCTAGGGTACGCAGTGCTGAAGAACCGAACGGCAACGACTAGCGGCGGGCGTTGCGGCCCTCTTTCCCCCTGTGGTATGACCGGTAGTTGATGTCAGAAGCACCGTTGCTACCCCCACACGTAGACCCCGTTATCCGTGCGTTGGAGCTGGCCGACAGAGGCCTGGCAGAATGTCGCGGCTGTGGTCACATACTGCCGTTGTGCGATGTGCTCACCACGTGGTGGCACGCGACGCTAGTATTCGCGACGTGCATGGATTGTTTCGGCAACGGCCGTGTTGTGTTGGCCCGGCGAAACGAACAAGGCGTCGAGGTTCGCTTTGCACACACAAAACCAACTGTTGTTACAGGCGATAGCGCAAGACTCACAACGCTGCCGATAGCACCGCACGTGGTACGGAAGATCATTGGAGGTCAGTAGCACATGGAGATCATCACGAAGTCTGGCGAATTGCCGTTTGCGGATCTGGTCAACAACCAGGACGACTTGGCACTTGTCGCGCGGCACATGCAGGGCACGATTTGGAATTCGTTCAATATCGATTCCATCGTGACGTTGAATCCCATTCGGCCTACCGAGTCCGAAACAAAACGCCGCGCGCAGATGTACATCAAGTGGTTCGGTATCTTGCGTCGGGACTGTCAGTACTCCCTTGAAAAGACCCTCGACATGTTGCCGCATGCGTTGCGTTGTGAGATCGACGGTACACCATACGAGCCGCGACCTGCTGAGGAGAGCTGGGGCGTTTCCGGCAAGGGTCGTCCTATGGTAGCTTCATTGGACGATGACACTTTCAAGTCCGAACAAACCGATCCATCAGATCCCGGGAAGCGCATCGGAACTTGAGGAATCTTCTGTAGGCGGGCTCGCAGGTTCGGCGCGAACTTTGCGACTCGAGTTCGCGCTACTGCAACAGACGTGGGACGTTCCGGTATCGTTGCACGGCGGCTTGTACAAGTGCGTTGAGCACCTGTTTTTGCAGCGCTCCGCTGATGTGCTTGAGACGTTCCAACTGTACTGCGCCAGTGACGGTCGCGACGACGGTGAGCCTGGCTACATATACAAGGTGTACACAGGCACCAACGTAGCTGAATTCGCTACCGCGACGAGGCCGGGTGCTGTGACGCCCGGTCGCGTCGCGGCGGGTATCAACCTCAATCCGACGAGTACGCCATGTGCTTTCACCGACCTCGCTCGCGGTGTGGTTGAACTCGCCGTCGATGAACCACAGTACAAGGAGCTGCAGTTCGATAACGAACGCGTTGCATTTGTGCAAGAAGAGCCTGACTTACCCTGGTTTTCGAAGGCTGTCTGGAGCACCGCCACAGTCAACGACTTGCCTGATTCTGCCTTCATGTACATCGCAGCAGGTGGTTTCAAAGACGGCTCCGACCGCACCACGCCACGGTCTCTGCGGTACTTTCCTGTGCGCGACAAGAATGGAAAGCTAGACCTGCCGCACTTGCGGAATGCAATTGCGCGTATCCCACAAAGCAAGGTTCCGGGGCTCAACGATGCCGGGAAGAAGCGACTGCAGGACAAAGCTAGGCGGCTTCTAGTGGAAGCTGAAGGCAAGACTTCTACGACTAAGAGCCTCGGTGTGCGTTTCTTGAAAGCCGAGCTGGACCAAGAACCTACTGGTGACGACGTAGAGGAGCGCTTTGTACTGGGCGTCGTGCTCGAGCCTGAAGTTGAGGACTCACAGGGCGACATCTACTCGGCAGATGAAATCCGAAAGACCGCACATCGGTACATGGAGTTTTACCGACAAAGTGGCGTGATGCACGAGCGCATGGCCGACGAGAAGGAGATACGGATCCTCGAATCCTATCTGGCCCCAGAAGACTGCAAAATCGGCGACGAAATGGTCAAGAAGGGTACCTGGCTACTCGGCGCCCGAATTGCGTCAGATGCGCTTTGGAAGAAGGTCAAAGACGGTGAATTTACCGGGTGGTCTATTGGCGGTACAGGCATTCGGGAGCCAGTTAGCTCCACTCCATAGTCTCCACAGTAACCATCGATCGTCTTTGTGTTGTACCCAATCCACTGACTGGCCTATACTCCTGTGTGATCAAGCCGACTTGACAGTATCTGTTGATATCGGCAGAGTGCTTGGCACAGATTGGGACTGAACTTGGCGAAACCACGATATCGACTCCGCGACATGGTGACTGAAGAAGTCTCCATCGTTGATCGGGGCGCTAATCGCAGGCGCTTCCTGGTCCGCAAAAATGCTGCTGGCACACCTCTGGTGGAATTCGACGTAGCGCCGAGTGCTGCCGGAGTCGCGTTGTGCAAGGCACTCGAAGACTTTGTGGCCGCCACAAAGCTTCTCGACGCAGAGGATAGTCCGCAATTTGAATTGCCGTCCGAACTGTTGGCGGAAGCAGCTGCATTCGTCGGGCAGTTCCCAGGCGTTGTGCCTGACGCACCGAACCGCATGGAGGAAGGTCCGATGGAGAAGCGTTCTGAAATCAGGATTCGCCAGCGAATCGCCAGTCGCGCGAACCGACTTGCTGCGCGGCTTCAGCGTGGGAAGTTCGACAAGGCCGGCGTCAACGAGATGCAGCAGCTGCTCGCGATGATGCGAACGATGCTGTCCCGTATGCCGAAGGGCCCAATGCACAAGAGCGAAGCCGGCGTCGAACTCGTCGGTCAGGACGCGCTCAGTGCGTTGTTCGAACATGCCATCGCCGGTGACCCAGCAGCACTCGACAGTCTCGACGACGACGAAGCGCAGGACGTCGCGTCTGACGCACTCGATGCGGCTGATGCTGTGGCCGTTGCGCGGCTTGCTGAGATCGAAGCTACGGAAGCTGCCGCGACAGCGCCGCCTGCACCCGCCGCCACGGCGACGACCGAGGAACCCGCAGCTGTCGCAGAGCCAGTTGAGCCTGTTGTTGAACCTGCGGTCGAAGCCGCGCCGGTTGCAACGGCCCCCGAAACCCCCTCGCCCGTTGCGGATACACCGGCACCGGTCGTTGCGCCTGTCGCCGCGCCTGCACCGGCTGTCGACGCCGAACTCGCGAAGCTGCGCGCTGAGATCGCGAAGTCGAACGACGAACTCCGCGCTGCCCGCGTGGAGCTGAACAAGGCGCTGCAGACGCCAGCAGACCGCGCTTCGCGACCCGAGCCGACCGCGGCTCCCGTCGAAGACAAGATGGAATCGTGGATGTTCCCGGACAACTACAACGACCCCGATGCGAGGGCCGCCTACGACCGCGCCCACGGGAAGAGCTAGCGCAAGGTCCAGAGGTCAACAAGAACCGTACAAGGGAGATTGAAATGGGTATCGAAAGCAATCGCGCTCTCCTCTCGAAGGCCGACCTCGCGCTGAGTGATCTGGCTTCGGGTGGAATCCTCCGCCCCGCGCAGGCGGATCAGTTCATTCGGCTCGCTATCCGCGAGTCGACCTTCATCCAGCAAGTGACGGTCAAGCCGATGGCTTCCTACCAGGAAGACATGGACAAGACCCGCTTCGCCGGACGCGTCCTGCAGCCGGGCGTCGAAGCGACGGCCCTGCCGCTCGCGATGCGCTCCAGGCCGACGATGTCGACCGTGCAGCTCAACGCTCAGCTCTTCAAGGCTGAGGTGCGGATGAGCAACGAGGTTCTCGAGGACCAGATCGAGCGCAGCTCGTTCAACAACACCATCATGCAGATGCTGTCGAAGGCCATCGCGCGAGATATGGAGACCGTCGTCATCAACGGCTCCACTATTTCGGGCAACGCGCTTCTCGCAGTGCTCAACGGCGTGCTCGTTCAGACGACCGCGAATCAGGTGAACGCAGGAACCGTGCGCCTCAACAAGACGCACCTCCGCGACGTCATCAAGGCGTTGGACGACGAGTTCTCGAACGACCCGACCCTGAGGTTCTGGACGAATCGACAGGCGCGAATCGACTACCGAGACTCGCTCTCGGATCGCGCAACGGCGCTTGGTGATGCAGCTCTCTTGCAGAGCGGCAACACGCAGTACGCCGACATTCCGGTCATCGCGGTTCCCGAGTTCCCGCCGACCACCGAAACCGGTGGCAGCGTGACCCAGGTCCTGCACACAGCGCCCGCGAACGTGGTTGTCGGCATCTGGCGCAAGATCCGCGTCCAGCTGCAGGAAGACGCTTCTGCAGGCGTCGTGATCATCGTGGCGTCGCTCCGCTTCGACACGAAGCTGGTCGAGGTGAACGCTTCGTCCAAGGTCATCAACGTCGTCGGCACCTAGTAGGGTACGAGCGAACCAAGCACAGCGCGCCGCTTAGGCGGCGCGCACGAACCGCGGTAGCAACAAGGAGGCCCCAATGGGCGCAACGACTTCCGTAACTCTCGTGTCTTCGCCGCACGTGGCGCCGTCGGCGACCATCTTCAGCCGACGCATCAGCGCTGTTCTGTCGAATTCGTACGCGAACCCGGCAGGTGACACCATCGCCATTCACACCCTGCTCGGCATCGCAGCGGCTGACATTTTGGCCGTCGCCATCGATCCGGACGCCACGAACCACTACATCTGGGACCGTGCGGCGGGGACCATTCACGCCATCGTGAACGTGACCGGTGCCGAGGTCGCGGACATGGGCGACCTGTCGATGGTTACCGTCAACGCCACGGTCCTGCACGTCTAGGCCCGAGCCCAAGAGGAGATCACCATGGCAGCCATCACTACTTCTTTCGGCTCGGGCGGTGCCAATCTCGCTCCTAACGGAGCGGGTGGAACGCCTAGCCTCGCGACTGCACTGCGCGATGTTGCAACAGACTTGGCTGCCGTGGTGGGCACGACGGCTGTTGCAGCGACGGCGCTGTCTGCTACGGCTGTAGCCGACGTCTCGGCGACGGCTGCGGCTGACAGCGTCGCTACCGCAGTTGCAGACGCAAATCAGGCCAATGGTATTATGAACGGCCTGATCGTCGGAACGCCGTCGACACCTAGCTCGCAGGCCCCCGGCGTCGGAAACACGGACTGGAACGTCGACATCACCGCTGGTTACAGCTACATCGCAGCCGTTGGCGGTGCAGAGGTCGCGCAAGTCGACTTCAACGTTCACACTGGTTCGTTGCTGTTGGCCAACGGCCAGTCTTGTCTGGCCTGGATCGTCGAACGCAACGTTGGTGGGAACCTGACGACCATCCCGGTCGTTGGAACACCTGCTGCCACCGGCGCGCAAGTTGCTCCGAACGACGCTGCAATCACTGCCGCGGCGACGACGGCAAACTGGGTCAAGGTCGCGCTGTGTCTGCTCAACCGCACAGGCGATGCCACCGTTACCCAGTCCGAGGACATCAGCGTTCGACAGATGTTCGGTTGGGGCGGGGCGCCGCTTGCGAATGACCTGAAGGCCAAGTACAACGTGGCCGTCACGCTCATCAACGAACTCAAGACCGACCTGGGCGAAGCCCGTGCGCTCGCGAACGACTTGAAGGCTAAGTACAACACGGCCGTCACGTTGATCAACCAGCTCCGCACGGCGGTTCTGGCCGGTCAGGCTGTTACGCTTCTCACGACGGCTCCGTAAGACCCCGTAAGGGGCCACTGTGGCGCGGTCGGTTCACTTACCGACCGCGCCCCTGAACAACTGAGGTCAACCTGATGGTTCAAGCCTTCTACTGGGCGCGACTCGTGCCCTTCAATCCCAAGAAGAACTGCAACGTCCGCCGTTACGGGTTCGCGGGAACCACGTACCTGGGTGGCGAAAAGCCTGTCTGGTACAAGGTCACTCCACCGCAGGCCCAGGCGCTCATGGCCTTGACGCAGGTCTACGATGACGATCAGTCGCCGAGGCTCTTCGACATCTACACCGACGAGGACCGCCAGAAGGTTGATGCGCGCGAGAACGAGATGCGCCTCGTCCAGCTCGGGCTGGTCGCTCAGGCCGCGCCGGTTCCCGTGCAGACCGTGCGCGAGATCGACCTGAGCCAGGGCGACCCACGCGGTGTACCAGTCCCCAAGGGCCCGAGCCGAGACGCTGCGCTACCAAAGCTGCCCCCTCCTTTGCAAGAGCTTCCGGTTGAAGCTCCTGCGACCGTGATTCCGGCCGCCGTAGTCCCGGAGCCGATTCCCGCAGTTCTCGCGACACCAGTGCCCGAACCGGTCCCGATGCCCGTGTTTGAGCCTGTTCCCGCACCCGTAGTCGTCGCGAAGGTTCCCGAACCCATCGACGCAAACGGTCCCACGAAGGATGCGCTCCCCGCGCCGTTGTCTGTGCCACCCAGTCAGCCCGAATTGCCCCCGAATGCAGGGGACCTGACCACGGCGCAGCTCAGACCGTCTAGGGGCCGCGGAGGCCGCGGCCGGATGTAACCCGTGCCCGACCCTACCCGAACCCCGCTTCGTGCAGCAGATTACGACCAGGAAGCTGTAGGCACGGCTATACGGTCGATGCGAGTCGACCGCGGGCGGGCCTACCAAGTCGGTCCCGATGGGACTGTGGTCCTGTGGGACTTGGACCTAGTCGCGTACCTGATGTGCAACAACGTCAACCCGGCTGACATCTGGCGGGACGGCCCCGAGTTCCGTGTGGTCTTCCGAGAGACTGAGGAGCGCATCCGGAAACTCCACATCGAGTACCTAAGTTCCAAAGAGAGCCGCTTCGCCGCTGCCATCAAGATGATCAAGAAGGCAGCCCACTCTATTGGGTCTAGGCCCCCGCGTTGACGCGGGTGCTCGCGGCCCTCTTTCCCCCTGTGGTATAACCGGTCTCGTGCCTGGCGTCGTCCTCAGCGAAGCTGTTAGTGCCGATAACCCGCTCATCACTTTTGAGTACCAAACGGGTGGGTTGCTCACGGACATCTTTTCGCTGACCTTGCAGGTCCTAGACGCAAGTGGCGTACAGAAGCTTGCCGCAACGACGATCAACCTGAACGACCCGCCAGTTGGTTCCCGACTTGGAATAGGCCGCTACGCCGGTGTGTTCACGCCGACAACTGGTAGCGGTTGGGCTACGGGCACGCACACAGCCATTTGGCGCTATAGGGTCGTGAGTGGTG
>Ga0209342_10008010_pt1 | contig 10598 bp, 9 predicted proteins | sample RifCSP16_2_FD_184023 | JGI IMG/M metagenome (GOLD analysis project Ga0209342, IMG submission 184023) | Soil microbial communities from Rifle, Colorado - Rifle CSP2_sed 16_2 (SPAdes) (version 2) | ecosystem: Environmental > Terrestrial > Deep subsurface > Rock core/Sediment | place: Rifle... | reverse complement strand
CGCTCATTATCTCTGCAATATGGCCGGAAAGCCCTATCTTAAGCCCTTCTATTGCGGAAGGAGATATGGCTGCATTAAAAGCGATGGCCTTACTGTTATTATTGTCTGAGATATTATTGGGATGGAGGACATTAACAACTCCATCTTCGCTGGTGATCCTTGGCCCATTACCCAGCATGGCGCCATATTCTATCGCCCCGACTGCGGTGTCGGCACGCCCGGAAACGTATGCCCCGATGACATGGACCGGCAGGATACCGCCGTCGTCCTCAAACCTGAGAAAATGTGGCCTATCTATGGTCGGCTGAAGCTGGACCCCATGATGATAGGATGTGTTCCAGAAACCGAGCGGAGTGTGAAACCGCCCTGCCCGCAGTTTCAGTGCATCGCTGAAGGTGTAGCCAAGGGTAATCCTCTCAAGGTCCAGCACATCCCCTTCCTCAACCACCAGCTCTACCAGGATATCAATGTCGTCCATCGTCTGGGCAAGATAGAGGTCCAACGCGCCAAAGGCAAAATCCCCTTTCCGGAACTCATCCGCCCCATCTGTGCTCTTCGTAAATGAGACGTCGGCAAATCCATTGAGCTCAAACGCATGACCGCTTTGACTGCTCAAGAACAGGACAGAGATCAGTAAAATTAATCTACTCATAACCCTCTTTTTCATGATAATCCCTCCTCCTTAGATTTAATGAAGATTGTTTTACAGAACTTCCTCAGAGTCGCAATACTTGATGGCGACCCATTATATCAGTAAATTTGTAAATTGTTTAAACAGCCTGTGAAAGAAGTCTTTCTATATCTTTCCACTCCGTAAGCGGCTTAGAGCACGTAAAGTTCCGGCATATATAGACAGTAATTTTGTCATGCATCTGCCTCTTGTCTCTCGCAAAGGAGCAGATGGAAGCGACTGATCATTCCCGGTCTTTAACCTGTGGAAGAGGACTTCAGCCCCACCGGCCGTATTGTAGAAACCATTCTGTTCTCTGTCATGGAAAAGGTCTATCAGAGATTCCGTCAGCCCCTCTGCCATATGATGGAGGGTATCTCTTACTGTCTGCAATGCAAGGGGATCGCCGGTCCGATGATAGTATCTAAGGAGAAGGGACAACTGAGTCGTGTTTGGAAACTTGGGTGCTGTACCGAACCCGCCATGAGAGGGGTCATAATGCCTGAGGAGCCGTGACGCTGCATTATCGATCTCCCCGGGATTTATCTCTTCCTTCGACGGGACTCTGTCAGCAAGTCTGTTCATGACAGCGGCGACCTCTTCATTCTCAAAAGACTCTTCTTCCATGACATGGCACCAGTGACAGGCAGAATACCCTGTGCTCAGGAGTATTGGCTTGTCCTCCGCCCCCGCCTTTCTGAAGGCCTCATCCCCCCACGGATACCACTCCACCGGATTGTGGGCATGCTGAAGGAGATACGGGCTGGTCTCATGGATCAGCCGGTTCGTATATTGATATTCCATCCTATGTCTCCACCTTAAGGTACATCTCAAATAATCTGAGAGAGATGGCTAATAAAAGGGGCCCCAGGAATATCCCGATAAATCCAAAGGCCATCATGCCGCCGACGATTCCTATGAACGTCAGGATGACATGAAAGCCCAGCCTCTTGCTGATGAAGTAGGGCCTTAAGAAATTATCGATCATACTGATCACGAGCACCCCCCAGGCAATCAGGAAAATCCCCTTCCCTGTCCTCCCGCTGTATATTAACCAGAGGGCGGCAGGAAGCCATACCAGCGGAGTCCCTCCAAAAGGGATGATTGCCAATATAAACATGAGGGCCCCAAAGAGAACCGGCGCCGGGAGTCCGGCTATCCAGAATCCTATCCCTCCCAATAGCCCCTGAATCATCGCCGTAATAATAACCCCATAGATGACAGCCCGGATGACCTCGCCTGTCTCCTTTATAAAGATATCAATATCCCGGTCCGGTATCAGAGAGGCCTTCTTTATCTTCTCAAGCAGACCCTCACCGTCACGGAAGATAAAAAAGAGGAGGAGGACGGTCACTGCCAACTGAAACAAGATAGAGAGGATATCCCCGGTGGCTGAACTCAGATAACCTACGATGACCTTTCTGGACTCTTTGAGACTTTCGGTAATGGATTCCTGGATTGCCACATCTTTAAAAGGGATATAGTGCCCCGCCTTCTCTATAATCTCAGGCATCAGCGGTTGTAAAATCTCATAGGCATAGGCGATCTGGTGAACCAGGGACCTAATGACCAGTATTGCCGGGACGAGAAAAAAGAGCATGATCCCTGCAACAAGAATCAGGGAGCTTACAGAAGACCTGTTGCCCGAAAGACCGCGTACCCAACCATAGATGGGCCAGAAGGTAACCCCTATGATCAGAGCCCAGAGCATCGACTGATAGAAAGGCCGGAATACTAAATGGACACCATATAAGCTAATGACCGCAATGAGGATGAGGATGATGCCCATGATGCGATTGTGATCTATCTTCACGGCTCAGACCCTCCCATCCCCTTACTCGTAGGGTAACAAATGCGGCAAGAGGGTGTCAACAACAGAAAAGGCCCCTCAGCCTGCCTGACCTTGACAAGAATACCCGTCATGGTTTATTCTGAACCTACTGCAATTTCAGCCACAGGCCAACACAGGAAAGATGCACGTATCTATTGCCATTGTGTTCAGGGATGGTTGAAAGGGATCTCAAAGTGAAAGGTGTCAGGTAAGTATACTTAGGTGGAGACAGTAGTACAGACAGAAGCGGAATCCAAACCGAGGGGTGTCTTCCAAAAAGTCTATGACTTTCTAAGCTCTGTTAAGTTAGCTGTCGTAGTCTTTTTTCTCTTAGCGGTCGGCTCTATCTCGGGAACCATCATAGAGCAGGGACTCGACCCGCAGGAATACATAAGACAATATGGGGAGAAGTGGTATTATTGGATCAATCTCCTCAGTTTTCCCAATGTCTATCATAGCTGGTGGTTTACACTGCTTCTGGCCCTCCTGGCGATCAATCTTGCAGTCTGTCTCTCAAAGAGGCTCCCCACTATCTGGAGGGCCTATTATGTTGCAGACTGTGATTTTACCCATAACCTGGTCCAGAACTTCAAAAACAGTACCGTCATCAAATTCCAGGGGGGCACTGAAGAGGCTAAACAGAAGACCTTATCCATTCTAAAAGGGCATCAATACAAACTCTGGATGGAAAATGGTCCCAAGGGGATCTCCATCTTCGCCGCCAAAGGGAGGATCGGGAGGCTGGGTTCTACCCTGACACATATCAGCATCTTTATCATCCTCTCGGGCACTGTGATCAGCAGTGCGATGGGGTACAGGACCTTCTATCCAGTGTATGAAGGGACCCCTCTCTATATCCCACAAGGGGATTTTTACCTGAATCTGGATAAATTCTGGATCGATTATAATGATAAGGGTGGAATTAAGGATTATTTCAGCAAACTATCTATAATAGATAAAGAGAAGACGGTCATGACAAAGACCATTCAGGTGAATGACCCCCTGCAATATAAAGGGATCTGGTTCTACCAGAGCAGTTACGGGATGGCTTGGGACCGGATTGATCTGGCGCTGATCCGCATCACAGATAAAAAGAGCGGGAAGGTGGTGACTGAAGAGGTGCTGGACTTCAGAAAGGCGAAGGAGATAAAAGGGGCTGACTTACAATTGACCGTGAGCAATTTTGTATCCCATTTTGCCTATGATCCGAAGACAAAACAGGTATACGCCCAGTCGCCTGAGCATGAAAATCCGGCCATTCAAATTGAGATCGTGGAAGGGGGACAGCTCATAGCAACACCCTGGCTGTTTTATGATCCAAAATTGCAAGGCATGTTCCCGATAGACAAGTCCAAGTATGATTTTGTGTTAGCCGACTACCGGGCCCCGCAGTACTCCGGTCTGCAGATGGCGAAAGACCCTGGTGTTAATCTGGTGTGGGTCGGAAGCGCCCTTCTGATGACAGGTCTGTTCATATCCTTTTTTATCTTTCACAGAAGACTATGGATCAGGATCGAGCCATCAGAGAAAAGCGCCATTATATACCTTGGGGGTCTTGCCAATAAAGACGCGTTTGGTTTTGAGAAGGAGATGAAAGGGATCTTAGAGTCTTTCTAAGATTTAAGACAGGAGGTAGCAACTTATGTTTAGCTCATTTTTTCTCTCGGATATCCTGTTGTGGGTTTATTTAGCCGCAGCCTGCTGCTATATATTCTATATGGCACTGAAGAAAGAGGGGATCGGCCATCTGGCATTTGCCCTGACCATCATCGGCTGGATTGTGAATACAGCAACCCTGATCGTCAGGACCATCGAAACAGGGAGGGCCCCCTATGCCAATCTGTACGAGACCATGATCTTATTATCCTGGTTAGTGGTCATGGGTTATATCGCCATAGAACTGAAGTATTCCAATAAATTGAGGATCGTAGGGGCTGTTATTGTCACTCTTGCCTTCCTTGCGATGGGTGCAGCAGCCATGTTACCCTACCGGTATCAGGCGATAGAGCCGCTGATACCGGCCTTACAGAGCAACTGGTTAATACTCCATGTGATCACAACGTTTGTCGGTTATGCAGGTTTTGCAATCGCCTTTGGAATCGGCATTCTGTATCTGCTTAAAGAGCGTGCAGAGCAGCGGGGTAAGCCGTCTTTCTTTGACAGGTTTCCCAGTTCAGAGCTCCTGGATGACCTGAATTACAAGTTTATCGCAATAGGATTCCCCTTTGTCACACTGGGGATTATACTGGGGGCCATCTGGGCTAATTATGCCTGGGGAGGATACTGGAGCTGGGACCCGAAAGAGACCTGGTCCCTGATTGTGTGGTTCATCTATGCAGGGTATTTTCATGGAAGGCTGGTGCGGGGCTGGCGCGGCCGGAAGACGGCCTACTTTTCTATTGTCGGGTTTCTTGCCGTCATATTCCTTTACTGGGGGGTCAGTTTCGTGCTGCCGGGACTGCATGCTTATGCATAGACCGATGGCTAATCGGGGATTCTCAGATGAATGAATCTACCTTAGAGGAAGGAAAGAAAACCAGGAGCGGCAACAGGTTCAGCTCTATCCTCATCGCCCTCGTTATCGTAATAGGGATCGTGGGGATCGTGTGGCGCAACAGCAGTAAATATGAGCCGGTCGTTGTAGGCGCATACGCCCCTGACTTTACACTCACGGATATGAACGGGAAGGAGCACTCCCTCGCTTCCCTGCGGGGCAAGGTGGTCTTTGTAAATTTCTGGGCCACCTGGTGCAAGAGCTGTAAAGACGAGATGCCCTCCATGCAGATCCTCTATACCTATCTTAAAGAAAAAGAGGCCCCCTTTGAGATGCTGGCGATCAGCATGGACCGGGTGACCACTCAAAAAAATATCGGTCCTTTTGTAAACAGTATAGGTCTTCAGTTCCCCATCCTTCTTGATCCCTGGGGAAAGACTGATGGCAAATATAAGCTCACCGGTGTACCGGAGACGTATATCATTGATAAAGAAGGAAGAGTTGCGGAAAAGGTCATAGGACCCCGAAATTGGGAGACTATAGGAGCGGTCCAGACTATTTTCAAACTGTTAGATATCACGCCGGAACCAGAGGCAAAAGGAGGCTAAGATGGAGTCTGCTCAGCTTTCGATCTTTCTAACCTTTGCAGCAGGGCTGCTCTCGTTTGTCTCTCCCTGTGTCCTTCCGCTGGTCCCCTCATACGTCACCTACATCACAGGCCTCACCTTTGAGGACATCACCTCGAATAAGGACAGGGCCCGGATCAGGTTCATTACGATCGCCAATTCGCTCGCCTTTATTGCCGGTTTCACATTCATCTTTGTCCTCTTCGGCGCCTCAGCGACCTACATAGGAAAACTTCTGCTGACCTACCAGGAGGTGATCCAGAAGATCGGAGGGATCCTGATCGTCTTATTTGGTCTTTATATCATGGGGGCGCTTAAACTAAACTTCCTCTCATCTGAAAAGAAGATCCATCTGGAAAATAAGCCTGGGGGTTACTTAGGGTCTTTCGTCATTGGGATGGCATTTGCCGCCGGATGGACGCCCTGCGTTGGTCCTATATTGGGCTCCATACTCCTCTATGCCAGCACGACAGGGTCCGTGGCCAAGGGGATGGGACTTCTTGCGGTCTACTCCCTCGGGCTTGGCCTGCCGCTCTTTATCTCTGCCCTCGCGATCAATACATTTATATCCACCTTTAAGGTCATCGCAAGGTATATGCGATGGATCACGATCGTCAGCGGTGTCTTTCTTATCATCGTAGGGGTGATGATATTCACAAATTCCTTCACCCTCCTCACAGCATGGTTTCAGGAACATGGCATCGGGTGGGATATCGGACTATAAGGGAACTGTGAGGGGTCAGGTCTTGAATCTTGACGTGGCATGCCACATCAAGATTCAAGACCTGACCCCAGTTGGGAAAACCATTGCCAACCTATGATGTCATCGTTGTGGGTGGAGGGCCTGCCGGGGCTACAGCCGCGTACGAACTTGCCACTTCAGGAATCAATGTCCTTATCCTTGAAAAAGAGAAGTTTCCCCGGTATAAACCATGTGGTGGAGGACTCTCCCTTAAGATAGACCGGGTCCTCAAGTTCAGCATCAAAGAGGTCATAGAGACCACTGTTATGGGGGTTCACTTCAGTTGCCAGGGGAAAAATGGGCGGTACATCCTCTCGGACAGGCCCATTGCCTATATGGTGATGCGGGATAGATTCGATTCCCTCCTGATATCAGAGGCGTCAAAGGCCGGGGCAACATTTATGGATGGAACCCGGGTCAAAGGCATCTCTGCCACTAAGCGGGGATATGAAGTGTCTGCAGGGGACCAGACCTTTCACTGCAGATATATCATAGGGGCCGATGGGGCTAATGGGGTTGTCCAGCGATCTCTGCACCCGCAGGTGACACGTTCTGTGGCCGCTTCTCTCGAGGCAGAAATATCCGTAGACCAGAAGGTGGTTGACAGCCATAATCATTATGTCCATATTGATATTGGCGCCATCCCCTCCGGATACGCATGGGTATTTCCCAAAAGGGGACGATTCTCTGCAGGTATTGCAGGATTTAAGGGGATTGCTAAACAGCCCCGAATGAACTTCGATAATTTTATAAAGGGGGTGCCCTCTCTCCATGGAGTTGACAAGATTGATCACAAAGGCCATCCAATCCCGCTCTTCAGGACCCCGCAGCCTCTTACCAAAGGCGGGATTATCCTTGCCGGAGATGCAGGAAATCTCGTGGACCCCTTTTTTGGAGAAGGGATCTACTATGCCGTCCGGAGCGCCCAGATGGCATCCACAGTGGTCTCTGAGGCACTCCATACGGGCGGGACTGATTTATCCCGGTATGATAACCTGCTTGCCCATGAATTATACCCTGAATTTAAGGCCGCCCGGAAGATCTCGCAGGTTGTGTACACCTTTCCGGTGATATGGTATGATACCCTGGCTGAGAGGCCCGAGCTTGCAGAAAAATACTATAATGTCCTCAGAGGGGACAGCAGATACACCATCTTTCTGAAAGAGCTTAAGGCAATTGCCGGCTCTTTGATAAAGTCTGCTGTCAAGAGCAGTATCCTGCAACTCTTTAGATAATACCCATATGGCTAACGGCTTTAAACTGATCACCGTACTAAGGATACCCATCTATATTAACTACACCTGGTTTATCGTGTTCTCCCTCGTTGTCTCGACCCTTGCGATGAATTATTTCCCACAGATGGGCCCCTATTATTCCCCACTGGCCCAGTGGGGGATGGCCTTTGTGACCGCCTTTATCCTTTTTACCTCCATACTGATGCATGAGCTGGCACACTCCTATGTTGCCCAGAGACAGGGGATCACGATCAAGAGCATCACCCTGTTCGTATTCGGCGGCATTGCCCAGATGCTCGGCGAATCACGGACCCCCAGAGGTGAAATGAAGATCGCCGCTGCAGGACCTGCATTAAGCCTGCTTTTATCGGGGGCATTCTGGGGCATCATCTACTTCCTGGGCCAGGAGATGCCGCACTCCCCTCTGATGGCAATCGCACATTTCCTGGCAAGCACTAATATGATCCTTGCCATTTTTAATCTTATCCCGGGCTTCCCCCTGGACGGGGGGAGGATCCTCAGGGCCATTATCTGGGAAAGGACCGGGGACATCAATAAGGCAACCCTGGTTACAAGCCGTATAGGCAAGGGTTTCGCCATATTTCTGATGATCGTCGGGCTATGGGATATCCTCCAGGGGGCCTTTATCAGCGGATTGTGGCTCATCTTCATCGGCATATTCCTGCAACAGGCGGCAGACGAAGGATACCGCCAGACACTGCTGCATCGCACCTTATCCTCTGTAAAGGTACGTGATGTAATGACAACGCCTGTTATCGTGATTGATGAGGATATGGCCATCGACAGGATCGTCAATGATTTTTTCTTCCGTTACCGGTTCAACAGCTTTCCGGTGGTCCTGGAGGACAAACTCGTGGGCATTGTATCCCTGCATGATATTAAGGATGTTAAAAAAGAGGAGTGGCCTTATAAATCGGTTAAAGATATAATGGGGACGGATTTAGCCGACTTTACGATCTCACCCGGCCGCGGCGCCATTGAGGCATTGGACAGGATGGTAGGGAGTCAGCGCGGCCGCCTTGTGGTTACGGAAGACGGGAAGGTCGTTGGGATCATCAGCCAGCGCAACATCATGCAGATGTTGAAATTAAAGTCGGATCTGAGTAACACCTGAGCTCTATGAATAAGAAGCTGAACATACTATTCTGTTCTTCGGAGGTAACCCCCTTTTCTAAGACAGGGGGGCTTGGAGATGTCGCAGGGAGTCTGCCTAAGGCCCTCGCAGAGATTGGCTGCCAAGTCCGGGTGATTGCACCCAAATATGCCTGTGTATCCGATATCTCTGCAGAGCTGAAGAAGGTGACAAACTCAGTCACCCTAAGAATAGGTGGGAGGAACGAAGAGTGTGGACTCTATGAGGGGAGATTACCCCATAGTGATGTCCCTGTCTATTTCGTCTCCAACGATAAATATTTTAACCGGAAGGGGATCTACCAGGAGGATGGGGAAGATTATAAGGACAATCTTGAGCGATTCTCCTTTTTCTCCATGGCAGCGCTCCGCTTAATCAAAGAGCTGGGCTGGAGGCCTGATGTTATCCATTGCAATGACTGGCAGACGGCGCTTATTCCGGTTTATTTAAAGACCCTTGCCAAAGAGGACAAGGACCTCAAAGACTTTTATAAAGATACCGGCGCTCTCCTCACCATCCACAACCTGGGCTATCAGGGATTATTTGCCGGAGATAAATTTCCCCTCACCGGCCTCAAATGGACCTTGTTCGATATTAATGGGCTGGAATATTTTGGGGAAATAAATCTGCTCAAGGGGGGCATTGTCTTCTCTGATATTATCAATACAGTAAGCCCTTCCTACAGCCGGGAGATACAGACCGAGGAAGAGGGTTATGGGCTGGAAGGGGTGCTCAGAGAACGAAGGAATGACCTCTATGGCATTCTGAACGGAGTGGATTATACCGAATGGGGCCCCTCAAAAGATACGCATATTGTTCCCAGGTACAGCATCCGGTCTCTCTCCAGGAAAAAGGGATGCAAGAAAGACCTCCAGAAGAATTGCGGCCTGCCGATAGAAGATGTCCCTCTCATTGGCATGGTATCCAGACTGGATGATCAAAAAGGGTTTGACATCCTGCTTGAAATCATGGATGAGCTTATGCAGTTGGATATACAGATGGTTGTCCTGGGGACAGGCAAACCCAAGTACCATGAGAGATTAAAACGGTTTGCCGCAAAATACCCGAAAAAGATATCTGTGAATCTCTTCTTTGACAATGCGCTGGCGCACAAGATAGAGGCCGGATCAGACCTTTTTCTGATCCCCTCTAAATACGAGCCCTGCGGCCTGAGTCAACTTTACAGTTTCAGGTATGGCACTGTCCCAATAGCCCATAAGACCGGGGGGCTTGCCGATACCATCACGGATTATACGCCATCGAATATCATCAATAACAGGGCCACGGGTTTTCTGTTCCGCCATTACAGTGGAGAGGATCTGCTAAAGGCGATCCTCCTGGCGCTCTCTGTCTACAAGGACAATAAGGAGTGGAAAAAATTAATGGTCAATGGAATGAACTCCGACTTTTCGTGGGAGCGATCCGCAAATGCGTATGTCAAGTTATACAAGAAAAGTAGTGAAAAAGTTAAAAACCTATAGGCGGGGTTTTTTAGCCCCGCTGTAAGAATTATCGAAAGGAGGGGTATATCTGTGAAGATTGGAATCCTGACAGGAGGCGGTGACTGCCCTGGTCTTAATCCGGCTATCAGGGCTGTGGTGAAAAAATCAGTAAAATCAGGTTATGAGGTGGTAGGAATCCGGGATGGATGGAAGGGACTCATAGAGCTTAACTATAAAAATCTGAGTTCAGAGACGGCCTCAGGGATACTGCACTTAGGCGGCACTATCCTGGGCACATCCAGGACAAACCCCTTTGCAACCGCAGACGGCCCGCAGAAGGTGATCGAAAACATACACCGCATAGGGCTTGATGCCCTGGTGGCCATTGGCGGGGATGACACTCTC
>Ga0209342_10008009_pt1 | contig 10598 bp, 9 predicted proteins | sample RifCSP16_2_FD_184023 | JGI IMG/M metagenome (GOLD analysis project Ga0209342, IMG submission 184023) | Soil microbial communities from Rifle, Colorado - Rifle CSP2_sed 16_2 (SPAdes) (version 2) | ecosystem: Environmental > Terrestrial > Deep subsurface > Rock core/Sediment | place: Rifle... | reverse complement strand
ACCGAGACTGGGGCTGTGTGCGCTCGCACTTCCGTCAGCAGACCGGCAACCCCAACAGCGATGGAGACGAAAACACCGCGGCTCAAATTGCCGAGAAGTATGGCGTCGACGCAGGCGAGGTCTGGGTCATGTTCAATGGGACGTGCCAGCAGGACTGGGGCTGTGTCCGGGAACACTTCCGGAATCAGAGCCAGTCCAAGCCTGGCAAGGGACATCCCTAATCACAGGGGCGGAGGCCTAATACAGAGCCGCCGCGTCCGCCGGAGCCTCCAAGACTGTCCTGCTGCGAGACCGTCCAAGAGTGTACGTTCGAAAGCAAGCAAGGAAGCGGGCAGGAAGATTCTGGGTGTTGAGAACGAATCCACCGACAGTGGCCGCGCGCCGGACCACACGTCAGACACCTCGGCGGGCGGGTGGGTAGGCGTCCGGCGTGTCATGCCCATGATGCTTTCTCTCTCATGGCAGCGCCGGGCGCAGTTCTGGCGGTATCGGTCATGGGCTCAAGCTTATCGAAGGGAGACGGATCAACTTGTGGTTGGGCGTCATGGGAGCACAGGTACCAACGGATTACCCTTCGGACTATCCGGTCTTCGCCCTGACTGGGTTATGCTAGACATGCGACATAAGTCGTCCGTCGAGGCTCCCAGGCGGATTGGCCGCGTGCTCGTTCGGCGGCTCCCCCTGTAGTGCCTGGGGCGGGGGACGCGCGGGCTCAGCTTGAAGACCGAATGCGGTGGTGGAAGTGAGCGTCTCATCAGGTGAGAAAACCGGAATGATCGGGGCGATCCTGGCGGAATACCGGATCCTGGAGGAGCTCGGCGGCCAATCAGGGACCCAGGTCTACAAGGCAATCGGCTTCGACAGCCGGAGGCCAGTTGCCATCAAGCTCTTCCCGGCGGAGTTGTCCCGCGACAAGAGCAAGATTCAGGCTCTCTTCGACTCATTGCGGATAGTCGCCCGCCTCGACCAACCAGGTATCCCCCGGCTGATCGGGTCCGGCCTGACCGGCGGCAGGGCGTACGTCATCATGCCGTTCATGACCGGCGGCAGCCTGCTGGAGCGTCTCGAGGTCGGTCAGATCTCGCCAGCCGACGCGGGCTCGCTGCTGGACAAGATTGCCTCTGTACTCGAAAGGATCCACGCCCTGGGCATGGCACATGGACACCTTTCCCCGTCCGAAGTGATGTTCGACAACACCGGTCAGATTCAGATCATCGGCCTTGGCCAGGCGCCGTTCGTAGTGAACGGTTCGAACCCTCCAGAGATGAAGGCAGAAAGTGAACACCTTGCGCCGGAGGTCCGAAATGGTACAGGACCCACTCCGGCCTCGGATCAATACTCGATGGCCGTGCTGGCATTCGAACTCCTGACCGGTCAACCCGTGCACGCTGCACTTGAATCCACCGCCCTTGGCAAATCGAACGGGGGATCTTTATCTGCCCTGAAAACTCGTTTGGCCCCAGGGGTCGTCGCGGTCCTGCAACGCGCATTGGAAGATGACCCATCGCGGCGCTTCGCCACCGTTGGCGAGATGGTCCGCGGGCTGCATGAGGCCATCCGCGCAGGAAGTTCTCAAACCCGGGCTCTCCGGCCCTCACTGTCAGCCAGTCGAGTCTCCCTACGTGTAGGTCGATCCCTGGGCTGGGGAGTAGCAAGCGTGGCGGTCTTGGCAGTTGGTTGCTTCGCCTTGACGTTGCCCGCCATGGCGGCCGCGCGCTGGATGGGCCTGGACCTGCAATCGATGACCGACCTCTTCTCGAATCGCCAGTCAACGCCGACGGTGGCCGCCGTCCCAGATCGATCCCACGTCAGTCGCCCCGAGCTGCCTTCGTTCATCTCGACACCAACATTTACCGACCGCCCGCAGGCCATTCTGCCGACGCCGGGCGGCAACGCAGACGAGCCTGAACCGACCGATATTGAGTCATCCATCGAGAACGGCAGCCCTGACCAGCCGGCGCCGACAGAATCACCGACTCTGGCTCAGGTCGACACGGGCGATAGGCACGATGGAACTCCTCAGCCGGGGGGTGATCCGTCCGGGGCTGCGACAGCGACCCCGACCGGTGTCGCATCGAGCACGGCCATCCCGAATGATCCTCAGCAGGCATCTCCTACGGCTGTCCCACCCCAAGCTACGCCGACCGGTCAGACCAGTGGCTCGGGTTGACGCTCCGAGCCAGCGGGCCGGGGACAGGCCTGCACCCCGACCCCCGGCGCAGCAAAACCGCCCCAAGCTCCATTCCACGAGTTGAGAACCACTCCGTGATAGTCAGGCGCCTCACGTGAATCAAAGAGCGCCGAGGTGAAGCTCACATCGACGCCCTGGCAAACGCATATCCCGCGCTCGAATGTCGGGCTGCGCTACGAAAGCAGGCGCCCGTCTCCAGAAATCTGCGCCTCAGGCCGCGATCGGTAGCGCCGCCTCCAACTGCTGCGCAAGCATTAGTTTGGGTAGATAGCCTACGATTCGGTCGACCACCTCGCCTCGATCGAACAAGATCAACGTCGGGATCCCTTCGACGCCGTAGCTCATTGCCACATCGGGGTTCTCATCGACATCGACTTCGACGAACTGTATCCGACCGTCGTATTCCTCCGCCAGTTGATCGATCACGGGCGCCATCAGCCGGCATGGTCCGCACCACTCAGCCCAGAAGTCGACCACGACTGGGCCTTGCGCCTTGAGAACTCTGGCTTCGAATTCCTCGCTCTTCACGTGGATCGGTTTGCCCATTGAGATGTTCTCCTTTCCGATCCACTGACGCTGAACGCCGGCCTGTTCTTACCTCCGGCCGGCGCGCCTTGTTCGCTCACCGAAAGATCTTAGCGGACTTTCTCATCCTCGCAAGGAACGCCTGGTTCCTAGCCCGGGCGTTGAGGCTCCGGCTCACTCTGCACAAACGTGCCATTGCGCAGATTGGCCAGCGCCTGTTGTATCTCCTCCTACGTGTTCATCACAAACGGCCCGTAGGGGAAGGTCGGCTCACCGATTGGCGCCCCGGCCATCAGCATGAGCGGACACGGGTAGGAGGCTGATCTAATCAACTGGGGATAGTCTCCTGGGCGGCCTGGATTGCCTCGTCCATCGACAGCTGCTGCCCTTTGCCCCATGCATCGGCGAAGGCTGATTCGCCCAGTTGAGTCTGCACGGCGGCCAGGTTTCGATCATGTTCAAGTCTGTCTGAGAGGAGCAGTGAGGCGTCGATGTCATACAGTATCGCATCGACTGCCCCGAACAGACGTGCGGCGCGGTTGAGCATATCTACTCGGAGCGGGACAGGAAGCGCCAGGGAGTGGATGACAGTCTCTCCCGCCACGGCGGCAACGCAAGCGGCAATCCCCTGCCAGTGCCCTAGCTCCACGTTCAGGGCCAGGCTTTCACGGAAGAGGACCGATGCCTTGGCGAGATCCTTCTGGTGCAAGGCCACCTGGCCCAACACCCGGAGAACGTAGGATAGGCGGTTCTTGTCCCCCGAGCGCCTATGCATCGCCGCGCTTTCTTCATAGAGGCGTTGAGCCTGTGTCACGTCACCCTGGTTGGCCGCCAAGTCGCCGAAGAAAATCAGCTGCCAGCTGATATCCGATGGGCTGATGGGACTGATTTCTGCGTGCAGGGCCAGGCTTCCCTCAAGGTGAGATCGGCCTGCCACGTAGTCCCCTTCACTTGTGGCTACACTTCCGAGGAACTGAAGTGAACTGGCCATGATGCCTTTGTCCTCGATCTCTCGGCCGATGCTCAGGGCCTGCTCGAGGTGGCCCCGTGCCTCCTCTTGGTTACCCTGGGTCCATTGAAAGTACCCCGCTGCGTTGAGCGCCTTCCCGCGTTCGCGAGTCCGCACCTGGGCCAAAGGCGAATCCAACACCTTCTTGTAGATTTCGGTGCCTTCACCATGATGACCGCGCGTGAACCAGAACCGGGGCAAGGCCCCAACGAGCCGCAAGGCACTCTCAAGGTCACCGCTTTCGAGAGCCCAGTCAACCGCTACCCTCAAATTGAGGTTTTCCGCTTCAAGCTGATCGAACCATTCCGTTTGCTGAGCCGTGAGCAACATCTGCTCCGCCTCTTCAGCTAATTCAACGTAGAACGCCAGATGGCGGCGCCGAATCTCGGGCGTCTCACCGCTCGTGGCCAGCATCTCCTCTGCGTATTGACGAATGGTCTCGAGGAATCGATACCTTTTGCCGCGGCGCGCCTCCTCCGCGATGAGCAGGGACTTGGCCACCAGCTGTGCCATCAATTCAAGTACTCCCGCATTGCCGGATCGAGGCCCGCTTGGGTCGCCCGCCACGGCCTCGGCCGCGGGAAGGCTGAACCCGCCTACAAAAACCGAGAGTCGTCGGAGCAGTTCTTGTTCGGGATCTGTCAAGAGCTCGTAGCTCCAGTCGAGCGTCGCACGCAGCGTTCGGTGTCTCGGCGGGGCGCTTCGGCTTCCAGCCGTCAGCAGGTTCAGTCGGTCATCAAGTCGCGCCAAGATCTGCTCCGGGGACAGCACATTGATCCTCGCCGCCGCCAATTCGATAGCCAGTGGGATACCCTCCAGCCGCTGGCAGATCTGGGCGACGGCAGAGGCATTATCTTCGGCCAGGGTGAACCTCGACACGACAGCCGTGGCACGGTCCAAAAAGAGCTGTGTGCTTTCGAGGCTGGCTAAGGCTGTGATTGGCAGAGGCTCTCGGGAGTTGGCGTGGGACAAAGCGGGCACCTGCCAGATCCTCTCCCCAGCGACGCCCAAGGCTTCTCGACTCGTTGCCAAGATTTGAAGCCGGGAACTTGATTTCAGAAGCTCCTCTGCCACTCGAGCGCAGGTTGCTACGATGTGCTCGCAGTTATCGAGAACGAGAAGGGTCTCTCTTGGGCGCAGATGGGACAGGACCGTATCATTCAGCGATTGGCTCGGAGCCTCGCGTACCCCCAAAGCTTGGGCCACGGCGTTCCAGATCAGCGATCCCTCCGTAGCGGCCGCCAGTTCGACAAAGTACACCCCATGTTGGAAACGGTCCACCAGGTCGGAGGCTATTTCGAGAGCCAAACGGGTTTTCCCAACACCGCCCGGACCAACTAGGGTCAACAATCTGGTTACGCTGATGAGCCGCCTCGTCTCAAGGATCTGTCCCTCCCGACCGATGAAGCTTGTGAGCGGCGCGGGGAGATTGATGGAGACCCGAGAGCCAGTCGCTGCCACCGGGGGAAGCGCGGGTTCGTGGGGAGGCATCACTTCAACGGGGAGATGGGGAGGCAAATCATCTCCAGCTTCACTCCCCTCACCGACCCGCTCATCCATACTGGGCAGTAGAGAACCTCCCTTTGAGAGCCGTTCATAGAGGCGCACGGTCTTCTCGGACGGCCCGACGCTGAGGTCGTCCCACAGAGCAGCCTTGCATCTTTCAAAGGCGAGGGCGACTTTGCCCCGGTCGCCGAGAGCGCCGTGGGCGGTCATCAGGGCGCGGTAGGCGGGTTCCGGCGTTTGGCCCAGCGAAATCCAGCGCTCCGACCACTCGAGCATCAGATCCCAGCGTCTGGCTTGTGAAAGGCGGTCGAGCACAATCCCCATCCTGTTATCAAGAACGGCTTTCAATCGCTCCCTCTCCAGGCTCGCCCAGTCGTCATAGAACCCCGGCAGCAGCTCGCCAGCGTAGACATCGACCGATGCGATCCAATCCTCGACCGGGGCGTCCGCGGGGATCTTCCTCTCCAGTTCGGAGGCGTCCAGACGATAGTCGCAAGTACCGTCGAAAGCGATGGAAATGTCATCAGCCAGGATGTAACGCCGACTTGAAGGGGTCCCCTCCAGTGATTGGCGAACTCGCCATAGGGCATATCGGAGTTTGCTCCGTGCCGCTGCATCGGCTCCATCGGGCCAAAGGAGACCGGCTAGCTTCTCCCTGCGGTGAGCATTTCCGGGATTCAATAGGAGGTAGGCGAGGAGAGATTGTGCGGCCCGAGGACGAACATCGGCCACATGACCGTCGATCCTGACTTCGAATCTGCCCAGGAAATAAGCCTCGAGCATTCAAAGCCCCCGGCGCGGATCCCACCGGCATCAATCAATAATCCACATTTCTCCGTGATGCAGGTGACCTGCCCATATTATAAGGCTCCCGCGATCGCCGGACGGGACTCCCTCCCACAAACGCTAAACAAACGGCCCATGCGATGCCAGCAAACGCTCGCCTGTTATTCTGCGAGCAGCTTTGGCGTCCGTGGGAAGTCGGAATGTCCCTGAGCTTGCCACAGAAGTCGTTCGTCGAGAATGTCCGTGTCTCCCTTGTGCGATACGGCGCTCCGCAGCAAGTCCCAGGGCATGGGGAGGGGAGGGTATCGGAAGACCACTTCAGTAGGAACGGTCAGTTGCTCCGCGAAGCTGCGTGGCAATCAGGCCACGCAGCAGGCTCCGTCGAATAGTGAATATACAGAGAGGAGTGTGGGACATGAGTACGCGATTCGAGGCAATCAGCCCTATTGTGGGTGATCAAGTCACTATCGGAAAGAGAATCTTCAAGCCGGCCGTCGTGGTGCCTGTCAGCTTGGTCGTCGGCCTGGCATTGGGCGCGCTGGTGGCTGTTCTCATTATGGGATTGCCCGCCATCAGGGCCCTGCAGGGGCCGGGCGCACATGCCGTGATCACCGACAACACCCTGACACGATCGGAGGCTTCAACCCTGGCCGAGAACCCGGAGCTCTCCGTGGCACGTCGATCCGCCGTTGCCAGGATCCGTGGTCAGGCAAACGAGTCGGCCTACCTGGCCGGCAATCCGGAGCTCTCTTGGGCACGCCGGTCTGCCGAATCCGGCATCTATGCTCAGGGAAGCGAGTCGGCCAACCTGGCCCGTAACCCTGAATTGTCGTGGTCCCGCCGAAGGGCCGGTTCCCTCCCGGGAATGGGAGGCTGTTCGGCTTACCTGGCCGAAAACCCCGAACTTTCCTGGACGCGACGCGCTTCGCAAGGTGGTACGACCGGGTTCTGCCCATGACAGTCGCCGGAGCTGCCTGGCCCGGCCGGGTCAGGCAGCTCCGGCCTTTCGGGCATCTCAAGGCCCGACGATGTCAGATGCTGGCCAACCTTGGAGAAATCCTAGCGCGGACACCATTAATGAGTCATCGAGCTCACGCGCTCGGTTCGCGCCCCCATCCTTGGGTCTCTCGCCGGTGCCATCGAAACGATAGACAAGGGGAAGCGCCGTGTCTGAGTTGGGGAAGGCTACCGACATATGGTGTCTGTGATAACGCCCCATGGACCAGACTTCAAGCCCGGGTGCTCAGGAGCCGTATCGTCCCCGGGTTCTTGAGCAGAATAGCGAGGATCCGTGGTCACACCTTGGAGGGGTGGGAGAAGGGAAGCTCTCGGCGTGGAGGTGGAGAAACCCAAGGGGTGAGATTTCGATGGTGCTCAACGCCGCATGAGACAGAACTGTGCGAAGACGGCTGAGTGGTGTTCACGGATCTCATAAGCCTTGCGCCCTCATCGTGTATGGGTTTGGCCGAGGGATCTTCTCTCAGTACCTGGATTCCTTCGAAGGATGGCAGGCGCGTGTTCCACGCAGGACGATCCCGGAGATCGTACCCGGGGGTATGCCTTCTTCAATCAGGACTCGGTGAGGCTTTCCGGCTCACTTTGCACAAACGTGCCATTGCGCAGATCGGTCAAGGCCTGTTGTATCTCCTCCTGGGTGTTCATCACGAACGGCCCGTAGGGAAAGATTGGCTCACCGAACGGCGCACCGGACATCAGCATGAGGCGCACGTGGGACTGCGGGCTCGCCTTGACCCGAACTTGATCTCCATCTTCGAAGACAACCAGCCGTACGGCCTCGACCGTATCGCCTGGCTCATCGCCTTCGAGGCCGAAAGAACCCTCCCCTTCGAAAACGTAGGCAACAACCGTGTGACCCGGGGACGTCGGGATGGTAGCCTCGGCCCCACTGGCCAGGGTCAGATCCATGTAAAGCGGGCTGGCGGCGATCTCCGTCACCGGGCCGCGTGCGCCTTGGTACTCACCGGCAACGACCCGAACCTTCACCCCGTCCTGCTCCACGGCCGGGATGTCGGCCTCTACGATTTCCTGATAGCGCGGACGGCTCATCTTCAGCGCCGCCGGGAGGTTGACCCAAAGCTGGAAGCCGTCAATCAAGCCGCTAGGACCGCGCCGTGGCATCTCTTCGTGCATGATCCCCCTCCCGCTGGTCATCCACTGAACGCCGCCGGGGCCGATGATGCCCATGTTGCCCAGGCTGTCACGGTGGCGCACATTGCCTTCAAGCATGTAGGTGACCGTCTCGATGCCTCGGTGAGGGTGCATCGGAAAACCCACGATCGGGCCTTCAATCGGGTTGTTGAAGGCAAAATGGTCGAACAACAGGAAGGGATCGAACGGGTTGGCCCGATTTGGGCCGAACGAACGGCGGAGCAGGACGCCGGCGCCTTCGATCACGAACTGCGGCTCAATGATTTGCTTGATCTTGCGCAAGTTCCCAGTCATCTCAATCTCTCAGAATTCGGACGGATCAGATCTATATGATACCATTCCGATCAGGGCGTCACTCTCCAAGCCCGACTTCACACATCCGCACCTCGATCCACCTCCGATCCCTCCAGAATGGGGCTACGTCCGACTGAACCAAGTCCCACCAGCGCCCTGGGATGGGGATCATGCGGTACAATCCTGTCCCACGCGAGGCGCGCGACGCCCCTGCGAACGGAGACATGTGAAACAAGTCACTCGCTTCTTGCTGATCGCCGCAGGAACGCTCGCCGTCGGCCTGGCCGCCTTGGGGATCTTCCTTCCGATCCTGCCGACCACTCCCTTCTTGCTTCTGGCGGCGTTCCTGTATGCTCGGAGCTCGGAGCGCTTCCTGCGCTGGTTGCTGACCAATCGGCTGTTTGGCGCGTACATCGACAACTACCGTCAGGGGCTCGGCATCCCGCGTCGGGAGAAGATCCTGACCATCACCGCGTTGTGGCTTACGATTGGCTTCTCCGCCTTCTACGTGGCCGAAGCCATTTGGTTGAAGATCCTTCTCGGCCTGATCGCCGTCGGCGTCACCGTCCACCTGACTCGGATCCCAACCTACCGGCCGGGACCGGCCCCTCGACCGCTTGTCTCCACTGAGCCCCCGATCGAATTGGAATTCGACCTCTAGCCGGCCCGGGGCCCTTGGGCTTGAACCAGGGGATTGCGCTCCGGGAGACGTCCAATCCGGAGCCGAGGCGCTCTCGGGGGTGGGTTGCCTCCCAAACCCTCAAGCGAGCGATTGCTTCACTTCGAACACGGACTTGCGGGCGGGCGAATTCCATCGAGTATGAAGGCGATCGAATGGTTAAGGCTTCTTCGACTTCCGGTTCATCCCCGCTCGCATTCTCGCGCCTCGTCAAGCTCGACCGAGAAGGGACGGAACTCACGAGGATCGGCAGCGACGCGGGTGGGTTCCTCAGGATCGCCAAGCCACTGATAGCAGGCTTGGTTCAGCGGTCCGTGGACGCCGCTGACCGGTAGCTGAAGGAGCAACCCGAAGGTGGGGGATGGTCCGCACTCCTGTGACCACAGTGATCGGACCCGCTCTGAGCACCGGCCGAGGCCAGTTGAATATCGTTCTATACTGACATAGGGCGAATAAAGATCGCCCTCTCCCGTTCGTCGACACACCTCGATCATCCGCGTGGCGAGCGCGAAAGGAGGGATCCAATGCCGACCGGAGGTTCCTTTCTGAATGGTGAATGGTTCGCCGCTCGGGTGTCTCGCACAACCCGGGAGGCGCTTTTCGTCCTGATTACCCTGGCTGGAGTCATCGCGACTTTCGCCCGTCCGCCCGTTTTCCAGAACCAAGCCTACAATCATTTCGCCGACGCCCGCGCTCTCGTGGGCATTCCGTACTTCCTCGATGTCGTTTCGAATCTTCCCTTTCTGGTCGTCGGACTGGCCGGCCTTGACTTCTTGCGCAGGCGGCGCGACCCACCCTTCAATGCCGCATTCGCCGATCCGTCCGAGGCCTGGTTCTATCGTGTTTTCTTCATCGGTGTTGGCCTCGCCTCGTTCGGTTCGGCCTACTACCACTCCGCTCCCAGCGACAGTCGATTGGTCTGGGACCGATTGCCCATGACAATCATCTTCATGTCTTGGCTCGCCGCCACGATCGGCGAACGGATCGATCGATCGGCCGGTCTGCGCCTGCTCCCCATCTTGGTCGGACTTGGGATCTACAGCGTCGTGTACTGGCACCTTTCAGAGCTCAGGGGCTCTGGCGATCTTCGTGTGTACATGGATGTCCAGTATCTCTCGACCCTGGCGATCCCGCTGCTGAGTATCCTGTTTCCATCACGCTACACTCGATCGCGGACGGTCTTCATCGTCGTGGCCGTCTATCTGGCGGCCAAGTCGCTGGAGTTGCTCGACGCACAGCTCTTCGCCCTCGGTCGCATCGTCAGCGGGCACGCGCTGAACCACCTCGCAGCTGCCGCTGCCTCCTATCTGATACTGGACATGCTTCGAAAACGCACGGCGATACTATACCCGTCGGCCATCGACGATCGGATGGCGATCGCGTGAACGATTGGCGAAGCTTCTTGTCGCAACCGCGGGGTACCGCCGCCAAGCCCTTGG
>Ga0209342_10008008_pt1 | contig 10599 bp, 10 predicted proteins | sample RifCSP16_2_FD_184023 | JGI IMG/M metagenome (GOLD analysis project Ga0209342, IMG submission 184023) | Soil microbial communities from Rifle, Colorado - Rifle CSP2_sed 16_2 (SPAdes) (version 2) | ecosystem: Environmental > Terrestrial > Deep subsurface > Rock core/Sediment | place: Rifle... | reverse complement strand
GAAGCGCCTTTCTTCGAGCTTATAGATATGATAGGCTTTGGCGGGCAGACCACACGCGAGCAAAAGGAAAAGCTCAAGCAGATAACGAGGCTCGTTTATGAAAGAATACGACAAGCGCTGCAGATTCCGAACCTATGGCAGAAAGCGTCGGAGGTGCGACGTCTAACCAATGAGATAGATGATGAACTTCAATATGCAGGTATAGACGAGTTAAGAAATAAACATGATCAACTGACAGCTGACCTCCTCAACTTGGCGAGAAGCAGAGAGTCAGAGATTAAGAAATCATGAAGCGGCTATGCTTGAGATGAACTTCAATATCAGACGAAGCAATCGGAAAACAATGAGCATCTATATAGAGCGGGATGGAAGTGTTTCTGTGCTTGCCCCTCAAAAGCTAAACGATGCAGAAGTCTCTGCGATAGTCAGAAGCAAAGAGTATCAGATTTATAAAGGCCTCGCCAAATGGAAGGAATTAAATTCCGTAAGGGTAATCAGAGAGCCTGTCAATGGGCAATCCTTTCTCTATCTCGGCCGTAATTACCGCCTTGCCTTTGTGCAGAAGCCTCAGCAGTCTATCATGCTAAAGAACGGGCTATTTCTTGTTGATTGGAATGAAAGAGGAAAACTCTCAGAACTGTTTGCCGACTTTTACCGACAAAGAGGTATGGAAATAATTAAGGAACGGATAGGAATCTATGAGGGGAAAATGGGATTGATTCCTAAGCAGATTAGAATATTAGATCTGAAAAATAGGTGGGCGTCGTGCTCACCACATACCGGAAATCTGAACTTTCACTGGAAAACGATGATGGCGCCTTTGAGTGTGCTTGACTATGTCATTGTCCATGAAATGGCCCATCTGCGGCAGGCAAAGCATTCACAAGCTTTCTGGAATGAAGTTGACAAGGTAATGCCCGATTATCAGAATCGTATCCATTGGTTGCGTGAGAATGGGGCGAGGCTAACATTGTAATGGTGCCAGGGTGCATGGCAGAGGCAAATAAGATTTAATTATGATCTTACAGATGAAGACTTCTCAAGACTAAAAGCGAAGGGGACAGTGTCATGACTGGTAAACATCCAATAAGCATTGCCGATTATAAGCCATGCTCTATATGCGGGAAAAAATTCCCGCCAGCCGAGTTCTCTTACGGTCGGAGAGATGACAGGTCATATTGCCAAAAATGCAATAAAGAGGAGAGGGCTGCTTATCGGCAAGGTGGAGTTGAAGCTGCCCATGAATATAGGGCACGTAAAAGAGCAGAATTGAAGCAAGCTTAATCTTCCGGGGCTTGGCCGAGGCTTGCTACTACATTGCCTTAGTTGTAATCCGGAGGAGGAAAGACGGCCATGATAACTGATAAGAGGAAACAGGGTGCCTGACCCCATAACACGGAATGATGACTTGAGGAGGCAGATTGTCCCATGGATATAAAGAACCTCAAACTGGATGAGATAAAAAGGCTGCTACTGCGGCATATCTCTGTGCATGGCTCCCCATTTCAGGCCGAAGGGCTTTTCGAAGCAGAGACGAATGATGATGCTGAAATATCTCTCAGAATTGATCTCCTTGAAAGAGTTTTGGAATTACTGCGATCTGAACAGAAGCATTTTGAAAACAGACTCGATTTTGAAATATTTGTTCAGGGCTCAATTTCTTTTGAAGCCGACAGCCTGCACTATAACTTTCCGGAGACAACCCGAACTCTGGGCAGCGGCACCCCTCCTATAAAATTGCAAACGAAGCTTCTCATGTTTCTTCTCTTACACCACCGGAGCGCTTATCGCGTTTTTGACATTATAGACAATTTCGTAAAGACCGTCGGCGGGCAACTGGACCCTCTGGACTTCAAGAAAACGAGAACCGGCGTCACAAGGTGCTTTACAAACACCCGCTTCGCAGCCAATACGCTTCGAGACTATGGCTTTATCAAATTTACCCATAAAGAGGCATATAAGACGTGGGTGCTCTCCCTCCCTGGCTTTCTTGTGGCATCAAAGGTAGTGGCTGACGGCAACTGGTTTTTGCCGCAGCGGGAAAAAATATATCAGTCAGACCTTCATCCGGAAATACACGCAGCTTACGAAGAGCTGAAGACTTATGACAAGTTCGTCGAAAGACTGGCAGCCGTGTGTAAGCCTGATATTAAAGTTTTTAAGACGTTCGAGCCGGTGCTCAAAAAAGCGTATTCTCTCTTGGGAGAGTACTGGCATGTTATCAAAACCGAGGATATGACACTTAAGGAGCGCAAGAAGAAAAGTCTCGAATTAATCTCTGAGTTAGAGAATGTTCCAAAGATTGAGGATTTCTACAAAGAATTCTCGGCATGTATCAACGTGGAGAATCTATTGAAGAGTTTGCATCGAAACACCCCAAAGTAAGATGAAGGACTATGAAATGTATGATCGGAGGATAAAGTAGATGACTAAGCCCTATGACACAAGATTGATTATGATGGTGGCTCAGATGCCGTTTGATGTGGCATATAATCAGTTCTGCAAACTTATTCCACTCGTTTATGTGGATGGAATGGTGCCGCCTGAAGAGGACTTCCCTAATGACGGCGAAGTCTGGTGGATGCTTACCCCACAGACTATGCAATTAGCCGAACCGGGGAGACTTGTCATAGGTTCAATTGAAAATGCATCTAAGTATTCAACTGATGATCCAAACTCGTCGATGTATCAGGTTAAGCGCGATTCTATACAGGATTTGTTTTTGAAGGATGCCTTAGAGGTGCTGACCGTTCCCGCCGATGCCATCAATAATATTCAAGATGTGATATCTAAGTCTTTTATGCTGAATCTTTCGACAAAGCCCATCAAAACAGCCCTCCTATCCTGGCGTTCTCACATTTATGGTCCCTTCGGCACCGTGGAGGTTCACAATCCTACAACTACAATGGAATCTTTTTCTTTTGCCCCAGCTGATACAGTTGGCATGACTATTTATAAATTTGACGAAAAGGAATTTAGAGAAGCTATAAAGAGATATTACTTTAATGTAAATAAGATGGTGTCACTTACATCAGCTCACAGAACAGAGGAAACCTGTGAAAATGAAATTATACGAAATATTGTTTTAGCCTCTGGCTATGAGCAGGCTCTGTCATGCAATCCGCATAAGCTGAACTTGGAATCAATAGATCGAAAACTGATGAGGTTCGCCAAACAGTGTGTAACAAAGAGAAAGCGACAGGAGTTGCAGAGCATCTTAAACGAAGTTGAACTTACAGGTCGTGAAACTGTTGACGCCGGTGAGATTATCGAAGCCATTACCAAGATGAAACAAATTACGAGTGATCAGGACGAGGTATTGGATAAGGTAGCCAGTGGTCTTCCCCCGATTCTTTGGACACTCGGTTTAGTTAGGCTGCCATAGCCTCCAGTTCAAATGATACCGGGGACCGGTATCCCAGGGCTGAATGCCGCCTCTGCCGATTATAGAACATTTCAATGTAATCGAAAATGCTCTGCCGGGCCTCTGCTCGCGTTTCATACCGATAATCATACACATGCTCTGTCTTAAGCGTATGAAAAAAGCTCTCGGCAACTGCATTGTCATAGCAATTGCCCTTCCTACTCATGCTCTGGATGAAGCCATAAGCCTTCAGCACTCCCCTGAAATCAGCGCTTGCATACTGAATACCTCTGTCGGAATGTAATATGCAGCCCGAAGCCGGATGCCTTCGACCTATTGCCTGATAGAGAGCCTTCACAACAAACCCTGATGTCAGCCGATCACTCATGGCCCAGCCCACGACCTGCCGGGAATATAGATCAAGGATCACTGCCAGATAAAGCCAGCCCTCCACAGTAGGTATATACGTGATATCTGATACCCATACGGTATTGGGTTTCTGTGCCTCAAAATTCTGATTCAGCAGATTCTCAGCAACCGGCAGGGCATGCTCGGAGTTCGTCGTAGCCTTGAACTTCTTTTTTGCCTTGCCTACGATCCCATTGATCTTCATCAATCGAGCCACCCTGTTTTCACCGCAGTTTATGCCTTTCGCCTGCAGGTCCTCGGCAATCCTTGGGCTTCCATATGTCTTGCGACTGTTTTTGTGAGCCTCTTTTATTTCCACGAGTATCTTCTCATTTTCCTGCTGCCTCTTGCTCTGCGGCTGTCTCCTCCACCGGTAATACCCGCTCCTTGATGCTCCTATGACTCGGCACATCTTCTGCACCCCATGCGTGGAGCGATGCTGGTCCATGAACCAGTATTTCATTTGGGGTGTTTTGAGAAGATGGCCAACGCTTTTTTTAGGATCTCTCGCTCCTCCTTGAGGTTGTCGTTTTCTCTCTGCAGTCTCCTCAGTTCCTCTTCCTGGGGCTTCAGATGCCCCTTTCCGGGAAAGCTGCCTGCCGCGTCTTCCCGATGCTTACGCTTCCACGTGTGAAGCAGGTTCTCATGTATACCAAGGCTATGGGCCACGTCTGTTACATGCCTGCCGCCCTCTGTCACCAGCCGGACTGCTTCCTCCTTAAATTGCTTGTCGTACTTCCTCCGTCCACTTCCTTCCTGCATTTGACACCTCCCATGGTTATCAGGTTATATTGTACCTAACCTTTCGCTGTGTCCTCTAAACCGGGGGAAGTGCACAGTGCAATGCTTACATCGGGGATTCTTGGTGAGGATCGCATTGACAGAGCAGAACAGAAATATGCAGAAAAATATGTGCAGGAGAAGACAGCTGAGCTTCAGGCAAGGGTCGAGGAATCTTTCCAGATGAAGAAGGAGGAGTTAAAACGCGTTGAAACAGAACTTAAGGACCTGAGCGGAACTCTCCAGAAGGAAAGGAAGCAGCAGTTGGAGCAGTTGAGTCAGGAAATAGCTGCAGAGCGTGAAAGGGTAAATAAAGAAATTGCGGCTGAGCGCTTGGAGTTGGAGCGACAGCAGAATCTGTTACAGCAGAATTTGGAAAAAGTTACAAAAGAACTGCGCGAGGCAGGGGATGACGTTGTTAATAAATTTCTAACTATTGCGCCTCTAATCAGCTCGATGGGTATTGGCGGACAGCCAAATAAAGATTCCAGATCTTTGGCCAGTGGCAGTGAACATTGTCATTTGCCTTCATTTAGTTTGCCGACATTTGTTTCTAATCCGGGTAAGTCCTCAAATGGACACCTCAAGGAAGAGGAATTTTTTGACAGGTTCAGGCGCGTTGTTGAAGAGAGCAATTTTACTTATGGATTGCTCGATCTTCAGAGATTTCACTTAAGCGTTAAGTGTAGTGAAATTACCGTATTGGGAGGTCCTTCCGGCACAGGTAAATCATCCTTGCCTGCGCTTTATGGACAGGCTTTGCTTGGAGATGAAGGGAATGGAGGACGCCAAGGCTGTCTGATGGTAAATATCAGCCCTTCGTGGATGGATATACGTGACTTGCTGGGACATCTTAATACGTTAGAAGGGCGCTTCTATCCTGCAGAATCTGGATTATTCCAATATCTTGTTTATGCTCAGGAGGAATACAAGGCTCAGCTGAGTGCGACTGGGCTCTATCTGGCCTGCCTTGATGAGATGAATTTGGCTCAGGTCGAGCACTACTTTAGTGATTTCATGATGGCACTCGATCGCGGCGGTGCAGGTCGGGCTATCCAGTGTTTTGCTCCTGAAGTTGCAAGTGCGAATTGTCCTTTTTGCAAATGGGGCAGAATAGACCTGTCACCTGCCCTTAGATTTGTAGGTACTGTCAACTTTGATGAGACAACAAGGCTCTTGAGTGACCGTTTTCTTGATCGTGTAAATCTTATCAATATCAAACCTAAGGGATTGCCGGGGATTGCTGGTGCTAATTCTCTGGCTACTGCAATCGGTCGTATGGTAACAATGTCGGATTATGAGTCATGGCGCACTGATAGCGCTCTTCCTTCTGATCTTGGAACATTGATAGATTCGATGCGGCCGTTATTAAGCCAGATGGGTTGTCCTATATCCCCTCGTGTCTATAGGGGAATTTGCCGATTTGTCAGCTCTTCGGCCCCGATTTTGCCGGCAGCCAAGGCCTTCGATGTTCAGGTGGCACAGAGAATAATACCCAAAATTCGCAGTCTGATAACGAGACGTCAACTGGATGCATTGGACGCATTGTTGAAAGTGGTAAATGGCAGTAATATATGCTCATTTGACGAGTCGATTCCTCTGCTTGAGGAAATCCGGGACTTTGCGGGTACCCGGGGCTGGAACTTGGAGGATTAGGGGCAAATGCCCACTTTTGCTATTTTCCGATCTTCTTCTGTGCTTTGCTCATGGGATACGGAATCGGCGATATCTTCCCCTGGATCCCGTGCGCTTGTGCGGGAGAATGTTCTTATCCTTGAGGAGGCGGAGAAGCTATCTTTTGTACTTGATGCTCCTGTTGATGGGCTCGAATATAGGATATCCATCGGGGATATGCCCCTTGATGAAATTCTGCCAAATCCCCAGGGTGCTGGCGGGATGGTGATAGGTGGACGCACCTTCTGGCCAGAATTTAAATATTTTGAAAGTGCCAGGGGGCAAACCAGCATCATACTGGAATCCCGATATGACCAATCTCCCTCTGAAACATGGGTACGTGTATTTATAGATAATGTTTACATATTGCCTTCTAAAATTGGTGAAGATAGTTATCAGAGCATGTCGAATGATCTTGAGGAGGTCAGTCGCAGCTTGCTTATTGATTTATATGGGAAATCAAAGCAGACACATGATTTGCGATATGCTAAAGAAGGGCATAAGTATCATTCCCGAGATCATGAGCTCTCGGCGATAGAACGTGTAATAGAGCACTTAGGTCTGATTCTCGATTCAATTATGCATAGACCCTCATCTCGCATCAAAACAGTCCTCTGGTGCCAGAACTATTGGGGAGGTGAGCGACTTAACCCCACTTCCGTGGCTGCTTTATCCCGCCATGGAATCAATCCGATGTCTGGCCAAAGACCACTGTTGATACACACCAATAGAAGGTTTGAGTCTTTTGATATACCTGAGCACCGGGTTGTAAAAGCATTTCTTAATATCCTGATTCGTCGGGCTCACTACTGCGCTGCAGTGGCAAAGCGTCATATCCGCGCTATCTCTGAGGAGCAGCCACTTCGCGATGTCCGAATTGGTGATGGTCCGACTATTTATGAGTCTGTCGACCTACCAAAAATCAGACGGCTTCAACAGGCAATGCAAAAGGCTGATCGGTCTGTATCATTAATTTCAGCACTAAGCTCATTGCCCTTTTTGAATGAAGTGCCCCCTGAACTCATTGCACTGAAGGGGGGAGCTTTTCAAAGAAGTAGGGAATATGAGGAGTTGCTTGGTATTATTCGCCGGTTTCTTCTTGAAAACGCCATTTGGTATGAGGGCAGTGACATGACGGAAGTCACTAAACTTACATCCAGATTATATGAACAGTGGTGTTATCTTCAAATAGTTGAGGCTTTTCGGAAATGCGGACTTGATCTTCGCGAGTGGAATGATGCCATTAGTGATAATCTTCAGTCACGATTTGTGATCGATTTCGACAGAGGCCTGTTATTTGAGGGTGCTCTTGGCAGCAATCTGCGGATTAGGTTTAGATATGAACCTTGGATCCTTGGCGAGAAGACAGCTGTTCAGTCTCATGAGACGCTATGTCGTGGTTCCGCCGGGGAGGTCGCCTGGTGTCCTGATATAGTAATAGAGTGTTTGATGCGGGAAGCTGATACTTGGAGGCCCGTTTACGGAATTGTCATGGACTGCAAATACTCGAAAAATATCAATGATCATCATTGGGCACAAACGGCGAAATACTTGGAAATACGGAGCGTTGCTACAAGACGCCAGATCATAAAGCAGCTGTGGTTGGTTGCTCCAGGGAGTTTATCCGATGTTAGAAGTGAAGATCCGGCAGTAAGTTTTGGATTAAGTGGTCCTTCATGTGCACCAGATGAGGCTGTAAGATTTAGGCTCATTGTAAGCCCTGGCATGGCCGATCAAGAAGAAAAGTATGATGGTGATGATCAGAGAAATCCATTTATTCTTTTTGCTAAGGGAACTATAAATTATTTTAGAAAGCATTATAGCGCTAAAGCCGAAATCTTGTAAAAGATACGCACTTACCTTGCGGGACTGAGGGCTTATGAAGGCTTGGAGGCTTGATCTTTTGCCAATTGAATAAAATTAACAGGGTTTAAATGAAGAGGAGGAAACCCGGCTCTTCTGGTTAAATCTGCAATTGTTTCTCTGACATAAGGAAAAAGGATTGCCGGACAATTGATTATTGCCATCTGATTTAATAACTTTTCCTCCGGTATATTATCGAACTGGAAAAGTCCCGCTGATTCTACCTCAAAGTGATAAGGAATGTTTTCCGTAAGTTGTCTTACCCCAAGAATGACTAATAGTTGTTTTTCTTCTTGGCGAAATTCATGACTTAGAGCTATTTCTGGAGCAATCGTTGCATCAGGATTATCTTGTTTGAAATCCCGATTAACAAAGAAATTCACCTTTAGTAATGCAAATTTTATGAAATTCATACTATGCTGCAAGAGCTAACTCTCGATCATCAGGGTGTTGACATGTGCTGTCTTGTTCTATGTCAACAGGTGTTCCTGAATAAACAGGTTTTATTTCTATATTAAGCGAAGTCGGTTCTTTCTTTTCAGCATTAAAAAATTTGATCAGCATATCAAATGTTCGATGATTTCTCTCTTTTTCAATTTCTTTAATTTTCTCTTCAACTTTTCTTGCAAGATCAGGCTCTACTAAGTGCTTCTTCGCATGAAAATATTTGCTAAAGTCTTCAAACAACCTGATCATGGATAGAACGTCGTTATGCACTTCATCCTGAATCGCACCGGACTCATATCTATGGATTGTTATTTCCCCCCAGCCGAGCAAGAGAGCAAAATTTCTCTGACTTAAACCGTATTGCTCTCTTATTTGCCTTATTTCTTCGGGTTGCAACAGGCCTTTCCGCTTGCGATATTCGTTGTATGCTGATTCAAATTTATCATTTTCGTCGTCGGCATCATAAAAATAATGGTTCCCTTCAGGGCAATAATAAATCTTCGAAGTTACTGTAATCTCTTCATTTCTGACTTTTAAAGTATCATCCGTCAGACCATAAATTAAATCTCGCTCGACCTCACAAACAGGACATTCATTTTTGATTTTCTTTATTTCCTTGAACATTTAAATCACACTTTCTTTTTAAAAGGATATGATATTTTATTTTCTGCAATATGGAAAGACATACATCTTGCCCTATATTGCCCATCATCTCTTTTAACAATGCCGATTTTTATATAGATTTCATATCCATCTATATAACGGCCAAATTTCCACCATTCTTTATCTTTAACTCCGTCATGGTCCGGGGAAGGGCCATTGAAATAATCTTCGAAACGCAATTTTTTGATTTCTTCTGCCCTATGCTTGGGAGTGATACCCAGTATAGTGAGTGCATCATCATTTTTTTGGTCAATTCTTGGAATAAGACTTCCATCCCAGTGGGTTTTGAAAATTTTAAGAAATTTTTCAATTTCTTCTTTAGTTGTTTTTCCCTCGTTAGGCACTGGCGATAATATAACATAAAATAATTCATTTGATTGTGAGGCTGGATTATAGAAAATATCATCGTGAAAAGTAAACAAAAATCATTATCATATGATAGCATAGTTTAATTTTAGCATAATTTCAGCAGAATTGAAGCGATTTATGTGAATTAGCAACTTAGTCTGTAGAGTTGGACGAAAAGAGGAAGCAGGAATGTTGGCCGTGATATGGAATTCGACAACCTTTCGGCAGGGGTTACTTTGATAACTTTGCATGTGCGGGGCGCTTGGCCGAGCATTGCTGAAGCTCTCATCCCCTGCAAGGCGCTGGACAAGCTTGGAGGAGCGAAGGCATGTGCTTGCCCCTGGCATGAGCTTGAAGCGTGATGCGAAGACGAAGGCCTGCCCGGAGCGGAGCAACATGCTTGAAGCGGACCCTTGCCCGTGCCTGAATGTTCCGTGCGGAGTCAAAGGATCATGAAGGCACTCTTTGCAAGGGGCATGAAAGGATCGCAAGCAAAGTGACTGAGCGATTGGGGGCTACGGTTAAACCGGGTGGCTGCGGAGTGGCGGGCGGGTGTAGCAGACACACCTTAGCGGTGTTCGGAGGTGCGTGACAAAATCGTGACAAACTGCATCGAAAACGGTATAAATCCATCGAGGCATGCAGCAAAATATATAAGCGGTAAGTTCTTTAAGAATAAAGAGTTTTCTGGTATTTTCAAGCACTTAAAATGTTCTCATGGTTAAGAATGGCATTCAAGAGGTCGTCGGTTCGATCCCGTTCAGATCCACCATACATATATAAGGAAAGTCGGTTGAAAAAGACCGTCTTTCCTTTTTTGAGGGGCATGAAGTATAGCGTCTACGTCCTAAAAAACGAAGCAGGCCGGTCATACATAGGTCATACCTTAGCGGGCGGCCCGGCAGGATCGAGGGAACGCGCGAGCTTATCCTGACTGCCTTGCCCTTGTTATTTTCCGGGATAGCCTAACCCTAATGGGGCCGGTTTAATCGAGATCCTCCGACCTAATCAGAGCACTTCACGGATTAAAATACCCTAAAAAAGAAAGGACC
>Ga0209342_10008007_pt1 | contig 10600 bp, 6 predicted proteins | sample RifCSP16_2_FD_184023 | JGI IMG/M metagenome (GOLD analysis project Ga0209342, IMG submission 184023) | Soil microbial communities from Rifle, Colorado - Rifle CSP2_sed 16_2 (SPAdes) (version 2) | ecosystem: Environmental > Terrestrial > Deep subsurface > Rock core/Sediment | place: Rifle... | reverse complement strand
GCGAACACGTGGAACAAGTTCGGCGGCCTGCTCACCGTGCTGGCGCAGGAGCTCAAAATTGACCCGGCGGTGGCGGTGGCCGTGCTCGCCGTCGAGTCGGGCGGCCGGGGGTTCGGCCTGGACGGGCGCATGCTCATCCGCTTCGAGAATCAAATCTTCTTCGACCAGTGGGGACGGCGCAACCCCGACCGATACAACCAGCATTTCATGTTCAACCCGGAAAAGCGCTGGATAGATCACAAGTGGCGGCCCGCGCCCGACCAGGACTGGCGGGAGTTCCACGGCAACCAGGCCGCCGAGTGGGAGGTCTTCAGTTTTGCGCGCACGCTCCACGACACCGCCGCCAAGCTGAGCATCAGCATGGGCGGCCCGCAGATCATGGGCTTCAACTTCGCCGCCTGCGGCTACGAGTCCGTCCAGCAAATGTTCGACGCCTTCTCGGCCAACGAGCGCAATCAGATCATCGGCTTCTTCGACTTCGTGCAGGGGCCGTCGCCCAACTCGCGGCGCGTGCTGGCGCTGCAATCGCAGGACTTTGAGACCTTCGCCTCGATGTACAACGGTCCCGGCCAGGCGGCCAAGTACGGCAGCCTCATCCGCAACGTGTACGATCTATTCCACAAATTGAAGCCCGCTTAACCTCACCCCCCACCCCCATCCCCTCCCCCTCTGCTGCCGGAGAGGGGGCGGGGTGGCCGGTAGGCCGGGGTGGGGGTGAGGCCCCCAATGCCCACTGCCACCGAACAACTCCATCAACTCTTCCACGACGAATGGGAAACGCGCCTGCGCGAAGACCCGCTCTTCGCCACCTTCGTCGGCGACAACCGCTACAACGATAAACTCCCGCGCGCCACGCCCGACGACTACGCTCGACGCCGCGATCAACTGCGCGCCTTTCGCAAACAACGACAAAATATAGATCGCGCCGCCCTCTCGCCCACCGACCAACTCAACTCCGACATCTTCGCGCGCCTGCTCGACAACGAAATCGGCGAACTCGACCTCGGCGGCCAATACTTCCCCATCGCCAAAGTCGGCGGCATGCACACGGGCTTCGCCGATTTGCCCGACTACGTTCCACTCAACACGCTCACAGACTACGAGAACTACCTCGCGCGCCTCGCGGCCTTCAAGCCATACGCCGACGACCATGTCACCCTCCTGCGCGACGGCGTGCGCCAGGGTTATCGCCCGGCCCGCGCCACTCTCGAAGGTGTGGCGGATACCCTCAAGGCCCACATCGTCAGTTCGCCGGAGCAAAGCACGTTCTATCGCCCGTTTGTGAATCTGACTTTTGGAGAATCTGACTCCTCCCGGCTGCGGGAGGCTGCTCGGAGAGTCATCTCCGCCTCGATGGTCCCCGGCTATCAGGCCCTCCTGGATTACCTGACCTCCGACTATTGGCCGGCCTCACGCGACGACGTGGCCGCGTCCAACCTGCCCAACGGCGCGGAGTTCTACGCCCACCGCATCCGCACCTTCACTTCGGTGAACGACCTCAGCGCGCAAAAGATTCACGCGATCGGCCTTGCGGAAGTGCAGCGCATCCGCGCCGAGATGGACGACATCATCCGCAAAGTGAAATTCGGCGGCGCGTTCCGTGAGTTCGTGGACTTTCTCCGCACCGACCCGCGCTTCTACGTCACTACGCCTGACGCCCTGCTCAAAGAAACTGCGCTCGTGCTGAAGAAGATGGACGGCGAGCTCCCGCGCCTGTTCAGGACCCTCCCGCGCCTGCCCTACGGCATCCGCCCCATCCCCGACCACAGCGCGCCCGGCAACACCACGGCGTATTACTTCCCCGGCTCCGGCGACGGCACGCGCGCGGGCTACTACTACGTCAACACCTACGACCTCAAGAGCCGCCCGCTCTACGAGATCGAGGCGCTCTCATTGCACGAGGCGGTGCCCGGCCATCACCTGCAAATTGCCCTGCAACAAGAGTTAGGCGGCCTCCCGGCCTTCCGCCGCTTCAACGGCTTCACCGCGTTTGTCGAGGGCTGGGCGCTCTACTCCGAAAGGCTCGGCCTCGAAGTCGGCTTCTACCAGGACCCGTACAGCGACTTTGGCCGCCTCACCTACGAAATCTGGCGCGCGTGCCGCCTCGTGGTGGACACGGGCATGCACGCCCTCGGCTGGACGCGCCAGCAAGCCATAGACTACATGGCCGATCACTCGGCCTCGACCCTGCTCAACATCACCAACGAAGTGGACCGCTACATCGCCTGGCCGGGCCAGGCGTTGGCCTACAAAATCGGCGAACTCAAAATCCGCGAACTGCGCGCCCTCGCCGAAAAAGAACTTGGCCCGCGCTTCGACCTGCGCGCGTTCCACGACGTGCTCCTCCTCCAGGGCGCGGTGCCGCTCGATGTGTTGGAGGGGATGGTGAAGGATTGGATTGCCTCACGCCGCGCTTAACTTTTCATCTGCAGGTTTTCACGGAAGAAAATCTGCGCTCATCGGCGAAATCTGCGAACCACACCATGCCTCCCAAGAAGCCTTTCCGCAACAAACTCAACAACCTCACGCCCACAGAGTGGCTCAAGTTTCAAAAGTCGTGGTTCGTCCACAACCCGCCGCCGCGCCGGAAGGACGTGCTCCAGCACCCGGCGAAGTTCCCCGAGACGCTGGTGCAGGAGTTCGTCGAGTTCTTCACGAAAAAAGGGCAGACGGTGCTCGACCCGATGGTGGGTACCGGCTCGACGCTCGTGGCCTGCCTGCGCGCCGGACGCAGCAGCATCGGTATTGAGTTGAATCCCAAGTACGCGGCGATTGCAAAACAAGTGGTGGCCGAGGAGTCCAAATGGCTGGATGCGCGCACGGCGAAGAAGATCCACGCCGAAGTCATCGTGGGGGACGCGGCGCAAAAAATCAAAACTATTCACGGCCCGGTGGACTACGTGATCACATCTCCGCCTTACTGGGACATGCTGCACGCGCGCGGCGCGGAGACGCAGAAGAAGCGCCGCGCTTCTCCCGACCTCGACGTGATTTACTCGGACGACTCACGCGACCTGGGCAACGTCTCCGACTACGATGACTTCGTCGAGCGGCTGGCGCAGGTTTACGAGGCCCTCTATCCCGCGCTGCGTGATCAGGCATATCTGACGATCATCGTCAAGAACGTGAAGAAGGGCGGCCGGATTTACCCGCTGGCGTGGGATTTGGCGCGAAGACTGGAGCGCACGTATAGATTGAAAGACGAGAAGCTCTGGCTGCAGGACAATCAGCGCCTTGCGCCTTACGGCTTAGGCAATGCGTGGGTGAGCAACACGTTTCATCATTATTGCTTGCAGTTCAGGAAGGAACATGCCAAATGAGTAAACGCAAACGCCGCTTACGTAACCAGGAACCGCTTGATTTGGCACCTCCGCCAACCCCTGCGCCCTGGCCGCCTTCCACTTCGTTTCTCGCCCGGCTGTTCTCGCGCAAAGACGCTGAGGCATTGCTGCGCGAAAAAATTATGGACTTTGCCTATCAACCTCGCTAATTATTTCCTCAATGCTCCAGTCCTCGGCCATCCTGCGCCTCCCGTACGACCGCTCCCTGCCGCTGGCGGGCATTGAGTACGCCAAAAAATCGCTGCACTACACCTACAACCGCATGCATCTCAAGCCAGAGGCGCGCCTGCGCAAGATCGTCGCCGGCGTGGCGGTGGAACTCGCCTTTCAGCGCTGGCTGGACGAGGCGCACGTTCCGTATGACCGGTTGGGGATGACGCCCTTCACCGAGAAGGACCGGTATGACCTACGCCTGGGCGGGCGGCGGTGTGACCTCAAGAGTTTTCTCGTCGGCGACCGCGCTAAAATCACCGCGCTGCGGCGCGACCCCGCGTGGCTGCTCGACGCCGAAGCCCTCGTGCCGGAGGATCAACTGGCGAGCGACGCGCTGGCCGAGAACGACGTTTATCTGTTCGGCTTCCTCGCCGGTTCAGAGACGCGCAACCTTGGTGATTTGAAAAAGATCGCGCGCGCCGGGCAGGAGATGTACCTGCTTTACACGCCGAAGCCGCCGAGCTGGCTCAACCTGAACGACTGGCGGTCGCTGGGCCGGCTCGTGCTCAAAGTCAATACGCGCCAATTCCTCGAGATTGAGGTGGGCGGGCAGGACGGAAAGCGGGCGGCGATGATGGAGAGCTTCCGCCTTGAGCCGCGCACGCGCGCCGAAACCCGGCGTGAGTTCTTCTCGCTCCTCTATCTCCACGTCCCGCATTTGCCCGACGGCGCGGTGGGCGTGCACAGCCCGACGCTCCGTGAAACCCTCCTGATCGAGCCGGCGGACTGGACGAACATCTGGGTGTACGGCCTGGAGATTTTCATCGCGGGCTGGTTGACCAAGGCCGAGTTCCGGGCCCGGGGCCGCAAGCTGCCGCGCGGCTCGCCCGTCAAGCTCTACGCCCGCACGCAGACCGACAACCGCGCTGCGCCGGTCAGAGACCTGCGGCCCCTTGACGATCTGGTGAGGCTGGTGAAAGACTCCGCGTGGGGGCGAGGGTAGTCCTCGGATGAAATCTGGTAATGATTCACAAATGCTCCAGGCCCGCGTCCTCGCGGGCCGTCCACGGGGACGCGGATGGCGAGCCATTAAGATGTGTGTGGTCACCGGATGAAACGGATCAGCGGATTTTGAGACCAATCATCTAGGAGAGTTGCCGATGAAACGGATCCTGACGATTCTGGCGCTGTTTGCCCCGGCGGTGGGCTTGATTTTCTTTGCGCTGCAGCCCAAAGCCGATTTGGTCGTGAGCGTCCCCATCTTCCACTTTTACATCGTCACTTTCATCACCTTTTCGGCGGCGGTGATCTCGATTTTACTGGCCGCCTCGCTGGGCGCGGAAGCCAAGCCACGCCACGTCCTGGCCGCGGCGGCGTTCGCCGTCATCGGCAGCGTCTTCTTCTCGCACGGCCTCGCCACCCCCAACGCGCTGATTGACCATTTCCACCCGGCGGTCGAGTGGTCGGCGTGGCTGACCTTGTTCGGCAGCGGCGCGCTGTCCGCCGCCGCCGGGTTCGACGGCCCACAGGGACCTCCCAAATGGCTGCCGGTGCGGCGGGTAATCTACGCTGCGGCGGCTGGCGTCCTGCTGTATTCGGCCATCGCCGCCTTCGCGCCGGGGTGGCTTTCCGGCGTTGACGAGGTGTTCAATGCTTTGGCCGCCCCCTGGCATCGCTACGCCATTTTTGCCCTTACGCTGGTGATGTGGCTGTTGGCTACCTTCCGCCTGTGGCGAACCTGGCGCGTGACGCGCAACCGCATTGACGGCGTGCTGGCTTTCGTGGCGCTCTGGCTGGCGACGGCCACCGTCAGCATGCACATGTTCACGATCTGGAAATTGAGCTGGTGGCTGTATCACGTCGTCCTGCTCGTCGCCTTTCTCGTCACCGTCTCCGTGCTGGTCGCCGAGTACGAGCAAATCCGCCAGTTCCGCCTGGTCCGCTATTACCTGGCGGCCTCGCTCATCCTTACGGCGCTGCTGGCGCTGGCGGCTTCGGCCATCTTTACCCAGTTCGCGTACAACACGCTGGTCGAGGAGGCCATGACCTCGGCGACCAACGTCGCGAACAACCTGGCGAATACGCTGGCGAGCGATATGCCCGATCTGGTCACAGCCGACGACGTAAGCCGTCTGAACGAGAGGCTCGGCGTGCGCGCGCTCTTCGATTTGCGATTGATCGGCCTCTCCATCAACAGCGTCTCGGTTTACGACCAGGCGGGTGTCGCCGCTCATACCACTGAGCCGGAATGGGTGGGGGTGAAGGTGGAAAATCGGGCCGCTTTTGAAAGCGCGCTGGGGGGGCAGACGGCAGTCGTCATCCGCCAGCCCGACGACGCCCCGGCGACCTATCGCCCGGCGGCCAGCGTGCACATCGTCGAGGCCTATGCGCCCATCCGTCCGGGGGGCAACACGAGCGGCCAGCCGATCGGCGTGCTGGTGACCATCCAGGAAGCGCCGACGCTCAACAAGGCCGTCATCAGCGCGCGCATTCGGGGACTGGTGACCGCGGCGATCACGATGGGTTTGCTCTTTGTCGCTTTGCTTTCGGTCGTGGGGCGCGCCGACCGCATCATCACCGAACGCACCGACGCGCTGCGGAAAGTGACGGCGCAGCTCAAGACTTACTCCGAATGGTTGCTGGGGCGCGACCTGCTGGGGCGGGTATTGAACGACCCGAACGCCCTCAGCCTCAACCGGCGCGAGCGGACGGTCCTGTTCATGGATATCCGCGGCTTCACGCGCTGGAGCGAGTCACGCTCACCAGAGGAAGTGGTCGCCATGCTCAATCGTTATTACGACACCGTGGAAGCCGCCGTGACCAGACATGGCGTCATCAAGGTCAAGTTTTCGGCGGACGAGGCGATGGCGGTCTTCCCCGACGCCGAGCGGGCGGTGGCAGCCGCGCTGGAGTTGCGCGCCTGCATGGATGACCTGCTCTCCGCGCAGGATCTCGGCGCGGGCATGGGCCTGCACACCGGCCCGCTGGTGGAAGGCCTGCTGGGCAGCACCGAAGTCAAGTTCTACGACGTGATCGGCGACACGGTGAACACCGCGAAGCGCATCGAGAGCGCCGCCGTGCGCGTCGAAGCGCTGGTGTCTGACGCGACCCGGCAGGCCATGGGCGGCCAGTTCCCTGTGGGCGAGGCGCGGCAGATTGCCGCCAAAGGCAAAGAAGCGCCGGTGAAGGTGTACCCGCTGGCATAGGGGCGGGGCGTGGATTATCTGGTGGTGGAGATGCGCCAATGAAGTTCGATGGCAAATGGTTGTGGTTCGGGGTATTGTGTCTGGCGGCGGCCTGCGCCTCCGCGCCGGCCGGGCCCGCGCAGATTGACCCGCCTTTCCCCACGCCTGGACCGGTGGGGACGGCGGCGCGCGTCTACGCGGTTGAGAGCGGCTGGTTCGACGGCCAGCCGGTGCAGTATTACAACCTCGGCGCCAACACCTATCTCCGGCCTGACGACCCCACGCGGGTGGGGGTTGACCCGGTGTGGGTTTTCGCCACGGGCGTGAATCCGGATGGCAGCCCGGTCAAACTCGAAGGGCAGGATAACCTGTTCAACAGCAGCCCTGGCGACCCAGTCTATAGCGACCTGTGGCAGGTGTATTTCGTCACGCCCACGGATGGCTACCTCCCCAACAGCATCACCGCCTATGGCGACCTCGTGGCGAGCGGGATGAAGATCGAAAAACAGGCCATGCTGGTGAACTGCCCGATTGTCCCCCCCGACTCCTCGCTGGCCGACAATTCCCACCCCCTCCTCAAAGGCTGGGTGAACGGCCAGCCGGTGGTGTACTTCGACTTCGGCGTGACGAGCTCCAGGCCCGGCCGGGTTTATGCTCTCGTGACCGCCTTCGACACGGACGGCAGCCCTCAACTGGTCCCCGGCCAGCATTTCGTGTTCGACTCATCGCGCACTTCGGGCGGGTACAGCGATTTCCGTGTGGTGCACTGGGTGACCGTGGACTCCGGCTACAAAGCCGACTCGATCCGCGCGGCGGAGGACATTGACCCGGCTAAAGTCACGCCCTCGACGATGGTAGTGAATTATCCGCAGAAGTGATCAAGGTGCGTCGCAGGTAAGACTGCTTCAAGAAGGATACGGATAGTAGTCCTGGTAGCCCAGCCTCCACGCCACGAAGGCGACGAGGGCAATCATCATCGCTCGTAGCTCACGGCCAGCTCCAGATGGACGTTTAGAGGGCCAACCGCAAAGATGTGCAGCGCATGCAGCGCGCGCGTGGCCGCCACGTAGAGCAGCCGTCCGTCAAACTCAGACGAGGGATATGTCTGGTCGTCCGCCCCCACGATCAGCGCGGCCTCGAATTCCATGCCTTTGGCCAGGTGCACCGGCAAGATAAAGACGCCGCCCGTGTAACGGTCCGCCGCAGCCGTCGCCGCCTGGAAGGGGCTGAACTGATGCGCCTGCAGTTCTTGGGCAAGCGCGGCACAGTGGGCGGCTGTTTTGACGATGACCGCGATGTTCTGGTAGCCCTCGTCTCGGAGGCCGTTGATCGTCTCGATCAGTTCTGGGGCCAGCGATTCCGGCTGAGATAACGGCTTGATCTGAACCGGCGCGCCGCGGCGGTCAAACGGCTTGGCCAGGAGAGGCTTCTGTCCGTGAGGCGTGAGCAGTTCCAGGATGTGGTTCGCAAAGGCGACGATCTCGTAAGTGCTGCGGTAGCTCTCGGTCGTCTCATGATAACTGTACGGAGCGCCGTCAAACGCACGGCGCACGTCCTCCCAACTGGCGATGCCCCGGTAAGCATAGACCCCCTGAGCGAGGTCGCCCAGGATGGTGAAGGAGCCGTTGCGCGAGAGGCGTTTCAGCACGGCAAAATACAGCGGCGCGACATCCTGAGCCTCGTCCACGACCACGTGATCGTACAGCGGCGCGGCGACGCCATGAATGAGGGTGTGAAGATAACACAGCGCCGGCAGGTCGCTCACATCCAGCGCTTTGCCCACCGGCGAGGTGGACGCATGAAGCAACGCGATCTCCTCGGCCTCGAAAATGCTTTGACTCAGCTGGCTCAAACGTTTGCGATCGGCTAAAAGTTCGTCGTAACCGGCCACGGGATCAAGCGCGGGCCAAACGTTCTCCAGGTCGGCCTCAAGCGCCTCCTGCACCGCCGCCCGAATTTCGGGGTGGCGCTCCTGGCGGCGCGCGTCCTCGAGTTCCTCTGCCTTGAGGCGCGCCGCGCGTAAGCGCATCCGCTCTCCCTGACGCAGGAAGTAGTCGGCCAGCGCGCGCAGGCCATCCGCGCCCTGGGCCAGCGCCGCCGGGGCTTGAGCGTCTTCCAACTCCGCGTCGGCGTTCTGCCGGGCGAACGCCGTATACTCGTCCAGCCGGTCGGCTTCCGCGCGAAGCTGTCGGCCACGTTCAAGCATCCGTTCCCCTTCGGCGGCGAGTTCCTGAATCTGGCGGAGGGCGGCGGCCGAGTACTCGCCCATGAGTTCGCGCAGCGCATCTTCCTGAAAGCGCTCGCGGTGAATCATCAGCGGCAGGTGCGCCAGCGAGCGGTAAAGCTCCAGCAGGCGGGCCTGAGACAGGGTGATGCTCACTTTGAGCGGGCCAAGGTTACGATAGACAAGGCCCTGGGGCGAAAGGGTGAGCCGGGTGCGCCACCATTCGGCGAAGCGATCCAGCAAGCGCCCCATCCGCAGAGAGGCCTTGATCTGGCCGCGGCGCGCCAGGGCCAGCTTCTCTCGCTCTGGCACGCGGCTCGAGAGCAGCGCGTCGAGCGTGGCATCGGCCAGCTCGAGGCCCGTGAGGCCGAGCCGCTCCAGCGCCCAGGCGTCCAGCGTCATCTGGGAGATGTCTTTGACGCCCAGGCCGGGCAGCACATTCGCGATATAGCCGAGGAATAACTGATTGGGGCCGAAAATGATGCAGCGCTGCGCCTCGATGCCGGTCTTATTGCCCGGGTAGAGCAAGAACGCGACGCGGTGCAGCGCAATGGAGGTTTTACCGCTTCCGGCGACGCCCTGGATCACCAGCACCTGCCCGGGGTCGGCGCGGATCAAATCGTCCTGGTGCTCCTGGATCGTCGCGACGATGTCGCGCAGCTGGGCTTCGCGCCGGCCGGAGAGGATTTCGCGCAGATACGCGTCGGGGTCAATCAGGCCTGGCCGGGCCTCGGGGGCCGCGGCGGTTGACGGGCGGGCGTCGAACTCGTCGTGCAGGCTGAGCAGAGCCTGGCGCTGGACGTGGAGATGACGCTTCAGGTGGAGATGGCCGCTGACTCTGCCGTCCGGGCTGTGGTATTCAGCCTGGCCGGGCCGGCGGCGCGAGAACAGCCGGGCCAGCGGCGCGCGCCAGTCCACGACGACGATCTGGCCGCCATGATCGAAGCCCACCCGGCCGATGTAATGCGTCTCGGCTTTTCTGGCGCTGTCGGCGGCGAAGTCCAGCCGCCCGAAATACACCTGCTCGCGCGCGATGAGCAGATTGTCGTACATGGCGCGCAGTTGCTTAAACAGGGCCGCCGTGTCGTGGGCGGTTGGCCCCTGCGGCTCCATCTGGCCGATTTCGTCAATGCGCTTTTCGAGTTTCGCCAGCGTGGCGCGCAAATGGGCGTCTTCAACGGAATACTCTGGGTGGTCGTGTGCAGGCATAATAGATGAATACCCTATTCTGCGACATACACCTTCAGCAGTTCCACGGCGGCCCCCGGCGCGATGACCCTGACGTTTGCCTGAATATCCTCAAGATGTTGGTGGACCGTCGCGTGCTCGATCCCAGGCGGGGCATAGACGGCGAACAGGACGCGGCGCGTATCGGGCGTGAGGCGGGTGCGTTGGTCGGGGCCGTAGATCACGCTGGAGGTCACGCCCTCGGCGTCGGCCATGAACATATCGCCTGCCTTGAGCGTCTGTTCCTGGCCGTTGAGCATCACGTAGCGTTCGTCGCCCCGCGCCACGTCGAGCCGGAGCGGCGCGCGCAGCGTATCCCCATCATGGCCAGCCGTGAGGAGTTGGTTCTTGAGTTCGGCCATGAACATCGCCTCGACCAGCGCGGCCACGCGCGGCAACGACCGGCGCTTCAACGCCACGGACTCTAGCTGCAACAGAACGTGGTAACTCTTTTTGAACCTGCCATAATA
>Ga0209342_10008002_pt1 | contig 10603 bp, 9 predicted proteins | sample RifCSP16_2_FD_184023 | JGI IMG/M metagenome (GOLD analysis project Ga0209342, IMG submission 184023) | Soil microbial communities from Rifle, Colorado - Rifle CSP2_sed 16_2 (SPAdes) (version 2) | ecosystem: Environmental > Terrestrial > Deep subsurface > Rock core/Sediment | place: Rifle... | reverse complement strand
CAAAGCGCGCGCGAAACTCCGCGATTTTCTCCTGGCGCAGGCGCTCGCGCTCGGCTTCGGGAGCCCGATCCAGCTCCCGCTTGTACACGATATTGACCGCGCCTTCCGGCCCCATGACCGCGATCTCCGCCGTCGGCCACGCGAAATTCGCGTCCGTGCGGATATGCTTGCTGGACATGACGCAGTAGGCGCCGCCGTACGCCTTGCGCGTGATGACCGTCAGCTTCGGCACCGTGGCCTCGGCGAAGGCAAACAGCAGCTTCGCGCCGTGCCGGATGATGCCGCCGAATTCCTGCTCGGTCCCCGGCAGGAATCCCGGCACGTCCTCGAAGGTAATCAGCGGAATGTTGAACGCGTCGCAGAAGCGCACGAATCGCGCGCCTTTCACGGAGGCATTGATGTCCAGCACGCCGGAAAGCACGGCCGGCTGGTTGGCCACGATGCCCACGGGCCGGCCGTCCAGCCGCGCAAACCCCACCACCAGGTTTTTCGCGAAATGCTCCTGCACCTCGAAAAAATAGCGCTCATCCGCGATGGACTGGATGGCGTCCTTGATGTCGTACGGCACCATCGGATCGGCCGGGACCAGAGTGTCGAGCGCCGCGTCCGCGCGCTCGGCGGGATCGGCGGTCGGCCGCCGCGGCGGATCCTCCACGTTATTGGACGGCAGGAAACTCAGCAGCTCGCGGATCATCGCCAGGCACTCGGCGTCGTCGCGCGCCGCAAAATGCGCCACACCGCTGGTGGCGTTGTGCGTCATGGCTCCGCCCAGCTCGTACTTGGTCACCTCTTCGTGCGTCACCGTCTTGATCACGTCCGGCCCGGTGACGAACATGTACGACGTTTCCATCGTCATGAAGATGAAATCGGTGATCGCCGGCGAATACACCGCTCCGCCCGCGCAAGGACCCAGAATCGCGCTGATCTGCGGAACGACGCCGCTGGCCAGCGTGTTGCGCAGGAAAATATCGGCGTACCCGGCCAGCGACATCACGCCTTCCTGAATCCGCGCCCCGCCCGAATCGTTCAACCCGATGATCGGCGCGCCCCCGCGCAGCGCCAGGTCCATGATCTTGCAGATTTTCGACGCATTGGCCGCGGAGAGCGATCCGCCGAATACCGTGAAATCCTGCGCGAAGACGTACACCAGCCGCCCATCAATTCGCCCGTAGCCGGTGACGAATCCGTCCCCCGGCGGACGCTGCCGCTCCATGCCGAAATCCGTGCACTGGTGCGTGACGAATTTGTCCAGCTCCTCGAACGTCCCTTCGTCCAGCAGCAGCGCGATGCGCTCTCGCGCCGAAAGTTTCCCCGCCGCCTTCTCCCGCGCCCGCCGCTCGGCCCCGCCGCCGGCCTCCGCCGCAGCCTCCCGCCGCCGCAGTTCTTCAATGTCCTTGCGGGATATCTCGTGAGTAGTCATAGGGCGCAGTCCCGGCGCGTTGCGATTCTACATCAATGCGGCTTTTCACTCACGGAATGGAACTGCATCACGCAGGTCTTGAAGAGTTCGAGGCCGCTCTAGTGCAAACCCGACCAGTCGTCCGTCAACACGATCGAGTCGCCCGGATTGGAAGGGTCATACTTGATGCTGGCCGGCCGGCCCGGAACCAGCCGCTGCTGCTCGGAACGCCCCTGGAGGGTGGTGATGTCCTGCGCCGTCTCGTAACTGACGCCCGAGATCGAATAGCTGTAGCACACCAGTTTGCGCAGTCCGTCCGCGCTCACGATCTTCGGCTCGCGCCGGAACAGCGCGATCCCGCGCGCCGCCGCCTCTTCCTGCGGCAGTTCGAGCACTTCCAGTATCTGGCCTTCGGCGATGCGCCCGACCTGATTGATGTGCGCGCGGCGCTTCTGTTCGATCTCGTCGTGATTGGGCTCGCGTTTCATCCACACCGAATACCAGACGCCGCCCACCACCGCCAGGGCCGCGCCGATCGCCACCCAGACTCGCCAGTCGAATTCTTCCATGCTCAGCGCCCGGCCTGCTTGACGGCGCTCGGCAGGATCTCGCCCAGAACGTCCCGCACCTTTTCCCAGTCCTTCAGGAAGCCGGCCAGCCCCTTGTCGGTCAGCGGATGATGGAACAACTGCTCGAACACCTTGTAGGGCATGGTGCCGATGTGCGAACCCATCTTGGCCGCCTCCACCACGTGAATCGGATGCCGCAGGCTCGCCGCCAGCACTTGCGTTGAAAAATTGTAGGCGCGGTAGATGTCCATGATCTCCCGCAGCAGTTTCAGGCCGTCCTGGCCCACGTCGTCCAGGCGGCCCAGAAACGGGCTGATGATGTAGGCCCCGGCCTTGGCCGCCAGCAGGGCCTGCGGCGCGGAAAACACCAGCGTCACGTTCACGCGAATGCCTTCCTTCGACAGAATGGACACTGCGCGCACGCCGTCCGGCACCATGGGCACTTTTACGACGATATTGCGATGCCAGCTGACCACTTCGCGCGCCTCGCGCAAGATTCCCGCCGTGTCCGTGGAAACCACCTCCGCGTTCACGACGCCGTCCTTCAGGACGTCGCAGATTTCCAGGATGTGCTCGCGAAAGGGCTTCTTTTCCTTCGCCACCAGCGTCGGGTTGGTGGTCACGCCGTCGACGACGCCCAGCGCCACGCCTTGGCGGAGTTCTTCGAGGTTCGCGGTATCGAGAAAAATCTTCATTGTGTTTGCTCCCGCCGGTTTCCGCCGTCTTCAGGCCGAGTGGAACCTGCCGATTGATGAATTCGCCGTTGCGCCAACGAAATTATCACACGCGCAAAGTCAGGGCAAACGCCGCGCTCGCCGGCGCTCCAAATCAGTCTACGGCTGCGTTGCCGGGATCTGCGCTTCGAGCGCTTCGCTCGGCGCGCTTTCCCGCCCGGACGCGTCCACCGCCGTGACGCTGTAGAAATAGCGCCGCCCCGGAAACACCGCATCATCCCGGTACGTCGGCGAGCCCACCGTTTGTTCGTTCAGGCGCGCGCCCTGCATGCCCGGCTGCTCGCTTCGATAGACCGCATAGCCGGTCACATCGGCCGCCGGCGCGATCGCCCAGGAAAGCGTGACGTACGCGGATTCCGCCCCCGCCGGCACGATCACCACGTCCACGTCGTCCGGCGCCGCGGGCGGAGCCGCGACGGCCACGGTAATGACGGCCGCATTTGAGTCTGCCGATTCCACCGTGTCGGCGTCGAACCGCGCCACGCGCCGCACGAAATACATGTAGCTGTGGCTGAACTCGACGTCCTCGTCTTGGTATTGCAGCACGTTCGATGCTCCGCCCGCCCCATTCTCGCTCGCGTCCAGTTGCGCCACTTGCACCAGCGGCCGCCACACGGTAGCTCTGGCTGGGTCCACCGCCGCCGCCGCGGCGCTCTCCGGCGCGACCTCAGCCTTGTAGACGCGGTAAGCCGCGCCCGCCTCGCCCGGCCACACCACCAGCACCGATTGCCCTTCGACGCGCGCGCCGACGTTGCCGACAGCCGCTGGCGCCGGATGCACGCGCACGGCCACGCGATTGGATTCCGCCGACGCGCGATTCCTGGCCGCGCGCGTCCGCACCGCGTACACCTGCTCCACGCCCGCCGCGCTGCCGCTGATTGCGTCGCGATAAACCATTCGCCCGCCCGACAAATACGAGTCCGCCATTTCGCTGGGGATGGTGTAGACCAGTCGCGTCGATATCCTCGCTACCGGCTGCCCTCCGGCTGCGACGTCGCCCCGGTAAATCTCGATCGCCGGTGGCGCCGCCAGCGGCTCCCCGCGCGTGGATTGACCGGGCAATGTAAAGCTCAATACGACTTCATCGCCCTGCTGCCGCGCCTGCAAGTCCTGCACCGCTTGCGGGACGATGACCCGCCGCGGCGTCGGTTCCCCCGGCGAGGCGCATCCGCCTCCCAGGAAGGTTGCGACCAGCGCCGGCAGCATCAGACATCGGCAGGAAAGCATCGGCTACAGGATGTAGCGGCTCAGGTCCTGGTTCTTGGCAATTTCCGCCAGTTGCTTGGAAACGTAGGCGGCGTCGATCTTGACGTTCTTTTTCTTGAGTTCGGGCGCATCGAACGAAATCTCGTCCAGCACCCGTTCCAGGATTGTGTGCAGCCGCCGCGCGCCGATGTTTTCGGTCTGCTCGTTCACCTGCACGGCAAAACGCGCCAGCATGGCGATGGAATCCTCGGTGAAAACGAGCTTGACGCCTTCGGTTTCCAGCAGCGCGATGTACTGCTTGATCAGCGCGTTTTTCGGCTCGGTCAGAATGCGCACGAAGTCCTCTTCCGTCAGCGCGCTCAGCTCCACGCGCAGCGGCAGGCGTCCTTGCAGTTCCGGGATCAGGTCGGATGGCTTGCTGATGTGAAATGCGCCGGCGGCGATGAACAGGATGTGATCGGTGCGCACCATCCCGTACCGCGTGTTCACCGTGGTTCCTTCCACGATCGGCAGGATGTCGCGTTGCACGCCCTCCCGCGAAACGTCCGGCCCGTGGCCGCTCTCGCGCCCCGCGATCTTGTCGATTTCGTCGATGAAGACGATGCCCATCTGTTCCGCGCGCTCGGTGGCGATGCGCGTCACGCTGTCCATGTCGATCAGCTTGTTCTCTTCTTCCTGGATCAGGTAATCGAACGCTTCCGCCACCGTCATCTTGCGCTTCTTCTTCTGCTGCCCGAAAAAGCCCGAGAGCATGTCCTTGACGTTGATGTCCATCTCCTCCACGCCCTGGCTCGATACGATCTCAAACGCCGGCATGGAGCGCTCGCGCACGTCCACCTCGACCAGCCGCTGGTCGAGCTTGCTCTCCCGCAGTTGCGCCCGCAGCTTCTCGCGCGTGCGATCCGGCTCCTTCCGCCCGTTTTCCGCGCTCCCGGCATCCGCTGGGGCTTGCCCCGGAGGCGGAGGCGGCAGCAGCAGGTCCAGCAGCCGCTCCTCGGCCGCCTGCTCGGCGCGCTCGGCCACTTCATCCAGCTTTTCCTCGCGCACCATGTCGATGGCGGTTTCCACCAGGTCGCGGATCATGGATTCCACGTCGCGCCCCACGTAGCCCACTTCCGTGTATTTGGAAGCTTCCACCTTGACGAACGGGCACCCCGCCAGCCGCGCCAGGCGCCGCGCGATTTCCGTCTTGCCCACGCCCGTCGGCCCGATCATCAGAATATTCTTCGGCAGAACTTCTTCCGCCATCTCCGGCGACAGCTTCTGCCGCCGCACGCGGTTGCGCAGCGCGATCGCCACCGAACGCTTCGCCGCCGCCTGCCCGACGATATATTTGTCGAGCTCGATGACGATCTCGCGCGGCGTCAATTCGTCAAACGAAGGCTCCGGTGGCGCCTCCGGCTGCCGCGGCTCCCCTGGAAGATAAATCACCATAGTCTCTTCAGCGCTCTTTTCACGCCCATCCGGCCACCCGATCGGGTGTCATCCTGAGCGAAGCGAAGGATCTCTCTTTCTTCTCTCCGTACTTGCTTGTGCCACGTTCCGGCCACTCAGACTCCGTCTCACAATTCCTCGATCGTGAAATTTCCATTCGTATAAATGCAAATCTCGCTGGCGATGCGCATGGCCTCCTGCGCGATGTCCTTCGCATTCAACTTGCTGTGTTTGGCCAGCGCCCGCGCCGCCGCCAGCGCGAATGGTCCGCCCGACCCGATCGCGCAGATCCCGTCGTCCGGCTCGATAACGTCTCCGTCGCCCGACAGGACAAACGTCCCTTTGCCGTCGGCCACCAGCAGCAGCGCCTCCAGGTGCCGCAGCGCGCGGTCCTTGCGCCACTCTTTGGCCAGCTCCACGGCCGACTTGGCCAGATTGCCGTGGTGCTCCTGCAGCTTGCCCTCGAATCGCTCGAATAGCGAAAGCGCGTCGGCCGTCGATCCGGCAAATCCCGCCAGCACCTTGTCGCTGAAGAGCCGCCGGGTTTTCTTGGCCGTGTGCTTCATCACGTTCGCCCCCATGGTCACCTGGCCGTCCCCGGCCATGACCACTTTGTTGTCGCGTCGCACGCACAAGACCGTCGTGCCGTGTATCCGCGGATGCAGCCTCTGCTTTGGCATGCGGAGATTATACAGCCACCGCCGCGCAACTGCCCAATGCCGGCCGGGGCCATCCCTGGCACCGCCTGCCGATATCCGTGCCGCGAGGCGTCTGGCAAGGTGCCCGGCTTCTGCCAGGTGGCGCTTTCGCTCTTCTCGGCGCCACCGTATCCCCGGGGTTTGAGTTCGCCGATTTTGAGCTGGCCCAAAGGGAAGCGCTGCTCGCCGCCTGGCCCGAATTTTCCGCGTTGATCGCCTCGCTCACCCGCTGAAACCAGCAAGCCGATCGCTTAGTTGGGAACCGTGTCGGACTTGGATTCTTCTGCGGGGGTAGAGTTGCTATCGGCGGCGCCCTGGGAGCCGTCTCCCGACGCGCCGGAACCGGCCGCAGCCGCGGTTTCCGTTTCCACTGTCGCCTCTGGCGACGGAGCAGGCGTGGGCGCCATCCTTCCCGCCAGCGCCTTCGTCAGCAGATCGATGAAGCGTCGCGCGGCGGCGCCTTCGGGATCGAGCGCGGGATTGTATGCTGCGATGACCAGCGCGGCCAGCTTGGGCTGGCGGACCAGCAGGCCCAGCGCCTGCTCCAGTTCCTGCCAGCGCATTCCGCCGGGCGCGGAAAGATTCGTCGCCGCGAAATCCTCCGCGGCGATCACGTCCAGGTCGATGTGCAGCACGAACTCGCCCTGCAGCCCGTGCACGCGATCGAGCGCTTCCCCGGCCGTTGCCGCCGCGCCCTGGCGCGAAATGTGCTTCGCCGGGTAGTGTCGCAGCATCGAGCGTGAAAGAAATTGTTGTTCCGGCTCGTCCAGACGATCGATGCCCAGCAGCGCGATTTCAGGCTCGCGCACCAGCGGCGGCTCGCCCCAGAACCGCACCATCTCCGGCGCTCCCCGTCCGATGACGTGCGAGATGACCATGCCGTCCACGCACCCCGAAGGCGTGGTGGCAGGTTCGTTCAGTCCCGCGTCGCGATCGAAATAAACCAGGCCGACATTGCGGTAGTAGCGCCGGCATCCGGCGATCGTTGCCAGCACGATGGAATCGTCGCCGCCCAGCACCAGCGGCAGCGCCGCTGACTTCACGGCAATCTCCACTTTGGGCCGCAATTCCTCGAGAGACGCCAGCACCTGCCCGGCGTTTCGCGCCCGCGGATGCTCCTCGTCCGGAGCCGATGAGCGTTCCGTGCAGTCGCCGTGGTCGGTGACGGTGAAGCCTGCCGCGCGCAGCCGGTCCGCAAGGCCCGCCGCGCGCCACGCCGCCGGTCCGCGCTCGTGACCCGGAACCAGCGACGCCGCGCTGGTGGGCACGCCCAGCAACGCCACGCTATTCATCTGACGATTGATTTTGACCGCCAAGACTCGCTCCTTGGAGCAGTGCGCGAGAAACGAGAATCTTTGTGGGTCGCGGCTTCAGCCGCGACATACAGAACGCAGAATCAATGCGGCTTTAGCCGCTGACCCTGCGCTCTTCCAGTGCTCACGCAGTCTCCTGGGGGCCCGTTATGCTCTTGCGCTTGCCGGCGCAATCTGCGCCAGTTCCGCCGGCAAGGTAAATCGCACATCCTCGCGAATCAAGTCAACATCTCGTTGCTCGGTGAAGCCCAGCGCCGCCAGGTGTTGGCTCACCTGCTGCACCAGGATCTCCGGCGCCGAAGCGCCCGCCGTCAACCCCACGCTCTCCACGCCTTCCAGCCACTCCGTCTTGATTCCGCTGGCGTCATCGATCAATCGGGCGGCCACGCCGCAGCGCTCCGCCACTTCCACCAGGCGGTTCGAGTTCGAGCTGTTCGGCGAGCCCACCACCAGGATCAGTTGCACCTCTTTGGCCACCGCTTCCACGGCTTCCTGCCGGTTTTGCGTCGCGTAGCAGATGTCGTCCGAGGCCGGACCGATAATGAAAGGGAATCGCTCGTGCAGCCGCGCCACGATTTCCTTGGTGTCGTACAGGCTGAGCGTGGTCTGCGTCAGGAATGCGAGTTTTTCGGAATCGTCCACCACCAGCCGGTCCACGGCCTCCACGCTGTCCACCACCACCGTCTGCTCCGGAGCTTCGCCGGATGTCCCCACGATTTCCTGGTGGTCCTTGTGCCCGATGAGAATGATGCTGCGTCCTTCGCGCGCGAAGCGCAGCGCCTCCAGGTGCACCTTGGTGACCAGCGGGCAGGTCGCGTCAATGACGCGCAGCTTCCGCAGCTGCGCTTCGTCCCGCACCGTCGGCGGCACGCCGTGCGCGCTGAAGATCAGCACCGAGCCCTCGGGCACGTCCAGCACCGCCTCCACGAAAATTGCCCCCCGCTGCCGCAAGCCTTCCACCACGTGCCGGTTGTGCACGATTTCGTGGTGTACGTACACCGGCGGCTTGTAGGCTTGCAGGGCCAGTTCCACGATATCCACCGCGCGCACCACGCCCGCGCAAAATCCCCGTGGACCCACGCGAATCAGTTTCTTCGCCCGACCGGTTTCGGTTGCCATTCCGCCTCGCTAGGCTCTCTAAAATCGGTCATCTTACTCCATTCCTGCCGCGTCGGCTACGCGCTTTTGCGGGCGAGGGCCGCCCGCTCCGGCGCGTTGGGATTCGCTGGGGCACAGTGCTATTCTGCTGTGCCCCGGCGCGCCCCATTTTCGCGCCGCTGAAAATGCCCATGATGCTTCAGGGAAAAATCGCCGTTGTCACCGGCGGCGGCCGCGGAATCGGCCGGGCCATCGCGCTGCGCTTTGCCGCCGAAGGCGCCGCGGTGCTGGTTGCCGCGCGCACCGAGTCCGAAGTGCGCTCGGTCGCCGCGGAAATCGAAAAAGCGGGCGGCCGCGCCGCCTGGGTCGCCGGCGACGTCTCCCGTGAAGCCGATTGCGCGCACATCGTTTCCGTCGCGGAAAATCGCCTCGGCGTCGCCGGAATTCTCGTCAACAACGCCGGCGACTACGGCCCGGTAAAGCCCATCGAGGAGATCGCCGCCGAGGAGTGGGACCGCGTCATCGCGGTCCACCTGCGCGGCGCGTTCCTGCTCACGCGCCTGGTGCTGCCCGCGATGTACGCGCGCGGCAGCGGCGTGATTCTGAATATCTCGAGCGTCTCGGCCAAGGCGGCCTACCCCTGGGGAGCGGCCTACGCCGCGGCCAAAGCCGGACTGCTTTCTCTCACGCGCACCACGGCGGCGGAGTCGGCGCGACGCGGCGTGCGGGCCAATGCCATCTGTCCGGGGCCGGTCACGGAGACGAAGATGTCGCAGGAACTGGGCATTGCCATCGGCGCGCGCCTCGGCATGACGCCGGAAGCGGAGCTGGCGCAATTTCTGGAGGGAATTTTGCAGGGAAGAGGCCTGACCGCCGCCGAGATTGCCGCGGCGGCGGCGTTCCTGGCCTCGGATCAGGCCAGTGCGATTACCGGGCAGTCTCTGAACGTTGACGGTGGAGCTGTTTTTTGCTGAATTCTTCGGCCCGATCCAGCGCCTTGCGCGCGGCATGCGCCGCCTTCACCGTCTGCGGCTCGGCCCATTCGATGGTGCGCTGGCCGACGCGATCGAAGAGGTAAATCACCAGCGCCGCCACGGCAACCAGCACGAACAGGATGGAAAACAGAATCATGGCGGCGAGAAGTTCCTGCACCAGATAGACCTGCAGGGCCGCGAACGCGGCCAGGCCAACCCACAGCCACTTCCGGGCTTGCTTCGTCTTTGCTTTGACTTCTGGGAGAGTCACAGCCTTACACACCCTTTCTTGCGTTTTTACGGTCACTTGGTTAGATGCGCCTCCGGCGCATGACGACTCGGTTTTGAGTAGAGCACGGCATTGTGGAAAACCTGTATGGTACCGGGGTCTCAAATCGGCTAGTACGGAGGCCGCGAGGCAAGCGCCGGGGTATTCTCCAAGTCCTTTCTACATCTCCACTCAGCGCCAATCGAAGGGGTAGCGCCCCGTGGTATCAACCGCCTCCGCCACGGCGCGCCGGAGGGCGATGCTATCCACCGGTTCGCGCTTGAGGAAGCGCCGCAACACAGCAAGTTGCGTACGTAGCATATCGCCTTCCGCCGAAGCTGCCAAGGCCGCGCGGGCATGCGTCTCGATGCGCGAGGCGCCGTCTTCCAGCAGGGCGCAGGCCGCGGCGCGCATGGGGGCGGCAGCGGCGGCTCCGCGGGCGGCCTCGGTTTTCTGCGCGCGGAGCAGGGCGGACTCCATGGCGTAGATTTCGATGACGATGTCGGCCAGGGCCGCGACGATTTCCTGCTGGTCGGCGAGCTTTTCACGGTACTTCTGCATGGACGCGCCCGCGGCCAGCAGGAAAGTCTTCTTGGCGCCGGCCAGGATGCGGTCCTGCTCCGCCCATGGACCTTCCGCTGCTTCGCTGAAAGACGGTCCGCTCAGGATTTCCTCCTGCAGCTTCGCGCCGGCGGCCAGCAGAGGCAGGGCGCCGGAAAGGGCGCGCTTCATCAGCATCTGGATAATCAGCATGCGGTTGATTTCGTTGGTGCCCTCGAAGATGCGGTTTACGCGCGAATCGCGGTAGGGACGCGCGACCGGATATTCCTCGTGGAAGCCGTAGCCGCCGAAAATCTGCACGGCCTGGTCGAGCACGTCGTCGAGGGCTTCGCTGCCATAGACCTTGCCG
>Ga0209342_10008001_pt1 | contig 10604 bp, 7 predicted proteins | sample RifCSP16_2_FD_184023 | JGI IMG/M metagenome (GOLD analysis project Ga0209342, IMG submission 184023) | Soil microbial communities from Rifle, Colorado - Rifle CSP2_sed 16_2 (SPAdes) (version 2) | ecosystem: Environmental > Terrestrial > Deep subsurface > Rock core/Sediment | place: Rifle... | reverse complement strand
ACCAGGTAACAATAGCCTATGATGGGAAAAAGGGGGAACTTGAAGCGCGTTCGGGGGGATATGACCTCATCATTCTCGATGTGCTCCTTCCGGGGAAAAACGGCTTCGAGATTCTGCGATCCCTCCAAAAAGAAAAAACCGAGAGCCCCGTGCTGATGCTGACGGCACGCGGTACCACCGAAGATATCGTCCAGGGACTTGATCTCGGCGCCGATGACTATCTCACAAAACCTTTCGCCTTCGACGAGCTCGTTGCCCGAGTACGGTCCTTGCTTCGCCGAAAAGCTCAATCAAGTACGACCCTCGTCATGGGTGACCTGCGGCTTGACACAGTGACACACAAGGCAACGCGAAATGGGATTGCCATCGAGCTGACAAGCCGCGAGTATGCACTTCTTGATTTTCTCATGCGTAATCCCAATAGACTATTTTCGCGCCAGTATCTGGGAGAAAAGGTGTGGGGGTATCAATTTGATCCCGGGACGAACATCATCGATGTCTATGTCAATCATCTCAGAAAAAAGATTGACGCATCTTCCCCCAGAAAACTCCTTCACACCATCAGAGGGAAGGGATATGCTCTCGCAGAAAATATCCAGCAGGTAAGCCGGTGAAATTCTTCCGCTCTATACGGACAAAACTGACCCTTTGGCATACCGCCTGGCTTGCTACCATTCTGCTGACGTTTGGAACCATCGCTTATTTCTATACTCGCTCGGTTCTTTCGGATAACCTGGATCTTTCGCTGCGCAACGAAGTGAAGTGGGTGAATGAATTCATTGAACCAAAGGCGAGAAAGGTCAGGCTCAAACGATCGGCGGTGAGAGAGCTCCAGCAACTGCGGAAGAAAGCGGCGGAAGAAGAACAACAGGAAGAAAAAGAACAGGCCGAAATCGATGAAATCTGGAATCAGATCTACCAACATACGCTTTTGGGCCCGCGCAGACATTTCATTCAGATTCTCGACCGCAATAACGACCTGTTGTACCGCTCCCCAAGCCTCGGGAAGCAATCCATCACCTTCAATGATATTCCGTATAAGTCCATCAAGGCCGTTACCATTCACGATGAGTCCGGGCGGGAAATGAGGCTGGCTGTCACTCAAAACGACTACGTCAAAATCATCGTTGGGTATCCTCTCGAGGACCTCCAGAATGTCCTGGGAAATCTCTTCTTCACCTTCCTGATTCTTGCTCCGCTGGCACTCGTTGGCACCCTTATCGGGGGATGGTTCCTTGCTCACCAGTCCCTCAAGCCTGTCGATGCGATCACAAGAACAGCCAGGGAAATTTCTCTCCAAAACCTCAGCAAGAGGTTGCCTGTTGCGTCGGTGGACGATGAACTTGGCCGGTTGAGCTCGACGTTCAACGACATGATCGGCAGGCTGCAGGCATCGTTCGACCAGGTCCAGAAATTCTCCGCCGACGCCTCTCATGAGCTCAGGACTCCACTGACCATCATGAGGGGCGAGATCGAAGTTGCCCTTCGAAGCGTGAAACTCACAAAAGAGTCAAAAGAGCTGATGACAAGCGTTCACGACGAGCTTGTCCGCCTCTCTTCAATCGTTGAAAGCCTTATGTCGCTCGTGAAAGCGGACGACAGCCGCATGTCCTTTCAATTTCAAAACGTGGAGTTGGACAAGCTGCTGCTGGGAATCGGCGAAGATACTCAAATCCTTGCCGAACCGAAGGAAATTACCGTGACCATTGGCCGTGTTGAATCCGTGAGTGTCAACGGCGATCCGGCCCGCCTGCAACAACTTTTTCTCAACCTCGCGGAAAACGCGGTGAAGTACACTCCTGCCAAAGGTAGAATCAGCCTGTCGCTGGAAAGGAACAACGGGAACGCGGTCGTTCAGGTCAGCGATACGGGCCTTGGCATTCCGTCAAAAGAGCAATCGAAAATCTTCGACCGCTTCTACCGCGTGGAACGACAGGGAATCGACCATGTGGGAGGAAGCGGCCTTGGTCTCGCGATCGCCCGATGGATCGCCGAGGCACACCACGGGTCCATCGAGGTCCACAGCCGCGTACGCAAAGGCAGCACCTTCATCGTCAAACTTCCCATCGTCCAATCATCAACCTAATCCTCACCTGCAGCGATTGAAGAGATCGGCTGTCGAGCGGTATCGAGACAAGATTGATTCATTTGCTCATTTGTCCATTTGCGCGAAGAGGTCGCTTCGCCAATGAGTCAATGAATAAATCATTCGTCACACGTTCTTCCGCCCCCTCGTCCTTTCTTGCTTTTCCACCTTTTTTTCCCCTAATTGGTCTTGTCTTGTCATTGGCCCCCATCTGGCAAGAAGCGATCGTATCCCACTGGTTGCCATTCATGAATGCACAACGCCGGCGAAAGACCCTGCCAATACAAGGGAAGAAAACCTATTTTTTTTCCGATGCCCACCTTGGGCTGGGCTCAAAGAACGAGGACCGCGCAAAAGAAGAACGGATCATCGCATTCCTGAACCACATTCGTACCGATGCGGAACATCTGTTCATACTGGGCGACCTTTTTGACTATTGGTTTGAGTACCGGACCGTCGTTCCAAAAGGATATGCCCGCCTTTTCGCGGCTCTTGCAGAATTGATCAGAAGGGGCATCGGGATTACCTATCTGGCAGGGAACCACGACTTCTGGATGAAGGGATACCTCACCGAAGAATTCAACATCGAGGTTTTTCCCGACCCCATCGAACGAATTATCGGAGGGAAACGTTTCTATTTACATCACGGTGACGGACTTGTGAAGGATGACAGGGGGTACCGTCTGTTGAAACGAATTTTCAGGAATAAATTCAACATCTGGCTCTTTTCCTGGGTTCACCCCGACATCACCGCCGGAATCGCCAGGTGGTCCTCCCGAACAAGCCGCAATCATACGAGCGGAAGAAAGTATGAGGCGACCGACATGATCGACTTCGCTGCACAGAAGATCACCGCCGGATATGATTTTGTCATCATGGGTCACAACCACCAATCGTTGCGGAAAAAGCTGGGGAGGGGCACATACATCAACCTTGGTGACTGGATGAGGGAAAACACCTATGCTGTGTTTGACGGGAAAAAACTGGACTTGAAGCAGTGGGACGGACAATAGACAATGCCTGATTCAAAGCACTACAGCTCCCAGAAAATGGAACGCTATTTTAATGATCCCGAGTATCGGCGGTCAATCCTCGCGGCCCAACGGGGATTCGTCAAAAGGCACAAGAAAAAATTCATTCTCGCCCTTATGGCAATGGCGGCCTTGTGCATTTGGTACGGTTTCTATGTGATTGAGGGGCTCCCCTCCCTTGAACAGCTGGAAAATCCCAAACTTGAGCTTTCGACAAAGATCTACTCAATTGATGGCGAAGTCCTCGACCAGTTTTCCATTAAGAACCGTACTCCCATTACCCTCGAAGCAATTCCTCAAGGCCTTCCGGTCGCGCTCCTCGCGACTGAAGACAAACAGTTCTACGATCACTGGGGTGTGAACGCTTCCCGCTTCATTCGGCAAATGATCATCAATGTTGTGACCTTCAAGGCAGCCGGAGCCAGCACGATCACCCAGCAGCTGGCGAGAAACCTGTACAAATTGAAAGGATCGGAGGAAACCCTTTTCGACAAGATCACGCGCAAAATCCGTGAGTTCATCACCTCCGTGCAAATCGAACGCAACTTCACCAAAAAGGAGATTCTCGAGCTCTATCTCAACGAATCCTATTTTGGCAGGTCTGCCTATGGGATCGAATCGGCCGCTCAGACGTTCTTCGGCAAACCGGCTTCGCAGCTTCAACCGGCGGAATACACTCTTCTCATCGGGATGTTGAAAGGACCGAGCTACTATGACCCGATCAACAATACCGAACGATGTTTGGAGCGGCGTGACCTCGTCATAAGCCAAATGGAACGAGACGGCGTCCTCATGCCCGATGAAGCCATGCGGGTCCGTTCTGATACTCTCAACTTCCATCTCCCTGACGCCGACATGCGACAGGGAATCGCTCCGCACTTTGTCGAATGGATACGCCAGCAACTCGTCCGCAAATCCTCGGAATACGGATTCAACTATCTGCGTGACGGCCTGAAAATCTACACCACCCTCGATTCGCGAATGCAGCGGTACGCCAATCGGGCGGTCGACGAACATTTGAAGGGGTTTCAGATAAAATGGGATTCACTCTGGAACTGGGACGCTTATCCCGATATCCTGGAAGGGAACATCGAAAAGTACATCTCGGAGGGCGAAGCGTACAAACGCGCGAAAACGCAGGAGACAAAAGACAGCATCGCCTTTGTCCTGAGGAACGATCCTGCATTTATCGATTCGGTGAAGAAATTGGCGAGGACCATCGAGGTTGGGTTCGTCGTCATTAATCCGCACAACGGCAACATCGTTGCAATGGTTGGAGGTGCCAACTTCCGGTCGTTTAAGTACGGGCTAAATCATGTCACACAAATCAAACGCCAACCGGGATCGGCATTCAAACCTTTTGTGTATACGGTGGCAATCGACAACGGATCTGCACCATGCGTGGAAATCATGAACCAGCCTGTAACCCTTCCGATGCCGGACGGAACACGATGGACACCGTCGAACTTTGATGGCGACTTCGGGGGAAAATATACATTGCGGGAGGGACTGAAGAAGTCAATTAATCTTATTGCTGTCCGGGTCATCGAGCAGGGTTTCGCCCCCGCCAAACAGGTCGTTGAATATGCGAACAGGATGGGCATCAAGTCGCGCATCCGCCCCTATCCCTCCATCGCCCTGGGCGCTGTGGAAGTCTCCCCTCTCGAGTTGACATCGGCCTATGGGGTGTTCGCCAACGAAGGCGTTCTGGTCGAGCCCCTTTCCATCCTGCGAATTGAAGACAGGGACGGAAATATTATTGAGCAGAATTCACCCCAGAAGCGCGAGGCACTCAGCAGAGAAACGGCATTCATTATGACCGATTTGCTCGAGGGTGTGGTCAACGAAGGAACCGCAAACAGAGTGCGCTCCTATTACCACTATCCCGCCGGCGGGAAAACAGGAACCACCAATGACTACGGCGACGCCTGGTTTGTCGGATTCACACCTCAACTCACTGCGGGCGCATGGGTCGGATTCGACGACAATCGCATCAAGTTCGGATATTCCGAAGGACAGGGCGGCCGCGCGGCTGCACCCATTTGGGGCAAGTTTATGAAATACACATATGAGGACTCGACCATCGGAATGACACTTGAGTACTTCAAGAGACCCGATGGCGTCGTCACAGATACAATTTGCGTGGAAACGAAGAAGAAAGCTCGGGAGTTCTGTCCGGCAAAGATGGAAGAAATTTTCAACGCCAAATATCCGCTCAGCCAGTGCGACAAACACACAAGCGCGAACTGGAACGATCAGCAGCAAGCCCCCAGCAGGATCAATTGGTAGATTCTCACCGGATAAACAACATCCGTTTTGTTTCAATCCTTTCCCCAGCGACAAGCCGGTAGTAATACACACCGCTCGGCATCGTCGTTGCATCCCACTGAACATCGTGCGATCCAGGTCCTTCTTCCCGGTCGACCAGGACTGCTACTTCCCTCCCAAGCACGTCAAAAACACTCAGCCTCACCTCACTGATGACTGACAACTGATATCTGACAACTGTCTCCGGATTGAAGGGGTTGGGATGATTTTGATGCAAGACAAATTCGTGCGCGGGTCCTTTTTTTCCGATCGAAGCGATGGGAGGTAAAAACCGCACCACATAGAGACCTGTTTCAATGTCTGAAAGAATGATCTTCCCCGATGGGAAGAATGGAAAAGCTCCCCATGCACCGTGATAGCCCGAACCTGAGGGACCATACGAATCGAAGAAGGCAACTTCAGAAAGGTCGAAAGGAGATGAAATGTTGACGATTCTCAAGCCATCAAGATAGTGAGCAAAATAGGCGTAGTGGCCCTTGATATAGACATGATGCGGAAAAGCCGTGGGCCCAATGTACTCACCCGCGACATAAACCGAATCGGCGTCATTGATAGACCACAATTTTGCAGTCCTGTGCGCCGTCTCGTACGACGCCAGAAGGTAGTTGCCATCCTCCGTTACCCAGGCACTATGGGCAAATCCGCCATCGGGAGGGAGCGGCGTTCGCTTCAACAAGGGAGGATGGGGGAAAGCCGAGACATCGTATATCGCGAATGTCCCTGCCACGCCCTCGCTTATATACGCGCGCTTGTCTCGTGCATATATGTTGTGACAATGAAGTCCAAAAGAATCAACCACTGCAGGTTGCAGGGGATCTGCAAGACTGAAAACAATAATCCCCTTGTCACCGTCATGCTGAGCGTACAGAAGCGCATCGGTCGTATCGATGTAAAGAGCGTGGGACCTGTTTAAATCAATGTAGGTTCGGGCCAGGCTTGCCGAGGTCGGAAGGAGAGACAGGTCGACGATGTTGATTCCACCTCCATCATCGTTAGCCACATAAGCATAGTGGCGATACGTCTTGATACTCATTGCGTCGGACTCACCGGCAGGATTCGGAATGAACGCGATTTCCTTCAACGTCGGAGCGCCGGTAATATCAATAATGCTTACTCCGCTCCTTACTCCAAGTAACGCGTACTCTCTGCCGTCCGGAGCAGTGTATCCCCAACAATCGCTGTAACCAACAGTGGAATACAGGTTCTGATTTCCCAGATACTCCACTCCATCCCATGTCTGTGATTGTACCGGCAATGCGGAGAGGAAACAAGAAAAAAGGACGAGCGTGAGCTTCGGAAGAATCTTCATGGGCTGTCGCATCAGCGGGAGGAAAAAACACGGAAAACAAAAACCAGTGATGCGCGAATCAATTCGGCAGGAACTGTATCGACGACCGCCGTTTCTCCAATGCGGACGGGGAGCACAAATCGCTTCCTGCCCTTCACAGATTTCTTGTCGCGCCCCATCGCGGCAACAATGCCGGAAACACGCAATGACCCCGCCTTGAATCGGAGCGGGACGCGGCGGAGCAATGCAAGAATTCTCTCCCGATCGTCGGCCGAGAGAAGTCCCATTTCCCGGGCGATGAAAGTTTCACCGGCCATTCCCAAGAGGACCGCTTCCCCATGCTTCAAAAGCCGATAACGGCCCGCCGCCTCAAGGGCATGTCCGAGCGTGTGCCCGAAGTTCAGAATGATTCGCCTGCCCGATTCACGCTCATCATGTGAAACGAGATCCGCCTTGAGGGAACTGCAGACCCCCTGAACGTGCGTCACTGAATCCGGGTGCAGCTGAAGGATATCATCAAGATGCATTTCGATGAACGAGAACAGATCCGCATCCAGGATGACGCCGTATTTGATGATTTCACCGAGCCCGCAAACAATCTCCCGTCGGGCAAGCGTATTGAGAAACCGCGCATCCGTCCAGACGAAAACCGGCTGGTAAAACGCTCCTATCATGTTCTTTCCCAACGGGTGATTGACCGCGGTCTTCCCGCCAATCGAGCTGTCGACCTGCGCGAGCAGGGTTGTTGGTATTTGAACAAGGGGCAATCCCCGTTGATACGTGGCGGCGACAAATCCCGCGAGATCCCCAACGACGCCTCCCCCCAATGCTACCACGGCCGCTTTTCGGCCTATGCCGTGCTTCAGCATGGCGGTGAAGACTGAGTTGGCCCTTGAAAGATTCTTCTCTTTTTCGCCCGCGGGAATAATAACAGGGAACAGATCGAAACCTGCGGCACGCAAGCCGTTCCCAACCACCCGCAGGTAATGTGAAGCAACCGTCCGGTCCGTCACAAGCACTATTTGGTCGGGCAGCCCGTGCCTCCGACAGGTCGGTCCGAGCATTGATCCCATCTCCGATCCGACGTAGATCGGATATGATCTCTCACCCAGCAAGACCTTGATTTCTCGATGAATCACGCAACCTCCGGATTACCCCAGGTCGATGAAATGTCGGAGCTGTCTTACAATTTCGTCAACGGTTCTTCCCACGTTGTGTCTTTCCGTCGGAACAATGATGTCGGCACGTTTGTAGAATCCTTCCCGAGCACCAAGAAGTTCCCTTATCCGTTGTTCCAGAATCTGCTCCGGCAGCGGATTGCCGTCTTTGTCCTTCAGCATGGGCCTGTCCGTCTTGTGCCTCATTCTGCGGACCGCTTCCTCGGGTGAAAGCTGTAAATACACAATCACACCGCCCGAACGAATGAGCTTGAAATTCTCCTCGTGGGCAACCGTCCCGCCCCCCAACGAAACAACAATCTGATCCATGCCGCTCACCCTCTCCAGAATTGAGCGCTCGACGGCCCGGAATGCATCCTCCCCGTCTTCCTTGAAGATCGATGTCACCGACTTTCCCGTTTCCTGCTCTATCTGTCTGTCGAGATCGATAAATTTGTATCCCAAGGTATTCGCCAGAATGGGACCGATCGTGCTTTTGCCGCTTCCCATGAAACCGGTCAAGTAAATCAATCTTTTTGCGCTGCTCTGTTTTTCATCCATGGGGACAACAGAAGAGAACTCTCCCCCGAGTAAAAGGGGATCATACTAGAGGATTTCGATAACAAGACCCAGGCCGAGCGTCATTCCGTCGACATTGACGCGCGAATGAATGTCACCCGGCGGAAAGGTGAGTACGTTGCCATCGAATATTGTCGTCGAGGACTCAAACTTGTTGTTGACGTCGATTTCCGGGTCGCGGAACTTCACCATCGCTATGGCCGATATGCCCGGGAGGATATTGTACTCTGTGTGGATGCTTACGTGAATGCCAAAACCCACGCGATTGCCGGCGGGATCGGCTCGGACTCCGGCAACCTGAAGGATGCGCTCGGCATAATACGCACCTGCACCACCGCCCATGGAAAGCTTCCACGACCGGGATCCGATCGGAACATAGACCTGCATCCCAAGCTCAAGCGGAATGACGCGATACCCATCCTCAACGGGAACACGACGGGGGGGAAAAAGAGATCCATCAAGTTTGAGTTCCGTGCTGGATTCGGAGAAATACTCTGTGGAAAGATAGAAGAAGAAAGTGTCGTCCCGCCATTTGGCGCGAATTTCCACGCCGCCGTTCAGGACGGAATTGAAAGGGGTGTTGGTTGAGCGTAATTCAGTGGAAGGAGCGTCGGGGTTAGGATAGATTCGCGAGGTTGTTGTGAAATTGCCCCGCCCCACCAGGGTGAGAACCCATTCGTGTGATTGCCCCGCTGCAGAGAAGCATACGGACAATACAACCGCTATGAGACCGGCAACTCTCCACCTCATTGCGACGCCTCCTCACCGATAGAAACGATCCCGATGATCTTCTATGACGGCTTTTTCTCTGAGGGAACTCAGCCATTCGGTGGAGAAGGCATTGCGCTTCTCCTGCAAAATCTGGTCGCGCAACGACTGCCGCTGCACTGAGAATCCCGTTGTATCAAATGGCGTTTTCGCGGTAAGCTTGAGAAGATAGTATCCCCGCGCCCCTTCAAAAGGCCGGGAAAGTTCTCCCATTGCGAGTGTCGTTGCAACCCCGATAAACGTCAGATCCCTCCCCACACCAACCGGCGAATCTGTAGCCTTGAACGGGCCTGTCCTTTCGGCGATGACATTTCTGAGCCCTCCTGCAACAGACAGCAAATCCGACGATGGGGAGAGTTTCTTAGAAAACTCTGCAGCCTGTTCCTTCGCGCGCTCCATCTTCTTCATACGAAGAACCGTGGATTGCGCGATATTCTTTACATCCGCGAACGGGCGGACTCCCTCCTCACGAACGAGAGAAACTTTGCACACTGCCACCCCGCCGGAAACGCTGAGAGCGTCGCTGATAGTGCCTTCGTCATTCGCAAAAGCAAAATTCATCAAGACATCATTGAACCCGAGGCCGGGGATCATGCCGCCTCTTGAGAATTCAGGGGTTTCGCTCACCTGAAAGAGACTGTTCTCTGAAGCTTTTTCGAATCCCTCGGAGTTTGCCAGATAGACGAAGTCCTGAGCCCTTCGGTACATCTCGTCTGTTGATTGAGAACTCGCTCTGATTTGGAGATTAATGTCAGTCAACTTGAGTTCCCTGCCGTCACGCCTATTTACTTTGATGAGATGCCAGCCGAATTGTGTCCGGATGGGGCCAAGCACTTCTCCCGGCCTTCCCCTGAATGCAGCATCTGCAAACGGCTTGACCCATGTGGTTCGGCTCCCCCATCCCAGTTCGCCCCCATCAGGAGCGGTTCCATCTGATCCGTATTGGCGTGCCATTGCGGCGAAATCTGCCCCGCCACGGATCTCCTTCAGCACCTCGCGGGCCTTCTGATTAGCTGAGGCTGTGTCCGGTCCGGTCGCCGAAAAAAGAATGTGGCTCGCATGGACATACTCTTCAGTCCCTTTTCTTTCATCAAGAATCTTGATCAAATGATAACCATCTTCATCCAGCAAAGGACCGACAATTTCCCCCTTTTTTGACGCAAAAACTGCGTTTTCTTTCTTCCGGCTCAGTTCTCCGTGCTTATAAAATGCCTCCGTCGCCGGTGTCTCTGAATAGGTTTTAGCCAGATCGAGGAAATCGGATCCCCCCTCTGCCTGCTCCTTCAATCGTTGAATCTCCCGAAGCACTTCGGCAGAATCCAGAGCTGAGGGGGCACTGCTGAAGAAAACGTACTTAAGTTTTCGAG
>Ga0209342_10007998_pt1 | contig 10607 bp, 15 predicted proteins | sample RifCSP16_2_FD_184023 | JGI IMG/M metagenome (GOLD analysis project Ga0209342, IMG submission 184023) | Soil microbial communities from Rifle, Colorado - Rifle CSP2_sed 16_2 (SPAdes) (version 2) | ecosystem: Environmental > Terrestrial > Deep subsurface > Rock core/Sediment | place: Rifle... | reverse complement strand
CGTTACTGACTCAAAAGGTGACAACTGCGATACAGACGACGAAACCGACACCTGAGACAACTACTCCTAAGAGGACACCAGCCGTAAAGCCAGTGAAAGCGACACAAACCGGTGCAAAACGGACACCTCCGACGAAACAGGGTGTAAGCGCACAAAGTGCAGCAACTGCACTCAAACCAACCTTTACGGGTTGATTTGGTGCGGAATATGCCAAAAGGTATATTCCGTGCCATGTCCACCTGAAAGGAACATACAGTGAGAAAATGGCGCGTAGTGCTCAGAATGTCACAAATCCGGAGGAACAATACACTCCTCAAAAATTGGGCAAATCAGCAGGAATCGGAAGAACTAGCCCAATTGTTCTATGCGGGGATAATCCGGACAAAGACGGGCAGGGCCATCATGAAGGGGACAAACTAGATGTTTGAGCGCAAAGCACCAGAAACGAACAATAGGGGCACATACTTCACAAGTGGAGAATTCATCGCATTACGGGATGATGAGTCCAAACTATGGAGATTGTCGCGAGTCAGTGTAAATCAGGACACAAGCCTTACATTGACACTTATTGGCGAATATGAACACAAGTGGGAGGTATTGGAGCAAATCGACAAGATGAGTCCATTCTCCCTCAAAAAGGACATCTAGTTAGATTTCATCGCATATATGGCAAACACCATATATGCGGTGATGTCCAACTAGAAGGGATAAAATGCGCAAACTGCTAATATTGGCATCATTGGTACTAACCCTGTCAGGGTGTCAATTTTCGAACGAATTGGACATAGCGGAAACAAAGATCCAAACGTGTCAAAACATGGACGGAACGGGATTTTACCAGACATACCCATGCAAATGGGATGAATACAGCAATGGTATTATCCCTCAACAATTCGGACATCAAGACGAAATCGTCACAATCTACTACAGAGGTACCGATGCGGGATGTCCTGACTATAAAGGGGCAAAGTGCATCGATGTGGACGATTGGAACATTGACGAGTAAACTGGTTGGATTTAGTGCAATTCGGACATAACATCCGAATTGTGCTATGTCCACCTAGAAGGGAAGAAACATGACATTCTACGTTTTCCAGAGAAATGGACATATTCTGGAAGCAGGGGACGAAATTCACGTAGCGGGAAAACCAATACAAATCTTCCAAACCTGTCTACACCCGCGCAAAGTGTACACAATGCAGCAAGATGGACAAAAGAACTCATACTACGCAAGTGTACTCAACGTAGGCATTTGGGACAATAAGTACAATGAGTGGTCATTCACCCCATCGTGGGATTTAGCCAACCAACCGGACATTTTGAACACTCTACTGAACGAAGTGGACATTCAGGATGAACCGGACAATTAAACACCAAAAGTAATATATCGCAAGGATTTACGCGGACTGGACAAAGACGGCAGAGAGTGCGAACAGTGCTCAAAGCCCATGCATGAGCACGAATGGGCTTTATTGGACATAAACGGCTTTGTGCTACATTGTCCATATCAGTCCCGTTAGCCATGATTGGTGTGTCATAGGACAAACACCCTATGACATGCCATCCACAGCTAAAATCGGACAAAAGGAGCAAACGTGGACAGTCACCTCGAATCCGCATATGAGGACCAAAACGGCGGAGAATACGACACTTCGAACGATTTGGACAACTACGACGAAGACGACGAAGAGTACGAAGAAGACGAAGATGACAATTACCTCGAAGACGACATTTCGGTAAGAATGCACGAATACGACGAAATGCGCTATCCGGAATGGACGGAACAAAGCTACGCAAGTTAGGTGAACATAGTGCAATTGGAACATAGAGCCCAATTGCACCATGTCTACCTAAAAGGGGTAAACCATGTCAGAGATACTCACAGTCATGCGAACCGGACATAGCAATGAAATACCAGGAATGCATGAATACTACCTAGAAGTGACATCAGGACCCAAAACCGGACAAAAAATCGTAATTGTTACAGGACAACCAATTGATATCAAACCACTGCAAAGGTTTGATATCATCTTCAAGTAGGTGAATCTAGTCATACATGTTCAAAACGAACATGTATGGCCATGTCTACCTAAAAAGGAGATGCATAACAAATGTCACGAAAGCACTATATCCTACTGGCACGGGAAATTCGGGAACAATACGAAGACTCAGACACAGAGGTGGAAAAAGCAACAATTCGCTTGCTAGTCTACAAACTGTGCACAGTACTCAAAACGGACAATCGTTACTTTGATCGCGAAAAGTTCATTTTAGCATCAATCGGTTGATGATCTTGGTTTGGCACATCGAACAGATGTGCTATTCCATGTTGATCAAGCGCTAGGATCAATCCTAACATGATCAACTTTTCCACCCAGATACAGACACCAACCAGCACGGATCTTGGCTTAGCGCGGCTCTCAAGTGCCTTAAATGCGAGGCCATGGCAGCCAAGAGCAGCCACAGGAACAGCACAACATCATGATCAACTACAGAAACGGACAAAAGTGGCAACTGACCCATATGAGCGTCAATCACCTCCAATGCCAGAAACCACCAAAAAAGCCGGAAAACGCAAGAAATACCCAAAACCTCCATCAATGCGGCAACCCAACCAAATCGGACTTATCTTCCGAATCGGTACGGATTGTAAAATAGCGGACGAAGCGACAGAAGCCCGACTAAAGCGCTTAGGTCCATCCACATCGGTACGACATGGTGGAATGCAGTTCATTTGGGGTGAAACGGACATAGACCCACAAACTACCGCATAGCATAACAACATAGAAATATCCGGAATGTATCCTGCATCGAAGATCATCTATGACAGATTGATCTTGGTGCGGGGTGCAATTCGGACATTTTTGTACATACCCCATGAAGTCCTCAATAATTGGACAAAACAGTAGGAATCGGTGGCCACCATACTCGGTATGCAAACACTCGTACGAGTAAGGGGCGTCAAAAGGGACATATGGGGGGTAGTTGGGTAATTTACCTAAAGCTACAGTTCGTTAACATGGTGCACGCTGAACGCTCTACACCGTGATCCGGAATGATCAAGGTCCAAAGATGATCTTCGATCTCTAAATTGGGACAATCCACCACAAGTACCTTCAGGCCCGACAACTCCGACAAACTATACGTAAACTACGCATTATACCTTAGGACTACCGGAAATTTTTAGGATATAGTAGAGGTAAATTTACAAAAATTCACAACTCAACAAATTGCCGTTTGGGAATTTACACTCCCACTACGTCCCACCGAATCCGGACATTTACCAATCACCAAATTACCAATCACCCGCGCTCCAAGATCCTTTAACTGTAATCGACCTATATGCTGCTTAACCCAGTAAATCCGTCAGGACCCAAACTTTTCAACCTTTAGGTAAGGGGCAAACAAAAGTTAGCACAATTTTATTTTTACAAGGAAATAAGATCCACACTTAGAATCAAAGTGAAATAAGAACGAATCAGCAAATCGTCCGGGGCTTTGTTTGAGATTCTCAAGATCATGTGGTACAGTTACGCAGAGCAACGAGTAATTTATCAATCGTCACTTTCCGTAACTGTATCAAGATCAACAAGGAGCAAAACCAATGCCTATACTGAACTATGGTAGTAGTATCCTAATAGTTCATCCAATGTCTATGTATAATCCAGCAATGCAAGCTATTTCCCACGTTTCCATGGAACTAGCAGTATGGCTCAGCCTAAAACGGGAAGAAACGTCTTTACTACAGAATCACGAAGATATCACCCGTATTCGACGTTTTCAGTCATTAAACTTTATAGAACCCTTAATCCTCAGAGCCGTAGTCGCTGGTGCAAAAGGGTATAGACCACCACTAAGTACACCCACAGGATTTATCACACCAATAGGACTACAGTTATCAGATCTACTCGAACCTGTCTATCAGGAGATACTATCAGAAACTAACCACAAACCACGCAAACCGTACGCTTGGGACAAAGCGGAAGATTGCTTCATACACCTAGAATTACGCATAAGAGCAGCTAAAATGCTACAATTATTGGCATATGCAATAGATGCGGCGGAACAGAAAGATACACGCAGACGTCAGAAACTAGACGAAGAGAATAAGACGGGAAATAAGAGTCAGGACCGTCCACCTGTGGCGACCCGCCCAGAAGGTTCGCAAATCCCGCAGAACACCCAAAACTGGACATCTAGTCAAGAATACGACAAATCACCGCAAGCACCGCAAAGCACTGAGCAACTAGATTCGGAGAAATTTTTAGGTGTAGACTTGGGAATAACACACCCGTCTGCTACGTTGGAACAGAGGACAACAGAACAACAGAACGATCAGCAAGACAGTACGGAATCAACGGAATCAGAACCATTATTCACAAATCTACTGACTTATACTCAGGTAGCACAAAACGTACAAATGCCACAAAGTGAAACTTTTGTGCCTAACGTGTTCCATGTCGCTACAGACGTCTGGGAGGGTTGGGTACCAACGTCAACTTTTGCGCAAAATACGCGAAATGATTTAACTCAGCTACTCAAGTATGGACTAGTAGATATGCGAGCGTGGCACACTGGCGGGCGGGGCAGAGCACGGCACGTGATCCGACCCAGCACGATCGGGAGAATACTTCTAAAAGATCTTGAAAAAGAGGGCATTATATAGTTGCTAGTTGTCGGGGCTGCTGGTAGTCTTAGAACTACCAGCAAGGCCGAGAGCGAGTCAACGAGACGAAGTTAGTTGATCACGCTTGACGCAAGATCAAAAAAGCAAAGCTGTAAATGGACACTTGCGTCCAAAAGTACTAAAACCTAACCACAAAACCAGAAAGGCTACAAAATGACATCTCCTACTGATGTTGACCTTTTCGACGGTATTGTAACTGATACTGAGAGCGATGCGGCGACGGACGTTGACGACAGCACAACTGAATCGGCAGAAAGCGATGGTCTTTCCACTGACGGGTCGAATTCCGATGATGAGTCGGATGACACACCTGATGTGCCTGTGGAGACTTTTGCGACCGTACCGGCAGGGACGGTGAGTGTTACTGAATTCGCCCAGAAGATGACAGCGACACTCATGCGTAAGGCTTTCGAAAGTGGCGAAGATCTTGACAATTCTCAGTATGTGGTCCCGCAGGCCGTATACCAGACTGTCAAGGCGGCAAAGAACCGTATTCCGCATATTCTAGTCCAAGGGCCAGAGGACGCGGAAGCGCGAGTGTACATTAAGCTCGCCGAAGCTACTGAGTGGTGGCTACTCCGTAAGGACAAGCTTTCCACCCGTGGTCAGGGTGCGGCCCGCGCGTCTTCGCGTACTCCGGAGGACAACCTAAAGCTGCTAGCGGATGCGGTTGCGAAGGCACTCTATGCGGCAGACCGCTCTAAGATGTGGGCTGCGCGGTCGGTCAAGGCTGATGAACTTGTCGAGAAGTATAACGGGTTCCTTAAGGAGCAGGAAGTACCCTCGGAGGACATTGCACTAGCGATTCAGCAAGCTACGGATACGTACAACACTGAGAAGCTTGCCAAGGAAAAGGAAGCAGAAGATAAGAAGAAGTCTGCTAAGGCAGCTAAGGCTACCGAAGCACCAGCGAGCGATGAGACTGCCGTAGCAGTCTGAAATCAACTACGGCGTGGTAGGGGAGGGTAACCTCCCCTATTACACTTTGGAGAACCTGATAGGGTTTAAAGGATAGTGTAAGCTATTCGCTCCAAACAAGCTGCGATATATACGGGTTGCCGCATTTACGGCAACATCACGTTTCCGGCCTTTTCGCAGGGTGTTCGGCTGAGAGCGGCAGCGCGGAACACATCATATTATGGTTATGAATGAGTACAAAAAGTATGGTAGGGGAGTAAGGCCGTAAAGATAACGGCCGTGTTTGTGGAAGCGTTAACACTCAGGTTCAGAGGAGCAACCACAAATAGCATTAGTGTAAGGTTTGACTCCTTACCTCCCCACTACCGGCTAACTACGATATGGGCCGGGAATAATAAAGAATGGGAGTGCTGGCAGGTTAGCAATTAAGTATTAGTAGACATTCGTTTTACTAATCCTGGCAGAAAGCAAATGGTGGAGGCGCCAGTGAGATACCACTCTTAGTAGGTGGGAGCCATCGAAGCTAAATGCTTGTAATTCTGAATTGCTACGTGGGTGAATGCAGCACAACGATGGCTAGCGGGTGATGCCATCAACAATAAAAATTGTCACGGCTAGAATCTACAGGTGCGTGTACCGTGACGCACGCACCACGCACGCACCATTATTACAAAAGTAGGGCATCCTTGCATTTATGCAAGGATGCCCTACTTTTGTTGTACAGAAAAAATGGAAGTCCTCAAAAATTGAAACAATCAGGAGGAATCTGTGAATACTTTCACACTGACTATTAACTGGAAGAGTGGGGCAATTACCCGGCACGGGGAATTGTCATACCAGGGCGTAATTGACCACGTTATAGACATTCGGCAGAGTGCGATGGAATCGACTGTTGCCAGCGTGTCTATCGAAATTGAGTCAATAACGATTGGCGACCGACCGGTAGAAACGGAAGAGTCGGAGCAAAATGTGCGTGGATTGCATCCACGATCGCATGCTGATGGTGAGATTGGTAACCATAGGATGACAGCAGCTAAAGCTGCCGGCATGTTGGTGTCCGATGAAATGCTTGCATCTGTGTATGTTAGGGAATGGGAACAGAAAGAGCCAGTCATCCAACCTAAATGTACTCACCGATGCCTGGAAGGTAGGCATTGTGGTGGGTGCGGTTGTCAGGGATGTGGTTTTGCCAAAGACACATCCTCTGACGAGTTTCGTAGAAATGAAAGGCATGAGGGTACTTTGACAGTTCGCGGAGTAGAGATAACTCCAGAGTTGTTAGAGTCCTGGTATGAGCAGAAAAAAGCACGTGAAAAGATTGCTGAGGATTCGTTAGAAGAATATTCAAACAATCTGAAGATTAACATATCAGATCCTGAGCGCGCAAGGGCGAACGATTTCTTGCGTGGTAGACCATATGATGATTAATTGAGTGATCTTTGCTGCTATTCTATGAGAATAGCAGCATTGATGAACCAATTAGCATAATTGAACAATGGACAGAAAGGAACATATTGAAACGAACAAACTATTCGGATAATTATGTTCCAAGACAATGGGCAACCTATGCTCTCCAGCACGATGTAACAAGCATGAGTTACGGTTACTTTGGTAGAAAAACTATGCTCCGGTGCAACTGTGGGCTTTACACCAACGGGAGCGCGGGCGAAATGTGGAAACTACATATTGATCAAGAAAGAGAGATGCAACAATGGCTAAATACGATTCAACAGCGGCACTCGAAAGGATCCGGGGCATTCTGGCAGTAATGGACGAAAACACAGATGGTGCTACCAGCATGCAGACCAACGAAAGCAACTGGAACGCAGTAAAATACTTTAGTACCGGTGGTTTCGCTCGTGATGCTGCAAAGCTAGCAGACGAAATTATCACGCTAGACAAGTACCTATGCACTGCTGACAGCTTTTTGCCTGATCAATGGGTGGAATTGATTGATGATCCAACTGCGAAATTCAAACTGTGAAATGGTGGCTCATTATCCTACAGGTACGAGTGACCTGTAGGGTCATGTACTACTATTTGAAATAACTAACAAAGGACAGAAAATAATGGAAAGAGTTACAAAATTTGATTTTGATGACGTTATCACTGCGATGTCGGCGGTGGTATCAGAGGTTGGTGGAGATTTCGTTTACACCAAACGGAACCGCGCGCATGATGATGGAGGGGAATGCATCTCAGCAATCCACTGCGTCTATGTGCACAATGGCGAGCCAGACTGTCTCATTGGCAGGATTTTATCAAAACTAGGATTTACCACCGCTGAACTGGAAAGTTTGAAAAATAGGGCGGTCGATATTCATAGTCATAGTGCTTCAGCCAATGCTATATTTGGACTTTTCACCAACAAAGCACGTCGTGCCATGCGTGCTGCACAGTTAGCTCAAGATAGCGGAGCACCTTGGGACAGATGCCTTATGCGCGCCGCCATGACCAAAGTATAGTGGCTCATAATCCTGCTAGTTCAGGACTAGCAGGGTCATGTACCAATATTTGAAATAACTAACAAAGGACAGAAAAATGACTGAGGTAATTGAACTAGAGCAAGTTTTGAACGCAATGGGCGATGTTGTCATGGAAGCTGGCGCTGATTTCGTCTACAAAAAGCGCGAGGATGCAAATGGACGTGCTTGCTTTTATGTATGGGATGACAAGCCAGATTGTTTGATTGGTAGAGTCCTAGCGAAACTGGGCTTTACTATTAATAATCTAAAGGCACTGCGTTTGACCGCAATTAGTACTGCATGTGGTCGAATCCATGAAAGTCTTTATGGCAAATTCACCAATGATGCTGTAAGGGCAATGGATAACGCGCAGACTGCACAAGATTCTAGTGTCAATTGGGGTACTTGCTACGCTATTGCGCGTGGCTATGACAACGTTAATAGTGCATTGGTACGACACTTGCGATTCAAGTAGTGGCATTTGATTCTGCTGATTGGAAACAATCAGCAGAGTCATGTACCACTAACAAAAATCTAACAAAGGACAAAACAGTGGATTCAGAAAGAGTTATTGATTTCGATGAAATGTTTACTGCTATGACAGCAGTAGTCGAGGAGGCTGGGCCGAGTTTCGTTTACCCTAGACGACCTACTCGTCATGCATGTAACACCAAATGTGTGTACGTGTACGAGGGAAATCCTGATTGTCTTATTGGTAAGGTACTAGTTAAGCTAGGCTTTACTGTCGATGATCTAATTGATTTACACAATCATCGAGCTTCGGTAAGCTTCAAGCTTGGCGTGTTTAAGAACTTTACCGAAAGTGCACTCAGATCCATGGATATAGCACAGCGAGCACAAGACGAAGGGCTTCCATGGGATAGATGTTTGATGATTGCTGCCATGAATAAAGATCAGGTTGTTTACTGGTAGTGGCATTTGATCATGCTAGTCTTCGGACTAGTGTGGTCATGTACCACTAACTATAGAACTCAACAATTGATAAAATTGAAAGGAAACTGGAATGACAGTATTTAGTGCCCAACGAGTATACGAGGCAATGAAGCAGGTAGTGCAGGAAGCTGGACCTGATTTTGTTTATGACAAGAACGCATGTGGCAGAGATGGCTCGTGTCGTTATTATTGGCGTGATCAGCCAGATTGCCTCATTGGTAAGGTTTTGGCAAAGCTTGGTATTGATGTAAAAACTGAATTAGAAGGTGTTGGTCAACGTCCATATGATTGGCGACGCACATCTAGACAGTACCTGGCCGAACGATTTACTGATAATGCTCTGGCCATCATGCAAACCGCACAATTACTACAAGACAAAGGTACATCGTGGGGCAATTGCATTGAGATAGAAAATTTGACGTCACACATGATTCAGAAGAATGTCGATCAAATCATCGACTGATTGAATACTTGCTTGGTTGCGTTTAATCCTGCTGATTGCTTAATCAGCAGGGTCATGCACAACTAATAAAAACTACAGAATGGAATGAAATGACGACCGAGTTAATTGATCACGAAGAGGTCTATGCCAAGCTGCAAGAGATTGTAGCAGAAAAAGGTGCAGATTATCGCTATGAGCGAGCTGGGAGTTATCCTTGTCGATATGTCAGGAACGATGAGCCGGATTGCTTGATCGCTCGTGTACTGTTCAGGTTTGGCGTAACCGTGGCTGAACTGAAAACAATTGAGAATATGGTACCAAATCCACACGGTCGAACCGATGAACTGGTATTTGGTCGGTTTACCACTGCTGCTCGACATCTTATGCATCGTGTCCAGAAGGCACAAGATAGTGGTATTAATTGGGGTACCTGTATCGACCACAGGCAGTTGTATACGTCAAATGGTGAACCATTGATTAGTTAGTACCATGTTGCCTGTGGGTTCTGCTAGTGAGCAATCGATACATGTAAGATCTTTTACATGCTTGCCGGCAGGCCCACAGGTGCGCGGGTAGGGCTCTCCGATGCCCTTGCAGCCCGACAGGATTGCCGTGGAGAGCCGTAAATCTTTGTTCGGCCCTTGACCACACACCGGACCTGAATTAAAATAAAAGTTAGATACTGTAGTCGAGATTGCTTTTATATTAGTTGAAATGAGCACATTTCAGGTGGTATATGAACAATTTGGACATTAAGGACACGTGATGCAATCAATTTATGTTAATGGAACAGTTTCAGCAGGCAAAGATATAGGACCGGACGCTAGACTGTACATTGCCTGGCAAGACGCAATAAAACGCTTTGAAGAGACTTTTCATTGCCTCGTAATCGAAGGCTATGGACTTTCGGAATCCACCTGTCGCTCAACTTTCAATCCACCTGACGAAAGACGCCGGCCAGGCTCTTGTGGCCTGCCAATTGGCAATGAAATGATGGTCGTGGATGACCAGGACAGGGAAGTGCCCGACGGGATCCTTGGAGAGATAGTCATGCGGGGCGAAAACATTTTGAAAGGCTATTACAAAGACCCAGAAGCCACCGCCACGGCCTTTCGCAACGGCTGGTTTCACACGGGAGACA
>Ga0209342_10007996_pt1 | contig 10610 bp, 6 predicted proteins | sample RifCSP16_2_FD_184023 | JGI IMG/M metagenome (GOLD analysis project Ga0209342, IMG submission 184023) | Soil microbial communities from Rifle, Colorado - Rifle CSP2_sed 16_2 (SPAdes) (version 2) | ecosystem: Environmental > Terrestrial > Deep subsurface > Rock core/Sediment | place: Rifle... | reverse complement strand
TATTTTTCTTGATTACCCTGGATGATGTTATCAAGAAAAATATCGGCTTTTCGATAATCGATATTTTGTATGACGCGAAAAAGAACAAAGATGATATATTCGATACTACGCTGCACACTCATATATCGATTTTCATTCTCGAATATGCATTGGTCAAGACGCTGATTCAGTCAGGCGTAAACCCGGATTATATTTTAGGAGCAAGCCTCGGAGAAATTGTCGCAATCACCCTGGCCGAGATAATCTCCATCGAAGATGCCATCGCCGGTTTGCGCAAGCAGGCGGAACTGCTGGATTCTCATTGTCCCGCCGGGAGCATGCTGGCGATCATCGAGCATCCTCGATTGTATAACGATATTCCTTTCATAAGGAATAATAGCGAATTGGCTTCGATAAACTTCGATTCTCATTTTGTTATATCCGGCCATAAGGACAAAGTGACGGAAATCAAGAAATTATTGAAGGAAAAAAACATCCTTTCTCAGTTGTTACCCGTCTCGCATGGATTTCATTCGTCTTTAATGGACCCGATAGCTGCGCCATTTAAACGGTATTTGGCCACAATGCCGCGCAGCAAGTCGAAAATACCAATTATTTCCGCCCTCAAATGCGAGGTTGTTACCGAGATCGACAATGATCACCTATGGAGAGTGACTCGAGAGCCCGTTTTTTTCAAGAAGACGATCCAAGAATTGGAGGAAAAGGCTCTTCCCAACAATAACGGCCTTATATTTGTGGACGCCGGCCCGTCCGGCACTCTTTCAACATTTGTGAAGTATATCGTTCCGCATGAATCCAGATCCGAAAATTATGCTATCGTGTCCCCTTTTAACAATGATTTACCTAATCTTGAGAAAATTATCAAGGCCATAGCCAAGAAGCAACGATTATCATATAAAAACGAGGTGAAGAAAATGACGACGTACGTGTTTCCAGGACAAGGCTCCCAAAGGAAGGGGATGGGTGCCGGATTATTTGACGAATTTAAGGAAATAACCGCCAGGGCAGATGCAGTGCTCGGGTATTCCATCAAGGAATTGTGTCTGCACGACCCCGACAACCAGTTGGATCAGACGCAATACACGCAGCCCGTGCTCTATATTGTGAATAGCTTGATGTATCTCAAGAAGATTCAGGAAGCGCCGGGAAAACCGGATTATGTCGCTGGGCATAGTCTTGGGGAGTATTGCGCGCTGTTTACCGCCGGCGCTTTCAATTTTGAGACCGGTTTAAGGCTGGTGCAAAAAAGGGGCGAATTGATGGGCAGGGTCGCAGGCGGAGGTATGGCGGCGGTTATCGGGCTGGATGAGGATAAAATTATCGATATACTGAATGATAACGCGCTATCTTCGATTTCAATAGCTAACTGCAATTCGCCCTTACAGATTGTTATATCCGGCATTAAAGAAGATCTAATCAAAGCACGGAAAATCTTCGAGCAGGCCGGCGCCGAACTGTATATCCCTCTAAAGGTAAGCGGCGCATTTCATAGCCCCCACATGGCGCGTGTCCGTGACGAATTTGAAAAATTTCTTGCACCATATAATTTTTCCCAATTGACCATTCGGGTAATTTCAAATGTGCACGCCAGGCCATACCAACAATCCGACATTAAAAAAACTCTTGTGGAACAGATTACAAGTCCGGTACGATGGAGCGAAACGATTCAATACCTCATGGGCTGCGGAGAGATGGATTTTGTGGAGGTGGGTCCTGGAGAGGTGCTTACCGGGCTTATAAAAAGAATTAGAGCGGAGTCCGCACAGCGGGTTGAGACGAAAGAAAAAGTAAAACCCGATGTTATAGAGAATGATCCGGAACAGAAAAAGCCGCACGAAGTTAGAATTGCTACGACACCGACAGCGCGAGATAAATCTCTCGAGGGGAGGCCGACGGAGGAGGGAGAGATAAGCGTTGAGTCGCTCGGCTGTAGGGAATACAAAAAGGATTACAACCTCAAATACGCCTATGTCGCTGGAGGAATGTATCGGGGCATAGCCTCCAAAGAAATGGTGATCAAACTCGGAAAAGCCGGTATGATGGGATACCTGGGCACGGGCGGCGTCAGCCTTGCCGAGATTCAGGATTCCATCAATTGCATCCAGAAAGAACTTGTCAATGGAGAAGCCTTTGGTATGAATTTGCTCAACACCATTCTCGAAGAGCCCATGGTCGATCTTTATCTCAAGAACGGCATAAAAAATATCGAAGCTTCGGCGTATATACAAGTATCGCCCGCCCTTGTCCGCTATCGACTGAAGGGTTTGAGCAGGGGCAATGATGGTAATATCGTTATCAATCATAAAATAATGGCGAAAGTGTCAAGACCGGACGTTGCCGAAGAGTTTTTGCGTTCCGCGCCGGAAAAAATAGTTAAAAAATTGTTGGAAGAAAAAAAAATAACCGATACCGAAGCCGAGTTGGCGATGCTTGTCGCGATGGCCGACGATATTTGCGCCGAGGCCGATTCCGGTGGCCATACCGACGGCGGCGTCGCGTATGCGTTAATCCCGGCCGTAATCAGATTGCGCGACGAGATGATGAAGAAGTATAAGTACAAGAAGAAAATTAGAGTGGGAGCGGCGGGAGGCATTGGAACTCCTGAAGCCGCGGCGGCCGCCTTTATACTCGAGGCCGATTTTATTCTGACCGGCTCAATCAACCAATGCACGGTCGAGGCGGGAACCAGCGATGCGGTAAAGGATTTATTACAAGACATTAACGTACAGGATACCGCATATGCCCCCGCGGGAGACATGTTTGAAGTCGGGTCAAAGGTTCAGGTGCTGAAAAAGGGGGTTTTCTTCCCTATGAGGGCAAACAGGCTTTACGAGCTCTATCGTCAGCATAACTCACTTGAGGAGATCGATGAAAACACGAAAAGGCAGTTGGAAGAAAAATACTTCAAGCGCAGTTTAAAAGAAATCTTTGAAGGCCTAACAAAGTTATATCCGCCAACAGAGATCGAGAATGCCTCCAAGAACGGCAAGCGGAAGATGGCCCTAGTTTTTAAATGGTATTTCTCGAACGCCACAGAGCTTGCTTTGAGAGGCAAAACCGAGAATATCGTTGATTTTCAAGTCATGTGCGGGCCCGCCCTGGGCGCCTTTAACCAGTGGGTCAAAGGCACGGACTTGGAAAGCTGGAAAAACAGAAATGTCGATAAAATAGGAATCAAAATAATGAACGAGGCGGCCGCGATATTAAGTAAAAAACTATTATCATTGACCACTTGAAACTCTATCGAGCGGTATCGTTCCCTTAAACCCGCAGGGCGCGCGCGAAAAGGGGCCGTACGGCCCCTTTTTTATTATAATTTCTGCAAGGGCTTCAGATACCGCTCGATTCTGTTTTTCATTTCTATGATTTTCCCGCTATCCCTGATCTGTATGTCCGTCTGTTTTTTCCCGGCATGCACCGTCTCGAGGGCCATCGCCCGGTTCAGCCTGACGATCGCGTTTTCATAATTGGGCACCGACAAAGATTCGGCGAGCCTGACGTCTCCGAGGTGAAATAGTTTGATGCCGTTTTTCCGGACCTCGTACAAGAGCTCCTTGCGGCTCAGCCTCTTCTTGAGCTGCATCACGCAGTCGCACACGACAAGGTACGATTCAAGGAAATCCTGCACCGCCTTGGCGAATAGGATGATATCGTTGCGCTTCTCCTTCTGAATCCGGTACTTTCCGTCATGTCCGGAAACGGCGGAGCGTTGAGAAAGAAAGTCCAGGGTCTTCCTGATGGCGGCCGGCACATCCATCGTGGTTTCCAGGTATACGAATTCCTCAGAAAAAATATCCATCAGGTCGGCAAAGGTGTCCGCAATCGCGTGCCCGTCGGCGCCCGCATCGTTGGCCCTGGTGAGCAGGGCAACCGATACGAAGGTGACCGGAAGGAAAAAATGCAGTATGCTGTTCTTGTAAAAATTGATGCGGGAGCGCTCGTTCTCATTGAGGGTGTACACCCCCTCCAGCACTTCGCGCGTCCCGTCGCCGACGCCTGCCACCGGCACTCCCACGATTCCGTCCTGGGAATATGAATCAATAACATAATCGATGATCTCTTCAAAATTCGACGCCTGCGCGAGATGATCGCTCATGCGGACCCCGGCAAACGTCAAATAATCATGCAACACGGTAATCCTGTGCTTTAAAATATCGCGGGTAAACCCTCCGGCCGCCGACTGAAGCATGGCAGCCGATGCCACGGAAAACGGCGTGGCCATGACTATTTCGCCGATCCTTCGCATGATGTATTGGCCCAAGGAAGAGGCCGGGTCCTCTCCTTCTTTAAGCGTATCGCGATATTCATTGAAAGAAAAGGGCTCGTTGAAAGACAGGTATACCTTCCCGTACTTCCGCTTTAAGAATTTTCTGCTCTTGACGAAATTGGAGGTCGATTCGGTTTCTTTTTCCTTGCCTTTCAGCTCCATGTGGTAGGTCGACTCCTCAAGGATCCGGTCATAGCTGATAGTGGTCGGGATTAAGATCATGTCTTTGCTGTAACCCTCTTCAATCGCCTCGATTAAATAGCTCAGGATACCCATCTTTGGAGAAATGAGCTTTCCGGTTCTGGTCCTGGTGCCTTCGATGAAGACCTCGATGCTGTATCCTTCACTGATGAGGGTTTTGATATACTGTTTGAAAATCGTCGGATAAAGGTAGAGTCCCTTGAACGAGCGGCGCATGAAGAAGGCGCCCGACTTTCTGAATATCGGACCCATAGGAAAAAAGGATAGATTGGCTCCCGCCACGATGTGCGGAGGGATGATCTTATTCATGTAGAGCATGCTGGAGATAATCAGGTAATCCATATGGCTCTTGTGGCTGGGAACGAAAATGATCGGGGCCCGCAGCGCGGCCTCCCTGACGCGCTTCAGTTCGTCGGTGTTGAAATATATACCGTCGAAAATCTTTGTGAACATGTACTGGACGGACTGATTGAACCATTTTATGGTCATGATCGAGAAATTGGCCGCAATCTCCTTGAAATACTCGTAGGCCTTTTTCCTGAGCTTGTTCTCGGATAGATGCTCCCTCTCCATCAGCGTGCTGATCTCATCAAGCACGTTCTTGTGGTAGAGCACCTTTTCCATCATTTCCTGCTGCGACTTTATGGTCGGCCCCAGCACGATCCGCTTCTCATTGTTGTAAATTTCCAGCAGCTTATTGCGCACCTTCCGGGCTATCTGCCTCGGGTCGTCCGCCGGCGATTGCGCGATTTCCTCCTTTAGGTTGAGCGGCCGGGAAATGCGCATAAATGAAGGCGTGGCGCTTTTGATCAGCGTGAATAACCCGGAGAAAAAACCACGGTCGCCGGTCGCCCGCGACGTCACGAGGGTTCTGGTCTTTTCCGGATTCTGGTTCCAGAACAGCACCTGGGGAAAAATATATATCGGCTCATCAATGAGCTTTTGGGCCTCGACAAGGTGCTGGAGCGTGTCCGATTTTATCTCGATGTACCTCCGTATGAAGAGCTTCCGTGAGAGGAGGGAAAGGATCATCGTCTTGTTGCCGCGCAGGAGCTCGAGAATGTAGTTGAAATCGGAAATCGTCTCGTATTTTTTCCTGCCGGTAATCTTCTGGAACAAAACGGACGCGCTGGTGAAAAAATTGACCGCCATCTGCAAGATATTGGGCGTAAAATCCAGCGCCAGACGGGGAGCCTTGAAGCCGTGTTTCTGCAGCATGTTCACGAGCATCAGAAGCGTCGTATTTGCGCTCTGATACGATGCGTACACCAGGCATCCCCTGGCCTGGTACTCCTTCAGGGTCTGCAGGCTCTCTTTGTCGAAATTGACGCTTCTGAAAAAGAGCCCTGTGATCTTCCCCATGAAGGTGTTGACATCGGTCTCGACAATTGAGTTCTTTATATATAAAGAATAATTGACATGAATGGTGTCCATACGCAACCGCCTACCTGAGTTCATCTTCGTTGTTGAAGATTGTAAAAAACCGGTCGACGCCCACCATGGCCAACAGTGATTTGACGCGGGACGATGGATTTATCAGTACCAGATTGATATTCCTGTCCATGAGCTTGTCTTTAACCTTGATGAGCTCACCCAACCCGATACTGTTTAGAAATGAATGTGATGACATGTTAAAAGCGATCGTTTTATGCGACGGCCGGCTCATGCTGATGATTTGAAGCACAAAATCATCGATATCCTCGTTTGTCAACCGGCCTTCGCCTGCTCCGATGTTGATTACCGGCACATCGTTTTTGAAATGACAATCGATATCCATACATCACCTCTTTGTATAACTGGTACGACTGGCTGCTTCACGACAATCATGGAAAAACGGATTACCTATGATCGATATTCCATTCTGAGCACGGGTCGAACTGTATAAAATCGCATCCATGCATGCAAGTATTTTTTTTACAAAGGACTGTCATTCGGGAATAGGGCACGGCAGTCACGATCCACGATCGGCAGCATATATATGCAAAATAGTATACATAAAAATAACGCGGGTCAAGTTAAACTTCGCGTATTCGCCGTAAAGACATATTTTCACCGCGTAAAAGCTCGGTAAAATATATCTCACTATACATTTCATTACATTAATACATGATCGGGGGTATTTCCAATATTTTTGAAAAAATTAATTGCAAATATAACGATATTATACGAACATTGTCCCCAAGTCACAAATGACCGACGGGATGTAGCGCAGCCCGGTTAGCGCGCTTCGTTCGGGACGAAGAAGTCGGGAGTTCAAATCTCCCCATCCCGAAGTATAATAAATATATTTCATAAACAGATCTTTGATTTTGATCCTTCTGTTTTACGTAACGTTAACATATAAACACATAGTCCAACGCGTTACTACGAAATAATATATCGTATGGTACAGCAGGAAATAACGCACATATTAAAAGAATCGTACCCATCTGACCAGAAAAAGCGCAAAGATGTCATTGACTCTCTGTGCAGAAAAATTGCCACCAGCAGCGTCGGCATGGCAATAACTGCCGAAGAGCTTTACCTTTCGCTGGACGAAGCTATTACCAATGCCATGGAACACGGCAACAGATGGGACCCCCGCAAAACGGTCGATGTAACCGTTACCGCCGATTCGAAGAACATGCACATTTTGATAGCCGATCAGGGCAATGGATTCGACACCAAGGACATAAAGGCCAGCCTAAAAAACCGGGACATCTTGAGCTCCCGGGGCCGGGGGCTCTATATCATCAACCAGTTCTGCAAAATTTCCTGGAACAAAAAAGGGAACCAGGTAATTTTACAGATAAAACGCGGGAGATAGCAATACGCGATATGAGCCTCGCGGATATCACTGATGCCTTGCAGAAAATCTCTGATTTTATGCAGGGAATAAATTCTTTTCTGGCCGGCATTGCATTCATTTCAGAGACAATAGGATTTGGCACGGTCTTGCTGTGCATCGCGGTCATCGTGTTATCGGCCGGATATTCCGCAGTGGGCCTCCCGAAGGGAAAGGCGTCATTCCTCGCAGCGCTGATTACGGCAGACAGCATCTGGGTGATGTGGGAGATCAGCTTCAAGGCCCCCGCCGCCGATTGTATATTCCCGCTGGTCAGGTCAAACCTGATTGTTCTGTCACCCCTTGCCGCTGTTGCGATTCTGAAGCGGTTGGCGCCCTCCCTCGTTCCGAAAATTAAAAGGATTTTTCCATCCCTGCCGAGGAAAAAAAAGCATATGGATACCCATGCCTTCCTGTCTCTGTATGATGAATACCAGGCTCAAAGCGCGGGCCTGAACAGATCCATGCTTGATGATATCCTCGCCGCCCGCGACGGAAACCGCGTGAGCCTGTCGCCTGAAACCAGGATGAATATCCACAAGATGAAGCGCACCCTTGAAAAATTTGATAGCAGCGATCGTGAATTATGACGTATACTGCAACTATTTAATTGACAATTAACACCCGGGTTATAATTATTAACATCGGGACCGCGGACGCACCGCAACCGGGGTTACCTTAATACACAAACATCCAAGAAATGAACATAGAAAGAAGAGACGCCGGGGGAGAAGCCACCTTTATCATCATGGAGGATCTGGTTTCACAGAACATCAGCAATCTGATGGATGAGCTCAATCATTTCATCAGATCTGATACCAGAGACGCCATTATCGACCTGAGCTATGTCCGGAAAATCGACTCCATATCCATCGCCGCGCTGATACGCTTTAAAAACGCGCTGGCAGAAGGCGGGAGGAACATGCAGCTCACCAATCCCAACGAAACAGTGCTGCGGGTACTGGAGCTTGCAGGCCTTGAGAAATTCCTTCTGGAATCATGATGAGCACGATGAAACCTCTCGCACGGAACGACAGAATCAAACGAAAAGGACCGCTGGTCCTCATCATCATGGACGGTGTCGGCATCGGCAAGGAAAACGAGGGCAACGCCTTCTACCTGGCGCGCACCCCCGTACTGGACCGCCTGATGCGCGATTGCCCGTATACGACCCTCAGGGCGCACGGCACCGCCGTGGGACTGCCGAGCGATGACGACATGGGCAACAGCGAAGTCGGACACAACGCGCTGGGAGCCGGGCGTATTTTCGACCAGGGCGCAAAACTCGTGAACAGCGCCATCGCGTCGGGGAAAATCTTCACTACCGATACCTGGAAGGAGCTTATCGAACGGCCCCTCAACCGGGGCGCGGCTTTCCATTTCATCGGCCTCCTCTCAGACGGCAACGTACACTCACACATCGACCATCTCTACAGAATGATTGACGCCTGCGCGGCTGCCGGAATCAAAAACGTGCGGGTCCATATTCTCCTTGACGGGCGAGACGTTCCTGAGACGTCGGCGCCGATATACGTCGATTCCCTGGAAGAGCATCTCGCTTCCCACCGTAAAAAAGGATTCGATTACCGGATCGCATCGGGCGGGGGAAGAATGGTGACAACCATGGACCGGTACGAGGCGGACTGGAGCATAGTGAAGCGCGGATGGGACGCGCACGTGCGCGGCACGGCACGGCACTTTAAATCCGCGCGCGAGGCGATCGGGACCTTCAGGAAGGAAAACCCGGGCGTAACCGACCAGTACCTGCCCTCCTTCACCATCGCCGACGACAAGGGCCCCGTGGGAAAAATATCGGACGGCGATTCGGTCGTGTATTTCAACTTCCGGGGCGACCGCGCCATCGAGATTTCACGCGCCTTCGAGGAAAAGGAATTCAGCAAGTTCGACCGGGGCAGGCTCCCCGATGTCGTGTACGCCGGCATGATGGAATACGACGGCGATCTCAAGATCCCGAAAAAATACCTGGTGCCGCCCCCCGACATCGACAGAACCGTAAGCGAATATCTGGTGCATTCCGGCGCGATACAGTACGCCGTGTCCGAGACCCAGAAGTTCGGGCACGTGACGTATTTCTGGAACGGAAACCGGAGCGGGAAGTTCGACGAAAAGAAAGAAACGTACGTGGAGATACCCTCGGACAGGGTGGAATTCAACCTCCGGCCCTGGATGAAGGCGGCCGAGATCACCGACGCAGTGATCGGCGCGGTAGAGGGCGGCGCCTATAGTTTCATACGGCTCAATTACCCCAACGGCGACATGGTTGGGCACACGGGCGACCTGTCCGCCGCCATCATCGCAGCCGAGACCGTGGACCTCTGCATCAGGAGGCTTATCGCAGCAGTGGAACACTCGGGCGGGATCGCCGTCATCACAGCCGACCACGGCAACCTCGAGGAAATGTATGAAGTGGATAAAAAGACCGGCGATATAGAGCGCGACAAGAAAACGGGCCTTCCCCAAAACAAGACCTCGCACACCCTGAATCCCGTGCCTTTCATCATCTGTGATACGAATTTCGGAAACGAGTACCGGCTCTCGGGCATCCTTGACAATCCGGGCCTTGCCAACGTTGCATCGACGCTTCTGATCCTCATGGGATTCACGCCGCCGGACGATTACCTTCCGCCGATAATAGAGCTGGCGTAAAATGCCCTCACCCGGGCGTGCCTGACGGCCGCCCGCGCTTCGTGCAGGCGAGGGCATAACACTCATAAATTTCTAATAATGGTCTGTATCCGTTCTGTCAGACTTGCGGTTTCTTTAATTGTTTCCTTTATAAATGAATCGTTTTCCGCAAGAGTGTTGACGTCTGCATAATCCGGAATTATTTTCCTGCCTCTTTCATCATCCCGTTCCTTTGACCTGAGCGTGCTGGTTGAGATTATATTGAGTATATCGATGAGACGCGAAAGATTATCCCTGACAGTTCTGTCGCGATATCCTTCCCCGGCAAGAACTTTCCGGGCATGCTCCCATTCGCGATCACCGGTCACATCGTCATAGATGCCTTTCAGAGCATCGAGCCCTTTTTCAGAATGGAGAGAGGATATGCGGTTCAGCATCTGCGTCAAGGCATAGTACTCAATGTATAATTCATAAGCCTCGATTCCCGTCCTCCTGCTCTGTTCGGACATAAGGTTTTTGCCGATCCCGGGAATATCCTCGCCCGTGTATATCTCCTTTACGGAGCCGATGCGTTTCAATGCATCCCTCGCGCTGATCATCATGTCGAGTATCGAGGGCCTGAACACCGCAAACGCGAAATCCGACCTGCGCGCCTTATTCCTTTTCTTGTAC
>Ga0209342_10007995_pt1 | contig 10610 bp, 10 predicted proteins | sample RifCSP16_2_FD_184023 | JGI IMG/M metagenome (GOLD analysis project Ga0209342, IMG submission 184023) | Soil microbial communities from Rifle, Colorado - Rifle CSP2_sed 16_2 (SPAdes) (version 2) | ecosystem: Environmental > Terrestrial > Deep subsurface > Rock core/Sediment | place: Rifle... | reverse complement strand
GCGCGGGCAGCAGGTTATATTGGTATGTGGATATCCGATTCATGCTGTTCGCCCGGCGAACATGGCGCTGTTGCACACAATCGGTGAGGACTTCAGCCGCCCGCTTTGATCCCTCTTTCAGGCTCGCTTCAAAGGCAATCCAGTAGTACGAACAGTGCGGTATGCCAGTAGCAGTCCCCTATATACCCGGAAAAGCTCCCGAGAAAGCTGGACCATTAGCCAGATACCTGCCCCCCTTGCCAGTTGGAGTCGCGGCAAACTGGCTCCGCTCTCAACGATCAATCGGGTCGAGTGATACCAGAACCCATTGGATTCTGGATCCATTTGGGGCATCGCCGCAGCTTGTCGCTGAAATCGCCAGAGCCGGCTACCGGGTGCTGGTTGCAGCGAATAATCCAATCTCGAGATTCTTGATCGAGATGGAAGCAGCCCCACCCCTGGAATTAGAATTTCGCGCTGCCCTGGCAGAGATCGCCGCTTCACGTAAGGGGGATGAACGTCTGGAGGTTCATCTACGCTCGCTGTACGAGACGGAGTGCCCTCAATGCAGGAACAGCGTAGAAGCCGAGGCGTTTATTTGGGATAGAGGCTCCGATGAGCATACCGCTCCAGGTACGAAAGAGCGGATTGCGGAAAATCGGCTGGATATCTTGCGCACCAGCGGCGCTGTACCGGTAGGTAAAATTCTTCAATGCGAATCCTGCGGAGAAAAAGGCGAGCATCCTGCCTCGAATGCAGACCGAGAGAGAGCAGCTAAATATTCATCCAGCGGCCTGCACTACTCCCGGGCGATGGAGCGAGTCACCTCGCCAGGAGATCCAGATCGTCATCACGTGGAAGAGGCGCTTTCCACCTATTTGCCGCGCGCAATCTATGCGCTTTTTGTTTTGATCAACAAGCTGGATGGATTGAGTTTAACCCCTCGCCAGCGCAAAATTCTAACTGCCTTATTGCTGAGCGCTTGCGATCGAGCCAATACGCTCTGGCCCTATCCAACCGGCAGGGCGCGGCCGCGTTTGCTGACCATTCCCCCGCGATTTCGTGAGAATAATCTCTGGATGGCATTGGAAAACGCGATCCAAACATGGACATCCTCAGAATCTGCTGTGCCCACATCTTTCTGGCCCGATGTTTACCCTGGCGATGCAGGCGTTTGTATCTTCGAGGGCCGTTTGAAAGATTTGGTAGAAAACCTGGAGGGAAAAAGGATTGGAGCAGTGGTCACAGCGGCGCCTCGTCCGAACCAGGCTTTCTGGACCCTCTCGGCGCTGTGGGCAGGCTGGTTATGGGGGCGTGAAGCATTAGGCCCCTTCAAAGCCGTGCTGCGCAGGCGCCGCTACGATTGGAGCTGGCATACTACCGCCCTGCAGGCCAACTTTTCCCATCTCTATAATTATCTACAACCCGGAACGCAAGTCATTGAGCTGATCGGAGAGGCCGAATCTAGCTTTCTATCCTCGGCAATGATCGCCTCTGAATCGTCTGGATTTCAATTAACCGGGATCGCGCTCCGCGCTGAGAGCGGTCAGGCGCAGATCTCCTGGTCGCGATCCCCTAAAATCGAGCGTGAAGATTTCACACCCGAGGATCAAATCGATTGTATCCAAAAAAGCGCGGCAAAATTTTTACGTCTCAGAGGAGAAGCCAGTTCATACTTGCACATCCATTCCGCCGCATTGTGCGGACTGGCGGAAAAGAATTGGCTCAGTCAATCGCACCTGCCTCCTGCGGAAAACCTGAGCCAGCTAAACAAAGCCTTAGAAGAAAGTTTTACCTATCGTGCCGGCTTTTTGCGCTATTCTGGCAGCGAAAAATCCTTAGAGGTTGGTCAATGGTGGTTGCGCGAAGATAATGGCGCTTCACCGCCGCTATCGGACCGGATTGAAATGCATGTGGTCCGCCGCTTACTGAAGAAACCTCTCGCCTCCGGGTTGGAGATCGATCAAGCTATTTGCCAGTTGTTCCCGGGAATTTCCAGCCCAAGCATCGAGCTCGTCCACATCTGCCTCGAATCCTACGGGGAACAGATTCCACCCTCCAGCGGAGTCTGGCAAATCCGCGATCAAGATCAGCCAAGAAGACGCCGGGCAGAAATGAAAACGATAGTATCTCTTTTGGAGCAGATAGCAGCCCGGCTGGGTTATCGTTTAGAAGGGCACCGTCCGCTTTTGTGGCTGAACGAGGAGGGTGAAATCGAATATGTCTGTCATGTCATTGCTTCTGCGGTAATCGGCAGCATCCTCCTCAATCCGCTTCATCCCCCGTCAAAATCGCTCATCATCCTGCCCGGGAGCCGGGCAAACCTGGTTGCTTACAAGTTGCAAAAAGACCTTCGTTTACGGCAAAATGCCGAAAAAGGCTCCCAATTCATAAAATTCAGAACCGTCCGTTGGCTTGCTGATAACCCGGTTTTGAACAGAGAATCGCTGATTGAGCAGCTCGCCCTGGACGCATTGACCTACGACGCGCCGCAGTTACGACTTTTCTGAGCCGTCAAGGAAGTTTGTCCCTTCGTGCCCAATCATCCCCCAGGATAAGTTCAACATCCACCTCATTTGCAGGATCGTATTCCATCATGATCCGCATGTTAGCTAACCCCAGTTGGTCGAGCAGATAGCGGGTAGTAAAAGGTTTGCCAGAGTGATCAATTAAGGTAGTAAAGCCCGCAGACCCCTCCACCTCTCTTTGATCGACAATGTTAACTCCTAATCCTGCCAGGTAATCTGCCGTCAGCGTAGCGATGCCCTGAGTCCGGCTCTTATTTTGGATCGATACCTTGGCTTGTTCGGCGAGCATCCTCTCCAGGCTGTTTCCGGGCGTCATCGGACTCAGCACTCCCGAGGCAGCGAAAATTTCATCCCTCAGTACGTGAATCTTATCGATCAATGGGATCAATATTGAGAGCCCATCCGGTGAACGACCAAATAACACAAAGCTCTCATCAATGACACCCCGGATAATATTTTCCTCTGGCACCTGGCTGGCGAGCAATCCGAGTTTTATGGCTTCTTCCAGGGATAGATTTGTATGTATACCCGCGGCCAATTGCTGGTACAGGACATCTGCCTTGGCGATTAATGTGGGTAGCATATTCAAGCTGAGCACACGCTCCCTGATCGCCAGGATGACCTGTTGTTGGCGTTTCGCCCGATCAAAGTCGCCTCCGCGGGAATTCCGGGCTCGGGCATAAGCTAATGCCCACTCCCCTGGTAGGACCTGTACGCCCGGTTGCAGTCTCTTCTTCGTCGCCGATCCAGCCCCCAGCAGGTCGACTGTGATTGCCTCGGGAATATCAATTTTCACCCCTCCAAGCTCGTCGATGAACTGCACGAAGGCAGAAAAATCGATTTGAGCGTAATAGTTTATTGGCACGCCAATAAACTGCTCGACCGTTTTGACTGCCAATCCAGGGCCGGCTCCGGGTAATTTGTAAGCTGCGCCGAGATAATAGGCTGTATTGATCTTTCCGTGCTTAAACCCGGGTATATTCACCCACAAATCACGCGGGATGGATAAGATCCCTGCCCGGTGAGTCAATGGGTCGAGCGTCAGCAAGATCATGGTATCGCTGCGAGAGTACTCGCTCCTCGCTGCCCAATCCCGGTGATCAAGACCCAAAATGAGGATAGTAACCCGACCCGCCCCATCCCAAGGCGTTAATGTTGGTCCGAAGACAGGCTCGAACGGATTTGGGGGCGCCGGGACAGGCTCTTCTCCCGGTTCATAGGTTGGCTGTCCCGCTGCGAGTTGTGGGCCAGCGGGCGAGGCGAGCGAGGCGGTGGTAAGAGTCAGGTTCTTTGCCAGGTAATGGGCAGCGATTCCAGCCAACAAAGACAGGATGATCGTGGCGCCGCTGATCACTGCGGTAATCAACCAGCCTTTATATTTGCTAAGTTCTTTTACTGGCATCACAATCTCTTATCTGCACACAAAAAAATTATCCAAAATCCCGAATCCCCTCACCCCACGGTGGGGCTCGGCGTAGGCGATGGCGAAGGCTGCGGTATTTGGGTTGGGGTTGGAGTCATGGATGGTGGAGGGGGTGGCGTGGACGACGGTGTAGATGTAGCCGTCGCTGCTGCCGCTACGGTAGGGCTCGCCGTGGGTGTAGGCGATTGGGGTTCTGTTGGCGTTTCTGTGGGCGTGATAATAATGGTCAACCAGGGGGTAACCGAAGTGGTTGCAGTCGGAGTCTGGGTGACGGTTTGGGTGAAAGTTGGTGTAAGGGTGGGAGGCGAGCATTGCAGTTGGGCGTGAACAGCCGTTGGCAACACCCGCTCGTCAGCGCCGAGGGAAAGAGCCAGGCTGTACTGGGATTCCGCCTCGCACCAATCGCCCGCGCTTGCTAACTGGTCGGCATAATGGAGCAGGGAGGCTCGATATCTGCCTGAAGCAGTCCATCCTGAGGAATCGCGCAGGTAGGGCGCCGCCGCAGCGACCTGACCAAAATAATATACGGCTTGCTGCGGATATACCTCCCAAAAACCAAGCCCGATCATGTAAATTCTGGCCAGGTTTCTCCACTTCTTCGCTTCTTCATCAATCGGACCAAATCGCTCGGCTAAAGCAAGATCGTATATCCCCCCCTCCAGGTTGCTTTCCGCCTGGATTTTTTGTATGCCTCGGTTGCGCAATGATCTGAAAAGCAAGCTGTCTACATCCACCACCCGGTATTCCGGGTTCTCCTTGCGTAAAGCCGTCAGCGTATCAATGACATTGTTCCAGTCGCTGAGATTGAAAAAGCTGTTCGCCAGTTCCAACAGTTCTTCAACCGGGCGCATATCGTGGGTAGGGGTCAGGGTAGGTGTGGGGGGAATAGCTGTCGGCGTGCTAGTTGCATACAAGACGCGCAGCGTATCCACCAGCTTATCCGCCGCGCCGGGAAAATTGGGATCGCGAGAAAGGATGTACTCAAATCGCTGGCGCGCCAGATCCAAATTCCCCTCATTGTAGTTTTGTATACCCAGGAAAAATTGCTCTTGTAATTGCTGAAAATCCACCAATACCGCTGCTCCGGCAACCTCCTGGCGCCCAGACCGATAGCCTGTATATCCTCCCACCAGGATGGAGAGCAGTATGAAAATAAATCCTAAACAAGATCCCAGGATTACAAACCACAGGGACTTTTTATTACGCACTACCGACGGCTTTGCGTCGTTTTGCTGATGGTAAGGCATACAAGTAATCAGACGTAAGCTGAGAGGCTTTTGTTCCTCCCAAAACAATGGAAATCATCATTGCAGGGTTCAAAAGAAAAAACGCGGACGAAACCATATCCGCGTAAGATCTGGTTTGTGCGCTGGGTGGGAGTTGAACCCACACGCCTTGCGGCACATGGCCCTCAACCATGCCTGTCTGCCAATTCCAGCACCAGCGCATGAACACTCGTATTATAATCGCCTCTGTTTCGATGTCAAGCGAGAGGCTTCGCGGACAGTTGTGAGCTAATTTCGGATATCGGCAGATCTACGATGTATCCAATGAAAGGCAGGGTATAGCCATCATGATTGTTGCAGTGGATGCAATGGGAAGCGACACACACCCCGAACCGGAGATCCGCGGCGCGATCGATGCTGCCAGGCAATTTGGCGATACGATCATTCTGGTAGGAGATGCGAGCCTGATCTCGCCGCAATTCAAGGAGCTCGGCGCAACCCAACTTATTAATATCGTTCACGCGCCTGAAACCCTGGAGATGACTGACAAGCCTGCGGAAAATGCCAGGCGCAAAGTGCAAAACTCGATGGCAATCGCCATGGAGCTCCTCAAATCCGGAGAGGCAGATGCCTTTGTCACCGCGGGAAACACTGGCGGCGCCATGGCAAACGCTCTCTTTCGCTTGGGACGCATCCGCGGGGTGAAACGTCCCGCCCTGACCGCTCTTTTTCCAGTCCGTAATGGGTATTGTGTTGTTGCTGATATTGGCGCAAACGCCGACTGTAAGCCCGAATACCTGCTCCAATTCGCCTTGATGGGGTCAGTATACGCCGAAAAGGTGCTCGGTATATCCAGGCCACGCGTTGGACTGCTTTCAAATGGTGAGGAGCCTGGGAAAGGGAATGAACTGGTGAAAGCCACTTATCCCCTGCTCGAAGCCAGCGGTCTGAATTTTATTGGCAACGTAGAATGTAAAGAGTTGTTCGGTGGATACGCGGATGTCGTGGTCACCGATGGATTCACCGGAAACGTGCTCTTGAAGTCAAGTGAGGCTGTCGCCAAGTTCATTACTGATACAATTCGCCAGGAGCTCACCCAATCAATGCGCACGAAGATCGGCGCTTTGCTGGCTAAATCTGCCTTCGTTAAGTTAAAACAAATGCTCGACCCGGCTGAGGTCGGCGCTGCCCCACTGCTGGGGATAAATGGACTGGTTTTCGTCGGTCATGGGAGATCTGATGCTCGCGCTATTTATAATGGCATCCGCGTGGCCAGGCAGGCCGTCCAGGCGGATTTGTTGGCTTCGTTGCAAAATTCTATCCAGGAAAAATTATCCCATGGAGTTCCCGCAGGGGATATCCTTTAGTTTATGAATACTCGCAACGGACGTGAACGATCCAGGGTAGTCATAACCGGGATGGGCGCAATCAGCCCCCTAGGTAGCTCCGTCGAATTAATGTGGAGCGGGCTGATCCACGGGCGCTCAGGTATCCGGCGCATCACCCAATTCGATCCTGTAGAATTCCCCTGCCAGATCGCTGGAGAAATACCCGATTTCAACCCGGAAGATTACATGGAAAAAAAAGAGGCCCGGCGCATCCCCCGCTCAGCTCAAATAGCCCTGGCAGCTGCGATGCAAGCAGTCAAGGATTCCGGCTTGCCTGACACCATGGCCCAGCCCGAGCGATCAGGTGTGGTTTTTGGCACCGCCTTGGGGGGGTTAGATCGGTTAGACGAAGGAATCCAGGTACTCCGCACCCAGGGTTACAGTAAAATTAACCCATTTTCGCTGCCCTCAGGCCTACCCAACCTGGCGGCATTTCTAATTGCCCGTCAATTTCGATGTCTGGGCAGAAATAACACCATCGCTACCGCTTGCGCAACCGGGACCCAAACGATCGGGGAAGCCGCCGAGATGATCCGCTTTGGTCACGCCGATGTGGTTATTGCCGGAGGGACAGAAGCGTTAATCCGAGATTTTTCTATTGGGGGTTTTTCTTCGATGCGCGCCCTGCCAACCAGCTATAACCATAACCCCGAAGCTGCCTCGCGTCCGTTCGATGCTCGTCGCGAAGGCTTTATTTTCTCTGAAGGCGCGGGTGCCGTGGTTTTGGAGAGCCTGGAACACGCCAGATTGAGATCTGCGAAGATCTACGCTGAAGTTGTTGGTTATGCCTCCTCTACAGATGGATATCACATGGCGGCGCCCGACCCCGGCGCAAATGGCCCTGCGCGCGCCATGCGCTGGGCGCTTCAAGATGCGGGCGTGCTCCCAGTGCAGATAGATTATATTAACGCCCATGGCACCTCAACACCCTTAAACGATTCGACTGAAACCCGGGCGATAAAGATGATTTTTGGCGATCATGCCTATAAGGTGCCAATCAGTTCGACCAAGTCCATGATCGGGCATGCCATGGGGGCTTCAGGCGCCCTCGAAGCGATCGTTTGCGCCTTGACGATTTCCCGGTCAATTATCCACCCTACGATAAACTACGAGTACCAAGACCCTGAATGCGATTTGGACTATGTACCTAACCAGGCCTGCGTAAAGAAGGTTGATTACGCCTTGTCTAACTCATTTGGTTTAGGCGGGCAAAACGCCTGTATAGTATTGAAATGCTACACGGAGAATCTTGCAAAATGAAAATAATCACCAATGAAAAATTAATCCGGCGGAACTCGCGGATCGCACAGATCGCCAGTCTTGGCGGATTGTCAGTCCTGATCGGCGGGATGATTGTGTCATTTACCCGCCAGGAACTGATCAATCTTGCCTTTGCTGCCTTGTTGGCGGGTTTCTTATTATCTCAGATTGGCATCTATTTCACAAACCGGTTTGGGCGCCGGCCTCGGTCAGACGAATTGCTCAACCAGGCACTTAAAGGCTTTGATAATACCTACTCACTCTACCATTACGTTACGCCAGCCTCGCATCTATTCGTTGGCCCAGCGGGAATATGGGTCTTGCTCACTCGCCACCAGCGCGGAGTGATCACCTTCACGAAGGGTCGTTGGCGCTTGAAAGGCGGCGGGTTTGCCCAGGCTTATTTGCGCATCTTCGCCCAGGAAAACATCGGACGACCAGACCTGGAAATGATGAACGAGATCAGCAATGTTCAAAAATACTTGAGTAAGCTACTCCCCTTTGGCAATGTCCCCCCTATCGAGGCCATTTTGGTGTTTTTAAACGACAATGCCGAGATACAAATATCTGAAACGGACAATCCGACCGCACCAGCGCTGAAAATCAACAAGCTTAAAGAATTTATGCGCAAGGCGGCCAAAGGGAAACCCGTTTCGATGTCTAAAATCAGCGAAATCCAGAGCGTTCTTCCTACCGGATCATTGTAACCCAGAGATAAGGGCTCCTGTTTCCCAGAATCGACGGGTTAGAATAAGCCGCGAATCACGAGCAAGACCCCAATCAAGATCAGCGGGATTCCAATCACCATGCCGATAACTGTCACGCTGATGATTACACCCACGACCATTAATCCAAATCCCAGTATTACCGCCACCAGGCGTCCCGTCATTCCTACACTCAGGGCAACCAGGCGCCATATCGCCCAGAAGGGCCATAAAATCCAGGGGACTTTCGCTTTCTCTTCCAGCATCGGCATCACCTCCCGAAAATTGATTTCATCTCACTGATATCTACGGGATAGCGGAGAAAATGTTTCCAGGCATCTATTCAAATGAAATGACAAGCTGGTCAAACTGATTGTAGGAATAATGCCAAAAAAATGGCTGCGTGTCAGGCGCGCTTGCCAGCACACGCGGCAAGAGTGTGTATAAGTCATCCACCAATGGAAGATCGTTAATCTCCTCGAAGCGCACCCATTCTAAAAGCCCCTCTTTAGATGGCGAAGGCTCCCCCTCCGAACTCTCAGCCTTGAACACAAAGATACATACGCCGGATTTTTCGGTCGCATCTATGCTGATGGTTCCGCAGAACTTCAGCTCTGTCACCTCCAACCCGGTTTCCTCATCTACCTCCCGCAAAGCGGAGAAACGGATATTTTCGCCCCGTTCGATATGTCCGCCGATGCCGTTGTATAAATTCGCCCACAATTTCTTCTCTGCGGCTCCTTTTACCAGCAATACCCGATCTGCGCGGGTGATAAAAATCAAGGTGCGCGGCACGAAGGTATAGCGCTCACCCGTTACGCCCTGCTGGTAAGCTGGCACATCGCCTCTAGCTGCTCAGCAGCTTGCGAACACTTTCGAGCTGTCCCGCACTGCCCAATTTTTCGTTTTTTCCGGCGATGAACTTTGCGTATTCTGCCATAAACACTTTGCCCGGTGGGCGCAGATCAAAGTTCTCCGCATGCTCTAAAAAATGTTCACGATGAACCCGGGTCCACACCAGGCGTCCATCCGTATCAATGTTGACCTTGGTTACGCCCAGGCTGGCTGCCCGTTTGAACTGGTCTGCATCCACACCTTTTGCGCCAAGCAGCTTGCCTCCTGCAGCGTTGATCCGGGCGACCTCTTCTTGAGGAACTGAACTGCTACCGTGCATCACGAGTGGAAAACCGGGCAGTCTGCTTTGGATTTCCGCCAGGACATCCATTCTCAATGCCTGAGTACCACTGAATTTGTATGCTCCATGGCTTGTGCCGATTGCCACTGCTAAAGAATCGACCCCGGTTCGCTCGACGAATTCGCTGGCTTGGTTCGGATCGGTGAGCTTGGCATCTGCCTCGCTCACTGATACGTGCTCCTCTACACCGCCTAGCTGTCCCAATTCCGCCTCCACCACCACACCCCTGGCATGTGCGGCATCAACCACACGTTTGGTGATCGCTATGTTGGATTCAAAACCTTCATGGCTGGCATCGATCATCACCGAGCTGTAAAAACCGCTATCGATGGCATCGTAGCAGGTTTGTTCGTCGCCATGATCTAAATGAACTGCAAATATCACTTCCGGAAAAATCTCCTCTGCGCTTTTGATCAACCCCTCGAGCATTTTTTTGTGCGTGTATGAGCGGGCGCCTTTGCTGATTTGAATGATAAACGGAGCTTTGCTCTCCAGGTTTCCCCGGAAAAGACCCATGGTTTGTTCCAGGTTATTGATATTGTAAGCGCCGATGGCATATTTTCCGTAGGCGTGTTCGAATAATTTCTTCGTGTTAACGATCATGAAGCGCTCCTTCCTCAAGTATGTTCACAAGCAGTTCGAGGCGTTATTATAATCCATTCCAGCTTTCGGTTTTCGCCTATCGCTTTGCCCGAACCCGATCGCCATCAAAATCGCTGGTTCTTATTGCGCTAAGCGATAACAAGGGCTATAATCTCCATAGTGAGTATAAATCAGTCACACATTGGTGGAGGAAATGATCATGGAGGATATGATGGAACAACTGCCAGGCAAAATTGGCGAGGAGATGGATCCCTTCAAGAAAATTCTCAGCAGGATTCCTGGCTTCAGCGGCTATGTTGAACGG
>Ga0209342_10007993_pt1 | contig 10614 bp, 11 predicted proteins | sample RifCSP16_2_FD_184023 | JGI IMG/M metagenome (GOLD analysis project Ga0209342, IMG submission 184023) | Soil microbial communities from Rifle, Colorado - Rifle CSP2_sed 16_2 (SPAdes) (version 2) | ecosystem: Environmental > Terrestrial > Deep subsurface > Rock core/Sediment | place: Rifle... | reverse complement strand
GCACCTTGGCTGCCTGGTTGACCATCTGGTCCATCACCAGGGTGACAAAATCCCCAAACATAATATCCACGACCGGGCGCATACCGGTCATGGCGGCGCCTACCCCCAAACCGGTGATGCCCGCTTCGGAAATGGGCGTGTCGATTACCCGTTCCGGTCCAAATTCCTGGACCAGGCCGGAGAGCACCTTGAAGGGCGTTCCAGCTTCAGCGACATCTTCGCCAATGATGAAGACACGCTCATCCCGGCGCAATTCCTCAGCCAGCGCTTCGTTAATTGCCTCGCTAAACGTGATCTCGCGTGCATTCGCATCAGGCGTAGACATGTTGATCCACCTCGCTCGCGTCAGGATAGGGGGTGTTCAAGGCAAACTCCACGCCCGCCTTTACCTCAGCTTCCACATCGCTTTGGATTTGGTCGAGCGTCCTTTGATCGCACAACCCCTGCGCCAGCATCCAATCTGCCAGGTTTTTCAGCGGATCGCGATGGGTTTCCCAATCCAGTTCTTCTTCCTTGGAACGGTAATAGGAGCGATCGATATCACCCACATGGTGCCCCCGGTAACGATAGGTCTCGCAAAGCAAGAAAGCCGGCCCCTCGCCACGCCGGGCGCGTTCCACCAATCGCTTGGTAGCCTCGTATACCGCGCGCACATCCTGCCCATCCACGATCTCGGTGTGCATGCCAAATGCTTGCGGGCGTGCGCTCAGCTCACCGGCAGTGGTTTCGGTGTAGTGAGTATATTCGTTGTACAGGTTGTTCTCACACACATAGATCACCGGCAGCCTCCATAGTTGGGCTAGGTTCATTACTTCGTAGAGCAAGCCCTGACCCAGCGCGCCTTCACCGAAGAAGCAAACCGCCACGCGCTCATTCCCCAACCTCTTGGCAGCGAATCCCGCCCCCGTAGCGATCCCCGCGCTGCCGCCTACGATAGCGTTGGCGCCCAGATTGCCGCTCTCCGGGTCAGCGATGTGCATCGAGCCGCCCTTGCCTCGGCAATAGCCGGCCTCTTTGCCCAGCAGCTCGGCGAACATGCGGTCCACCTCGGCGCCTTTCGCCAGGCAGTGACCGTGACCGCGGTGGGTGCTAGTGATGTAATCCTCCCGGGTCAGGGCCTCACAAACACCCACCGCGACAGCTTCCTGCCCAATGTATAAGTGCGCCAAGCCGGGCATCTTGGCGCTCAGGTATAGTTCGTTGACCTCGAGCTCGAAGAGGCGTATCTTCGCCATTTGCTGGTACATGTGCAAATAGAGCTCGATATCGATGATTTCCTTCTGCTTGTCTTTTTCCATAGAGCTCATTGAATGATCCCGAAATTTGTTTAATATTCTTTAACCACGCCCGCCATCCTGGCGAGCACTTCGAACACGATGGCGAAATCCTCGTTCGCCAGCCCCATCCCCCGCGCCGCGGTTAAGAACTCATTAGTGATCGCCGTAGTTGGCAGGGGAACGCTCAATTGTTGACCGAGTTCAAGCGCCAGGTTCATATCCTTCTGCATCATGTTTACATCGAACCAGGCTTCGTCGGGCGTCTCCAAGACAAACGGGCCGCGATATTTGACCATCGGGGAAGCGATCACGCTGTTGAGCAGCACTTCTACGGCGGTCTCGCGGGGAATGCCGCTCTTCTCTGCCAGCAGCACCCCTTCGCTGAAAGCCAGCATCTGGACAGCCAGGCTGAGGTTGGTGGCGATTTTCATGGTGACTGCCAGGCCATTGTCACCGACGTAGTTCACTTTGGGACCGATGTCCTCCAGGATAGGCTTGACTTGCTCAAAAATCTGCGCATCTCCCGCCACCATAACGGAAAGTCTGCCTTCCTCCAGGGTCACCACCGACCCGGAAACAGGAGCATCCAGCATATAAGCGTCTTTATGGGCCACATTTTTCGCCAGGTGGCGGCTGAACTCCGGGCTGGCAGTGCTCATATCGATGTAAATTTTACCGCCGCTCAAGCCAGCTAAAATCCCCTCTGGGCCGCCAGTTATCGCTTGCAGAGCCTCGGTGTTGGTTACCATACTGAAAGTAATATCCGCGGCTTCGGCGACTGCGCGTGGCGTCTCACCCCAGCGCAATCCTGCTTTCAGCAGCCAGTCAGCCTTTGATTTTGTACGGTTATAGCCGATCACGCTGTGATCGGCATCCAGCAAGCGCTTGGCGATACGACCGCCCATCACTCCCAGGCCAACAAAACCGAGATTCGCCATTCAACCTCCTTGCATGAAATGTGGTGGGCAATTTATAAGGATAAAGAGAGCTCGCTATCTATATGTATTTGTTCAAGATGCGCGCGCATCGCCTGGCGTGCAACCTCTGCATCCCGGCTCAAAATCGCCGCTAAAATTTTCTTGTGGTGCTCTTGGGCACGAACCATCCCGCCTTTCACCAGCGCGATCTGCTTCCGCTGTTCACGCAGCAGGACAACCAGCGTGTCGGTCAGGGTTGGAATGAGCACATTTTGGGTGCCCTCGGCCAGAGCAAAATGGAAATCCAGGTCAGCCTCAATGAAGGCATCGATATCCTCCAACGAGGCATCCATCAGTTCGACAGCCTCCTGCATAGCATTAATTTGTTCTTCCTTGGCGCGGGAAGCCGCCAGTGCGGCAATTTCTGGCTCGAGGATTTCACGAACTTCGACCAGGCTGCGCGTCCCTTCATTGCCGTCGAACTTGACCAGCAAGTCGAGGGAGTGCCGGACAGCCTGGGGCGTGCTGTTGATGACGAAGGTGCCACGACCCGGATATGCTTCCACCAATCCCTTTTGCGTCAAAGCTTTTACGGCTTCGCGTATCGCTGTGCGACTGACGCCAAACTGCTCAGCCAGTTCACGCTCGGCTGGCAATTTGTCTCCTGGTTTAAGCTCTCCCTTCAGGATGCTTGCTTCAATCTGCTCAACGATTTGCTCATAGAGCCTGGCTGTATGCACAGGGCTATACATCTTGCCTTCTTTCTGCTCTTCGTGCTCACAGGTAAAAAATACAAAAATCGTGGTAATGTGGTATGATCACATGACAATTAGATTGCTTTCTATTATAATTGAGAAGCAAAATTCGTCAATACACAGCCTGCTCTTTTCTGGGTAATTTTCTTGACACAGACTTTTTCCTGTGATACGATAAGAGTGTACGGCATTACAAAACATTGTACGACAATATCGTACGGCATTTCTCTTCCTCCTGCTGGCGAATTTATTGAGAAATTGTCTGCTGTTTCAATCCACGATCGTAAAATCATAAACTCCGTTCAAAAAGCGCTGGACATTCTGGAGTTATTTAACGCCCAAATTCCAGAGCTGGGGACAACCGAAATCGCCAAAGCGCTGGACATTCCTAAGAGCACGGCCTCCGGGCTGGTCCACACGCTAGAGACAAAGGGATACCTAGAGCAGAACCCAGGGAACCGGAAATTTCGCCTCGGCCTGAAACTGTTGCATCTCGGGCGGGTGCTACTCGACCATTTGGACCTGCGCCAGGTTGCCCAGCCTCATCTTGAGGGGTTGCGTGATTGGTGCAACGAGGGCGTCAACCTTGCCATCCTCGACGAGGTAGAAGTCGTTTACATCGAGCGCCTTTTCGGCACTAGCATACTCGGTATGCGTTCAGAGATTGGAAAGCGAGCGCCGGTCTACAGCACGGCGCTGGGTAAAGCGATCTTATCTTGTTGGAGCGATCAGAAGGTCGAAAGTTATTTGCGCCACTATCCGCTTCATCCTGTCACCCCCCGAACGATCACAAATCTATCCAGCTTTATCACCGAGCTCCACCACACCCGAGAGGTGGGTTATGCTTTAGATGATCAAGAAAACGAGTTGGGAGGGCGCTGTGTAGCAGCCCCAATCCTTGACTATAATGGGCGTCCTGTGGCTGCCATCAGCATCTCCGCGCCTGTTCAAAGACTGCCGGACGATCGAGTCCCGGTATTCGGAGAAAAAGTCAAGCAGTCTGCGCAAGCCATCTCTCGCCAGATTGGTGGCGTCGTCAGCGACGCTGTTTATCATAACGCCAGTAACCAGGATTCTGTGGAACGATAAGCATTGCCTCATTCACTACCAGGCTCTGACCATTTGCTCGAATAGTTGATTCTTAGAAAGGAGGAACACATTCCGAAAGGCACCCATCGAATTCCCGCTCACTGGCAACATCTTATCAAAAATTGACCAAATGGAGGAGGAAGACTATCATGAAACGTTCCTTGTTATTCGTAGTTTCCGGCCTGATAATCTTGAGCATGCTGCTGGCAGCGTGTGGGCCACAGGCCACCCCCGTATCGCCTGCCGAGACAGAGGCACCGCCAACGGAGACCGCGGCGCCCCCACCGGCAGAGCCAATCAAAATCGGCAGCTCATTACCGATAACGGGTGGATTCGCCATCAACGGGCAGAAGCACAGAGACGGCTACCAGTTGTGCGTTGACCTGATCAACGAAAAAGGCGGGCTTTTGGGCAGGGGCGTCGAATTGATCACCAGCGACAACCAGTCCGACGCCGATACAGCTATAGCCCAAACAGAGCGCATGATCAATGTGGACAAGGTCGATCTGATCTTTGGCACATTCTCGAGCGCGCTGACCTTCCCGATGACCTCTATTACGGAGCAAGCCAAGATGGTGCATCCCATCCCAGCCGGAGCAGCGTTGCGGATTTACTCGCGCGGCTACAAATACATCTTCTATTTCCAGCAGAATGCCGCTGAGTACGTGGGTGCCACGCCTGTCGAGATGATTACGAATCTCGTCTCTCCGGATGAGCAGCCCAAGACCGCTGCTGTAGTCCACGCGGACGACTTCTTTGCCAACGCTATTGCCACCGGCTTGATGGGCGGAGAGGTGACCGTCCAAGGCCTCGATAATCCGGTCGAAATTTCTTCTGCCCTGGACGCAGCCGGCATCGAGGTGGTCTTCTCCCAACAATGGCCCGAATCAGGCTTTTCGGACTGGATCAACCTGGCGAACTCGCTGAAAGCCGCCAATGCTGATTTGGTCATGGGTTTGACCGCTTCGCCGGATGAGACCATCCAGTTAGTGCGCGCCATGCAGACCGTGGGTTACCAACCCAAAGGCGTTTACCTCAGCCAGGGTACCCAGGAGGAGTTCAAAGAGGGTGTGGGCGACGCGGTAAACGGCATCATGATCCACTCGGCCTGGCACCCCAACGTTGACTTTGTGGGTGAGTTATCGGGAGAACCGTTCTCCAATTCGGATTTCATCGCCGCCTTCCAGGCCAAATTCAACCGCATGCCGGATGAAGATGAAGCCATCCCCTTCTCCCTGTGCATGGGTATGGAACAGGCCGTCCGAGGAGTCGGCTCAACAGGTAACGATGCCATTCGCGAGTGGCTGGCATCTCGCTCGGCAGACAGCCCGGTCAGGACCATCCTGGGCGAGTACTACTGGGACGAGCGCGGTTTGCCGATCAACCGCCCCTTCCTGATGACCCAATGGCAGGATGGCGAGCTCAAGTTCGTTTATCCCGTTGGCCAATTCCCTGGCACATCGGATCTGCTCTGGCCCAAGCCAGAGTGGTAAGCCGGTGACGCTTGGGGAAGCGATCCAGCGCTGCTTGTATTACGCGCTTTGCCCAAGCATCCCCAAGGTGCGTACGTGGAGGTCGCGTTTCCCCCACGTACGCACTCTAGTGATAATTTGAACGGGTAGCTTGAATATGCCTCTTTTAGAAGTCCGGAACCTGGTAAAGCATTTCGGGGGGATCAAAGCGGTAGATGATTGTTCCTTTTCGGTGGAAAAAGGCACCATCACTGCTTTGATTGGTCCCAACGGGGCGGGCAAAACCACAGCCTTCAACATGATCAGTGGTCTGATCAAACCAGACTCGGGTACAATCACATTCAACGGTAAGCGGATTGACAACCTTCAGCCGCACCAGATCACCCGCCTAGGCGTCAGCCGCACCTTTCAGATCAGCCGCGACCTGATGGATATGACCGTTTTGGAGAACCTGGTGGTGCAATTTCCCACCACCGGCTTCTGGGGCCTGTTCCAGGCCAGCATCTTACATCACGAAGAAGAACGCGCCATTGAACTGCTTGACTTTGTGGGCATTGCATATCTGGCCAGAGAGAAAGCCAAGAACCTCTCCTATGGGCAAAAGAAATTAATGGAGTTTGCGGCCACCTTGATGACCGAACCCGAGTTAATCCTCCTGGATGAGCCAGCGGGTGGCATCAACCCCGCCCTGATGGACAGCATCTTAGAGAGGATAGAACTCCTGAACCAGCAAGGAATTTCGTTTTTAATTGTTGAGCATAATATGGACGTGGTCATGAATTTGTGCAACCCGGTCATCGTCATGGCCTATGGAAAATTCCTGACCCAGGGACCCCCGGAGCAGGTTCAAAACGACAGGCATGTTCTGGAAGCCTATCTGGGAGAAGCGTGATGGCACTTCTGGAACTTGAAAATGTCACTGCAGGCTATGGCCATGGACCGGACATCTTGCAGGACCTCTCTCTAACAATTGAGGCGGGCAGAAGCTACTGCATTATCGGCCCAAATGGGGCTGGCAAGTCCACCTTAATGAGGGTGATCTGTGGTTTGCTCCATCCCCGTCAGGGCAAAGTAACCTACAAGGGGGAAGTGCTGAACGACATGCGCACCGATGAGGTCTTGAGGCGAGGCATCAGCTTTGTGCCTCAGGACCGCAGCCTTTTCCCAGATATGACCGTCATGGAAAACCTGCGCATGGGAGGGTTTATCTTATCTAGCAGAAAAGACTTGCATAACCGGGTAGAGCAGGTATTGCAGACATTCACCATATTAAGGGAGCGCAGTAGTCAGCGCGCCAAAACCCTTTCCGGTGGTGAGCAGCAAATGCTCGCCATCGGTCGAGCGCTTGTCCTGAATCCTGAAGTGATCATGCTGGACGAGCCTTCTCTGGGTTTAGCCCCTAAGATCGCCAGGCAAATATTTGAAATCGTGCGCCAACTCAAAGACTTGGGGATGACGGTGATCCTGGTGGAACAGAACGCACGCATGGGGCTGGAAAGCTCGGATTGGGGGTGCGTGTTGGATCTGGGTACGAACAGTTTTGAAGGTCCGGCTGACACTGTCCTGAATGACCCACGTATCCAGGAGCTCTACCTTGGCAAGAGGCGCGAATCGCGCAGGGAGAGCTGGAAATGACCCAGGCAGTTCAACTGCTCATCATTGGAATCTCCTTGGGGGGCGTCTATGCGCTGATGGCCTCGGGATTGACGCTCATTTTCGGCGTGATGCGCATTGTCAATATTGCCCACGCCGCTCTAATGATCACCGCGGCTTACGCCAGTTATTGGGCCTTCCGGCTTTACCACATTGACCCTATTGTATCCATCTTGATTTCTATGCCGACCATGTTCGTGTTAGGCATGTTGATCTACAAGCTTTTTTTCCAGCGCATCATCGATAGCCCGCGAATAGGCGAGTTGACCGTTTTGCTCACTTTTGCTCTGGCTTTGATCCTTGAAGGCATTCTGGGTTACTTTTATACCAATATCTATCGCTCTACCAACCCGAGCTACGCCACCAGGGCGATCTTGTTCGATCCTTTTTATCTGCCCCAGGGGCAATTCTATGCCACCTTGATGAGCCTGGTACTCATTGCTTTGCTGTGGGCGTTTTTACAATATACAAAAACAGGTTATTCCATACGAGCTACCATGCAGAACCGAACTGCGGCGCAGGTGGTTGGGGTGAACGTTAACCGGGTGTCCATGATCGCATTCAGTATTGGCACCGCGTTAGCAGGCGCTTCCGGTTCGATGATGACCTTCCTGTTTACTTTCTACCCTGGCAAACACTGGGAATGGGTCGCCATACTGCTCTCGCTCATCGTCTTGGGAGGCATGGGCAGCCTTTTAGGCGCATTGGTGGGATCTATAATGTTGGCAATTGCCTCAGCCTATGTCAGTTTCCGCCTTGGCCCAACCTGGTCGCCGATAACATTTTTCCTGGCATTATTCTTGATTTTACTTTTCAGACCCCAGGGTCTTTTTGGTCATAAGGCGGAGTTCTAAATGGCCAAACCACCGCTTACTCTCAAAAGCCCTCCGGGATCGAGGAATAAGCGCCTTTTTATAGCAGGTATGCTTCTGGTGCTGCTGTTGATCCCATTCTTACGATTTGTCATTGACGGTTTCAATTACTGGTTGCACATGTTCCTTTATATCTTCATGTATATCGCCATGGCTTCTAGCTGGAATATCATTGGAGGCTATACTGGTTACACTTCGCTTGGGCATAATTTCTTTTCAGCCACAGGGGCATATTTTTCAGGCGTCCTGCTTGTTTATTTCAAAATATCACCCTTTCTCACTGCGCCATTCGCCGGGCTGCTGGCGCTGGTCCTTGGGCTCGTATTTGGATTGATCAGCCTGCGCACTCGCGGTCCCGCCTTCATCATCTCCACCATTGCCCTGGTGCTGTTGGTGAAGATCTCTTTCGATAATTGGGACTACATTGGTGGAGCGAATGGGCTGAGCTTACCGCTGCTTGACCTGGATGTGTCCCTGGTAAAGATTCCGTATTATTATTACATGCTCTTCACTGCCATCGCCGCAGTGTACACAGCCTACCGCATCCGGCACTCGAAATTCGGCTTGGGATTGCGGGCGATCTCGCAGGATGAGAGCAAAGCAGAAGTAGCAGGTATCCCCACCAACACTTATAAAATCCTGGCGTTTGCTATCAGCGGGTTGTATGTCGGTATCGCAGGTGCGATTTGGGGTTATTACAGCACTTACCTACAACCAAAAACACTCATGGCGATCCTGGTCGCAGCCCAGCTTGTGCTCATGACGGTGCTGGGTGGCAAAGGCACGGTGGCTGGACCCGTGGTTGGGGCAATTGTCTTCATTGCCGCCGAGGAGTATTTTGTCTCTGCATTGGGTTCTTCCGAACTGAACATCGCTGCCATGGGTTTGCTGCTGGCAGTGGTGCTGCTCTTTTTCCCCGAAGGGATTGTCGGCAGCTTGAAGAGCCGCGGCCGGTTGCCCCACATCCTGGATTGGGATTGATCAGCCTGCGCTCTGGCGTGGAATTCAGCTATGCAAACCGACCTCACGGAATTGCGACCCAAACTTGAGCGGGCATTTGAATTTGCCCAGATACAGGTGCGCCATCTGGTTGAGCGCTACCCCGATTACTTTCCCGTGTACACGGAAAAGGGGATCTGGAAACACGACGGCGAGAAATGGACGAACTGGTGTGAGGGGTTTTTGGGCGGCATGATGTGGATTTTCCACAGCCGCACGGGAGATTCCTGGTGGCGCCAGCAAGCCGAGCAATATTCACGGCTGATCGAGGCGCGCCAAACCGATCGAGAAGTGCACGATCTGGGCTTCCTCTTTTGGTCTACCTGGAAACGCTGGTATGACCTCACCAGAGATGAGCATATCAATCGGGTGGTGATCACGGCTGGACAAACCATGGGCCTGCGCTTTATGGAAAAGGGCCAATACCTGCGCTCATTCGTCGCTCCGGAATCGCTCTTCATCGATATCATGATGAACGTGGGCATTGTCTTTTATGCGGCCCGATCCACCGGAGATGCAGATTTACTGCGCAAAGCCCACCAGCACTGCCAGACTACCCGCCGCTTCCTGGTGCGCGGTGATGGCAGCACTTCCCACGAGGGAATCTTCGATCTGGAGACTGGCGAGTTCCTGCGCCAAACCACCCACCAGGGCTGGCGGGGTGATTCTTGCTGGGCGCGCGGCCTCACCTGGGCGTTATACGGCTTTGGGACTGTATACAGCATGACAGGCGACCACCATTATCTGAGCACGGCCTGTACATGCGCTGATTTTTACCTGGAACACACCTCATTTGCTAAAGATTCCCCGGGTGGCGCGGGCATACCACCCAATGACTACGATGACCCTCACCATGCAGTCCTATTCGATAGTTCCGCCGCGGCGATCGCTACCAGCGGGCTGCTGAACCTAGCAGAATTGGTCCAAGACCCAGTTCATGCGCATCGTTACCGCCGGGTTGCGCTTACGATCCTGGGGACATTGACGGAAGATCCATACCTGGCGAATAAAACACCCGGCTGGGAAGGTATTCTCAAACATGGTATTTACCACCTGCCGAAAAATATCGGCGTGGATGAAAGCGTGATGTGGGGGGAATATTTCTTCATTGAAGCTCTGGATAAGGCGCTGGCTTTGGAGGCGGAAAACTGATGCCGGAGAAAGTCGCTATCGTCACCGGAGGCAGCCGCGGCATCGGTCGGGGTATCGTGCTCGCGCTTGCCCAGTACGGATGGAGCGCGGTCATTAACTACCGAGGTAACCGGGAAGCTGCCGAGCAGACCAGGAGCGCATTCGAGCTCCTGGGCGCCAGTGGCGTATGTATACAGGGAGATGTCGCCATACAGGCAGACCGGGAGCGATTGGTGCAGGATACGCTAGCAAGATTCGGGCGTCTTGACCTGCTGGTGAACAACGCCGGGATGGGACCCCGCCAGCGAGTGGATATTCTTGAGGTCAGCGAAGTCAGCTACGATGAGGTCATGGCAACCAACCTGAAAGGGCCTTTCTTCTTGACCCAGTTAGTTGCCCGGGAAATGATCCGCCAGGTGCAGTCGGGGCAGGCTCAGAACCCCAAGATC